>Ga0209168_10001305_pt1 | contig 19947 bp, 22 predicted proteins | sample Coa_R1_FD_187156 | JGI IMG/M metagenome (GOLD analysis project Ga0209168, IMG submission 187156) | Surface soil microbial communities from Centralia Pennsylvania, which are recovering from an underground coalmine fire - Coalmine... | ecosystem: Environmental > Terrestrial > Soil > Unclassified ...
CAACCCGCCCGCGGGCCCGGACGGCGGACGGCCGTCCGGGCCCGCCTCTGCCCCGACAGGAGGCGGACGCGCCCCCACCGAAGCCGCCACGTACCGGGTCCATCCCGTGAACTCGCTCGCAAGGAGGCACTCGATGAAGGACGACATCTTGCTGCACATCCCCGGGCCGATCCCGGTTGAAGCGGATGTGCTCGCGGCAATGGCGCAGCAGGTTCGCCAACACTACGGGGGAGAGTGGCTCGGCTACTACCGGGTATTCATCGAACGGCTCCGCCAAGTATACGCCACCACCGGATCGGTCTATCCGATCCCGTCGTCCGGCAGCGGCGGCGTGGAGGCGATGATGGGGAGCCTGATCGGCCCCGACGGGCGCGTCGGGGTCATCGTCAACGGGTTCTTCGGCAACCGCGTCCTGCAAATCGCCCGCGCGTACTCCGCCCAGGTCGACACGCTCGAGATTCCGTGGGATCGCCCCGCCGACCCCGGGGAAGTCCGGACTTGGCTGCGACGCACAGGCGTCCCGCTGCTCGGCGTCGTGCACAGCGATACGTCGACCGGCGTCATCAACCCCGTGGCCGAAATCGCCGCGGCCGCGCGCGAAGAGGGTGTGGCCGTCGCGGTGGACGCGGTCTCGTCCCTGGCCGGCATGCCCGTCGAGACCGACGCCTGGGGGCTCGCGGCCGTCTCGTCCGCATCCCAGAAGTGCCTCGAGGCGCCGCCCGGACTCGCGCCCGTCGCGATCACACAGCTCGGATGGGACGTGATCGACCGGCAGTCCGGGCCAGCGCGAGGGTGGTACTTCAACCTTCGGACGTGGCGTCAGTTCGAACACGACTGGCCCCATCACCCCTACCCGGTGACCATCGCAACGAACAACATCTTCGCCCTCGATCGGGCACTGGAACGGATCCTCGCCGAGGGCCTGGAGGCCCGCTACGCGAGACACCGCAGGGCCCAGCAGATGCTCCGCCGGGGGCTCGAGCGCCTCGGGTTCACTCTGCTGGCGGACGACCGATGGGCGTCGCCCACGATCACCGTGGCGTATCCGCCGAAGGGCGTCGACGCCGATGCCCTAATCAACGGACTTCGGGCGCGCCACCGCGTGGCGATCGCCGGCGGCCTCACGCAGCTCGCGGGCAAGGTGGTGCGGATCGGCCACCTCGGCACGCAGGCGTATCCGGAACGGATGCAGCGTGTGCTCGACGCGCTCGAGGCGTGCCTGAAGGAGCGGACTGCCGCGCGGGCCTAGCGCGGGCCGGGCCCGCGCGTCGCCCCGACATCCCTGCGGTCCGGGGAGACGTGCCCCTCCGGCGGCGAGAGGAGAGGCCGACGACGCGCCTCGTCGTGGTCGCCGACATCCACTGCGGCCCGGACCGTGACACCCAGCTCGGGAGCCGGGCGCCCGCCCTGCTCGACGAGTTGGTGGTCGAGGCCCGCGCGTTCGACGCCCACTGCATCGTCGATCTCGGGGACCGCATCAACAGCATCGCACACGGTCAGGACCGGGTGCGCACGGTCTACGTGCGGCGCCGGCTCCAGCAAGCCGCCGTCCCCGTGTACCACGTCGTGGGCAACACCGACGTGGCGTGCCTGTCCAAGGACGAGTTGACCGTCGCGCTCGACAAGTCCGCCCCGCACGAGATCATCGATCTCGACGACGTGCGCCTGGTGCTCCTCGACAGCCTGGATCCTCCGATCGAGCAGACCGGCGGGGCGATCGGCGAAGCGCAGCGGGCGTGGCTCGAGACCGCCCTCCACACCGATCGGCCGTGCATCGTGTTCTGTCACCACCCCCTGGATGAACAGCCGCTGGACGGGCACCGATACTTTGAGGCCCGCCCACACCTCGCGGCCGCCCGCGCCCGGGCCGAAGCGCGACGGGTGTTCGAGCAGGCCGGCCGCGTTCGCGCGGTGTTTGCCGGGCACATGCACTGGACGCGCCTGACCCGCATCGGCGCGGTTCCGTACGTCACGCTCACCTCCTTGGTCGACTGCGCCTACACCGGTGGCGAACCGTGCAACGCATACGCGCTCGTCACGGTCGACGCGGGATGTGTCGACGTGAATGTCGTGGGCCTCCGACCGGCGCGTTTCTCCCTCACGACACACTCGGAAGCCGCCGGCGGGTAGGTCTCGTCGCGATCGTGGAATCGATCATCTACACTCTTGACGCGCGCAGGGTCGCCGGGTTATCATTAGGGTAGCGAACTGTTAGGATATCTAACTGATGCGCATCCACCACCGATGAAAACGATCACGCGTCCCACGCGCCCATCCGCGGCGGCCGACGCCTGTGCGACCCGACTGGTCGACGTCGCGCCGCTGGCGGTGCGGTTTGTGCGCGCCCAGATGCGCCGGCAGATGCCGGGGCTCACGATGGCGCAGTTCCGCGCCATGTCGTTCGTGTACCGGCGCGGCGGATGCTCGCTGCGGGCCCTCGCGGATCACTTGGGTGTCACCCCGCCGAGCGGATCGGCGCTCGTAGACCGGCTCGTGAGCCGCGGGGTGGTGACGCGTGCCCCAAACCCTGCAAGCCGGCGGGAGGTGTCGCTGCACCTGACCCGTACCGGCCGGACGCAGTTCGAGGCGGCCAAGGACGCGGCGCGCGAGAAAACGGCGGGTGTGCTCGCCACCCTGCCGGACGTCGTCCTGCGTCGCATGACACAGGATTTGGACGCGCTCGCAGCGGCGTTCACGATCGCGGAGGTGAATCCGGACCGATGACAAGACCCCAACCCAGCACGGCGCGGCCCGCCGGGGCGCCGGCAGTCGCCGACGGTCGTCGGGCGACCGGGACGACGATCGAGCCGGCGATCCGGGCGGCGGAACTCACCCGGCGTTTCCGCGACCTCGTCGCGGTCGATGCGGTGTCGATCGACGTGCACGCCGGGGAGATCTTCGGGCTCCTCGGCCCGAACGGCGCCGGCAAGAGCACGATGATCAAGATGCTGACCACGCTCCTGCCGCCAACCAGCGGGCGCGCATGGGTGGCGGGGTTTGACATCGCGAGCGAGCCGACCGTCGTGCGGCGTCACATTGGATATGTCCCGCAGGCCCTCTCGGCCGATGGCGCGCTCACCGGGTACGAGAATCTGCTCGTCTCGTCCAAGCTGTACGGGCTGGCGCGCGCAGAACGGGCCCGGCGCATCGTGGAGGCCCTCGAGCTCGTGGGGCTGAGCGACGCGGCGGACCAGCTCGTGCGCCAGTATTCCGGCGGCATGATCCGGCGGCTCGAGATCGCACAGGCCATGCTGCACCGGCCGACCGTGCTGTTCATGGACGAGCCCACGGTCGGACTCGACCCGGTGGCTCGCCGCGCCGTGTGGGAGCACGTGCAGCGGCTTCGGGATATGTTCGGCACGACGATTCTCATCACGACGCACTACATGGACGAAGCCGACGATCTCGCGGATCGTGTCGCGGTCATGCACCAGGGACGCGTCGCCGCCGTCGGCGCGCCCGACGAACTGAAGGCGGCCGTCGGTGCCCAGGCAACCCTGGACGACGTATTCATGCAGTTCACCGGCGCCAGCATCGAGACAGGAGGCAGCTACCGTGACGTCCTACGCACCCGCCGTACCGCGCGCCGTCTCTCCTAGCCCGACCGGGGCCGTCGCGTTCCTCGGGCACATGTTGGCCGTGGCCGATGCCGAGATCCGCAAGTTACGCCACGATCCCCTTGAACTCGTGATGCGGGCGGTGCAGCCCACGCTGTGGCTCGTCGTGTTCGGACAGGTGATGTCCCACCTGCGGGGCGTTCCCACCGGCACGCTGCGCTATCTTGACTTCATGGCGCCGGGCATCCTGGCGCAGAGCGTCCTGTTCATCGCCATTTTCTACGGGGTGTCGGCGGTCCGCGAGCGCGACCTCGGTGTTCTGAACAAGTACATGGTCAGCCCGATCTCCCGCACGGCGCTCGTGCTCGGCAAGGCGATCTCGGCCGGCGTGCGCGCACTCTCGCAGGGGGTGATCGTATACATCCTCGCGCTGCTGATGGGCATCCGGACGAACTGGGAGCCGTGGAACGTGGCCGGCGTGCTGGTGCTCATCGTGATGGGGTCCGCAGTGTTCTCGACGTTCTCGCTCGTGATCGCGTGCATCGTCAAGACCCACGAGCGCGTCATGGGCATGGGACAGGTGATGACGATGCCGTTGTTCTTCGCGAGCAACGCGATCTATCCGATCGTGCTCATGCCGGCCTGGCTCAAGGCGGTCGCCTCCGTCAACCCCTTGACCTACGAGGTGGACGGCCTGCGCGCGTTGATGGTGCAGGGGGGCACGACCTCGTTCGGGCTCGGCGTCGATTTTGCCGTGCTGCTTGCGTTCGTGGCAGCGCTGGTCGCGATCGCGACCCGGCTGTATCCGCGGCTCGTGGTCTAGCGACCGACACGCCCGGGCGCGGGCGGCGCGCCCGACGAACCTGGCGCACGGCAACCGCGGTGTCCCCGTGTCCCACTCGCCGCCGGCGTCGATCACACCCTGAGCTCCCGGCTCGGCGGACGGTCACATCCGGCGAGGTCGATAGGGAAACCCTCGTCGTCTGGGCAACACTCAGTCGCAGGAAGCGCGTTGCCCGTCTGGGACGGCGCCGCACACCGTGCTGAGTGGGGTCCGTGGTGTCCGACACGATTCCTGAAACTCGAAGCCGTCCTGCTGGCAACTCCGCGCTGCGGGCCCTGAGCCTGTCGGCGTTGGGGGTCGTGTTCGGCGATATCGGAACGAGCCCCCTCTACACCCTGAAGACGGTGCTTGTCCTCACCGGCGCGGCCCCTGCTCCGGCCGTCATCCTCGGCGCGTTATCGCTCATCATCTGGACCCTGATCATCGTGGTCAGTATCAAGTACGTCTCGGTTGCCATGCGTCTCGATAACCAGGGTGAAGGCGGCATTCTCGCGCTCATGTCGCTGCTCGTGGCCAAGCGCCGGTCCAGGGTCGTCATTGTCGCATTCGGGCTGCTGGGAGCCGCGCTGATCTACGGCGACGGGGCGATTACACCCGCGATCTCCGTGCTCTCGGCGGTCGAAGGGTTGAACATCATCGCGCCCTCGTCCGCGGCCTACGTCCTGCCCGGCTCCGTCCTGATTCTCGTCGTGCTGTTTCTCATTCAGCCTCAAGGCACGGCCCGGATCGGCAGGGCATTCGGCCCGATGATGCTGTTGTGGTTCGTGACGATCGGCCTTCTCGGCATCTGGGGCATTGCCCGGCACCCGTCGGTGCTGCTTGCCGTCAATCCGCTCTACGGTCTCTCCTATCTGTTCTCCCACGGGGTGACCGGGTTTCTCGTGCTCGGAGGTGTGTTTCTGTGTGCGACGGGCGCCGAGGCGCTGTTCGCCGACATGGGGCACTTCGGTCCACGGCCCATCCGTCTTGCCTGGTCGGCCCTGGTCTTTCCGAGTCTCGTGCTGAACTATGCGGGTCAGGCCGCGCTGGTCCTCGAGGGCGCGCCCACGTCCGACAATATCTTCTACCGGCTGTGCCCGTCGGTCTTACTGATGCCGTTTGTTGTGCTGGCGACGATTGCCACGATCATCGCCAGCCAATCGATCATCACCGGTGCCTTTTCGATGACGCGCCAGGCCATCCGACTGGGATGGCTGCCGAGATTGTACATCACGCAGACGTCGGCGCAAGGATATGGGCAGATCTACGTTGGTATCGTCAACTGGATCCTCATGATCGTCACGTGCGGTCTCACGATCGTCTTTAGAACGTCAGGCAATCTCGCGGCCGCCTACGGCGTGGCGGTGTCGGCCACCATGCTTGCGACCTCGATCCTGCTGTTTGTCGCGATGCGCGAGATCTGGAGATGGGGCGTCCTCAGGGCGGGCGCGGTCGCCGGCGCATTTCTGATCGTCGATACGGCGTTCTTCACGGCCAACCTGTCAAAAATTGCCTCCGGCGGATATGTGCCGCTCGTTCTGGCGGCGCTCGTGTACGGTGTGATGCTCGTTTGGCATCGCGGAGCGGACGCGGTGGCCGTGCGGCTTCAAGAAGCGGTCCTGCCGATCGGTCCGTTCCTGGAGAATATCTCGCAGGGAAGAATTCCGCGCGTGCCGGGCACCGCCGTCTTTCTGACACGCACCCGACGTGACGTGCCCCCCGTGATGGTGTGGCATGTCAAGCATAACCGGGCGCTGCACGAGCGTCTGTTTGTTCTTACGGTCGACACGGAACCGGTGCCCTGGGTCGCGAGCGCCGACCGACTCACCGTCGCGGAAATCGCCCCTCAGTTCTGGCGCGCATCCGCCCGGTACGGGTTCATGGAGCGGCCCGATATACCGGCGCTGCTCCGGCAGGCCCACGCCGGTGGCTGCGGGATCGATCCTTCCGACGTCACCTATTACGTCGGCCACGAGACCGTCGTCTCTCGCGACGACGGCATGGGATTGCCGAAGTGGATTGAAGCGCTGTTCGCGCTCATGCAACGCAATTCCGTCCACTTGAGCGACTATTTCCGGCTTCCGTCGGATGCGCTGGTCGAGATCGGGCGGCAAATCTCAATCTAGACCACCCTGTTCCACCTTGTGAACCGGCGCGGTGGGCGTCATCGGGATGTCATTCCCCTGCGGTACGCTGGCCCCATCATGCACCTCTGTGGAGAACTTGCCGTGCGGTATCAGGACGAGATCAGTGCCTTCTACCTCCACGGCTCCGGGTTGCACGCCGACGACCGCGCTCAGTCCGGTCCGGAGGCCGTCCCCGTGCGGAGAATCCGACACGAGGTCGCGTCCCGCCTGGAAACGCTTCCCCTACGCCACCGCCTACCGCTTCTGCTCGTGGATTTCGAGGGATTTTCCTGCGACACGGCCGCACGGATTCTGTCAATCCCGAGATGGGTGCTGGGCGCCCGGCTGGCGAAGGCCCGCTGGGCGTTCAGCTATCTGAAGCCATTCCGGACGAGAGCCGCGTGACACAGGCGGCGCTCGCTCCCGACTGGGGGGAGCAACGAGTTTGAGTTCGGAGCGCGCTCCGTGGAAAATCACCGCCGTCTCACTCGCGGCCACCGTGGGGGTCTGGCTGGGGGTGATGGGTTCGCACGCCCCGCGCCTCAATTTGGCGGTCTCCGGTGTGACCCGACAGTCGGCCGCGCGCGAGTCCAGGGTCACGCCGGACGATCCCGGGCGGCGGGGTGCCACAATCGATGGAGCGGGCCGCCGCGCGGCGGCCACTGGCCACAAGCTCGAGCGGTCGCGTAGCCCACGTGCTGGATCGAACGGCGACCGCGAACGAACGACCACCCCAACGACGGGGTCAAGCGCGACGACGGCGGTCGCAGCGCCCGGCGCGTCAGGCCCACTGCTCTCAGATATGTGGTATGCGAGCCGCGCGCACGAGATCTATCCGGTCATGACCGTGGCACCGAGCGATCAGATCCTGACCGGCTTTCAGATCAAGGTTCGGCCCGGTGGCGGTGGCACCGAGACCGTCACGGTCACGGACCTTCAGGACAACACCGCCCAGACCGCGACCATTAGCCGCGACAACCGGTTGTACTTTGTCGAGACGCGCCTAGGTGACGACGGTGCGGACGGGGAGACCAACAATGGCGATGACGGATTCGTCGTCACGGACACGCAGGGTCGCATCCTCGGTCCGTAGCGTTCGGCCGGTTGGCCCACGCGTGGTCGCGCGTCTCGGCACCGCCCTGGTCCTGGGGCTGTTCGGATATTGGGAGCTCACGGGTCCCAGCCAGTGGACGGGCTACGTTCCCCAGGCCATCGCGTCGTACGCGTCGCCGGTGGCGCTCGTCCTGCTCCACGGGTGGGTGCTGTTTGTGCTCTCGGTCGCGGCGTTGATCGACCTCATGCCGTCCATCGTCTCCTGGATCGCCGTCGCGATGATGACCGAGGTCGTCGCCGGCTTGCTGCTCACGAGTGGGGACACCTCGATTCTCGTGCGTGACGTCGGGGTGCTGACATTAGCTCTGGCGTGGGCCCTGGACTGTCGTCCTACGACCCCGGGGGATCACGATCTCGTCGGCAAGCAACGAAGTCCGGTAGCATCGCGATGACCAGGGTGAACTCAACTCGGCAAACGGAGGGATGCTGTTGCCGCTCCATTTCAACTGGCAGGTCGAGGCACATCCGATATTGGCCCATTTCCCGATCGCGCTGTTGTGTTTGGCCTTCCTGTTCGACGTCATCGGGGTGCTGTGGAAGTCACAGTCCTTCCGCAACGCAGGCCTGTATTGCCTGGTCGCCGGGGCGGTCGGCTCGGCGCTGGCCGTGATCAGCGGCCGTCTCACCCCGGAGGCCCGGGAGCACGAAGGAGGCGCGGGGCTCAGAACGCTCCAGACCCAACTGCCGGCCATCCAGCGGTTCTTCAGCGGGGGCCGCGTGCAGGTCCACGAACACTGGGGCTACGTGCTCCTGGCGGTCGTCGCGCTGTGGCTCGTTGTACGAATCGCGGTCCACCTCAACCGGCTGCGCCGCCCCGGATTGGCGATGATCGCGGGCGCGCTGACGCTCATCGTGCTCCTGATCACCGGGTACTACGGCGGCGAGCTCGTCTACCGCGACCGGGGGCGCGGCAGGGACGCCGGCTATGTCGCGCCGGCGGTACGGGACCCGAGCCCGGCATGGACGAGTGTCGAGCGCGCCCATCGCGACGCGTCCGCTGGCGTGCTCCCGCTTCGTACGGAAGCTAGGCGGTAGCCAGCGGACTACCCAGGGAGCAACAGCACCTTCCCGGTCGTCACGCGGGCGGCGAGGGCCCGATGAGCGTCCGCGGCCTGCGCCAGCGGGAACGTGCGATCGATCCGCACCCGGAGGCGGCCCGACACCATCCACCCCAGGACGGCCTCCGCCCGCTCGAGCAGCGCGTCGCGGGTCTGGACGTAGTTGCCCATCGTGGGCCGGGTGACGAACAGCGAACCCTTTGGGGCGAGGACCTGGGGGTCCATCGACGGCGCCGGCCCGCTGGACTGACCGCAGAGCACCATATAACCGCGCGGCGCCAAGCAATTCAAGCCCTTGTCGAACGTGGTCTTGCCCACCGAGTCGTACGCGACCTGCACGCCCCGCCCGCCGGTGAGCCGCTTGACTTCCGCTTCAAAGTCCTGCGATTCGTACAGGATGACTTCGTCCGCGCCCGCCTCGCGCGCGAGCTTCGCCTTCTCCGGCGTGGAGACCGTCCCGATGACGCGGGCGCCGCGCATCTTCGCCATCTGCACGAGGAGCAGCCCGACGCCGCCCGCCGCAGCGTGGACGAGCGCGGTGTCCCCCGCCTTGAGCGGGTACGTGGAATGCGAGAGGTAGTGCGCGGTCATGCCCTGGAGCATCACCGCTGCCGCCTGGCGAGCGTCCACGCCGGCCGGCAGCGACACGAGACGCGCCGCCGGGATGACCGCATGCGTGGCGTACGCGCCGAGCACACCCGCGTACGCCACGCGATCGCCGGCCCGCACCTCCGCGGTCCCCGGACCCACCGACTCCACGACGCCGGCGCCCTCGGAACCCGCCGTGAACGGCAGCGGAATCTTATACTGACCCATTCGCTGGTAGATGTCGACGAAGTTGACGCCGCACGCCTCGAGGCGCACCAGCGCTTCTCCCGCGCCCGGCGCCGGCGTCGGCAGTTCCTCGTACCGCAGCGCCTCGGGCCCTCCGTACGCGTGCACGCGCACCACTCGCATCGCGCCCTCCCGCCGGTTGCCGCGTCTTGTTACGACAGGTGAATCACCACCATCTTGAGTTCGGACATCTCCTGGACGGCGTACTTCGGGCCCTCCTTGCCGAAGCCGCTGTCTTTCAGCCCGCCGTACGGCATGAGATCCGCCCGCCACTGGGGGCCCCAGTTGATGTGGATGTTGCCGGCTTCCACCTCGCGCGCGAACCGCATCGCCGAGTTGATGTTCTGCGTGAACACCCCGGCGGACAGCCCGTAGTTGGTGTCGTTGGCCAGCGCGATCGCGTCATCGACCGTCGCCGCCGGCGTCACCGCCACCGCCGGACCGAACAGCTCGCTCTTCGAGATCCGCATCTCCGGCGTGACATCGGCCAGGACCGTCGGCGCGTGCATCGCGCCCCGACGTTCGCCGCCGACGACGAGCTTGGCGCCGGCCGCCACGGCTTCCTTGACCCACGCCTCGACGCGCTCCGCGTCCGCCTCCCGCACCATCGGCCCCATCCGGGTCCCCTCGTCCAACGGGTTGCCGGTCGTGAGCGCGGTGACCTTGGGCTTCAGCGCCGCGAGGAACTCCTGATAGATGGGTTGCAGCGGGATGACGCGCTGGGCGCTGATGCACACCTGCCCCGCGTTGGCGTACCCGGTGGCCGCGACCGCCGTGGCGACCTTCTCGAGATCGGCGTCCGGCATGATGATGAGCGGCGAGTTGCTCCCGAGCTCCATCGTAACCTTTTTCAGACCCGCGACCTTGCAGATCCGTTCGCCGACGTCGCGGCTGCCGGTGAACGTGATCTTTCGCACCCGCGCGTCCGCGCACAGGGCCTCGCCGACGTCCTTGCCGCTCCCCGTGATGCACTGGATGGCATCGCCCGGCACCCCGCACTCCAGCAGGAGCTGGGTCAGCTTCAAACCGCTGAGCGGCGTGTCGCTCGCCGGCTTCAGGATAACGCTGTTGCCGGCGGCGAGCGCCGGGCCGACCTTGTGCGCCACAAGATGCAGGGGGAAGTTGAACGGGCTGATCCCCACCACGACGCCGCACGGCACGCGCAGGGTGAAGCCCATCTGCGTCTTGACGCCGGGAGCTCCGTCGAGCGGGATGACTTCTCCGTAGAGGCGCTTCGCCTCCTCGGCGGAGAGCGCGAGGATCTCGGCCGCGCGCGCCACCTCGACCCGGGCTTCGCCGATGATCTTGCCCTCCTCCAGCGTGATCGTGCGCGCGAACTCCTCGGTGCGCGCGAGCAGCAGGTCCGCCGCCTTGCGGAGGATCTGGAAACGCTCGTAGCCGGTCAGCCGCCGCATCACGGCGGCGCCTCGGACGGCGGTCGCGAGCGCGCGTTGTACGTCATCGGCGTCCGCCTTGGGAATCGTATCGACCACCGAGCCGTCGTAGGGGTTGATCACGGGAATCGTCTGCCGCTTGTCGATCCACTCGCCACCCACGTACATCTTCATCGCCGATCTCCCTCCCTGGCGGCCGACCACACCGGCCGCATCAAGTTCCTACGTCGCCCTACGGAAGGTCTTCCCGCCCTTGATCGACGTGCGCGCGATAGAACTCCAGCACCTTGGCCCGGTCGAACAAGTCGAGCCACATCCGCCAGTCCCACGACAGCAGCGCAAACCGGTGCGACATGTTCACGTAGGGGGCGAACACGAGCTTGACGTCCCCGAACTTGCTCGGCGGGAACTCCCGCAGCATCGCCCGGAACTGCGTCACGAGATCGTCCGAGATCGGCGGCTTGTACAGGACCACGATGTAGCCGTGCTCCAGGTTGTGAACCCAAAAGCCGGGTTCGAGTCCCTCCACGTAGACGCCCGCGGGGGCAGGCGCCGGATAGTGCGGCCCGGACGCGGGCGGTCGGGCGCGGTACGGGACGACGGTTCCGACTGGCACGTGTGCGTACCCCTCATCCGGGATGCGCTCACCCGCCTGCGGCGCCGCCGCACGCGGATGCGCCGCCGACCACGACCATACGCCGCCGGCTGCGATGAGCGCCACGACCAGGAGTCCCCAGGCCCACGGACGCGCGCGCACGGGCGGTGCGGGCACCTCGGGCGTCCCACGCCGCTGGGCGCGGCGTTCGCGCCGAGACGTCTGCGGCATGCCAGGTCACGCTCCTTGCGCGGTCCCGCGCCAAGACACCGCGACGCGGCCCGGTCAACTGCCATGGTCTTCCCGCTGTGTCGCCTCCCCCCCTGCCGCGCCCAACCCAGGCTCATCTGCACGCGCGTCGCGCCGTGGGAGCCGGGACCGGGCGTGTCGAAGACACTGCCGCGATGCGGATCCTCGCCTGCGCAGACCTCCACGGCCGCCCCGACCGGATCGCCCGCGTGCGCGCCCTCGTGAGCGAGCACGCCCCGGCCGTCGTCCTGCTTCCCGGCGATCTCACCCACGGCGGCCGGGGCGAGGAAGCCCTCGGCCTGTTGGAGATTCTTCCGGTCCCGGTGCTCGCCGTTCCCGGCAACATGGACGGGCCCCGAGCGGTCGCCGAGATCGTCGGACGCGGGGCGCTCGCCGGAGGCACGCCCGTCGAGATCGCCGGCGTCACGTTCGGGGGACCGCACGCGACGTCACGATGCGACGTGCTCGTGACGCACGAACCTCCTGCGGGCACACTCGACGTCGCGTACTCCGGTCAGCACATCGGGACCCGGGCCGTCTTGGATCTCGTGATGCAACTCCGGCCGCGCGTGCTCACCTGCGGCCACGTGCACGAAGCCGCCGGCATCGAGCGCCTCGGCGAGACGCTCGTCATCAACTGCACGATGGGCGACGGCAAGACCGCCGGCGCGTTGATCGAGCTCGGACCCGAGGACACCTCGGCGCGGCTGCTCACCGATGCCTGAGCGCCAGCCAGCCGCGGACGCGCCGGGGCAACTGATGCGCCGCGAGGTCTTCGAACAGCCCGACGTCGTGGCGCGCCTCTACGATGCCGAGGGCGGGACGATCGCGGCACTGGGCCGTCGGCTGCGTCGCACGCCGCCGCCGTTGATCGTGCTCGCGGCGCGAGGCACGTCCGACAACGCCGCGCTCTACGGCCGGTATTTGATCGAAACGACGTGGGGCGTCCCCGTCTCGCTGGCGGCGCCGTCGGTCCTGACCATCTACGGCGCACGACTCCGGTTGCGCGGGGCGGTGGTCGTCGGGCTCTCCCAGTCCGGCGCCTCGCCGGACATCGTCGAGTTCATCGAGACCGCGCGACGATACGGCGCCCGCACGGTCGCCGTCACGAACCAGGAGCGGTCCCCACTCGCGCGCGCGGCCCACGACGCGTTGCTCCTCCGCACGGGCCCCGAGCGCAGCGTCGCGGCGACGAAGACGTATACTGCGCAGCTGACGGCGCTCAGCCTGCTCGTGGCAGAGGCGGCGGGCAGCCGGCGCCTCGTCGATGCCCATCAGGCGCTCCCCGCCCTCATGGCGCGCGCGCTCGCCACCGACGACCGGATTCGCGAGGTGGCCCGGCGCTGGCGGCGGGCCGACGAGTGCTTGGTGACGTCCCGCGGGTACAACTACGCCACCGCGCGAGAGGCCGCCCTCAAGCTCAAGGAGACCTGCTACCTGGTGGCGGAGCCGATCTCGGCCGCGGATCTTCTCCACGGGCCGATCGCCGTCGTCCAGCGCGGCTTCCGTGTGCTGCTCGCGGCGCCGCCGGGCCGCGTGCTTCCCCATCTCTCGGCACTCGCCTCGAAACTGCGACGGCGCCACGCCCACACGGTCGTGCTCTCGTCAGATCGCCCACTGCTCCGCAAGGCCGTCGTGCCGGTAGAGATGCCGACGGTGCCGGACGAACGCCTCAGCCCGCACGTGTACGTCCTCCCGCTCCAACTGCTTGCGTACCACCTGTCCCTCGCGCGCGGGCACGATCCGGACCATCCGCGCGGGCTTCGCAAGATCACGCGGGCGCGCTGAGCGCGGAGCGCAGGCTCCCGGACGGACGGCTAGTAGAGGCCGCCGTTCACATCCACGATGGCGCCGTGCATGTGCCGCGCCCCAGATCCCGCAAGGAACGTCACCACCTCCGCGACGTCCTCCGGCGTGGCCAGGCTCCGGAGCGGGGTCCGCTGCGCCAGCGCCGCGCGCTCTTCCGCGGTCGTGTACGCGGTGACGAAACGGGTCTCGACTGGTCCCGGGCAGACGCAGTTGACCCGGACCCCGGTACCGGCGAGTTCGGTCGCGAGGTGGCGGGTGAGCCCCACCAGCCCGTACTTGGAGCAGGTGTAGTGCGCGCCGTTGACGAGGCTCGATCGCCGACCGGCGATCGAAGAGATCAAAACAATCGAGCCACGCCGGGACGCCAGCATCGGCGGCAGCGCCGCCTGCACACAGAACAGGGCGCCCCTGAGGTTGACCGCGAGCACGCGGTCCCAGTGCTCCTCGGTGATCTCGAGCAGCCGTTCGGGAAATCCCACGGCCGCGTTTGACACGACGACATCGATCCGCCCGAACTCGCGGAGCGCCCGCTCGACGAGCGCCTGCACCTGATCCCGCCGCGAGACGTCCGCAACCACGGACAGGCAGGCCTGCCCAGCAGCGCGCACCGCGTCGGCGGTGGCCGCCGGCACTTCCAGGTCGCCGGCGACGATGCGGGCGCCCTCCGCGGCGCACGCCAGGGCCACGGCCCGGCCAATACCGCGCGCCGCCCCGGTGATCAAGACAACGTGCTCGGCCAACCGGCCCACGCGCATCCCTCCCTGCGCGGCCCCGTCGCATTCGGGCCGCTGTCGCCCGCGGGCGCCTTCTCCTGAAGCCGGCCCGGGTCCTCTCGAGCGGGGCACGCCGCCCCATCCGCCGCTCCGGCGTGAGCGTGCTAGACTGACGACGGAGGCCGCCAGCGATTTTGGGCGACGTCGTATGTGGGAGATCACCTCCGCCCGGAGCACGACCTGCCCAAGCCGGCCGGTTCAACACCTTTGACCACAACACAAACCTGCACGACATCTACGATCCGGCGCACGCGTGGTCGTCGCGCGCGCCGCTCCCGACGATGCGCAGCGGTGTCGCCTCGGCTGTCCTCGACGGTTAGATCTTCATCTTCGATCCCGGCCGGAGGTCTCGTCAACGGCGGCAGCCGGCCCGCCGCGGTCAACGAGGCGTTCGTCCTGTCGTAGGCGCTCGTCGTACCGCCTCGCGCACCCCGAAGCACACGCAGCCGGTGCTGGAACGCTCCCCGTCGTGCCGGGCCACGTCCTGCGGCGCCTGCGCACGGTCAGCGCGGTGCGTCATGATGCTCGGCTCCTCGCCCGGCGCGTCATCGCGAAGCGCGTCAGCCACGTCCGGGATCGCCGCCTCAAGGAGACCCTGGTGGCGCACGGCGCCGAGGTTCACCGTCCGTCGGAGCCGGTCGGCGAGGCCGGGGATGCCGCTGCCGCCGTTGATGGGGAGCCCCAGCGCGCTCGCTGTCAGCACGATGCCGTCCCCGGCGCCGTAGGAGAAGCCAGCCTTCGGGAGTGTGCCCGTTACCCCAGCCCATGTGCCGGGAGCGGCGGAGTCCGTCGTGCGATCGCCGTAGAAGGCGTAGACGCGCACCCCGTCGGGTAGCGGGCGCGCGTTGAGCTCGTCCAGCACGGGGTTACGTCCGTCGGACGGAAGCTCCCACCGCGCGTCGGCTCGCGGCCGCCAGAACGGGAACGTCGGCAGCAGTCCGCGGGCCGCGGGGGTCCGCGCGAGGCCGACCACCGGGTACCACGCGTCGACATAGGACATGACCGCGCCCTCGTTCGGCACGCCGACCATCACAAACCGGTCGACGAGATCCTCCCAGTCGGGGGCGAATGCTATGTCCCATCGCGCCACGAGTCCGCCGAGGCTGTATCCGACGACGTTGATCCGCGCGGCGTACGACGCGGGCAGCACAACGGCGTGTACGTAGGTCGCCAGCGCGCGGGCGGCTTCTTGCACGCTGAGACTGCGAGACCGATACCGGAACCAAAACAGATTCGGCCACGGGCCGCCGGCGCGATACCCTCGCTGTTCGAGACCGGAGATCACCGCGCCGTCCGGCCTTGCCACACCGAACTCGTTGAGGTAGCCGGGCACGATGACCGTCGGCAGCAGCAGCAGGCCCGTCAATCGAGCCGCGGCTCCCTCGCTCCCCTGGCGCACGGTGAGCTCGATCGCGATCGGCAGGTTGCTGTCGAGCGGCGGCACCGGGCGAAACTCGAGACCGGAAACGCCGTCGACCTGCCCGGTGCCGGCGCGCAGATCGATGACGATTGGAATACGGGATGCAATCACAGGCACCGCAGGCAGGTCGACGACCTCGTGACCGAGCGTGACGGCGCCTTGCAAGAGGAGCTGCATCTCCGGCCGGAGCCCGGTGACCGCCGCATCGACCCTGACCCGTCCCGGCGCGACCGTGCGAAACTCGACGATGCGGACGCCGAGCGGGGCCGCCGCGTACCCATGAGATGGGAACAGCGATACGGCCACGACGACGCTCAAGACGACGGAGAGGATCGTTCGCATGCTGGCCACTTCCTGACGACGACTCCGGCGCTGGTGTGGACGCTGATCGCCGGGCGACATGTATGACGCATTTATAGTGCAGAATGTGACAGCCGGCTACCCCCCGCGGTGACACACGGTGGCACGTCGAGAAACCGGACCGGCCGGAATTGACTGGGTTCAGAACCGAGGTGAAATCGGAACGACGGGACCGTCACGCCGCGCTTGGGCGGACCGCGCACTCGAGTCATCCTTCACCGGTCGGCGGCCGCCGTGAACAATAATATGCCGACTGCAGCGGTACAGGCCCGAGTCTGCGGTTGGGGACAGTTGGACTAAACCGTGTCGACCGGGAGCTGGCCTTCCACGTGACATTGCCCCAGTTGATGACCCGCGGATAGCTCTCTGCGACCCCAGACAGGCACGTTACGCCGAACGATGCGCCGCAAACGACGGCATCAGGCCGACCCGCCCGGCGGCCCTGCCTCTCGCGCGACGAACTCCTCCACCGCCGCGTCCATCCGGACAAAGGTCGCTCCCAGCGCGGCGAGCGCCTCGATCAGCCGCTCTAGGACGATCATGCGGTGCCCGCGTCCCGTGACCTGTGGATGGAACGTGTACGTCAGCACGCCCCATTGCTCGGTCTGGACCATGTACCGGAAGTCGTCCACCCAGTTGTCGAGCACGTCGCCGCCTCGCCGGAGCCCCGGGAGGATCCCGTTCGGGGTGCGCGCGTACTCGAAGTGCGGGTAGTCGTCGAGCGACCAGCTCACCGGCATCTCGACGAGCTTCGTGGCGGTCCCCCAGCGGACCGGCCGGTCGGGTGCGATATCGTCCCCCTGGCGCGCCCGGTACGGCAGGCAGTCGTGCGCCATCATGCTGCTGTCGTACACAAACCCGTGCGTCAATAGAAGGGACACGGTGTGCGGACTGAGATCCCACGCCGGCGACCGGTAGCCGCGGGCCCTGCGGCCGGTGATGCGCGCAAGCGCCTCGTTCCCGCGAACCAGCACCGCCTCCTCGTCCTTGGCCGACAGCGTCGCCGGCGGCTCGTGCAGGTAGCCGTGGTTGCCGATCTCGTGCCCCTCCCCGTGGACGCGCGTGCACATCTCCGGGTAGGTTTCGATCGTGTGCCCCGGGATGAACCACGTGGACGCGATCCCGTGGCGCTTGAGCAGATCGAGAATGCGCCCGGCGCCGACGGCGCCAAACTCGCCTCGCGACATCGCCGTCGGCGTCACCGCACCCCGCGCGATCCAATTGGACACGGCGTCGAAGTCGAACGTCAGACACGCGAGGTGTCGCGTCATGGCATCCCCCTTTGAGCATCAGGTCGCAGCGAACGTCGTGCGTGAGCCATCAATACAGTTATGCGCCGGCCCATACCGGCCCTGTCGGGGCGGGCGCACGCCCCACTCGTAGCAGGATTCTCGTCTCGCCCTCCATATGGGTTCTGTGAGGAGCGGTCCAAGGAGGGAGACCGATGGCTGACACGATCCGCGTGATGGACTACTACTACATCGAGGCCACCGATAAGCCGGGCGAGGGCGCCCGGGTGCTCCGTCATCTCAGGGAAGCCGGCGTCAATCTCGCAGTCCTGCACGCCTTTCCGAGCGGGCGCCGGACACAAATCGATTTCGTGCCGACGAGCGGCGCGAGCCTCAAGGCCGCGGCCAGATCCGCCAAGTGGAAGGTCGTGGGACCGAAAAAGGCGTTCGTGATCGAAGGCGACGATCGGGTCGGGGCGCTCGCCGAGTACTTCGCCATGCTGGGCGACGCGGGGGTCAACATCACCGCAGTCAGCGCCGTCACCGCCGGGGCCGGCCGGTTCGGGGCGATCCTCTGGGTGGATCCCCACAACGTGAAGCGCACGGCCAAACTTCTCGGCGCCGGCTAGCGCGGCGGCTCAAGACGCGCGTCTCGCTCGCCTGGGGCATCGGGTCTCCGCAGTGCCCGGGCCACCGGCAAGGTCGAGGCGTGGAGTTCGTACCACGCCTGGGCGACGATCACGTCGTGGAAGAGGAGGTTCCGTGGCACCGGAAAGGACCGCGACTCCTGCACTTCTGTGGCGCTTGCATCGAGACGGTCCCGCCAGCGGCCGTGTGTCTTCGACGCCCGGGGGACACTTGGGGATGCGGGGCGAATCGCCTCATGTGCTTCGCGACAATACGTTCCACAAGGAGGAACTGACGGTGCGAACGATGTTGCATGTGACGATTCCGGTCGAGCAAGGGAACAAGGCGATCAAGGACGGATCCCTCGCCAAGACGTTGCAGGCGTTCATGGACGAACACAAGCCCGAAGCCGCCTACTTCTTTCCGCATCAGGGCATGCGCTCCGCGTTCTTTGTCTTCGACATGAAGGACACCACCGACATCCCGAGGATCGCGGAACCCATGTTCATCAATTTGAATGCCTCTATCGAAGCGGCCCCCGCGATGAACGTTGACGATCTGAAGGCGGGACTAGGCAAATTCAAACTGTGAGCCGCTGAGGCCTGGGGGCAGGGCACTCGCCTGCTCACCCCTCGGCAAGGGAATTCGCAACCGTAGACGGTGACAGGTGTTGTGTGGGCAGGAACACTAGACGCTTGGCTGCCAACACGGCATCCTCGAGCGCCGGACCGGCGGAGAGGATCGTGTCGTCGCGACGGGAAACAGCGACGTCGGTCGTCTGCGCCGGACGCCCAGGGGACGAGAGGACGGAAGATTCGCCGAGCCTTAACCTCACCCTAGACCGGGGCCTTCGGGAAGGTTCGTGCTTCTTCGCGGAACGCCGTGATACGTCTGATCTAGCGCGTCGAATTAACGCCTAGCCTTCGTGGAGGTTCGGGGCCGTTTGGCAGGGTTCGGAACCTGTTCGGTTCCCCATAGGTTACCAGGAATGATCGGAGTCGCATTTTCGTGGCGCGAACGAAGCGGGAGAATAACAGCCACGGCTGAGGATCTGGGATGCCGCGCTACAAAGTGATGGTAGACGACAATTTCCGCTACGAGGACCCCGAAGAACGCTGGGAACACGGCGTCTACGACACCGCCGAGGACGCGCTGGCGGCATGTCGCCGGATCGTCGATCAGTCGTTGCAGGCGTCCTATCGGCCCGGCATGTCGGCGCAAGCTCTCTACGACCACTACACGAGTTTCGGCGACGACCCGTTCGTCGTGATTGTCGATGGCGTCGACGACAGTTTCAAGTTCTCCGCCTGGAGTTATGCGCAAGAGCGCTGCCGATCGATTTGCGGCCCGGATCCGGCAACCTGAATTGTAAGCGGGGCCACCGGGCACAGCGCATTCGCGGAACGGCCTTGCCGCAGATATACTTCGTACGCAAAGGTGAGGAGCGTATGCTCCCGCATTGATTTGTTCCGCTAACTGCGAAGTGCGAGCGTCAAATCCACGTGATACAACCCAACGCCGTCGCGGACAATCATGGTGGGATCCAACGCATACCAGATTGTGTTGACGAGTCCTGTGGGGTCTTTCGATTGGAAATAGAGACTCGATGGATCGGTGGGGACGGTATTGTTGTTAGTACGGAATTGCGCCCTCAGGCGAACGGAAGAACCTGGATAGTAAAGGGTCGAGGTCGCCATCGAGCCTATGCGGACGCACTCAATGTGGGAGCCTCCGCTGTTCCCGTATCTTGAGAAACGGGAACAGAGAGAACAGCGGATGCTGTCGCATTACCAGTGTACGCATATGTACCAGCAGACTCCTTTTCCATCGCCGCGAGTTTCGGGACATAGCTGACTAGTGCATTGTCCGAAATGTATTGATACTTAACGATGGGTGGTGTATGCTCAATGCATGAGCCGACCCCCTGCGCCACTGATGCTGCGGGATGAGCACCGAGCGGAGATCCACCGACAGCTGCGG
>Ga0209168_10001306_pt1 | contig 19947 bp, 15 predicted proteins | sample Coa_R1_FD_187156 | JGI IMG/M metagenome (GOLD analysis project Ga0209168, IMG submission 187156) | Surface soil microbial communities from Centralia Pennsylvania, which are recovering from an underground coalmine fire - Coalmine... | ecosystem: Environmental > Terrestrial > Soil > Unclassified ...
TGAAATCTTCAATCTGAAATTGCTTTTACTGCACTCCCAGCAATTCCACATCAAAGATCAATGTTGCGTTCGGTGGGATCACGCCGCCCGCGCCCCGCTGTCCGTACCCGAGCTCTGGTGGAATCCGCAGCTGCCGCTTGCCGCCGACCTTCATTCCGGCCACGCCTTCATCCCAACCTTTAATCACCTGGCCTGCGCCCAGATTGAACTTGAACGGCTGCCCGCGATCCACTGAGCTGTCAAACTTCTTGCCGTTCGTAAGCCATCCGGTGTAATGAACGCTGACACTCTGTCCCGCCTTGGCCACCGGCCCGTCGCCGACCTTGATGTCCCAATAATCGAGTCCGCTGACAGTGTGCGTCGGTTTCCCCGTAACTTTCGTAGGACCACCCTGCGCCAGCATGGCGGCAGGAAGCGTCAGAATTGCCAGAAAAAGTATGACTTTCACCATTAAATTCTTCTCCGATTTGTTGAATTGTCGTGAGTCTTGGATTGTAAATCTTCAATCAGGAATCACAAATCTGAAATTGCTTACGCGATCGCGATCACATCGATCTCCACCAGCACATCTTTAGGCAGCCGCGCCACCTCCACCGTCGAGCGGGCCGGAGGAGCAGAACTGAAATATTTCCCATATACCTCGTTCATCGCACCAAAGTCAGCCATATTTTTCAGAAAAACCGTCGAGCGCACGACTTTCTCCAAACCGGTGCCGGCAGCGTTCAGGATGCCCGACAGGTTCTTTAGCACGCGATCGGTCTGCGCAGCCACATCGCCGCTGATCACCTGCTGGTTCGCCGGATCAATCGCCACCTGCCCTGAGACAAACACGAATCCATTCGCTCGAATCGCCTGGGAATACGGCCCAATCGCCTGCGGCCCATCCTTGGTTGAGATTACGTCTCGCATGAAAGCTCCCATGAATTCAGAGGTAAGAAGTCAGAATGCAGAAGTAAAAACAAAGCTGTCACAGATTAACTGGTTTTTACTTCTTCATTCTTACTTCTGACTTCTACATTCCCTAGATTTTCTGCAGCCTCTGCACGTCATGCACACCGGGAATCTTTCTTACCCCCGTAATGATGTTCTCCAAATGCTTCAAGTCCGCGATGTCGAGAATCACGTCAATATTCCCTTGTCCGTTGTAGGTTCGCGCCTCCACATTCCGGATGTTTGTTTTAGTGTCGCTGATCACCGACGTGATCTGTTTCAGCATCCCAAACCTGTCATCGCAGAACACCGTGATTTTCACCGGATACGAACTCGGCGACGTTTCATCACTCGCCCACTCGACATCAATCCGGCGCTCCGGCTCATAGAAAAGATTCGTGACATTGGGGCAATCGATGGCATGCACAGCCACGCCCTTGCCTCGCGTCACGTACCCTACCACGCTCTCTCCTCGAATCGGGTTGCAACAACGCGCCCGGTACACCAGCAGGTCTCCCTGGCCCTTGACCCGGATGGCGTTGTCTTTCGTGTCCCCGCCGAAGACCCGCCGCACCACGCTCGACAGTCCACCGAACTGCTCGGTCTCGACTGCCGCCGGCAACGCCCCACCAGTGGACGAGACTCGAGCCAGAATCTGCCGCGCCGAGTATTTTCCATAACCGATCCCCGCCATCAGGTCATCGACCTGGCCCAGTCCATAGTCCGACGCGATCTTCTGCAATTCGTCGTCTTTAATTTCCTTGAGCGCGACCCGGTACTTCCGCGCCTCTTTCTCAATTAGCTTGCGTCCAATTTCAACCGCTCGCTCCCGCTGATGAATGTTGAGCCAGTGCTTGATCTTGTTCCGCGCCCGCGACGACTTCACTACCCCGAGCCAGTCGCGGCTTGGTTTGTGCCCCGGCTGCGTGATGATCTCAACAATGTCCCCGCTATGCAGTTTGTGTCGCAGCGGCACCATGCGTCCATTCACCTTCGCGCCCACACACGTGTGTCCGACCTCGGTGTGCACGGTGTACGCAAAATCAATTGGTGTAGATTCCCGCGGCAGGACCACGACTTTCCCCTTCGGCGTGAACGTGTAAACCTCTTCTGGGTAAAGATCAATCTTCAGGGTCGAGAGAAATTCACTCGGGTCGGAAACATCGCGCTGCCACTCGACCACTTGCCGCAGCCAGGTCAGCCGCTGTTCGTCCTGCGCCGACACCGGACCATCCTTGTATTTCCAATGCGCCGCAATCCCTTCTTCTGCCATGCGGTGCATCTCTTCGGTGCGGATCTGCAACTCAAATGGCGTGCCATCGTCCGTGATCACCGAGGTGTGCAGCGACTGGTAAAAATTCGGCCGCGGCATCGCGATGAAATCTTTAATCCGCCCCGGCACTGGGCGCCACACGTTGTGCACGATTCCCAACACCGCGTAGCAATCCTGAATGGATTCCGTGATCACCCGCATGGCGTACAAGTCATATACCTGCTCCACGTTGATCTTCTGGCGAACCAGCTTCTTGTGAATGCTGTACAGGCGCTTGATCCGGCTCTCGACCCGCGCCGTAATCCCCGCTTCTTTCAACTTCTCCTTCAGCGTCAGCTCCACCCGGGCCAGGAACTGCTCCCCCTTTTTGCGGCGTGCCTCAACCGCATCGTGTACCTGCTGATAGGTGATCGGATCGGTGTACTGGAACCCAAGATCCTCCAGCTCGCCGCGAATCTTGCCCATGCCCAGCCGGTGCGCGATCGGTCCGTAGATCTCGAGCGTCTCCTTGGCAATTTTCTGCTGCCGCTCGACCGCAAGATGCTCCAGCGTGCGCATGTTGTGCAGGCGATCGGCCAGCTTGATCAGCACCACGCGAATGTCATCCACCATCGCCAGCATCATTTTGCGGAGGTTTTCCGCCTGCTGCTCTTCGCGGGTTGCGAAGTCGATCTGACTGATCTTGGTAACGCCCTCGACGATATGCGCCACCTGCTCGCCGAACTCTTTGCGGATGTCAACGATCGTGACCGACGTGTCTTCTACCGAGTCGTGCAGCAGCCCGGCTGCCACCGCCACCGGGTCCATCTTCATTTCAGCGAGTACCAGCGCGACCCCGAGCGGATGGACAAGATAGGGCTCTCCCGAGGCGCGGGTCTGTCCAGAGTGATGTTCCTGGGAAAATTCGTAGGCTTTCCGCACCAGTTCCAGGTTGTCGCTGGGCCGGTTGGCGCGCATGGTGCGCAGCAGCTCGCGGAACTTGGTCACCGTGAGCGCCGTAGTCGCGATCTGTTCGCGCAACGTCGCCATGAGGGATTATATCGCGGGGGAAGTCGCTAGGGACGCGGAGTTAAGCAGAGCTCTCGCGGATGACTATAGACCAGAAGGATTGCGCTTTTCTGTGTGCCTCTGTGCCCTCTGTGTTTGGTATTTCCTTGGAGAAGTGAACTGAAGCCCAGTCGATCCCCTTTGGAACCATAAACTGGATATGCTTTCCTTCGTGGAACTTCGTGCCCTTCGTGGTTAAGACCGATAATCAGCGACCGCATGCAGCGCGGGCGCCAGGAAGTATTGTCCCGATCAGAGGCTGCGTTTCAAATCAGCTACCTCGGCTTTGAAAGCCCTCACAGCCCCAGCTTGCAGTTCGACAGCATGTCCTGCGCGTAGATTCCATTGTTGCCGATGCGGTCGTCCTGCCAGAATAGCGCTGCGCTGCCGCCGGCGGCGGTTGCCACCAGCCTCGCCTTGTTCGATGGCGTAGACGATACCGTCTGTGAGCACGCCACGGCGCCCCAATCGGTTACCCTCATTCCTTGAATCGTCGAATCGCCGAACCCGACCGAATCCACCCAGAACACAAACGCGCCGTCGCTTGCCTGAACTGTCGTCACAAACTCCTGCTGGTCTGCGCCGAGGTTGACGAACGCAATGCCGTCCGCTCCCCATTGCGGTGCGCCGGTCGAGTTGAACTTCTGGCCATACACGCCATTCAGAATCTGGTTGGAATCCTCTTCCGTCCAGAAAACAAATACCTCGTTGGTCGAAGCTCGATACCCAGCTGACGGAGACACTCGCACATTCGTCCCATTGGCTGAAACCGGTGAACCGCCTGCCGGAAACGCCGCTGTGCCATCCGCAAGCAGATGCTGCGCGTAGCACTGCAGCGTCGGGCCATTCGTGTACCACGCGAACACCGCGCCGCCGTTTCCATCCGGCACAAAATACGGAAAGTTTCCGAACTGCAGCGATCCGTTCGTGAACAGCTGCACATTGTTCCCGCCCCAAAGCAACGTCGCAGAACTCGAAATCTTGTTCGCGAAAAGAATGTTGTTGCTGCCGAACCCCTTGTTTCGCACCCACGAGATAACCACGCTTCCGTTATCCGCTGCGTGCAGATCGGCTAGCAGGAAGTCATACCCGGCCTGGCTGAACACCACGCCCGAGCCCCATTGCGGCTGCCCTTGTGCATTTAACTTCTGCGCGACTACGTTGGTATCGCTGGTCCATGCCACCACAATTCCGCCATCTGTCGTCGCGGCAATCTTCGGCGCCGCATGCGACGCTGAATCATTTGTGAGCTGGACGCCTAGCGTTCCCCAAAGCGGCTGGCCATACGGGCTCATTTTGGCCGCGGTCACCTGCTGGTTATCGCCTTCTCGTGTGTCAAGGAAGGCCAGCAATGCATTGCCCTGGTGATCTACGTCGAGCCCATAATCTTCGGTGGACGAATTGCTCAAATTCGCGACTTCAACACCGCCATGCCGGTATCTTTCGTAGCCATATTCCGTCAGGCTCTGGTAATAGACGCTGTAGCCCACCGGTGGCGGGCTTTGCGGATTGGCATCAAACCAGCTGACATATCCACCGTACGCGCCAAACCTGACCACCTTGGGTTGCACCTGATCGCTTCCATTATTGTTGTCGGCAAGTGGCAAGTTCTTCGACGGATCGGATGACCATTGTGCCCACATGGGCGACGACAACGTAAGAAACAAAACGGCGGCAGCGGCGTAGCGACGCATGGCGAGTCTCCTTTGCAGCGCTCCGCATCATACACCCAATCGCCAAACCGCGCGACAGTCGCGGATTCCCAATATGACTGGATCCGTCGGCTCCTCTTTATTCTGCTCCAACGTCGATCACAAGGTTTCCTGTCCGGTCAACTCCGAATCGCATTCCCGGTGCAACAACTGTGGTCGCGCTATACTCCGTGACGATCGCAGGCCCGCGTAATCGTTTTCCTGGCTGCAATGATTCGCGATCATAGATCGCCGTCCGAACCACCTTGCCGTTAAACATCACTCCGGCTTTTTCCGATGTCCTTGCGGCGTTCTCTGTAGCACTTCGAAAACTTCTCGGCATCTCGATCGCAGTTTGCACTTTGGACCTCAGCCGCAACGTCACCAACTCGACCTCACGACCGGGATAGCTATATCCATAACGCCGCTCGTGCTCCCGCCGAAATGCCGCAATCAACCCTGAAGTGAAGGGGATGTTCAGTTCATAGCCCTGGCCCCGGTAGCGGATATCCACGCTGCACTCATGCGCAGTCTTACCTCGCCAACCCTCGGCTCGAAGTTCCTGCCGGGCCCGCGCCCGAAGTTTCGAGAATTCCGCGTCAAGCAAACGGGATGGAAGCTTTTCCGACACGCGCGTCAAGACTGTTCGCGAATAATCTTTAACAACGTCACTTGCCAATATGCCAAATGCCGAAAGCGCTCCGGGTAGCGCCGGCACAACTGCTCGCGGGATTCTCAGCGCCTCCGCCAGTGCGCACACATGCAGGCCTCCGGCGCCTCCAAACGCCACAAGCGCAAACTCTCGCGGATCGTAGCCACGTTCGATGGACACGACCCGAATCGCCTTCTCCATCGTGGCATTCACCACCCGGATCACGCCGGCAGCAAATTGCTCGAGTGAGAGCTTGACCGCCTGTTTTTTGAGCCACGCAGTCACGACGCGCCGGGTTCGCTCCTCATCAAGCACAAATTCGCCACCCAGAAAGCGATCTGCACGCAACCGGCCGAGCAGCAAATTAGCGTCGGTAACTGTCGGCTGTGTGCCGCGCCCATAACAGATCGGACCGGGATCGGCGCCGGCCGACTCCGGCCCGACTCGCAACGCGCCGCCCGCATCGAATCGGGCTATCGAACCCCCACCCGCCCCCACCGTGTGGATGTCGAGCATCGGAACCCCGATCGGCAGGCCGGCTATTTCGGCTTCGTTGCTGGTGCGGAGTTCCCCATCCACTAGCGCAACATCCGTCGAGGTCCCGCCCATATCAAACGAAATAATTCGTTTAAGCCCGCTCCGGCGCGCCATCGCGGCCGCGCCAACGATGCCGCCCGCGGGTCCAGACAGCACAGTTCGAACCGGTTCGCGCGCCGCCGCCGTCAGAGCCGTGATGCCCCCGGTAGACTGCATCACGAAAATGCCAGCAGCGCTTTCCGATTTCTGGTTCAGCCGCTTCTGTATGTTTTCTAAATATCGCTGCATCACCGGTTGCAAGTACGCATTCACAACGATCGTGCTGGTGCGTTCGTATTCCCGGAATTCCGGCAGGATGCGATGAGAAACCGACAAAGGCACATTCAGACCCCGAAGCGCTTCTTCGATTGCTAGTTCATTCTTCGGATTCGCGAAAGAAAACAGCAAAGAGATCGCGATTGCTTCGGGATTCTCCCGTCCGAGTCTTCCCGCCAGGCTTCTCAGTGCCTCCTCGGACGGCTTCTCCAGGATGTCTCCCTCACTGCTGGTGCGTTCGCTCAGTCCAAAACGCAATTGACTCGGAACCAGCGGAGGAACGCGGTCGAAGAAAAAATCGTACAGTTTCGGCCGGGCCTGCCGCCCGATCTCGATCACGTCTTCGAATCCAGCAGTGGTCACAAGTGCCACAACTGCGCCTTTGCGCTGCAGAAGCGTGTTTGTGCCCACTGTCGTCCCATGCAGCAGCGTCAAAGACCCCACCCTCCCGATCTTCTCAAGAGCTTCGGCGATGGCCTGTGACGGATCCGCAGGCGTCGAGAAAACCTTCAACATCCGAATTCGCCCGCTGTCCACCCAGACGCAGTCGGTGAATGTGCCTCCTGTGTCCACGGCGATGCGCAGCGGTTCGGTTCGAAAGCGTTTCATGGGATTCAGATGGAAGGTTAGGGTACCATCTTGAGACGCACTCGTCCCCCGGGAGCCATCATCATGCGCTATCAATTCTTGACAGATACGTACGCCACCGAGCGAATCAAGGTGGTCAGTGTTTGGAGCGAGTTTCGCGACCTGGACCTTCCGGTGCGCCCGAAGCACGACGACTCGCGAGGGCGCAGCGTCCATGAGCAGATGGTCCATCAGTGCGTGAGCGAGGACCTCTGGTTTCGCAACATGCTCGGAATTGACGTTGGCGCGCCTCCATTGCCCAAGCCGGAAACGCGGCTCGAATTTATCAAGCGATACGCCGAAGACAGCGGCAAACGGCTGGTGAAATTGCGCGAAATGACCGATGACTGGTGGGAGGGCAATGCAAAGTTCTTCGATGTTGACCGCTCACGAGCGTGGATCATGACTCGACGCATCTCGCACACCTCCCATCATCGCGGACAGTTGATGGCGATGCTGCGCATGCTTGGCCACGATCTCCACAGCAACTATGGTCCAACTGCCGATACCGGCGGCTTAATGCAAAGTCATGCGCCAACCATCTACGCTTACCCGGGTTTGCAAGCGCTGCTTGAGGCCGAAGCCGTGGGCGGTGCGAAGGCTCGCCTCCCCGGACCAGGAGGCAAGCCCGTTACCGAGAGGCCGTAAGACTAGAGCCATCTCCGCGTGTGATTTGGGTGTAGAATCGCGCCCTGTCTAAGTTTCGATCCTATTTTGCTGAGTAGTCCGATGCCATTCATCCGTTGGACTCGTCGTGTGCTGGTGCTCGTCACCCTTCTCGCATTTACAGCCACGTGCTTCGCCGTTCGCCCTACCGAAACCATTCTTTGCACCTTTACTGGCGGGGCAGATGGTGGCGGCCCATGCTGTGTTGTCGCCGATGCCGCAGGAAATCTATACGGCGAGATCGGCATGCACATCGATGGTGCCATTTTCGAGCTTTATTCATCGGGCGGTATCTGGACAGAGAAGGTCCTGTACCAGTTCCAAGGTGGCAACGACGGCAGCGGGGCAACCGGAGGGATGATCTTCGACGCCTCCGGCAATCTCTACGGTACGACTTACGCTGGCGGTGGAAGCGCAAACTGCAGTCGTGGTTGCGGGACGGTTTTTGAGCTGTCGCCACCATCGATGCCGGGTGGCAGTTGGACAGAAACGGTGCTCTATTCGTTCGAAGGTGGTCCGGCTGACGGCGCGTCTCCAATGGGTGCCCTGATATTTGACCAAGGGGGCAGTCTCTACGGAATGACGCGATGGGGAGGCGGCGGGAACTGTCCGGTCAACGACAATACGGGCTGTGGGACAGTCTTTCGGGTGACACCGCCGTCGGAACCCGGAGGCCCATGGACAGAGACCGTTCTTTACAGCTTCCAGGGCGGAGAAGATGGCAATGCAGCGGGCGGAGCCCAGAACGGAGTTATCTTCGACAGTAGCGGGAATCTGTATGGAACGACCTATTACGGCGGAACGGGGTGCAATAACTTCGGGTGCGGCACGATCTTCGAGCTCAAGCCCCCGCGCGAGCCCAACGGCGCCTGGACGGGGAACGTTCTATACCGCTTCAAAGATGACGGAGTCGACGGCAATAATCCAGCGGCTTCGCTGACCATCCATGAAGGCGCTCTATACGGAACGACGTCTTACGGCGGTACAGGATATAGCGGCATCGTTTTTGCGCTCGCCCTAACGAACGGCACTCTGACAGAAAACATTCTGTACAGTTTCACCAACTACGCTACCCCAGACTCTGCTCTTGTGTTTGATCATTACGGCAGCATGTACGGCACGCAAGGTCCGGATGGGTGTCTGTTTTGTGATGGTGCTGCGTTTGCACTGCTACCCCGTCAGCGTTAGGTGCAGAATGGAAATATGTAGATATGCCTGCCGGGCCTTTTCCAACCGGTTTCATCATTTTCGGTCATGCTCTTTATGGGACGGCAGGCCAAGGCGGAGACCTGCAAGGTTGTAACGGCTTGGGGTGCGGCTACGTTTACTCCGTCGCCGGCCTTTGTTCACGAACGTAGTTATTCTGTGCTCGTGAACGCCAGGCTCAGTAGCGTTTTCTGCTCCATCTCGTGAGCTTTCGCCGAGCCGGTGGAGGGACTCGCGCTCGGGGAACGCTTAATCGACAGCACGGGCCGATCTCCGACAATCTGCCGCAACCGCGGAAGCATGTAGAACAACGCGCCCATGTTGGCGGGCTCTTCTTGTACCCACATGATGTCCCGCGCGTTAGAGTAGCGCTCCAGCTCTGCCGTTAACTCCGCCTCTGGAAATGGATAGAGCTGATCCACGAACAGAATCGCCGTCGAATCGTCCTTCCTTGCCTTACGCTCCTCCCGCAATTCGTGGCCGATTTTTCCCGTGCACAGCAGCACGCGTTTCGCATCGGAGACCTCTTTGTCCGGCAGAACGCTCATGAAATTCTGATTTGTGAAGTCGTCGATCGCCGAAGCCGCATCCGGATGGCGCAGCATACTCTTCGGCGTAAACACAATCAGAGGTTTGCGCCAACGAGAGAGCGCCTGCCGTCGTAGCAGATGAAAGTATTGTGCCGCATTCGATGGCTGGCAGATCTGGAAATTGTCCCGCGCCGCCAGCTGCAGAAACCGCTCAATGCGTGCGCTCGAATGCTCCGGTCCTTGGCCCTCGTAGCCGTGCGGCAAGAGCAGAACCACCCCGGAAAGCAGATTCCACTTGTCCTCTCCTGCGCTCACAAACTGATCGATGACGGCTTGCGCAACATTTACGAAATCACCGAACTGCGCCTCCCACAGCACCAGCGCTTCGGGATAGTCGCGGCTGTAGCCGTATTCGAAACCAAGCACCCCCGCTTCTGACAGGGTTGAATTGTAAATCTCACATCGTGCCTGACCTGCCGAGATGTTCTGCAAAGGCACGTATTCCTGTTCGTTTTCGATGTCGAGCAACACCGAATGCCGCTGATTGAACGTGCCGCGGCGGCTGTCCTGCCCGCTCAGCCTCACCGGAATCCCGGCTTTCACCAGGCTGCCGAAGGCCAGAGTTTCCGCCATTCCATAATCGACGGGCCGTTTGCCGTTTCCCATCTCAGCCCGCTGTTCAAGTAGCTTCTTGACCTTAGGATGAATATGGAAGTCGGCCGGGTAAGTCGACAGGCGCCCACCGAGCTCCGCTAATTCTTCCCCTGTAAGGCCCGTTTTGACAGCATATTCCGCCTTGTAGCGGCCGCCGACGTAGCCATCCCAGTAATTCGGGAGTTCGCGGAGCGTAGGCTTCTTTGTGATGTACCCGGCCTGGCTCTGCGCGTTCTCGAGTTCCGCGCGAATCGTCTGCACCCGGGACTGCGCATCCTCGATCCCCGCATCTTCAGCGTAAATTTCCCATAGCGGCGGATGCTCTTTGATCGCCTTGTACAGCAACGGCTGTGTAATCGTCGGATCATCCACTTCGCTGTGACCGTGACGCCGGTAGCCAATCATGTCGATCACCACGTCGCTGTGGAACTTGTAACGGTAATCGACTGCCATGCGGCCGACGCGGATCACCGCATCCACATCTTCGGCATTTACGTGGAAGATGGGGATTGCCTGTCGCCGAGCGATCTGCGCCGCAAACCGCGAAGAGTGCGACTCGCGTGGCACGGTCGTGAAACCGATCAGGTTGTTCGCAATAACATGGATCGTTCCCCCGACCGTGTATCCGCGCAGGTCGGCATAGTTCAACGTTTCGGCCACGATTCCCTGGCCGGCAAACGCCGCGTCTCCGTGAACGAGTAATGGCAGATACTTCTGCTGTCCCGATTCGCCCGTGCGGTCCTGCTTGGCGCGAGTGCGGCCGACTGTCACTGGGTCCACAGCCTCCAGATGGCTGGGATTTGACACCAGGTGAATGTGGACTTTTGCGCCGCTGCGCGTGATGTACTCGCCAGTTGCGCCCATGTGATATTTCACGTCGCCGCTGCCCAGAACGCTGCGTGGATCCACGTCCTCGAAGTTGGCGAACACCTCTTCGGGAGCGCGCTTGGCGACCTGAACGATGACATTCAGTCTTCCGCGGTGGCTCATGCCAAGCACAAGCTCGATTGCACCTTGCATTGCTGCCGTTTCCAGGATCTCGTCCACGAGCGGAACAAGCGCGGTCACGCCTTCCAGCGAGAAGCGCTTGGTTCCGAGATAGCGTTGCTGCAAAACCAGTTCGAACAGGTCCGCGCGTATCAACTGATCCAGAGCCGCGTTCTGATCGACGGCCGATTGCGGGCCTTCCATCCGCTCCTGGATCCAGCGTCGGCGCGCAGCATCTGGAATATGGATGAACTCAACTCCCACTGTGCCGCAATACACGCGTCGAGCCTCATGCGCAAACTCGCCTTCCTTCGGCAGATCAGCCGGCCATTCGGGGTGGAAGAAGCCGAGCGGATCGAGGTCTGCGGCAAGATAACCCCAGCGGCGAAAAGCGTCGAACACGCGTTCGCGTTCGGAGTTGGATGTGTCGAGCAGTAACTCGGAGTTGGTCTGCGTTGCCATGTATCGCTACTAGAATAATGGATGAGCGTCAGCTTGCGGCCGATTCAAGCCGCATTTCGGGTCAGTTTTCTTTTTCGGCGGGCACTTCGACTTCCTCGTCTTCAACGTGGATCAGGCCGAATTTCTTGAGTTTGTAGCGCAACGCGTCGCGCGAGATATCAAGCAGCCTGGCGGCGTGGGTCTGGTTGTTGTTTGATTGCTTCATCGCCAGCTCGACCATGGTGCGTTCCACTTCTTCGAGCGATGTGCCGCCATCAGGGATGTAGAGGCGAGGCAGGTTGCGTCCGTTGGGAAGTTGTTGTCCCGCCTCAGCCGAGGAAGTCCTCTCAAATGCGGTAAGGCCTCCGGACTCGGCGACAGAGAACGGCAGATACACCGAGTGCAGCAGTTGCTCGTCTTCCAGAATCATCGCCCGCTCGATCGAGTTCTTCAATTCGCGCACATTGCCGGGCCAGCTGTGGCCCATGAGCAGGCGCCGGGTATCGGCAGTAATGCCGCGCACCGCTTTCTTGAACTTGCGGCTGTAGCGCTCGATGAAAAAATCGACCAGCGGCAGGATGTCGTCTTTGCGATCCCGCAACGGCGGAATGAAGATTGCGATGATGGCCAGCCGGTAATAGAGGTCCTGCCGAAACTGGCCCTCGCGCACTGCCTTCTCGAGGTCGCGATTGGAAGCCGCGATGACGCGCACATCTACTTGCATGTCGCGCACGCCGCCAACCCGCCGGATCACCTGGTCTTCCAAAACCCGCAACAACTTGGCCTGCAACAGCGGCGAAAGCTCGCCGATTTCATCAAGGAACAGCGTCCCGCCATCGGCAGCTTCGAACAGGCCCTTCTTCATCGCCTTTGCGTCGGTGAAAGCGCCCTTCTCGTGTCCGAACAGTTCGGCTTCCATCAAGGTCTCGGGAATGGCCGAGCAGTTGATGGCAATAAACGGCTTTTCCTGGCGCGAGCTCTCGTAGTGGATCGCCTTGGCGATCAAATCCTTGCCCGTCCCGCTCTCGCCCTGGATCAGAATCGTGGTCGCTTCGCTGGCCGCTACTTTGCGCACGAACGCCATCAGTTCGGTCATCTTCGCCGATGATCCGATGACCTCGTGATAGCCGGTTCGCCGGCGGACTTCGCCGCGCAGCGATTGCACCTCAGTCCGTAGGCGCGTCGTCTCCAGAGCGTTTTTGACTGCGACGTTCAGTTCGTCGAAGTCGAGCGGCTTGCCGACAAAGTCGTAGGCCCCCAGCTTCAGCGCCGTCTTGATGTCGTCGAGCTGCGGGTCGGCCGTAATCATAATGACGGCCCGGGCGTCCCCGTTTTTCTTCAGTTGGCTCAAGACTTCGAGGCCGCTGATGTCGGGCAGGCGGACATCGAGCAACACCAGGTCCGGAGACTCATGGGCGGCGAGCTTCAATCCGGGCTCGCCCGCTTCGGCCTCGACGACGTGGTACCCCCACTCCTCGCACTTCTGCCGCAGCGACCAGCGCACCAGGCGCTCGTCGTCGACAATCATGATTTTTTCCGCGGGCATGAATGGAATAGCTTACTACAGTCCTCTCCCCCTGTTTCTGGCTAAAAGCTTGAATTCAAAGGGTTGAGGTGCAAAGCAGATTCGTAAAACTTGATTCCACAGATTTTAGCGTAAATTATTTCGAATAAACAGGTTACCAGCTCGAAATGGCGTCAAACACGGCTCGGGACTGGAGAGCCTTACCCCCGAGGCACACCCTCCCCACCGTCCACCGGTCCAGGATCTCACGCCGCGGTTGTCATGGCTGTGACAGAAGTCACATGCCTAAGAGATAGGAGAGCCAGTAGTCACAATTGGAGGGCGATACCGTTTGACCGATTCGCGCTCTTTCCTAGATGATGGACAGAAATGGACCCTGAACGGACCATCTGTGAAATCGAATGGCTTGAGCGGGTGTTTGCCATACCGGACACCCGGCCGCTCAACGCCAACGATCTCGCGGCGGCGAACCGGCGGCACGATGAATCGCTGGCCCGTAGCCCCTGGTTCAAGTTGTGGCAGACATACGGGGTCTGTTGCCGGGGAAAGTCCCCGAGCCTCCGCTTGGGCGAGATCGAAACTTAGGATCCTCGGCCCCCGGGCGTCGTTTTCCCCAATAACTAGCTTTGCGGTTGCCCCACTCTTGCCGCGCTTTTTGCCGGAAGGCCCCCAAACTTGGCGTCGTGCCATAGAAATTGCCTTCACAGTCCTGGGCCAACAACCTGGAAGTGCGCGCAAAGTGCTGTGTGCCTCAAACGCTTATGTGGGATAGCTAGTATCATTCCCTTCGATGAAGTCGATCATCGTCGGCACGGCCGGCCACATCGATCACGGGAAGACTGCGCTGGTCAAGGCTTTGACCGGCATTGACGCGGACCGCCTCGAGGAGGAAAAACGTCGCGGTATCACCATCGACATCGGCTTTGCCCACCTCGAACTTCCCGGTCCGTCCGGCGAAACCCTTCGCCTCGGCTTCGTCGACGTTCCCGGCCATGAGCGTTTCGTTCGCAACATGCTCGCCGGGATCGGCGGCATCGATCTCGTCCTTCTGGTGATCGCCGCCGACGAATCGATCAAGCCCCAAACTCGCGAGCACTTCGACATCTGCCGCCTGCTTTCTGTCCGTCGCGGCATTACCGTCCTTACCAAGTCCGACCTTGTCGATCCCGAAACACTCGACGTCGTGCGTCTGGAGGTCGCCGACTTTTTGCGCGGCTCATTCCTCGACCCCTCGCAATCCCCCATCATCCCCGTAAGTTCGCTAGCCGGCAGCGGCATCGCCGACCTGAAATCCACTCTCGTGCGCCTTGCCGCCGACGTTCCTGCACGCGATTCGACCAGCTTTGCCCGTTTGCCTATCGATCGCGTCTTCACCATGAAAGGTTTCGGCACAGTTGTGACCGGTACGCTGGTCTCCGGCACCATCAAGAAAGAAGACGAGCTTGAAGTCTTTCCCAAACGGCAACGCGTCAGAGTCCGCGGAGTTCAAGTCCACGGAACCAGTGCAGCCGAAGCTTCTGCCGGCCAGCGCACGGCCCTGAACGTCGCCGGCGTCACTGTGGAGGAAATCCGGCGCGGCATGTCCCTGGCTCCCCCCGCGACGCTTCAAACCACGACTCGCCTGGATGTCGAACTCGCGTTGCTGAAATCTGCCAAACCTCTCAAAGATCGCGCCCGTGTTCACTTCTACGCCTATACCTCCGAGACCATCGCGACCGTCGTCGTTCATGGTGGGAACAAGATCAATCCAGGCGAAACCGCTCTCGCGCAACTGCGCCTCGCTGAGCCGATGCCGCTTCTGCCACGAGATCGCTTCATTCTTCGCCAGTTCTCTCCCGTCGTCACCATTGCCGGAGGCCAGGTTTTAGACGCCTCGCCGCTCGCCAAAGTAAAGCCGGAGACCCTTCGCAATTTCCTGAGCACTCTGAGAACTGGCACCGCGGAGCAGGTCTTAACCGCGAGAATCGCGCGCCGCGGGCATCACGGGCTGACCATCGCTCAGGCAGTAGCCGAGACCGGGTGGCGCGCCAAGTCCATTGAAACAACATTGACCGCTCCGATCAGCCGCAAGACGATCGTTCGCGTCGCAGATCGCTTTGTCGATGCAGCTTCCTTTTCCAGCCTCCTGGTCTCGCTATCAGCCGCAGTTTCCGAATTCCATAAACACGACCCGCTTGCTCCCGGCATCAACAAAGAGACCCTGCACGAAAGGTTCGATGTACCCGGAGGCGTCTACACTGCCGCGCTGGAAGCCCTCGCGCGGGAAAAGAAGATTGAGATGGTAGGGGAGTTAGTTCGTCTGCCCGGCCGCGGTGCAGAAATGAAGACCGACGAAGCTGAGTCACAGAAAACCATCGAAGCAGCCTTTGCCTCTGCCGGCCTTAAGGTTCCTGCCCTCAAAGATGTGCTTGCTAGTTTGAAGATCGACAGATCGCGCGCCCAGAAGATTGTCACCTTAATGTTGCGTGACAGGCTCCTGATCAAGATTTCTGAGGATCTGGTCTTTCATCGCGACGCCCTGGCCGACCTTCGCCGTCGCATCACGGCGGAAAAGACGAAGTCTCCGAAGATCGACGTCACCCGATTCAAAGACATGTTCGGGATCACGCGCAAGTACGCCATTCCGCTGCTCGAATATCTCGACCGCGAACACGTCACCCGGCGAGTCGGAGATGAAAGAGTGATTTTGTAGCGAGGTTTATTAAGATTCCGAGCCCAGCGCTTTCTTAATCGCATCAGCAATCTGCTTGGTTAGAGTGCGCATGCGCTCTTCCGATTCGGCCTCCACCATCACCCGGGCGAGCGGCTCGGTGCCTGAGTAACGGACAACGACGCGGCCATTGCCATCGAGTTCCTGCTCAGCATTCTGAATTGCCTGCTGAATCTCGGGAACATTCGCAAACGGAACCTTCTCGCGCACGCGGACGTTTTGAATCGTCTGCGGATAAACCTTCAAGTCGTTTACCAGCGCCGCCAGCGGCTTTTTGGTTCTCGCCATCACTTCCAGCACTCGCAATGCGGTAAGCAGGCCATCTCCCGTAGTCGCATCGCCGTCACGAAAAATAATATGTCCCGATTGCTCGCCCCCAAGAATGGCGCGCGTCTTCAGCATCTCCTCCAGCACGTACTTATCGCCGACGTTGGCACGCAGCATCTTGATGCCCGCCTTTCGCAGCGCAATTTCCAGTCCCATGTTCGACATCGTGGTGGCCACCAGCGTTGAATTTGTAAGCACACCGCGAGATTGAAAGTCGCGCCCGGCAAGCAACAGGACTGCATCGCCATTCACGACTCGCCCCTCAGCGTCGCAGAATAGCGCGCGGTCCGCGTCTCCGTCGAAGGTTACACCCAGGTCGAATTCTCCTTTTCTCTCTCGCATCGCCTGCGCCAGCACCTCGGGATGCAGCGCTCCGCAATTCTCATTGATGTTTTTCCCATCGGGCGACGAGTTCATGAACGTTACTTTGATCCCGCAAGCTCGAAACAACTCTGGAGCTTCCGCCGTCGCGGCGCCATTCGCGCAATCAGCTAGCACGCGAACGCCACTGAGGTCGACCCGCACCTGGTGCGACAGCCATTCGATGTAAGCATTCCGCAACTCCGCATCGCCCGGCACGCTTGAATTCGGTTTGACCGCAGGCTCTGCCTCTGCTTCATCCCGTTCAAGCAGGCTGAATATTTCGTGTTCAATCGCAAGTTCACGCGCATCCGGCAGCTTGTATCCATCACCTGAAAAAACTTTGATCCCATTGTCCGGCCACGGATTGTGCGAGGCTGAAATCACCACCCCCGCCGAGTAGCCTCGCGATCGCGCCAAATAAGCCACACCCGGCGTGGTAACAACCCCCGCGCTGCTCACCTGGCATCCAACCGAGATCAATCCCAACGTGACACGGTCCGCAATCCACGAACTCGAGAAGCGCGTGTCTTGACCAATCACGACTCGCGCCTGCGAGTTGCCGCGAATCAAATCGTGCCCCAGCGCCCGCCCGATCAGATACGTGCTTTCTACTGTGAGCGGGAACTCGCCGGCGACACCACGAATCCCGTCGGTTCCGAAGAGTTGTCTGGTATGCGATGTCATTGAGAGGCTGGCGCCGAACGAGAATTGCCCGCGCCCTTTTCCATCATAACTGTGATGTGCACCGGGTCCGGACTCACAACCTGCACCAGCGGATCGGCCACATAAGCGTGCCGGGTGAATGCCACCCGCGTGATCGCGCCGGTCACATCTACCGGATCCGTAATGGCAGACTCGACCGCCTCCACTCGCTGTTTCGGCCCGCTGACCGCGATCTCGCTGGGATCCACGGATATTTGCCCAATCTGATAACCCTCGGCAAACGTCCCCGTGACCCGCGGATGAACCGGTACCGACCGAGTCAGCCGTGTATCGAAGTTCAGGTGCACCTGGTTGGGGATGACCTGCACAACCTCCAACTCTGAAGGATGATGGATCTGCCGCGAGGTCAGATCAAACGTTCTTGGACCTGGTCTCAAACTGTCCAGCGAAATTTCCGCGTACACGTCGATCGCTCTCAGCCGATGAACCACGCGCTGTGGACCTCGCAGTCGGATTTGCGCCTGCGGAACATTGTCCGAGCTGAGTTCCAGGTTTGCCGGGATGTTGTGCAACTCGATCGGCACCTCAATGGCCACCTCGGCCACCGGGTCTCGCGCCACCGCCAGCCAAAGTCCGACGGCCAGGCCGAGCGATGCCAGCTTCAATACCCAATTGTGCACCACATATCTCTGGAAGAAGCTATTCATCGTTTAATCGCTTGCGCGGTTCACGCGCGTCTCTGCCGCCGGTCGGCCCAGCGAGTCTTGCGACCGCGGAGACTCGTCCAGGATTTCGCCCTCGCCGTTAATCGGCGTTGGCAATGTTGCCGGTGGAACATATCGCCGGAGCAATTCTCCCAAATGATCTCGCAACTGCTCCACCGTGAGGTCACGCTCAATCTTGCCCGAAACGCAAAGGCTGATGCTGCCCGTTTCCTCCGACACCACCACGGCAATGGCGTCCGTCTCCTCCGTCACTCCGATCCCCGCGCGATGGCGCGTACCAAGCTGAGTGGATAGCACTGGGTTCATCGACAATGGCAAAAAACACGCCGCTGCCGCGATCCGGTCCTTCTGGATAATCACGGCACCATCATGCAGTGGCGCGCTGGGCCGAAAAATCGTCGCCAGCAAGTCGTAGGAAAGTTGCGCATCGAGAGGTACCCCGCTCTCGATGTAGGTTCGCAATCCAATCTCTCGCTCAATCACGATCAAGGCGCCAGTCTGGTTCTGACAAAACAGGTTTGCCGCAAGCACAATGTCGTCGTATGCATCGCCCTCTCCCGATAGTGCGCGGCTGAATGTAAGTTTTCGTCCCAGGCGGGCGAGCGCCTGCCGTATTTCTACGGCAAACACAACGATCAGTGCAAAGACCGTGTACGGCAATAAGGTGCTGACCAGCCAGTTGAGGGTCGTCAGTTCTCCCAGTCGCGCAACATAGAACGCCAGGCCAAGCGCTGCCACTCCGACCAGCATCAGCGACGCGCGCGTCCCTTTGATCAGCGAAAGAAACTCGTAAATGATGAACGCGACCAGCAGGATGTCGAGGACGGAGATCGTCGACAGATGCGGCCACGAGCTGGAAAACGCTCTCATTTACAGTCCTTTTTCATACCGGCGCACGAAAACTGCTTTCATTGTAATCCAGCTGATTGAGAGACGAACGATGAAGGGTATTAGCGTCCGGCAGAGTTTTTCTTCGCGGAGGGCTTGCTTCCAACCTCAATTTGCATCCCCTCCGCCGCCGCGCGTACTCGTGGGTAGTAGTTGCGGGCTTCCTTGACGACTTTGTCGATGCACGTGTCATCGTGGTCGGGATCGTGATGAAACAATATGAGCTCTTTCGCCCCGCTTTCCATTACCACGTTGATCGCTTCCCGCCAGTGGCTGTGACCCCAGCCGCGCCTCAGCGCTTGATACTCATCCGGCAGGTACTGCGAATCATAGATAAGGACATCGGCCCCTTCCGCCAGCTTGCGGACATTCTTATCGAAGATTGCCTCGCCGGGCTCGTTGTCCGTGGCGTAGACCATGACTCCCTCTTTGGTCTCCAGGCGGAACCCCATGCATCCTTGCGGATGATTCAACCACGCCGCCTGAAGACGTACATCGCCCAACTGAACCCGGCCTTCTTCGATATCGTAGAAATCCTGCCGCGCCTGCATCTGGTTAAGGCGCACCGGAAAGAACGGAGAAGCCATCTGCTCTTCAAAAACCTGTTTCAAACTGCGCGTGCGGCTGGAGCAGTGGAACTGGAAGCGGTTTTCGCGGTTATCGTACAGCGGTCCAAAAAAAGGGAGTCCCTGAATGTGGTCCCAATGGAAATGCGATACAAAAATATGCGCCGAAATCGGCTTTTCTGCGAATTCTCGTCGGAGATGTTGGCCGAAAACCCGTAGTCCAGTGCCGCAATCGAATACGTAAAGTTCGTTTCCGGAACGCACTTCTACGCAGGAGGTATTACCTCCATAGCGCATATTTTCCGGCTGGGGAGAAGGCGTTGATCCGCGCACTCCCCAGAACTTGATACGCATACGTCCTCGCGAGATAAATAGCTGCTGAATAGTCATCTTGCGGCCTCCGCGCCCACCAGTCAATCGTTCCGACGTTACCTTCGGAACCGTCCCAGCAGCCATTTGGCCCTGTACTAAAAGATTCCCGGCGTCTTCGGGCCCGGCTTCTTCGCCCTTCCCGATATAATGAGCGCTCTCCTCGGTTTCCCATGCTCCGGCCTGACTACAAAGAATTCCTGCGCCTCTCACAGAACGCCACCCTGGTTCCGGTCGTAAAGTCAGTTACGGCCG
>Ga0209168_10001311_pt1 | contig 19900 bp, 14 predicted proteins | sample Coa_R1_FD_187156 | JGI IMG/M metagenome (GOLD analysis project Ga0209168, IMG submission 187156) | Surface soil microbial communities from Centralia Pennsylvania, which are recovering from an underground coalmine fire - Coalmine... | ecosystem: Environmental > Terrestrial > Soil > Unclassified ...
CAAGACCAACAACAAAACCAAAACCAAGAACAAAAGCAGCAAGGTCGTTTACACAGAAGACTTGACACACCCCACTGCTGCGTAATCTTCTAACCGACACTCTCAGCCAGCTGGCGAGGCGGAAAAAGATTCTCGATCGTGCTCGGTAGCTCCGGAATATCAGTGGGCTTTGCATTCCCGCGTCCGCGCCACACTCTTTCCAGCCATTCAAAAGATCTGGGTACCCGCTGATGACAATTGTTGTCGGTTTCGTGGGCTGAAGTATGGCCGCACGGACAACCTCGAAACCTGTTAACGGATATTCCAGGCTCAGATCAGTGACGACGAGATCGAAGTGAGCCTCAGCGAGGAGTGCTGTAGCAGCCTGTGCAGAGTCTGCCGTCTGCAACTCGAAACCTTGAGATCGCAGCACCAAACCCAGAGTGAGAAGAATGGATGGTTCGTCATCGACGAGCAGCGCCTGAATTCCCATATGCGGCGGAACGGCAGTGTTCCTGGCAGCCTGAGCATGGCCAGCGACGAATGTTCGATACCATACAGTCTTTACTGTATTTACGCCAGAACTGTTGGCATGGAACATTACTGCAACGCGTTCGTCTGTACGTGGAATTCTGGGGTATCCATTCTGCCGACACCTTACGGAGTCGAGATGCGAAGGGTGCGTTCGGCAGCGCCGGCGAGACCGTTAGCTCTCCTAATTGAGGATGACGACCTGGCGCTCACGATCCGCAAGGCTGTTCTTGAGCGAACGGTTACAGCGTTATTGGAGTGACCTCAGCCGATGACGCGCTCAAAGCTCTTCGCGACGCGCCAGTGTGTGTCACGATTTCAGACCACATGCTGCAGGGAACGACCGGCATCGAACTCGCAAAAGGATGAAGAAGATCAAGCCTGGTGTTCCGATCATTTCGTTCTCAGGCACTTTGCCGGAACGTCTGGAGGGCGTGGATGTTTACATCAATAAAGGTGAACCCACGGCAGAGTTCTTACGAATCGTGCGCGAAGTCGTTGAGAGATTCTGCTTCTGAGTAAAAGTTTCAACGTAATACAGAATGTACCCTAGCGGACGTAAGTGCAGCGGACAAGAAGATGGACAGCATCCAAGTGGCGCTTGTGGGAGAACCGAAGTGTCAGAGGTCGTGCGGATGCGAAAGCCAAACACGGATCGGAAACGCAGGCCGAAAGCTGGAAATGAACATGAGGTGGCGCCGGTGATTCATTGGCCTGCAGAAGCCGGCGACGTTGACATGATCACCAGATGGATCAATATTGCGGATCAAGCTTTGGGCAATCGAGTTGATATGCCTAAAAGCGCTTGAGGTGCAGGTCTTTTCTGTGAAGATTCTCGGCAAACGGCTGTTGTTAGTTGACGACGAGCGAGCGATTCGCGAGACTCTATCCGCTATCCTGCGCCGTTACGGGTTCCTCGTAACTACTGCAGCGAAAATCTCCGAAGCCCTCGAAGAGATGGCAAAACAGAACTTCGATCTACTCATCTGCGATCTAAATATCGAAGGCGAGAGCGACGGTTACCAAGTCGTGCGCGCAATGAAGGGAATAAATCACAGCTGCATCATTGTCATTCTCACTGGATATCCGGCTCTCGACAGCGCAATGGAAGGAATCCATTTGGGGATTGACGAGTACATAGCCAAGCCAGCGAAACCCGATACCCTGGTGGCAATACTAGCGGAAAAGTTGGCGGCGAGAGAACGTACCAAAGACACAGAGCCTCAATCTCCAGAAAATTCCCTAGCGTAGGCTATCCGCTCACACGGTCGCTTTTCACCTGTCCGCCGTCATTTTTCCTGCTTTCAAACTGTTGAATGTTAACCGATTACTGAGGAGCGGCTTGAGTTGAGCCTTCCTTTTGTAAGTCTGTTTTGATTTCGAATTTCTGATTTGCTGCCAGGTCGACTTCGGTATTAAAGTTTTGGTAACCGCTCAAGCTCACATTGATTTTTCGATGTCCTGGTGCCACTAACAGACCCCTTCCGTGTCCGCCAAATTCTCCTGCATGGCCGACGTATTGCCCGTCCACAAAAACTGCTGCTCGATTCGGAGTGACAGAGAACTTGATTTCGGCAGAAGTGGACGGCATCTTAAAGCGAGAGTCTTCTGTCATCCTCACCGTAATTGTCTGTTTTTCTCCGCTCCGAATGGTGACTTTCTGGGAAAATCGTGGTAGCCATCCTCTCTTACCGCGATGTCGTGCTCTCCAGGTATCAGCAGAATCTTCTTCGAGCCCTTCAACTCTTTCAGGTACCCGAGATATTGACCATCTACCCAAACGCCAGCGTTCTTTTCCGTATCACCTGCTCCCAGGAGTTGCACCTCTCCCAACACCTTATTGCTTCCTATGTTGCTCGGCTGGTTGCTCGTTTGGGAGAGTGCAAAGGATGAGACTAACAATCCGACGAGGCCCATGAGAACTCGGCTGTTGAATTTTTTCATCTTGAGTGGCCTCCTGGCGCGTCGGCTGCTTCGGTGTCCTGGTGTTAGGTAATTCGCGCAAGAGAGATGCGTTCTGAGGTCGGCCAGTTTTCCAGAAACTGAATTCTGTGGGCGAGTGCATTGAACGAGCGCAGCTAAACTTAAAACAGAGTTCCAGAAAAACAGAGCCGCTTGTCGAGGTCTCAAGAGAGCGACTGCCGCAACACTTCGATAATGCGGCATTCAATCCCGTTCCGGTTCTGATTCTCAAAAAGAGGCGGAAGAACGGGCACATTTCAATTCCACTATCGTGCTAACAGGATGTCTGCTATCGCACATCAAACAGAGCTGTGGCATTCTCTAATGACAGAATCATGCGACACAGGAAGAAATATCCCACGGATAAACTGCTAGTCAAAGCCCTGCAATTTCCGGCGCGGGAGCAAGGACCACATTATTGTCGAAACCGGCCCCGCGCGTTCATCTTCCTGTCGATATGCGCAGTGTAGAAAGTCACTCGCCCGACGAGCTTCTTCACAATGAGGGCGACGACGAGGAGCAGCGCGAGAATGATCCAGATCGCCTTCATCTAATTCTTTTTCTGTGCTCTGAAGCCGCGGTGCTTCGGTTTTCGATTCCCAAGTACGGCATCTGCCAACTCGATGTGTAGTGGTCCAGTCGTGATTCTGTCTTCCGCTCTCGTTTGCTTTTCGATTGGCCCAAAGCATATTCTGCAACTTCGAGTTGACTTGAGGTCAAGAGGATGAGGATAGAGTGTGGACATAACGGAAGTGGGGCGGCGCTCGGGCATTCCCGCCTCGACGCCGCGCTTCTATGAAGAAAAGAGATTGATCGCGTCAATTGGCAGGCGAGGTGTGCACCGTGTGGTCGATCTGGGTAGCCGCAATATCTGGTTTGGGCTTCGATGGAGCCTAGGTGGACGCGTCGCTTCAACATGAAGCGAAGGGGTAGGCGCGCAGCGTACGGAAATTCTTCGTCTTGCTGTAGCACCCAGCGAGGTGTGCTGGAACGGCTGGCGCTGATCGCCCTCGGACGTTCCGCAGGCTTCTCGCTCAATGCAATCGCGCTCATGTTCGCGCCTAATGGGGCGGCGCCCCGCATCGATCGGCAGATGCTGGCAACCAAAGCCGAGGAACTAGACGGGACCATTCGTAAACTGACCGAGATGCGCAACAGCTTGCGGCACGCCGCGGCTTGCAGAGCACCGAGCCAGATGGAATGTCCCAAACGAAAGAGATTTCGTACAGCGGAATGTTCTGGGCTTTGGGGCATTTTTTCAAGTTTGTGCGAGGAGGCGCAGCGCGTTTGAATTCCGAGAGCCAAGATGAACAGTTCAGCACTGCGCATTCCGAAATCCCGATGAGTCGCTGGTTGTAGTCCTTACACGTCCAAGGTACGAGAGAAAATTACGGCTTACCGTATGCGAGAGGATGGCCGAGATCACGCTAGCCGCCAACTCAATTAACGACGCTCACTTTCCCGAACTCTTTGCACCCATGAGCATCTGCGAATCAGTGTCCCAGTTAAAAATACTCTTCATGGCGCGATTGCGGCGGTTCTTTTCGTCGCGAATTGTTCGAGTTTTGATTGCCGCTCTAATTCTGCTTGTGCCCGCCCGTGTTCAATCCCAGCAGCTAAAGAATGGGGGGTTCGAAGCATCAAGGCCGGCGGAGTCGTGGCGAATTGAGAGTTCCGATATCAACCAAACTGCGTCCCTCACACTAGATAACAAGGATTTTAAAGAGGGCCGCCAATCGCTATTATTGACAGCCGAGCGTCCGGCAACGCTCACGTTGCGACAGGAAATTTTCTTACCTGTGGGGACATTATGGAGGCTGACGGGCTGGATAAAGTCGGCTACAACGCCAGGTTCTGAGAACTCCGGCCCCGCTCCGCAAATTGGCATTGAGGCACCGGCTGGCGATCAAGGTTTCAGTGACGCTCCCGCAGTTTCGGGGGAGTGGCAGCAAATGAGCGCCCTCTTCCGCGTGCCTTCTCCGGGCAGGATCACCGTCGTGTTGAAGTCGTTCGATGGTCAGAGCGGAAAAGCTTGGTTTGACGACGTTCGTCTGGACCGCGTGCAGGAACCTCGTGAAACGGAATCAGTATTTATCTCGCGCATGCGGCTGAGCAAATTGCCCATCGACTTGAAACAAGGCGGGCAGTTCATTGAATTCCAGTGCAATCTGCTCCCCTCCATGGTTGCGCAGCAGGTCGATTCGACCAGCTTCGAAGAGGAACCCGGTTGGAAACAGAGCTATAAACGCCAAATCGATAAACCGTACAGGCCGTGGTATCCCGATGGCAGCGTACATGTTGCGAAATATTCTTTCGATACCGAGAATCCCTTCAACGGAAAGCGCTCCCAAAAAATTGAATTGCCGGTTTCGAATACCTGGGCCGGAATCTCGCAGGATGGCTTCTATGTAGAATCCGGGCATTCGTACCATTTGAGGCTGCACATGCGAGGCGATTCGAATGTTCGAGTGCGTGCGTCGCTGCATGGCAACGGTGGCATCGTTGCCGGGCCAGTTCTGCTCGGGCACGGAGGAAAAGATTGGAGTGCCGCTGATGGTCTCTTGACTGCAAACCGCAGCGCGCAAAACGCAACCTTAACGATCGAGTTGGAAGGGCCCGGCACGTTGTGGCTGGACCGCATTTATTTCATCGACACGCAAGCGGTGCTTGGTCTCTGGCGGCCAGAAGTTGTTCAAGCGCTGAAAGCGATGAAGCCGGGTATCCTCCGGCTTGGTGGCAGCACGATCGAGACCCTGAATTGGGAAAAGACTATCGGCAACTGGGACGAACGCACGCCGTTTACAGATGAACCATGGGGCGGATTACAGGAAAATTTTGTCGGAGTTGAAGAATTCGTGCAGTTGGCGCAGTTCATTGGTGCCGAGCCCCTTATTTGCGTACGATGGACTGGAAAAACTCCACAGGACGCGGCCAACGAGGTTGAATATTTCAACGGCAGCGCAGAGTCGAAATGGGGGGCTCTGCGGACGAGGAACGGCCATCCTCAGCCATATCACGTGAAGTATTGGCAAATCGGGAATGAAGTCAGCGGGCCGGAATATGACTCCTCTTTAAAAGCATTTGCTCAAGCAATGCGGCAGGTAGATTCCTCGGTCAAAATTTTGTCTTCATTCCCTTCGAAGAACACTTTACGAATGGCTGCGGGGCAGGTCGACTACCTGTGCCCCCATCACTATTCTGTGGGTGATTTGAACGGCACGGAAGAAAATCTTAAGTGGCTACGCGACTTGATTGATCGCGATAGAAGGGGAAAACCTGTTCGCGTGGCCGTGACCGAGTGGAATACAACCGGTGGAGAATTCGGCCTGACCCGCGGAATGCTGCTTACACTCGGCAATGCATTGAGCCTGTCGCGATACCAGAATATGCTGCATCGATACGCCGATCTGGTGGAGATTGCGAATCGATCGAATCTTGCCGACAGTTTTGGCACTGGCGCAATTCAGGCGGCACCCGGACGGCTTTATTTAACTCCCGCTTACCATTCGCAAGTACTCTATCAGCGCGCTGCCGGCTCTTTTCCGCTGAAGGTGGTTCGTAACAATTCCTTGCCGTTCTATCTTGAGGAACCAGATTTGGATGCAATGCTTAGCGCAGATGGGGAAATGATCCGGATATACGCCGTAAATTCGACGCCTAAGCGACGAGGGGTTTCATTTGAATTGGATTCCGGGCTGGGCCGGGCCTCGGGAATGCAAGCACTGGTTCTCACCGATCGCAGCCAATCTCCTGACTCCGAAGCAATGAACTCCCTGGACAACCCTGAACGTGTTGCAGTGAGACGGGAGAAAACACAAATCAACGGAGCGGAGTTCAGGTACGAGTTCTCCCCCTTCAGTCTCACATTGCTGGAAATAAGCTTGCAAGGCACCCCGCACACATCCCGACAGGTATTTCACCGACTCACTAAGTAATGAGGAGTATTCGTCGGTGAGCACATGCGCGCAGCTATTGTGCGCGGAGGAACTGCGTATCAACCTTTGGGTTCCATTTGGTATTTTCGGCGAACCTATCGACTTGACGATCACCAGAAATATTTGCTGATGTCGCCGGGCCGAGATCGGGCCAAAGCAATCGGATTCTGCTACGTTGTGGACGTGGAATAAACTGCGCGTCGCTGCGCAGGCCGTTGGGGATTCATTCTAGAAATGAACAACCACCCGAAAACGAGCGGCGGAGTCGGAATACAGGTTCCATTACCGCTCGGGCTGCGATGCGACGCAAGATGCGCCACGAGAGTGGACTAAACGAATGCTACGGTTCAAAGTTGGAGCGATACGCAAGTTGTATGGGCCGGTGATGATTCTTACGCCGATTTTGGGTGCGATGGCATTGCCAGCTTGAACGGTCACTTTACTATCAGTACCGCCGGAACTTATGTCGCTGGCGATTCTTTCCGTTTTCGTGAAATGGTAAAAAAAAATAGGGCGAAAATAATATTGTCAGTTCTCCTGACTCTATGCTGCCAGCGTTCGCTACCCATAACCAGTGAATATTAGAGCAGTTGATTTTTGAGCGCGAGTTGAACTGGAGTTAAGGCGAACTGTTCGTACCGCGTGGACTCTAAAAACCTTACGTCAGAAAAGCCTGAACGTCATTGCGATGGGTCTGCAGAGGACGAGTCCTGCTTCAGTGCGACTCCCGCGGCACTTCCGCGCCGCTGCAGCCCACCAGGAAATCCAAATCCGCCCCTTCGTGCGCCTGAAGGACGTGATCCACGTACATCTTTGCCCAGCCACGCTTTGGCCGCGGCGGCGACACCCACTTATCGCGACGTTGTTGCAGGACGGCATCCTCGACCTCGAGCTGCAGCGAGCGTCCGGGCACGTCTAGGCTAATCATGTCGCCGGAGTGCACCAGAGCTAACGGTCCGCCGATGGAGGCTTCCGGCGAGATGTGCAAGACCACTGTGCCATAAGCCGTACCGCTCATCCGAGCATCGGAAATCCGGATGATATCTCGCACTCCCTTCTTCAACAACTTCGGCGGAATCGGCATGTTACCCACTTCGGCCATGCCGGGATAGCCGCACGGGCCGCTGTTCTTCAGAACCATCACGCAATTCTCGTCGATATCGAGACTCTCGTCGGGTACTCGCGCGTGCAGCTCTTCGACGTTTTCAAACACTACGGCGCGGCCGCGATGGCGAAGCAGATGTTCGCTGGCTGCCGAGGGCTTGATGACCGCGCCATTCGGGGCGATGTTGCCTCGCAAAACGGCGATGCCGGCATGCAGTTTCAAAGGCTGCGAGAAGGGACGGATCACTTCGCGGTTCCAACATTCCGCCTTGGCAACATTTTCCCAGATGGTGTGGCCATTGGCCGTGATTGCGTCGCGATGCAGGATGCCCGCCTCAGCCAGTTCGCGAAGCACCACGGGTACTCCACCTGCATAGTAGAAATCTTCCATCAGATGTTGGCCAGATGGCAGCAGGTCTACAAGGCAAGGCAAGTGCGAACCAAGGCGATCCCAATCATCAAGAGAAAGCGGCACGCCCACGCGTCTCGCGAGGGCGATCAGATGAATAACTGCATTTGTCGATCCACCGATCGCGGCATTATTAAAGATGGCATTCTCCATCGCGGCGCGAGTGAGAATGCGTGACATACGAAAATCTTCGCGGACCATCTCTACGATGCGCCGGCCGGTCAGTTGCGCTAGCGTGTACCGGCGAGCATCGGCCGCGGGAATCGCGGCGTTTCCGGGCAGACTCATGCCGAGTGCTTCAACCATGCTGGCCATGGTGGAAGCCGTTCCCATGGTCATGCAATGTCCGCGGGAACGGTTCATGCAACTCTCGGCATCCAGAAATTCGCACAGCGGCAGGTTGCCAGCGGCTAGTTCGTCGGCCATGCGCAAAAGGCTCGTGCCGGAGCCAAGTTCCTTCCCACGATAGTGCCCCTTCAGCATGGCGCCGCCGGAAAGTCCAATGGTCGGCAAATCGCAGGAGGCAGCGCCCATCAGTAGGGAAGGAGTAGTTTTGTCGCACCCCATGAGGAGGACAACGCCGTCGATGGGATTCCCACGAATGGATTCTTCCACGTCCATGCTGGCAAGATTGCGAAACAACATCGCTGTCGGCCGCAGCTGTGATTCCCCGAGCGACATCACAGGAAACTCCAGTGGAAATCCGCCAGCCTCCCAGACACCTTTCTTGACCCAATCAGCGAGTTCGCGAAAATGAGCGTTACAGGGATTGAGTTCGGAAAAAGTATTGCAAATGCCGATCACGGGCCGACCTTCAAAGAGGTCATGCGGCCAACCCTGGTTCTTCATCCAGCTACGATGGCCAAAGCCATCCTTGTCTTTTTTCCCATACCACTCCTGGCTACGCAATTTCTGCATTCAGGCTCCCTTGCGAAAAAGTTGAGCTGTCAACACCCGTAAAACTCGATCCTGCATTGAGGAGATTCCGTTTCGTTCGAGACTATCCATAAATAGGTGACTTCCCAAGTAGATTGGGAAGTATCTCGGCCGAATCCTGAATAAGTTCGTGGATACAGCGCTCGACTTCAGCGCGCTGTTCGGCATTGGCTGGTGTGTAGGGCCAGCACACCCGGCTTTCGCATAGATTCAAAATGGAAAGGCAACATTTAAGTCCGCGAATCAGGTTGCCTTCAGGTTCACCAACGGAATAGACCTGGCGAGTGAACCGATCGATCAAGGCCTGGAGTCTCTGAACGTCCTCTGCGCGACCGGCAGTCGCGGCGTCATAGAGGCCAACATATAAATGAGGAAATGCATTTGCGCCACCACTGATGCCGCCGTGGGCGCCGGCGGCAATGCTCCGTGACAGCAAATTTTCAGGTCCGACAAAAATCGGGAAGTCTGGGCGGCCGCGAAAGAGATAAAGCACCTGTTTCAGGTATTCGAAATTTCCCGAGCTATCCTTGAAGCCGATCACGCGGGGCGTCTCGGCACACGTCTTCAACGTTGAGATGTCGTATCGAATATGACGTGGGTCAGGCAAGTTGTAAAGGTAGAGCGGAAGCGGACTTTCACTAGCGAATGTAGTTACGCATCGAATCAAATCGAGTTGGCTGAGCGGAGCATAAAAAGGAGGTGCCAGAACGATAGCGTCCGCACCGGCATCAGCCGCAAATTGAGCCATAGCGAGCATTTCGGTTTCCGATGTGTCGAGAATGCCGACCAGGACCGGAATTCGTTGCTTGACCTGTTGGCAGGTGGCACGGATCAATTCGCGCCTTATTCGGTAACTCAGGGACGGCCCTTCACCAGTCGTGCCGCACACGAAAAGTCCGTGGACACCCCCGCGAATCATATGCTCAATAAGTCTTTCGACATTATTGCGGTCAAGTTCATCCTCTCCAGCGAGCGGGGTCACCATTGGAGGGATAATGCCGCGCAGAGCTTTGTTAGAAAATGTCATTCAGATTCTCTGAGAATAAGAAATTGTGCTCTGCGCTGTGTTTTTCATCGATAAAGAGCAATTGCGGAGTCTAATTCGCATAGTCATTAAACGAAAATTTTAACCCTGCGCTAAAAGGCCACCATCCACGGCCAGAGATGATCCGGTTATGTAGGAAGCCTCCCTGGACGCGAGGAGCCGAACCGCGCGAGCGATGTCTTTCGGCGCAGCTAGACGGGCCATCGGAATCCGCGAAAGGAGACGTACTTTCTCCTTCGGTTGGTGGCGAAAATGCGCGCGCAGAAGTTCAGTCTCGGTCGCCCCAGGAACCACGCAGTTAACGCGAATGCCGTCAGGAGCACAGTCGATTGCCATGGCACGCATCATGGCAAGTTGGCCACCTTTGCTCGCCGCGTAGGCCGTGTATCCAGCATAACTGTGAAAGGCATGTCCGGATGTCGCGATGATGATACATCCGTGCCGTTGGCGACGCATGACAGGGATCGCCTCGCGGCAGCAGAGAAACGTTCCGCGAAGATTCGTGGAGATGACTCTTTCCCAGTCCTCGTCGGATGTGAAATCGATCGGCTTGATGACTTGGACGGCAGCATTCGCAAACAGAACGTCAATTCCGTCAAACTTTCGTACGGCTGCCGCGAACGCGGACTTTACCTGACGCGAGTTGCCGACATCGGCCTTGACAGCAAGGGCAGTGCCCCCAACTTTCTGGATTTCTTTGAAGGTCCGCTGGGCCGCTTTTTCATCGTGATCAATTACCACGACATTGGCTTTCTCTCGTCCGAAGAGCAGTGCACTGGCTTTCCCAATTCCAGCTCCTCCGCCAGTGACGACAACGACTTGTCGGGCAAATTCTCCCATATAATAGCCGCTTAGAATAACCGCTTATTTTGTACAACCAAGAACTTCCTGTCAAGACAGATGCGGCGAGCGCCTCGCTTCACAGCTAAAGTCTTGCGATGCAGAAAAGTTTTTCCCCGTTCATAGAGAGGACAAAGGACCCAGCACACATGCTGACAAAATTGCATCCGGTCGATTGGGCAATTATTTGCGCCTATTTCATCGCAGTATTAGCCATTGGCTTCAGGCTAAAAGGCAGGATGAAGACTTCCTCGGACTTCCTTCTCTCGGAGAAGTCCTTTTCGCATTGGATTACAGGGATTGCGTTCATGTCAGCGAACCTCGGCGCACTGGAAGTGCTGGGCCACACGGCGAACGGCGCGAAGTATGGCATGCGCACCAATCACTGGTATTGGATTGGTGCCGTCCCGTCGATGCTGTTTCTCGGTCTTTTCATGGTGCGGTATTACTACACGAACGGAGTGCGTAGTGTCCCGGAATACCTACGGCTACGTTACGACCATCGGGCGCACCTGCTGAATGCCATCAGCTTTGCCGTGGTGACGGTGTTAATGGCCGGTATCGACATGTTTGCCTTCGCCCTAATTTTCCGCACTATGATCGGCTGGCATTTCACGGCGAGTGTATTACTCGCCACCGGCGTAGTCCTGATCTTCATTTTCTGGGGTGGACTGTCATCTTCCATCTACAACGAATTCTTGCAATTTTTTCTCATCGTATTGGGTTTTCTCCCCCTGACGTTTCTCGGATTGCATCACGTCGGCGGCTGGCACCGCCTTATTGCGCAGCTTCCGGAGGGGTATATCCACACATGGAAAGGAATGGGCGCGTCGACTGATCCGCTGGGAACACCGTGGTGGGTGATTGTTGTAGGGTTGGGCCTATGCTCGTCGCCTGCGTACTGGTGTACGGATTTTCTGCTGGTCCAGAGGGCGATGGCAGCCAAGAATCTGGCTTCGGCCCGCAAAACACCGTTGGTGGCTGCGGTTCCAAAGATGTTGTTTCCGATCATCGTGACCGTGCAAGGAATGCTTGCTGTGACGATCGCGCCGGGGATCGTCAAACACGACTACAACCAAGCCTTGCCGGTGATGATGAGTATGCTTTACGGCAAGGGCATGCTTGGCCTGGGGATCACAGCCCTGCTGGCGAGTTTCATGTCAGGTATGGCAGGAAATATCACGGCTTTCAACACCGTGGTCACGTACGACATTTATCAGACGTACATCCGCCGAAACATGAAGGACAGTCATTACCTCGCCGTTGGCCGCACAACGACAGTGCTGGGAACAGCGATTGCGTGCGCATCCTCTTATATAGTCCTGAACTTCAATAATTTGATGGATTACATGCAGTTGATTGGCATTCTTTTCATCTCTCCTTTCTTTGTTGCTTTCTTGGCTGGCATGCTGTGGAAGCGGCCTTCGGCCACGGCAGGTTTTCTCAGCATGCTTGGAGGTCTCGCTGGAGCTATGCTGGAATATCTTCTCTACCGGCTTCACGTCATCGCTTTTGCCTCCCCAATGGCTGCCAATATTTATATGGCAGTTTGGGGACTAATCGCAGGGATCGGGGTCATGCTGCTCGCCACATTTTTTACGAAAGCGCCGGATGCTGCCAAGTTAAAAGGCCTTATCTTCGAGAAAGGACAAGGCAGAGACGAGGAGCTTAACCAGCCTTGGTACTCGCATCCTGTGTTTTACGGGCTGGTGGTGAGTGTGGTGTTTCTGGCCTTAAACCTAGCCTTCTTTTAAAGGGAAGGCATGAGTTCGCCGTTTAGCATGGCGTGTTTGAATAGGCATGGATCAGGCGACATTTTCAGAAGTTGCTCATTTTTTGCCCATCATTACTTCTTGGCCCTTATCGATTTGAAAGCGTCACGAGCTAACGGGCTCAATAATTGACTTCCGAACAACCGCCATGCGTGGAGAGCAGCTAAAGCGCGACCCTCCATGCGCTACTCATGTTTCGGTGACGCGATTGTGTCCACCGTGTTATTGAAAAATCGAAGGCTTATTCCTACCCATTAAGCTGTGTTCCGTAATACGGACAAGTGTCAAGTATTTGACATCGAGCGCGAACGCCATTATCATCCCGCGAGCCTTGAGGTGAGCACGACGTAATCGGCTCTGGCTACAGGCTTGCAGTTCCGCAATGGTTCGGAAAAATACGGTTCAGACAGGATCTTCTGTTCCTGCCGTGTATCAGCACCTCATCAAGAACTTCCCTAAGTTCGATCTAGGCATCCCTGACCAGTTCCGCGTCGACGTGTGGGTGCAGGATTTCAACAACGATCTCGCGAATAATACTGTACCCACTTTGACCGTCATGTGGGTCATGGACGACCACACTGGTGGCCCCCCCACGCCAGACGCCGAACAGGCCGATAATGACCTGGCGATTGGACGCATTATCGATTATGTCAGCCACAGCAAAGTGTGGTCCACCTCGGCGATTTTCATCGAGGAGGATGACGCGCAGAACGGCGTTGACCACATTGACGGTCATCGCAGCCCTGGCTATATCGTCAGCCCATACGTGGTGCAGAACGGGCCGACCGACCACACCTACTACACGCAGGTCAATATGACGCGGACCATCGAGAAAATCCTCGGTTTGCCGCCTATGAACCAGTTCGACTTGGTGGCATCGCCGATGAGAACGGCCTTCGTCAAAGGCGATCCGCCGGTAGCGAACTTCAAGCCATGGACCCACGTACCAAATCAGGTCCCAGTGGACGACGGCGTCTCGGCAACCGCATCGAATAGAAGCGAGAATCCTGCGGTTCATGCGCTGCGGGTAGCTTGGCTACAGAAGAAGGCGAAGGTATTCGCCGGCAAACTGACCAAGCCCGACTCCGAAGATCCGGACACGGTCAACCACTTCAACTGGTACATGTCGACGGGGTTCACGAAACCGTATCCCGGAGAGAAGACAGTTCGGCCGCCGAGCGACTTCAACAACCCGGCACCCGCCGGTGACGTCGACTAGTAAAACAAACCCTCTCCCAACGAAGCGGGAGAGGGTTTTATCCACTTCCGCACGGTACATCCAAACGCCTTACGATGAGAAAGGATCGCCGCAAGTTCCCTCGCGTCATGCCAGCAGCCGGTGGTGCAAGGGTTGCGCCGAATGTCAGCGATTCAGAACGGAATACGCAAAAGCAATCGACGAAATCTACACCGTGCTTAGGACAAAGTCTGAGAGCGTGGCAAAGAAAATACACGCCTTGCATGAGGCCCAGGACAGGCGTGACCGGGCCATCAGGTTGCTGGATAAACACAGGCTGCTTCATGCAGACCATTAGGAGGCGCTTCTGTCCCCGTGAAAAGTGAAGGTCACCCATAAACGAGAAGGACGCGAAATGGTAAAACTCTATTGACAAATAATTGTTTGAGACCTGGCCGGTTCTTCTGCCTTCTTCCTTCGGTTTGCAAGCGTGTTCGCCGGTGATGCGAGGACTCGCCGGCTTTAGCGGACTTGGATGATGTAATCATCGGCGCCGTAGTGAATCCACGTTCTATCGCGGTCTACGTTTGGTCTTGGAGCAGAAATCAGCCGCGCTACGGATACCGGCGATTTTGCCCTGCTGCTTCTTGCAACGGTCGTGATGGCAACAATGGTGCTGACAGTAAATCGTCTAGTTCGGCGTCCGCTGTATCGTCTCGCCGAGAACCCGCGCCTCAATTAAGTGATGTTCCGATTTTGCGCCAATTGCTCGCACCAGCGCCCGATATCGTTTCACGTGCGGCCCCCGCGCAGCGTTCACAGTCCCAGGGAACTAAGCGCTGCAACGAGAGCCTTTGTCGCAACAAGGCGAAACTTAGCGGCCAAACGCGGGAATTGGAATCGCCCGAAACTGCTAGGTCAAGGCGTCTGATTGTATCGCTTTGTGGGCAAAGTGTATAAGCGGTTAGAAAAATAGTGACGTTGAGCTTTACATTCGATTAAATTGTAGTTGTCCACTGGTTGCGCGATCGCGCTGTCGTCTTGCCGATTAGTGCTATCCTCGGCACCAGTCGGTACCGCGCGAATAAGGAAAACGCAAGAATGAAGAGGACACGCCGCAATTTTTTGAGGACGGCAGGAACTGGCGCAGTGGCTATAGCAAGCGCACCATTGTCGGTCGCCGCGAGCATGCCTCGCGGGGCAGTTCCCACATCGGGATTGCCGCGAGATTCCATACGTGTGTGGATCACTGACGATGATCGTCGACTATCGCCAGCGCCTGAGCTTTTATCGACACCCTGGTCCGATTCACCTGCGACCCAAACCATCAGGATTGGTCCTAACAGGAACTTTCAAAAAATACTCGGATTCGGGGCAGCATTTACCGATGGCGCTTGCTATCTGCTAAATCAACTTTCATCTGACGCTCGCCAGTCACTTTTTCATCGTCTTTTCCACCCATCTAAAATGGGGTTGAATGTTTGCCGTATGTGTGTTGGCGCGTCCGACAATTCGGTCTCTCTCTACAGCTTCGATGAGGGTGAACCCGACCCCGAACTGAACCGGTTTTCTATCGAACATGACCGCGAGTACATCCTTCCCATTCTCCGCCAGGCTAGAACCATCAACCCAGAGATCTTTCTTTTTGCTTCGCCCTGGAGCCCGCCGGGATGGATGAAGGATAACGGCTCGATGCTGGGTGGATGCATGCGCCACACGCACATGCCGGCATACGCTAATTATTTTGTGAAATTCATCCAAGCTTATGAAGAGGAAGGCGTGCCGGTGCATGCTGTCACGGTGCAAAACGAGGTCGATGCCGACCAGCAAGGCTTGATGCCTGCGTGCTTTTGGCCGCAGGACTACGAAACAGATTTCGTCTGCGAGCACCTGGGACCAGCGTTTGAAAAATCAGGAGTAAAGTCGAAGATCTGGATCATCGACCATAACTATAACCTTTGGGGCCGCGCTATTTGCGAATTGCAAACGCAAAATATGCGCAAGTACACGAATTCTGTTGCTTGGCATGGATACAGCGGTCAACCAGAGTGGATGATGCGCGTGCAAAAGGCCTTCCCCGATGTTGAAATGCACTGGACCGAAGGCAGTCCGGATCACGATGATCCTGAATATCTCAAATGCTGGGCACTGTGGGCGCAGAAGTTCAACGACATCTTGGTGAATGGTTGCCGTTCAATCACAGGGTGGTCCTTTGCGACTGACGAGCGCGGCAGGCCGAACATCGGTCCTTACCCTTTGGGCGGCCTGCTCACAATTGATTCCAAGACCAAAGATGTTTACCACAGTGGACAGTTCTGGGCGATGGAACACTATTCCCGGTTCATCAAACGAGGGGCTTTCAGGGTTGATGCGCAGAGTTCAACCAAGGAGTTGTCGTGCTGCGCATTTAAGAACGAGGATGGTTCGCTGGTCGCGGTTATTACGAATCCCGGATCAGCAAAGTATTGTGATCTCCAGTTGCAAAACCAGACCGCGAAACTTTCCTTAACCGGAAATTCAGTCGTAACACTTCTACAGAAGGCAGCGGCGTGACTGGAATGAGTTTACGGATCGCCAACCGGAAACTCACGCGCAGGCAGATTTTGCGACTTGCGTCTGTGGAATTGGATAGTGAAAAAGGCTCGCGCCAAGGTATGGCATTGCCCAACAAGGGGATCACAGCACAATCAGTGAGTGCACTCAACGTTTGGGTCACGAACGCAAGCGGGCGAATCTCACCTGCTTCGCCGGTCAACTGGCATGCGGCGCAAACTATCAATGCCGACCGCACTGTTGTTCTTTACCCGGAGAGAAAAAAGCAGCAAATGCTCGGCTTCGGCGCCGCTTTTACTGATGCGTCTTGTTACCTATTTAATTCTCTCAAGCCCGAGGTCCGCACCCAGCTCTTTCATAAACTGTTCTCTCCTTCGCAATTGAATTTTGACGTCTGCCGCATCTGCATCGGCTCGTCCGATTGCTCGACTACGGTCTTTAATTACGATGAGGGAACGGTTGACCCCGATCTCAGCCGTTTCTCAATCACGCACGATCATGAATACGTTTTGCCGATTCTGCGACAGGCGCGATCCGTGAATCCCAACCTGTTCTTGTTTGCTTCACCGTGGAGCCCACCGGGATGGATGAAGTCAAACGGTTCAATGCTGGGTGGCTGCATGCGGCACACTTACATGCCATCGTATGCCGATTACTTCCTTAAATTTCTCAGAGCATATGAAGCGGCCGGCGTGCCGATCCAAGCTGTAACCGTGCAGAACGAAGTCGACTCCGACCAGGATGGCACCATGCCGGCTTGCACATGGCCGCAAGATTATGAAGCCGATTTCCTCACCATGCATCTGGGGCCGCTGTTTCAACGAGCTGGCGTGCAAACCAATATCTGGATCATCGACCATAATTACAATCTCTGGGGTCGAGCTATTGGTGAGCTCGAGACTCCTGACGTCCGCAAATATACGAATGCCATCGCGTGGCACGGCTATGAGGGCGAACCTGAGTGGATGACCCTTGTCCAGGATGCGTTTTCGGATGTGGAGATGTACTGGACCGAAGGTGGACCCAATTATCGTGCTCCGAATTACCAAACAAACTGGGCGGAATGGGGCGTGACCTTTTCTCGCATTCTGCGTAGCGGCTGCAAATCCCTTACGGTATGGAATTTTTTATCGGACGAGCACGGTCGACCGTACGTTGGTGCAGGAACGAACGGCGTTGGCGGAGCGATGCTTCTCAATTCAACCACACACGAAATTTCCTACAGTGGCATGTTCTGGGCGCTGGGCCACTTTTCACAGTTCGTGAAGCGGAGCGCACGGTTGATCGATACACAAGGTGCCGCAAAAGATGTTCAGCACTGCGCTTTCGAAAACCCAGATGGATCGCTGGTTGTCGTCCTTACGAATTCTGGGTCCGCGCGGAGATGTGACCTGCGGACAGAGGACAGAGTGGCTGAGCTAACACTGGCAGCTAATTCGATTAGTACGCTTGTCTGTAATATCAGGTCGTTGTAGACGCTGTGCATTCGAAACACAAAATTTGCGGTTTCTTCGAGCTAGTCTTTCGAGCCGAATCACTGGGGGGACTTTGAATACCGTTACTCATAACGCTCTGCCGCTCTACTATGGAGGGCAGTGGAACCGCTCCAATTCATCCGAATGTGTTGACGTTCGCAATCCTGCTACGTCCGAGGTCCTTGCGCGGACACCGCTCGGAGACAAGCAAGACGTGAATCGAGCGGTCGAAGCTGCCGCTGCCGCATTTCCCTCGTGGCGCAGAACTCCAGCGGGAGACCGAATCCAGTATCTTTTCCGGCTCAAGGGAATTCTTGAGCAGGAGTTCGACTCCCTGGCCGAGCTGTGCACAACAGAGAACGGTAAAACGCTGGCCGAATCGCGCGCGGAACTGCGGCGGGCCATTGAGAACGTTGAAGTGGCGTGCGGCATTCCCAGCCTCATGCAAGGGCGCAACCTGGAAGATATCGCCTCCGGCATTGACGAAATGATGATTCGGCAGCCGGTAGGCGTAGTCGCGGCAATCACGCCATTTAATTTCCCGGCCATGATTCCCTTCTGGTTTCTGCCTTATGCCATTGCATGCGGAAATACTTTTGTCCTGAAGCCCTCCGAAAAAGTACCGCTGACCTCGCAACGCATTTTTGAACTGATAAAGCGACTGGAACTGCCGGCCGGCGTCCTAAATCTGGTTCACGGGAGCAAGGCGGTTGTGGACGCATTGATTCAACATCCTCAAGTTCGGGCGATCAGCTTTGTCGGTTCGACTCCGGTTGCAAAGTACATCTATCAACAGTCGGCGGTTTACGGAAAGCGCGTTCAGTGCCAGGGTGGGGCCAAAAACCACGTCTTGGTCCTGGACGACGCTGAATTAGAAACCGCGTCGCGCATCGTGAGCGACAGTGCCTTCGGCTGTGCCGGTCAACGTTGTTTAGCAATTTCAGTCGCGCTGACCGTCGGGGAGGCAGGAAAGGAATTTTCCGAGTCAATTGCCGCCGCCGCGTCGTCCATCCAGGTTGGCAACGGATTAGAAGCCGGAATACAAATGGGACCGGTCATTACTCCTGAGAGTAAAAGACGGATTGAAAGCCTAATCGATCAGGGGGTAAAAGAAGGAGGCAAGGTCCTCGTGGGTGGTCCTTCGCAGAATGGTAACGGCTCCGGCAACTTTTTGAAGCCGACAGTACTCGAAAACATTCCAACCAGCAGCGCACTCTACGCCAGCGAAATTTTTGGTCCGGTCCTAAGTTTGATTCATGTTTCGACACTGGAGGAAGGCATTGAAATTCTCGCGCGCGGTTCTTATGGAAATATGGCTTCAATCTTTACTACAAGCGGAGCGGCGGCGCGCAGGTTTCGTTACGAGGTGCCTGCCGGAAACATCGGGATCAACATTGGCGTTGCCGCGCCCATGGCATATTTTCCATTTAGCGGGTGGCGAGAAAGTTTTTTCGGCGACCTTCATGCCCAGGGTGGCGATGCCATCGATTTCTATACTGAGAAAAAAGTCGTGGTCGAACGCTGGCCGAAAGAGTGGTCCCGTCGCTTCTAGTCTCTGTGAGACGGCGGTGCAATGGCTGGCTTCGGTAAAACGCTCTACAAACAGAATGGTGAGCGGCGGAAGAAACAGTCCGTTTGAAACGCAAGTTCAGCAAACTAACACCAGCGCTATTCGTCGGCAGCTTTTACAGTTGGAATTGCCTGCATTCGCTTCAGCCATGCAGCCGAGTTTTCAGGGCTAAGCAACTGAAGCTGCATGCTTCCGGTGACCTTATTGTGAGCATCGCCTTCGTTTGGGTCATCGGGGCGAATCTCACGTCCCTGGCCGTAGTTCTGCCACCACTCACCTCCTGCGACCGCTGCGGTACCGCCGAACCAATCGTTAACATTCACCTCGATCAGGTCAGGACGGACTGATGCTCGCAGATGCTGCGAGCCGATCGCCTCAATTCCAATTCCGTATCCTTCTTTATCGGTCAGCGAGGCGAAAACGAAATTGCGCTTCGTGCTACGAAAGTCGTTGGTTCCGAGAGGTGTATCGTCGAGCGCGAACGGTTGCGTAGGAGGCACCGACTGCGGTTCCGGAGCATGCGCCATCGCCGTACCCTCATTTCGGCCGATGTGGTTGGCCGGATAGACGCGCCATTCACCGATACGGCGCCACTGCAGCTTGTCACACCAG
>Ga0209168_10001312_pt1 | contig 19898 bp, 15 predicted proteins | sample Coa_R1_FD_187156 | JGI IMG/M metagenome (GOLD analysis project Ga0209168, IMG submission 187156) | Surface soil microbial communities from Centralia Pennsylvania, which are recovering from an underground coalmine fire - Coalmine... | ecosystem: Environmental > Terrestrial > Soil > Unclassified ...
TGGCGTCGCTTTCGATGGTTGAGATCACTCCGCGCATAACACCATGATCACGCAAGTGGCGGACGAGCGAGCGCGTGTCAATATCGGCGAGAACCGGGATCCGGAAACCTTCCAGGTATTCCTCGGCGACCTGCTGGGATCGCCAGTTTGAACTGACGCGCGAGAATTCGCGCACAATAAGACCTTCTATGTAGGGCCGGGTGGCTTCGTTGTCTTCAGCGTTGGTTCCGTAATTGCCGATTTCGGGAGTTGTGAGAACGACAATCTGTCCGGCGTAAGAAGGGTCAGTGAAAATTTCCTGATAGCCGGTGATGGAAGTATTAAAAACTACTTCCCCGTAACACTCGCCTTTTGCTCCGTAGCCTTTGCCTCGGAAGACCCTGCCGTCTTCCAGCGCAAGGATAGCCTGCATTTCTTCTCCGGGGAGTGGATTTTATTGATTTTAGCAGGGATAAAGAAAACACGGAACGAAAATCATCTGTGGAATTCGAGGAAAGAACCGACAACAACGCGAAGAATGTTGGGAAGCCGGCTCACCGCACCCGGCCCATCTTGTCCATCGGCCAGTAGCCGAAGACGGCCTTGCCGTAAATAAAACCCTGGCTGACGGGACCGAAGTCGCGGCTGTCGTTCGAGAGGCTGCGATGATCACCGAGCACGAAGTAAGAGTCGGCGGGGACGATGACCTCGGGATAGGACCGCTGATCTTCATAGGCACGGGGAACGTATTCCTCATCCAACAAGTGGCCGTTTACGAAGATGCGTCCGGCGTCAATCTGGATGTGATCGCCAGCCAAGCCAATCACGCGCTTAATGAAGCTTTTCGAGGGGTCACGCGGGTAGCGAAAGACGACAATGTCCCCGCGCTGAATCGGTTCGAGCCGGTAGACAAATTTGTTGACGAAGATCCGTTCCTGGTCTTCGAGGGAGGGCATCATGCTGGTGCCCTCAACCTTTACCGGTTGATAAAGAAAGATGATGATGAAACAGGAGATGGCGAGCGAGATGACCAGATCGCGGAGCCAGACCGATAGTACCATAGTGCGCAACGGAGCAGAGGCCTTCGGCTCGGCTGCCGCAACCGCAGTCGCTGGTGTGGGATCAACTTGCTCTGACATCTTCAAGTTTAATTTTATACGCATCGGCCTCGGGGGTGGAAGGATTGTGACGATTTGTCACTGAACCGCCGACAAGTTGGCGACGAAAAGCATTTAACCGTGCAAACGAATGCAAAGCTCGCTGAGGGAGCGCGTGAACGTTCTGCGAGCAATTTTTCCGGCAAGTTTCTTTCGGTACTTGCATTCATTAGTTGTTAACCCGAAGGTACACGGCCCTGGTGGAGGGCCGCATTACTTTGGTTCCCAGTTACAATCGGAGCATGCTGATGCGTCTATTATGCCGGTGCCTCACGATCGCCCTGCTTGCGACCGCGGCATTTGCAGCAGATGAGGGAATTGGGATCTTGCAGTTGCCCTGTAGGCAAGCGTCAGCCACTCCGGGTTGCGAACCTTCCAAATCGGACCTCAAGAAAGCGGAAGCCGCTTTTTCCAAAGGCTTGAAGTTGGAAAAAGCAAGAGAGATCGACCAGGCATATGTGGAGTTCGATACCGCAGCGCGGCTGGTTCCCAAGAACGTCAATTTTTTGACCGCATTGGCGGTCACGCGCGAGGAGTTGGTCTCCGATCACCTGAAACGAGGCGACACGGATTTGCAGAAAGGGCACCAAGTCGAGGCGCAGGCGGAATTCCGAAATGCTTTGAACCTAGATCCCGGAAATGAGTTTGCCAAGCAAAGACTGCAGGATTCCCTTGCCGAGTGGGCTCCGAAAACACCCAAGCATGTAAGAACTGTGGAGAACGTTGGAGAGATCCGGGTTGCGCCGGATCCGGCTTCTCATGATTTCCACTTCCGCGGCGACGCGAAAGCGCTTGTGGCACAAGTGGCAAACACTTTCGGCGTGGTTGTGCAGTTCGACGATTCAGTCGTCTCCAAACGGGTGCGTTTCGACACCGATGCGATGGATTTTTATACCGCGATGCGCGCGGCAGGCGAGGTCACCAACACATTCTGGCTTGCGCTTTCGGATAAGGAAATCTACGTCGCGCGCGATACGCAGGAGAACCATCGCCAGTACGATCGGCTGGCGATGCGCACCTTCCTGCTGCCTGACGCTAACGTCCCGCAGGATGTGACGGATGTCGTGAACATGATGCGGGTGATCTTCGACATCAGGTTCATCCAGCAACAGCCGGCGAAAGGCCTGATCACTGTACGCGCTCCGGTGAACGTGATGGATGCGCTGACGGAACTCCTGGAGAACTTCGGCGAAGGCCGGCCGCAGGTTCTGCTCGACATATCGGTGTATGAGATCAATCACCAGTTCACGCGAAACATTGGATTGCATCTACCAAACAATTTTGAACTGCTCAACATTCCCGCCGCGGCACTGCTGGCGATCAGCGGCCTGGGCGGCCAGAACATTCAGAGCCTGATCAATCAGTTGATTTCGAGCGGCGGCATCAATCAAGCGAACTCGCAGGCTATCCAGGGGCTGCTGGCGCAACTGGGAGGGCAAAGCAATTCGATTTTCAGTACGCCGTTGGCTACCTTCGGCGGCGGCCTTACGCTCATGGGATTGAGCCTGGATCAGCTATCAGCACAGCTATCATTGAATGAAAGCTGGGTAAAGCTGCTGGATCACGCGGTTCTTCGCGCAGGTCAAGGCGCAGACGCCACTTTCCGCTTGGGGCAACGATATCCCATCATCAACGCAAGCTTTGCTCCGATCTTCAATACGTCGGCGATCTCGCAGGTGCTGCAGAACGGTTCATTTCAGGCGCCAATTCCGTCTTTCCAGTACGAAGACTTGGGGTTTGACTTCAAGGCGAAACCGGCTGTATCGAGCAATTCTGATGTTCGGCTCGATCTCGAGATGAAGCTGCGATCCTTGGCGGGGCAAAGCGACAACGGTGTCCCGGTTATCGCGAACCGCGAATACAAGGGCAGCATCAACCTGATGGATGGTGAGCCAGCGATTGTGGCGTCCTCAATCTCGATCAGCGAACAAAGGACGATGACTGGCATACCCGGCTTAGGCTCGATTCCTGGGTTGAATCAACTCGCAACGACCAACCAAAAGAGCACGGATGACGACGAATTAATGATCGTGATTACGCCGCACGTGGTGAGCCTGGACCGCGGCGAGAGCGCCGAGATTTGGTTGCAAAAATAAGCGTCTACTTCTGCTGAGCGGCGAAGTCTACCAATTTCTGCAAGGCCTCATAAGGAACACCGCCGGCCGCGAGCTTACGCCCATTGATGAAAATGGTGGGAGTGCTGTTCACGTCCAAAGACTTTCCTAAATCAACCGACTTCTCGACACGCGCCGTCGTTTCCGGCTTGGCAGCACAAGCTGCCATGTCGCTACCCTTCACCCCGGCTGCATCGGCAAAAGCCGTCAACTTCTCGTCCGCCTTGGATGGGGTGATATCGGACTGAGCGCCGTACACACTGGTTATGAACTTCCAGAAGGCATCGGGCGAAGAGCGTCCAACGCAGTCGGCGTAGGCGGCTGCCTTGGCCGCCCATTCATGCATTGGCAATGGGAAATTCTGAAAGATGATGCGAACGTTCTTGTTCTCCGATGCGAGCCGGTCGAGCGTGGGCTGAGCATCTTTGCAATGCGGGCATTCAAGGTCGCTAAACTCGACCAGCGTCACCGGCGCGGTCGCCGGTCCTTTTGCAGGGCCGTTAATGCTCTTCTGAAGTGTTCTGCGCGCTTCCTCATACGGGTGAGCGCCGAATGGAAGAATCTCGCCGACGACCGCATGCTTGCCGTCGGGAGAGACGTAAAACTTCTCGCCCTGCGACCCCTGCGGGGTGCTGATTGCGACGTCGACTTCCGCCAATCCCTCCGCTTCCGATGGCTTGATGCTGGTGATGTTCCAGCTCAAAGAGGAGTCGTAACCAAAGGTCTGCTGCAGGAAAGCCTTCACAACGTCTTCGGAAGGAAGCTTGGCAGCATCAGCGGATTTGGCGGTGGCCGGTTTGGCACCGGCGTGCGAAGTGGCAGTGGGTTTGTCCTGCGCAATCACGAGAACCGAACAGACCGAGAGAATCAGTGCCAGTTGTAGCGAACGAGCCATGACTTCCTTTCTAAACGATGTTGCATGAAGATCAAATGTCCGATTTTGCAGCGATAGGAAAGCGCCGGCCGTAACCAAAAGCTTTGGCGGAGATCTTAATGCCCGGAGCAGCCTGCTGCCGCTTGTACTCCGTGCGCTCCACCATGCGAACGACGCGATGGACTAGATTAACATCGAAGCCTCTGCCAGCCGCAATCTGCTCAGGCGAGCGCGACTCTTCAACGTAGTCCTCGAGGATGGCATCAAGCACGTCGTAGGGCGGCAAGGTGTCGCTGTCTTTCTGGCCAGGCCGCAACTCGGCAGACGGAGGCTTCTCGAGGCTAGCCTGCGGAATCACCGGGCGGACCGAGTTCAAGTATTCGCTGAGACGATACACGAGCGTTTTGGGAACATCGGAAATGACCCCCAGTCCGCCAACCATGTCGCCGTAAAGAGTACAGTAGCCGACCCCCATTTCACTCTTGTTGCCGGTGGTGAGAACGAGTGCACCGAACTTATTTGAAAGAGCCATCAGCATGGTGCCGCGTGCGCGGGATTGCAAGTTTTCTTCGGTCTCGTCCTCTTTGCGGCCGGCAAAGACCTTCTTGAGCTCTCTAAGATAGCTTTGAAAAACTTCATTGATGCACAGCAACTCAAAACGAATTCCCAAATTGCTGGCGAGGGTACGCGCGTCCTCGATCGATCCCTGAGACGAATAAGGCCCGGGCATACCGACGCCAATGACATTTTCGGGGCCAAGCGCATCGGCGGCGATGGCTGCGGTCAGCGCAGAGTCAATTCCTCCGCTCAGACCGACAATCACCTGCCGGAAGCCGCACTTGGTGACGTAGTCACGTGTGCCCAGCACGAGAGCGGCATAGACGCTGGCTTCGTCGCCTGGCAATTGTTCGTGCATGTCACCCGTAAGGCGATCGGAATCAAAGAAAATCAAATCTTCTTCGAAGGATCTTCCCTGGGCTATTACTTCTCCCGCAGGATTCAGGACCAAGCTCGAGCCATCGAAGACCAAACTGTCATCCCCGCCGACTTGGTTGACCATAGCGACCGGAACTTTTTGGGTGGTGGCGATGGAAGCTAACATTTCGCGGCGGAACTCGCGCTTGCCCATCCAGAACGGTGAAGCGGAGATATTCAGTACAAGCTCTCCGCCAGCTTTGACGAGTGCGTCGACGGGATCAAAGGTGTAAAGCCGCTTGTTCCAGAAGTGCTTGTCATTCCATGCGTCTTCGCAAATGGTCAGGGCCAACTTCTTGCCAGAGAGCGGAAGGTTTTCTTGGCTGCTGGCGGGAGCAAAATTGCGCATCTCGTCGAAGACATCGTAGGTTGGCAGCAGCATTTTGGATTGCAAAAAGGCGATTTTGCCATCCTTCAACAAAGCCGCAGAATTCATGACGGCTTTGCCAGTTTTTGCTTGAGCTGGAGTCACCAGACCGCAGATGACAGCAATTCCTATGCTCTCGGCAGCAATTTGAATTGCGGCGTCTCGGTTGTGAGCGACGAAGGAAGTACGCTCGACGAGGTCCCGCGGCGGATACCCGCAGACGGAGAGCTCAGGGAACAGAATCAAGCCAGCGCCGGCGGCTTTGGCGCGGTTCGCAAAGTCGATGATCTTACGGCTATTGCCGGCGAAGTCCCCCACCGTGGGATTGATCTGTCCCAGCGCAATCTTCACAACTCTAGTTTAGAGGGTGGTCCGGGTTGGAGCAAAGTCGTAGAGACCTGTGGCGAGGGCTTGAGACTAACGGTACGACGCCAAAGCCAGGTTAGTGCGTGTAGTTCGGGGGATGCGAACCGGGATCCGGTTGCGGCATCGGTGCCTGCGGAGGCAGTGTTGGGCTAGTGTTGACGGTGGTCGGCAACTGGTCGCTGGGTAGTTCTTCGCCCGGCCGGCGCAGAGTCGGGGCGTTGGCAGGGCGCTGAGTCGGTGAAGCGGCAGCGACCGTAGGCTTCGGTGCGAGATCAACTTCTTTCTGAGTGCGAAGGATCTTCTCGCCGCTAACCTTCATGGTTTCTACGCGCACGACCTCATCGCCCACGAGGCGGACGAAATCGACGTCCTGCGGTGGGTCGCCATAAACCCAGTCTTCGTATTCGATCTCGCCATCTTTTTCACGAATCTTCTTCGGCGGACGCCCCTTGGCATAAGTCACCATTTCACGGTTCATGCCTACCAACACCTGGTGATTCTTAATGGCTTCTTTCACTTTGGGCGGGACGGTTTCGAGATAGGCATCGACCGCAGATTTTGCGTCGAAATCAAAGACCGGGCTAAGCAGCTGCTTGAGCTGGGGACCGGTCATCTCGGGTACGTAATGATCAAAGACGAGATCGACTGAAGAACCGCGAGGGTTTGCATTGGAGTCTGTAGGCGCGATCGGTGCTGTGCTGTTGCCGGCTCCCACCTCGATACGTTGATACCATTTCTGTTTTTTGATCGGCCCGCCATTCAGCTCAAAATGAATGCGATCGCCCTTGATATCGATTGCCGTGATCCGTGCCTGGTCACCAGGCTTCACCGATGGTCCCCACATATTCATTAATGATTGAAGCTCGGCGCCGTTGGGAGACACTTTGCCGTCTTTCAGCGTGAGGCCTTTCTTACCCATCGGGAAAGGCGTGCGAATGTAAACCAACTCGGCGTCGAAAGCACGAATGATGTCGATCCGTGTCTGCCTGGATAAATGCTGGGTTTCGGGCTTTTGATCGGAGGCGCTGGTGGTTGCCACACCCGCGAGAACCAAGATAAGTGAAACAGCAATACTGCGTGCCTGCATGGGACCCCGCCCAATCTTGCCACGATTATAACGCGAAGGCCCTGCTTGGAATGCAGGAAATCCTGCAATGTGTATCCAGGTGTTGCTGTATGAATCTGAGGTTAATTGTCGCCTTGCCAAGTCGCCTCTAAACCGAAAGTGGCCATCTAAACCTCCACATTTCTTCTCGATTTCTTCTCGGAGGACCTATGAAGTTAGCTTCCCTTGCCCTCTTCTGCATCATTGGCCCTGTCTGTCTGGCCCAAACTCAAAGTCTTTTCCTTCCCCCAGTAAATAATGCACCAGCTGCATCGGCAAAGTTCTTATATTCGTCGGACTTTAGCGGCAACAAAGTGGATGGTTATCTGGTCAATGCGACTACGGGGGTGATTGCCCCCACAAGCCAGGGCTCAGTTGCTGCCCACTCCGGGCCGACGCGGCTGACTTCCGACAAAGGCGGTTATCGGCTTTACGTTGCGAATGCGACTTCAAAAGATCTCTCCGCCTATTTCATCAATCGGAACGACGGCTCGCTGACTCAGGTGCCGAGGTCACCGTTTCCGGTAGCTGGCGTGCCCCAAGGTGTGGCGGTGCATCCTGCAGGTCACTTCATCTATGTCACCGCGGAGAATAATTACATTTCCGCTTTCGCGCTGCAGAGCGATGGATCTCTGGTCCCGGTTCCGGGATCCCCATTCTTAACCCAGACCGACCCTCGGACCGTTCTTGTGGATCCGACCGGACGCTTTCTTTATGTCGCAGACCTTACATCCGACCATATTGACGCGTACACGATCAGCACCACGGATGGCGCGCTCACGCCTATTGCTGGCGAACCCTATACGCCTGTCGAGATCGTAAATGGCAGCAATCAAGGTTGCAGCTTGGATGGAGCAGCCCAAGATCTTGCTTTCGACGGAACCGGAAACTATCTGTTGGCGCCGGGGTGGTGTGACGGCGAGGTTGCCATCTACAAGATCGATTCGAGCACCGGATCGCTATCCAACATAAAGAGTTCGCCATACATCGACCCGCTCAACGGAAGTCCGTTTGCGCCGGGCTTGACCGCCATCGCGGTTGATCCGCAGAACCGGTGGGCTTACGTGTACGAGTCCTGGCCTGACATCATCCCCGATGGCGACATCGCGACCCTCTCCTTCAGCGGTCAGCCGCAGCGAACGAATGAGCAATGCGGGGATGTGATTCGCACCGATCCCTCCGGAAAATTTGTTTATGCGATCGGCAACACAAGCGGAAGCGGAGTCTGCGGAACTTCTGCGGGCGCCATTTTAGGCTACACGGTGAACCAGTCTAATGGTGCGCTCACGCCGTTACCCGGCTCACCATTCCCTTCACCGACCTCCGACAGGGGCAGCGACGGGCTGGTGGTCACTCCCTAGAACGAAATCGGCACGCAACAAATAAAGGGCACATCCGAAGATGTGCCCTTTTTAAGCCAGTGAACGCGACGTTTCATTTGTAAGTGAAATTCAGCTCGTCGAGGTAAACCTGGTAGGACTGCTGCTGGTTATTGCCGTCAATCTGATAGTTGATGGTGACGCCATACCAACCCTTCCTCGACGTCGGGCTGTCAGTCCGGTTGATGTTGTTGACCTTCCCATTCAGCGTGATGGACTGCCAGTACAGCTTGTTGCTGGATGTGCGCTGTACCTGGATGACGAGATGGTTCCATCCCTGGACAGGATTGCAAGAGAAACCGCTGGGCACCCATTGCTGCTTTCCGTTATTCCAGGTGTCCCACTCATGACCACCCGCAACCCGGCATTCATTTCCCCAAATGAATGACTGGTTGTTGAAGAACTGGTTGATGTCGAACTCGAGCGCTTGCGGCTTAACGTTGTCGCTGAGATAGAACCAGACATCATAGGTGAAGTCATGCAGACTTGGAACAATCGTGTGGTTGTTGTCGGGCATGTTCTGCGACGAAAAATCTCCAATCAGATGATTGTTCCAGAGCACGTCGGAGAATGCTTCTTGCCCGCCAATTGTGGTCTTGGTTGATTTTCCATCCTTTGAAGGATTGCTGATTTTGGGAGTCCAGGACCAAGTCACCTTCGGACCATTAGGCGGACAGTTGCCGCATATCTGATACGAGGGTGGGAGTAAACCGTAGCCGGTCCAGCCGGCGGTGTCGGTCTGCAAACTCCAGAAGGTGTTACCGCCTCCACCGTTTCCGCCAGAAACGGTGATGGTGATGGGAGTCTTGGAGGCGCCACCGCAGTTGTCCCACTCTTGCACGTCCGTGTAGTAAGTTCCGTTGTTGAGACTGAGGTCGGTATCGAGCTTGGCGCCCTGGACGACGTAAGCGAGCTGTCCGGGAGCAGTATAGATGCCCATCGAAGCGACGCCCTTGGAGCAGTTGGGAGCGGTTGCGGTAGCAACGTAATGCACTGGCGACGAAACTGTGGAGTTGTTAGCAGGTGAAGAAACCGAGACGCCCGCCGAAGCGGACGTAGCCCAAGTCGCGATGAGACAGACGCATAGGAAAAACTTTGTCATGCCAAAAATCTCCAACGTGTTTTTGGTTTTCCGAAGCAGCGCATTGAACGGATTGACCGGATTCTAGGAAGCTATGCGTTCAGGTACAAGGACAAAGAAGGAATAGACACACACGAAAGTGCATTTCGTAAGGTGAACAGCTTAGAAAAGCGCGAAATCCGCGACTGAAACGACGCCTGCACAGAAACCAATCACGATCCTGCGCTTGTGGACGCAGCTGTTTCGAACACGTTAAGTCCGTCTCGCGCGACTTGAAGTGGGAGCACACGTCCACCGTTTTCTCCGATAGCGGTTGCAACACGGCTGGCTGCTCCCTGCTCAACAAGAAAAATGACGCAACCTCCACCACCGGCGCCGCAAGCTTTTGCTGCCCTGCCGCCATTTCTCGCGGCGACAGTGATGAGTTTGTCGATCAGCGGAGTACTGATTCCGGGAGCGTTGGTTCGGCGCAGCTTCCATTCGTCACGCAACAATCGGGCCACATCTTGCCAGTCGCGGCGCAGTAAGGCCTGGTGCATGTCGCGTGCAATTTCGACTATGCGCGCAAAATTGCGGAACACCCGGCGATCGCCGTCGATGTGTGCTTTGAACACTTCCCAATTGTTAATGCCGGATTGCCGCGGAGCACCGGTGTAGGCCAGCACGAAGCGCGATTCGATTTCTTCGGCGGGGATCGGAACGGCCTCGCGGTGAATGCCGTCGGCGTCAAGATGAATGGCGCTCACGCCGCCGTACAGAGCGGGATAGTAATCCTGGCAGCCAGTGGGAACGGAGATGATTTGCGCCTCGATGTTCTGGGCGATGACGCGCATCTGCTCGAGGGTAAGGTTGCGGTCCGTGAAACGGGCGAGAGCTGCGGTCGAAGCAATCATCAGAGCCGACGAACCAGAAATGCCAGCACCTGCGGGAGACTCGGAATCGGTCTCCATCAACAAGCCCTCTTTCGGGGCAAAGAATTGCAGCAGACGGGCGGCAAGAGGAAGTCGGAAGCGACGTGCAGACTGGAGTGCGTCAAGATTCGGGAATGTCTCTTCTTTTCTTGTGTCGAGCGAGCGCAGTGTGATTCGTTTTCCCTTTTGCGCAACGATTCGGCAGGTAGTGACGATGTTGACAGCGAAATTCAGAGTTAGCGCCCCGGGATGGAATAGATAAAGGGGCCAAAGGTCGATCGTGCCTCCCGCAAGATCTGCACGGCAAGGGGCATGGGCGGTGATGGTGCGATCCATGCGATGTTTGTACCATAACGCCAATCTGGCGTCGTTAACCGACCTCAGCCGCTGCAGACAGAACTTCGGACAAAACAGAGTCCACGTCGGCTTCCGTCGTTCGATGGTTCACGATGCAAGCGCGCAGGCAGAACTTGCCACGAAGCGTGGCATTCGACAGATACACGCGGCCGCGTTGCACAACCCGCTTCAGGATTTCGCCGTTTCTCCGATTGAGTTCATCTTCCGAAGAGGATCTACGACCCACGTGACGAAAGCAGACCGCACTTAGGCCGGAGGCAGCGACTAGCTCGAGCTCAGAGCATTCCGTAATGGACGAAGCCAGACGTTTGGCAAGTTGCAGGTCTTCCTTGATGGAGTCGCGGAAGGTTTGAAATCCGTGATAGCGCAGGGAGAGCCAGAGTCGAAGCGCTCGGAAACGCCGGGAAAGTTCCATTGATTCTTCAAAGAAGGCAAATCCTTCGATGGGATGATCGCTGAGAACTTTCGCGTAATCACCGGAATGGGAGAACGTGCTGCGGGCATGTGCCTCATCGCGATAAAGTAGGCAGCCGCAGTCCAAAGGTTGATAAAGCCACTTGTGGGGATCAAGAGAGAGCGAATCGGCTAAGTTCATGCCGGCGAACAACCCAGGGTCCGCGATCGCTGCCAACGCGCCATAGGCGCCGTCGATGTGCAGCCAAACACCATGGGTTTTGGCGATCGCTGCAATTTCTTGGATAGGGTCGATGGCGCCGGTGTTCACGGTTCCGGCTGTGGCCACAATGGCGATTGGCGTTTTCCCTTCCCTGACGTCCCGTTGAATTGCTTCTTCGAGTTTCGACGGCATGATTCGAAAATCAGAGTCGGTTGGGGCCAGCTTGAGATTACGCCGTCCGATGCCGAGGAGAGCGATCGCCTTGGGAATCGACATGTGGACTTCTTCCGAGGCGTAGATAACACCTCCTGTCTCCGCAAAACCAGCCTCGTTAACCGGCATTGCTCGCTCACGCGCCATTGCCAGGCCCATCAAGTTGGCTGGCGATCCACCGCCGGTCAGGGTGCCGTGAAATCCGCGACATCCAATCGCGGTTGCGAGCCACTCCACAACCGTTCGTTCGATGGTCGTGGCGGCTGGGCCGGATCGCCAAGCTGTCAGATTCTGATTTAGAACACTGGCCAGGAGATCGGCAACGGCAGCAACCGGCTCGCCCGATCCAAGGACGTACCCAAAGAATCGGCCGTTTTGCGCGCGGGAGTTGTCGATGACGTCGCGCAGGGAGCTCAGGGCGTCCGGCCCGAGTCCTTGCTCATTCAATTCATTGTGAAAGAGCTCCTGAGTCTGTGCGCCGCTGGTTTTCGGAGAGATCGAGCGCGAATCGAGCGTGGCCAGGTAGTCGGTCGCAAGGTCGGCAACTCTGTTCGCAAGCTCGCGGAAATCATCAGGCGACACATTCAGGGATCGCATGCTGCGCGATTCTACACGCGATGCACCCGCCGGTGGGAAAATCAGGAAGCGCCAGGCGGCGCTCCCTTTTGCTTACGACTTCTTCGCCGCTGTCTTTTGCGCCTTGACGCGAATAAACGCATAGTTCAACTGCGGGAGTGAGTTAAACGACGCGGCGTGCTCAAAATAGGATTGGGCCTCAGACGCATCTCCCTTGGCGCGGTAGGCCTCGCCGAGACGATAAAGATTCTGCGGGTTCTGATTATTGGCCTGCTGAAGTTCGGCGATTGCCTGATCGTAGTCTTTTTGAGCCAGCGCGATCCGGCCCGCGAGTTCATGAGCCTGTCGCAACTGATTCGCGTTGTTCTTTGCCTCGGCCCCTTTCCGAAATTCTTCAGACTCCGCCTTTGCGGTCGTCAGATTATTCTTCCCGAGAGCGATGACAGCCATATTGAAGTGATGTACGAGAGTTGCATTGTCCTTGATCTTCTGAGACAAGCTTGAACTTTGGATCAGCTGCAGTGAGTGGTCGAAATGCTGTTTCGCGACGTCATAGCGCTGGGCAGCGACGGCGATGTTCCCTTTCGCCTGTAAGTCGGCGGCCATCGACGGAGCATCGTTTTTCTTCTCTGCAACGGCATATTCCTTATCCATCGACTGTTCTGCCTCGTCGAACTTTCCAGCATCGGCGGCTACAACGGCGAGGCCAAACAGGGCGGTGCGCAGCTCACCGTCATTGCGCGCATGTCTTGCCATCATTTCCAGCTCGAATTGAGCATCGCTGGGCTTGCCCATGTACGTCAGATCGGCAGAGAGGCCGAAGCGCGACGGGTTGAAGTTCGAATCAATCTGCAGAGCCTTGCGATATTGCGCGACAGATTCCTCGAACTTCCCTTCTTTCAGCAGCAATTCGGCGTAGGAGTCATAAGGATTCGGATCGTTCGGGATGAGAGCAACGTATTTCTGGAGCGCTTGCTCTGCGTTGGCGTAGTCGCCGGTCTGTTTATAGGAGTAGCCGAGGATGTTATACGCGGGAGAGTAGTTGGGAGCGACTTCCGTCGCTTTCTTGTCGCACTCGATAGTGTGCGTGTAATCCTGCTGGCCAAAGTAGTAGTTGCCCATTGCAAACAAAACTCGTTCATCATTGGGAAATGCGGCGACGAGCTTATCGAGATTTTCCTTCTGGGTCGTAACATCGCCGTTGGCGGCAGCGTCGTTCATGGCAATGAAGAAGCGTTCGCCTTCTGAAGCTTTGTCAGCCAGTGCCACGGCTTTCTTCTGGTGCTCGAAAAATTCGTTAGGAGTGGGTGAGTTAGTGGCCCGCGCCTGCTCGGCCAAGGCAAATTCCGGATCGAGCTCGATTGCCTTATCGAAGTGCGCAAGCGAATCCTGACCTAAAAGTCTCTCCGAAAGGTCGCGTCCCTGCAGGAATTCGGCTCTAGCCTGCTCGGATTTGGTCGTGATGGGCAGTTTTCCCGTATCCGACGAAGCGGATACGGTGTTCGCATGATTGCCGTTTGAATTGCATCCGAGGGTGATGGCGCCGAGTGCGACGATGCAGGCAAAACGAGAGCCTAAGTTGGAGATCATAAGATCCTCCTATACGTCTGATCGAGCAGATAGCTGTTCAGATAAGACGTTGTGTGGCTGATTTGTATAGCAGGTAGGGATGAAGTAGACGTTTGGTGGTGCGAACACTATGTTTCGAGAGCCGAACAGCGGGATTCTTGGTGTCTGAGGCGCTCACTAGGTGGTTAGATTCAGTGCGCGCTTGATAGTACCGCGTTCCTTCTGGATCTTTTCTTGGAGAAGGGTGATAGCGTAAATCAACTGTTCCGGCCGCGGTGGGCAACCGGGCACGTATACGTCCACAGGGATGACCTGGTTGACGCTCTGCACCAGAGCGTAGTTGTTGAACACGCCGCCGGAGGTAGCGCAGGCGCCCATGGAGATGACCCACTTAGGTTCAGGCATTTGCTCCCACAATTGGCGGATGACTGGCGCCATCTTGTTGGAAACGCGGCCGGCGATAATGATCAGATCGGACTGGCGTGGAGATGGACGAAAGACTTCCGCGCCGAAGCGGGCGATGTCGAACCGGGATGCACCCATGGACATCATTTCAATGGCGCAGCAAGCCAGACCAAACGTCATCGGCCAGATGGAGTTCTTGCGCATCCAGTTGACTGCGTTGTCCATCGTAGTGAGGACTACGCCTTCCGGCGTGGGATTGCCGTACGTGAGATCTTTGACCACCCGCTTCCCGTTTTCGACCGTCACATACGGACCGTAGTTGACGCCATTCGCCATAAATTCATTTTAAACCACGAAGGACACGAAGGGCACAGGCGCAGGTTCGCAGTGATTACGGGTTCAAGACGATTTTCCCGAACATATGGCTGGCTGCCAGGTATTCATGAGCAGCACGGGCGTCTTTCAGTGGGAAGGTACGATCGACGACCGGCTTCAGCTTTCCCCCGAACACGAGAGCCAGCACCTCGTGAAGTTCCCCCATGGTTCCCATGTATGAGCCTAAGAAGGAGAGTTGCCGCGCAAATAAGAAGCGCAAATCGACCTTGGCGTCCGGGCCCGTGGTTGCGCCACAGGTGACGATGGTACCCCCGGGTTTGAGGGACTTCATGCTCTCTTCCCAAGTTGCAGCGCCGACGTGTTCAAAGACGATGTCCACGCCTTCTCTGTTGGTGATGTTGCGGACTTCCTGCGAAATTTTCTGCTTGTAATGATTGATTCCATGATCGGCTCCGAGAACGCGGGCCTTCGCCAGTTTCGTTTCATCCCCGGCAGTGGTAATCACGCGGGCATTGAATAGCCGGGCGATCTGAATTGCCGCGATGCCGACGCCGGAGCCGCCGCCGAGAATAAGCACGCTTTGCCCCTGACGAATTCCGGCGCGGCCAACCAGCATGTGCCACGCGGTCAGAAATACAAGGGGAACGCTTGCGGCTTGATTGAAGTCGAGGTTATCGGGGATGGGAATGACATTAACGGCAGGCACGGCGATGAGTTCGCAGTCGCCGCCATCGACTGCATTTCCCAGCACGGTGAACTCGCGGCACAAGTTTTGAACACCGGCGACGCATTTCGCACATCGTCCGCAAAAGTGCATGGGAGCAAGCAAAACACGCTGACCCGACTTGAACCCGGTGACGTATTCCCCGACCTCAACGATCTCGCCGGCGATGTCGCTACCGAGAATGTGCGGAAGTTTCACGCCGGGAAGCCCTTCGCGCACGAACAGATCGAGATGATTCATGGCGCAGGCACGGATACGAACGAGCACCTGATCTTCCCGCGGTTTCGGGTCGGGTACGTCCTCGTAACGGAGCACCTCGGGACCGCCGAATTCATGGATGCGGATGGCTTTCATTTACACGCTCCAGCTATAAACGTGAGCCGACAATTCTATATCGTGAACTCGTATGGTCCTGGCCGTCAGTGATTTACTGCTTTAAAGCTCTACTTTAGGTTTTGCTTGCCTCTAGTTTTCTGCTCGGGCACGATGCACGGCACGTAAATTGGGGCGGTTTTTGGGGCTTTCCATATCAAATCACTGACTCCCACCGAGGTGTGCAATGAGGCTTGCGCAGCATTTGTGGTTTCTGTTGCTTGGACTGTTGGCTTCGAGTTGTCTGATTAGCGCGCAGACACAAGCGTCATCGAGAATTCCGAATTCGGTTGTGCCGCAGCTTGTGAGCTTTTCCGGGCGGGCGATCGATGCGCACGGCAAACCAGTCTCGGGAGCCGCCGGAATCACCTTTGGCATTTACAAGGAACAGTTCGACGGATCTCCCTTGTGGCTGGAAACGCAGACTGTCCAGACCGATGCCAAAGGGAATTACACCATCCAACTCGGTGCGACAAAGGCGGGAGGATTGCCGCTGGAGTTATTCAGTTCCGGCGAAGGGCGATGGTTGGGCATAAGCGTGAATGGGGAAACGGAGCAACCGCGAGTCTTGCTTCTCAGTGTTCCCTACGCGCTAAAGGCCGCGGATGCGCAGACGCTGAATGGTTTGCCGGCATCCGCATTTCTGCTAGCGCCGGCTGGCAGTACCGCACCGACACCATTAGAAAGCAGCGGGGCGGGAACTCTTCCCAACGTCGGTGGCTCCGGCACACAGAATTTCATCCCCCTCTGGACTGACAACTCGGGTGATCTGGGAAACTCCGCGCTGTTTCAGTTGGGAAGTGGATCGAGCGCGAAGATCGGCATCAACGTGACCACTCCCCTGTTCACTCTCGACGTTAACGGTAGCGGCCTGATGCGTGGGTTGTTGGAGATGGCAACGACCGGGTTTGCCACGCCGACCAAGGCCTTTGGCTCGCAGCCCTTTAACCTTGAGTCATCTGCGTTCAACAGCGCCACGTCGAAATTCACGTTGAACCATTTTCAGTGGCAGGCGGAGCCCACGGGCAATAACACCCCGACCCCCGGAGCCACATTGAATCTTCTATACGGAACAGATCCGGCTCTGCCGACTGAAACTGGTCTTAGCTTGAACAGCAAGGGGATCTTCACCTTCGCGGTGGGGCAGGCGTTTCCGGGAACGGGCACGATCACCGGCGTCACGGCCGGGACAGATTTGAAGGGGGGTGGGACAAGCGGCAACGTGACTCTCAATCTGGACACCACGAAGGTGCCCCAATTGACGACAACTAATACCTTTACTAAAACCCAGACCATCAGCAGTGGAGATTTGGCAGTTACTAGCGGGGCCATTGATCTCACTGCAAGCACGGACTCGACCCATGGAGTGATCACGCGTCAAGGAATTCCAATCCTGAACACCTGTTGCGAAGAAGACAGTATCTTTGTCGGGCTGATCGCGGGAAATTTTACTAACACGGGCGAGGAGAACGTGGGAGTGGGCAGATCAGCGCTGCAGTCAATTACGACGGGACGCTTTGATGTGGCGATCGGAAGTGGAACATTGGCCAACAATACCACCGGGACAAACAACGTTGGTCTCGGCGGCGACAGCTTGGTAAGCAACACCACCGGAAGCTTTAATACCGCCCTCGGTACTACAGCCTTGTCACTCAATGTAGCCGGGAGTGGAAACACTGCAGTTGGCGAGGAGTCGCTCGACGCCATGACCGCTGGGGACGATAACACTGCCGTGGGTTTGCAGGCGGGCGAATTGTTCGGAAGGAGCGTCAGTGGCTCACAGAACACATTTATTGGTTTCGCGACCGGACCAGGGAACGCGACTGGCACACTCACTGATGCGACTGCCATTGGTGCGTTCGCAAATGCTGCCCAGAGCTTCACCTTGGCCTTAGGTGGAACCAATAATAGCGCGGTAACAGTGGCCATCGGTACGAGCACTCCGTTTAATGACTACTCGCTCGACGTCGAGAATAGCGGACCTCGCATCAACAGCGGAATAGTCGTAAATGCATCCGGCGGAAATTTGTATCTCGGGATGACGAAGGGCGTTCACAAGTTCCGCGTCGACACCAACGGGGTTACCTATTCCGACGGAGGATATCAATCGAGCGGCGCGGACTTCGCCGAATCCGTCGCGGTTCACGGCAGCAAATCGCTCTACGAGCCCGGCGATTTATTGGTGATCGAGCGCGGCGCTCAGCGGCGGTTAACGCTTTCGCGTACGCCTTACTCGACTCTGGTGGCGGGAATCTATTCCACCAAGCCGGGAATGCTGGCGACACCGCATTCCATTGACGACAAACTGGAAGGCGAGGTTCCGCTGGCTATCGTTGGCATCGTTCCCTGCAAGGTAACTGGAGAGAATGGGCCGATTCGCGAAGGGGACTTGCTCGTCACCTCGTCACGGGCGGGGTATGCCATGAAGGGCACGGACCGGCGGCGTTTAGTCGGCGCCGTTGTGGGCAAGGCTCTGGAATCACTGCCGAAAGGAACTGGAGTGATTCAAGTGCTGGTGACGCTGCAGTAATTGACCCTGAAATAAATCGTGCCGGGGGCTACGAACGCGAACGCGGTTATATTGACTTCGCCTATTTACCGAAGAATAATCAAGCTGTGGACATCTACGAAGAGATCGTGAAGTTGCGCCAGGAGGGGCGGCGGGGTGCCGTGGCGACTATTGTCAATGTGCGCGGCTCGATTCCCTCATTTGAAACGGCGAAAATGCTGGTGCGCGACGATGGCTCCATCGCCGGCACGATCGGCGGTGGCTGCGTGGAGGCCGAGGTCTGGCAGTCAGCGCGCGAAGTGATGGAATCAGAGAAGCCCCGAAGCCTGACGTTTAACCTCAATCAGAATCCTAAGTACGATACCGGCCTCGTTTGCGGCGGGACGCTCGACATCTTTATCGAGCCTGTCCTACCTCCAGCATTACTCTATATATTTGGCGCAGGTCACGTGTCTTTAAACCTTTATCGGGTGGCGAAAAATGCTGGGTTCGACGTGACGGTCGTCGATGATAGGGCGAACTACGCCAGCCGCGAGCGTTTTCCCGATGCCAAAGAAGTGATTGCGGAAGATTTCGATCAGGCGATGCGGCGGCTCACTCCGAGCGAGTCGTCGTACGTTGTGATTGTCACCCGGGGTCATCGCGACGATATGCGCGTGCTGCGGTGGGCCGTACAGACGCAAGCACGTTACATCGGAATGATAGGTTCCAAGCGGAAGACAATCACGATTTTCCGCGAATTGACCAAAGAAGGACTTCCCGCACATCTTTTTGATCGAGTCCACGCTCCTGTCGGATTAGACATTGGAGCCATTACCCCCGAGGAGATCGCGGTTGCCATCACGGCCGAGTTGATTGCAGTCCGCCGCCGATCGGAGCGCGCCCTACCGCACATGAGCTGGTTCAAGGCGCACCCGAATGAAGTGACGGAGGCGGAGTCCGGCATATCCCCTGCCATCTTAGACACTCCCGAAGACTCGCACTGACATCTCCGCCCCTTTCTGCTATCTTCCGCTCATGACTCGGGCGCTCAGTTTTTGTGGCGTGATTCTGGCCGCGGGCGAATCCTCCCGTATGGGTTCGGACAAGGCACTTTTACCATGGCCGCCTGCGCCTGCCGGCAAAACAACAAATCGGACGTTCTTGTCGGCTGCCATTGAGCGCCTTTCTTCCTTTAGTGACATGGTGATTGTGGTGGCGGGTCACAATGAGCCAAAACTCACGCCAGTGATCTACTCGAACGGTGGCTTTGTGGCGAGGAATCCTGCACCGGAGCGGGGACAATTCAGTTCGCTCCAGATTGGTTTGCAGGAAGTTTTGAACCACGGCCGGGACGCGGCCATAGTGACATTGGTTGATCGGCCTCCCGCGAAAGCTGAAACGGTCGAAATGCTGCGGGAATCGCTCATGAGCGCGGCGCCGGAAACCTGGGCTGTCGTCCCTGAATACAAAGGCAAGCACGGGCATCCGATTTTGTTCGATCGTGCGATGATCCACGCTTTCTTGAATGCGCCGGTGGCGGCGAACGCGCGAGAGATCGAGCATCAACATCAGCAACACATCGCATACGTAGCTGTGGATGATCCATTTGTTACCCTGAACGTGAACACGCCGGAAGAGTATGCGGCGTTGACAACACAGCTAGGCTGACCCTTTCCATGACCAAAGCTTCGGATTTCTTGCAATCAGTGTTGCGCCTAAAACCGCGCCTCGCGGTGTTCGATTGCGATGGGACATTATGGGAAGGCGATGCCGGCGAGGGATTTTTCGACTGGGAATTGAAACAGGGCGTTGTTTCAGACGCGATCGTACGCTGGGCGCGACCGCGTTACGCGGACTACAAAGCGGGCAAGGTCAGCGAAGACGACATGTGCGGCGAGATGGTCACCATGCACCGCGGGATGAACGAGACA
>Ga0209168_10001313_pt1 | contig 19876 bp, 20 predicted proteins | sample Coa_R1_FD_187156 | JGI IMG/M metagenome (GOLD analysis project Ga0209168, IMG submission 187156) | Surface soil microbial communities from Centralia Pennsylvania, which are recovering from an underground coalmine fire - Coalmine... | ecosystem: Environmental > Terrestrial > Soil > Unclassified ...
CGCGGAGTGGGACCTGCTCGCGGCCCTGCCCGCCGCCACCCCGGTGGCCGTCCCGGTGGCCCGGTGGTATGACCGCTCCGGGGAGCACCTGGGCGCCAAGTCGATCGTGATGGACTGCGCGGACGCGGTGTCGCTGCAGGACGAGATGGCCCGGGCCGCCAGGGAAGGTACAAGCCCGGGCCCGCTGGCCGACCTGTTCGTGGACACCTTCGCGGCCATACACCAGACACCGCTGGACCGGCTGCCCGACCGGATGGCGCGCCCGTCGGACGGCGCGGCTTACCTTGACGGGGTGCTGACGGAGTACGACCGGATGGCGGACCGGCACCCGGGCAGCGCCCCGGTGCTGCGATACGTCACCCGGTGGGCCCGGGACCACCGGCCGCGGCCGGTGCCGCCCGGGCTGGTGCACGGCGACTGCCAGCCGTCGAACGTGCTGGTCGGGCCGGCCGGGCCGCCGCTGGTCATCGACTGGGAGTTCGCGCACATCGGCGACCCGCGCGAGGACCTCGGGTACTACACGCAGATCCCGCTGGAGCCGAACGTGTACTGGGCCGACCCGGAGCGGTTCCTGCGCCGCTACCGGGCCGCCACCGGGCTGACCGAGGAACAGGTCAACCCGCGGGTGGTCGAGTACTTCCTGATGATCGGGATGGCGACCCTGCTGGAGCAGCTGCTGGTGGCGGCCGCGGCCATCGGCGGGGCGGAGCGGCCCGGGATCATGGCGCCGTACCTGATCAACGCGATCTCACACCAGTACGACATGTTCCTCGGTATCTGTGACCGGCTGAGCTGAGGGAGGCGCTGGAATGATCACCAGGCCGACGACGGATGTGCTGATCGAGGACTGCTGCCGGGAGCTGATGGAGGGCATCCTGCCCGGGCTCACCGACGAGACGCTCAAGCTGCGGCTGGTCATGACCGAGACTGTGCTGCGCAACGCGGCGGTGCGGGCCGCGCACGAGATCGCCTGGATGCGCGCGGAGACGGCGGCGCTGATGGCGTACGCCGGGCGGGTGGCGGTGCGGCACGGGAGCCAGGCGCTGCGGACCGCGCTGGCCGACGCGGCGGCGCGCCCGGCCGACAGCTTGCATCTGGCGGACGTGGCAGATGTTTACGAGCGGGCCGGGCAGGCGTTCGCGGCCGCGCTGGCCGCGGCGCAGGAGGCCGGGGACGCGGACCTGGTGGCGCAGGCGCGGGAGTTGCTGCGGGACCGGATCGCGACCGAGAAGGAGGTCATGGCGACCTACGCCGTGGTCGGGCGCTGAACGGGCTGGGGGGCGCGGGAGCGCTGTCCGGTCAGGGGGTGCGGGAGCGCTGTCCGGTCAGGGGGCGCGGGAGCGCTGTCCGGTCAGGGGGTGCGGGAGTAGGGCATGGGGCGGACGAGCTGGAGGGCCTCGTCGGCGACGGACTCGGCGAACGCGGCGTGCCAGCGGGCGGCGTCCGGATGCGCCCGCACCACCTCGAGGGCGTCGAGCGCGCCGTTCGGCGAGGGGATCCGCCACAGGTGGTATACGGCGCCGAGGCGGCCGATGCCGGGGGTGAAGGCGCCGATCAGCCGCCAGCCCTGGCTTTCCAGCACCGGCGCCATCTCGGCCATGGCGGCCGCGAAGACGCGGTGCTTGCCCCGGACGAGCTGGATGGTCACGTGCAGGTATACCGCGCTGTCCTCGGTCATACTTTATGTAATAGCATCCTAGAAACTACCCCATAACAGGAGGCCGACCGTGTGGTTCGAGGGGAAGGTCCTGCTCGTTACGGGGGGCGCGTCGGGGCTCGGCGCCGCGGTCGGGCGGCGGTTCACGGCGGAGGGCGGCCGGGTGGCGGTGGCCGACCGCGACGAGGACCGGGCGCAGACGGTGGCGGGCGGGCTCGACGGAGCCATCGCGCTGGGCGTGGACGTGGCCGACGAGGGCGCGGTGGGCCGCTGCGTGGAGACGGTGGCGCAGCACTTCGGGTCGGTGGACTGCCTGTTCAACGCGGCCGGGCACGCGGAGTTCGGGCCGATCGAGGAGTGGTCGTTCGAGCGCTGGCAGAAGATGATGACCGTGCACGTGGGCGGGACGTTCCTGTTCTGCCGGCAGGTGCTGCCGGTGATGCGGAAGCAGTCCGCCGGCGCGATCGTCAACGTCGCGTCGGTGGCCGCGGTCAAGGCCCAGTCCGGGAACGCGCCGTACGGCGCGGCCAAGGGCGCGATCGCGGCGTTCTCCCGCCAGCTCGCGCGGGACGTGGCGCCGGACATCCGGGTCAACACGGTCGCGCCGGGCCGCACCCGGACCGGGATGACCGAGCCGCTGATGGTGGCGCGGGCCGGCAGCGTCGAGCAGGGAATGATCGCGTTCGGCCAGGGCAACCTGCAAAAACGGGTGGCCGAGCCGGAGGAGATCGCCGCGCCGGTGTGCTTCCTGCTGTCCGCCGAGGCGAGCTTCATCACCGGGACGCTGCTGGTCGTGGACGGCGGGGAGACCGCCTGAACGACGCGGGCCGGGGGAGCATTGACCAGAAACTGAAGTCGGTGTAAACATTGGGCCAGCCAAAGGAGGGCCAGCATGGGGAAACTTGACGGCCGGGTGGCGGTCATCACCAGCGGTAGCACCGGGATCGGGCGGGGCATCGGCGAGGCCTTCCTCGCGGAGGGCGCCAGCATCGTGATCAACGGCCGCGATCCGGAGAAGGGCGCCAAGGCGCTGAAGGAGATGAACGCCGGTGACCGCGGCCACTTCATCCGGGGTGACGTCACTGTCCGCGAGGACATCGACGGCGTCGTGGCCGGGGCCGTCGAGCACTTCGGCAAGATCGACATCCTGGTCAACAACGCGGGCGGCCTGATCAAGACCGCGCCGGTGGCGAACCTGGCCGACGAGGACTGGGACTACGCGGTCAAGTGGAACCTGTACTCGGCGTTCTGGGCCAGCCGCAAGGCGCTGGAGTACATGATCCCGCAGAAGTTCGGCCGGATCATCATGATCTCCTCGGTCGAGGGCAAGCACGGCAAGCCCGCCATCCCCGCGTACGTGACCTGCAAGCACGCCATGATCGGCCTGGCCAAGTCGATCGCCAAGGAGAACGGCACGTCGGGCGTTACCTGCAACGCGATCTGCCCGGGGCTGGTGTGGACCGACGTGCTGGTGGCGACCGGGCCGGACAGCGCCAAGGAGATGGGGCTGACCTTCGACCAGATGGTCGACCTGTTCGCCCAGGAGACCGCGCTGAAGCGGATCAGCACCGTCGAGGAGGTCGCCGCGGTGGCGGTCCTGCTCGCCTCCGACATCGCGGGCGGCATCACCGGCTCGGCCTACAACGTCGACGGCGGGACCGCGGCGTACTGACCGACGGCGCAGCCCCGGCGGGCCACGAGGCGAAGTGAAACCGCGGTTTCAGCACACTGGGAGGTGGTGAAACCGCGGTTTCATTCCGGTTTGGGGGGACGGGAGTAGGGCCAGCCTCGTTCGTCGGCCAGGAGGGCTTCGACGATCTGGTAGGCGCGGATCGCGGCGGCGTCGGCGGCGGCGCTGACCTGGTAGTTCACCGTTCCGCCGGTGCTGGCCTGGATCGCCTCGAGCAGGGGCTGGTCCTCGGTCATGGTGCCCTCGTAGACCTCGCGCAGGCGGGCGGTCACCGACTCGCTGGTCAGGGCGTAGTTGCGGGCGGCGCGCCAGATGATCAGGGTCCGGCCCTGGTCGACGGGGGTGAAGGCGCGGACGAACACGCCGCGGTAGACGCGCTGGTCGGGGCCGATGATGTCCATCTCGTCCACGTGCATGGCGGGCGAGACGAACGTGCCGGTCTCACGCTGGACGTACTCGGTGTCCGCGGGCAGGCCGGTGGCGTCGTGCTGCCAGCCGATCAGCGGCGCGGGGGTGAACGTCCGGCTGTAAGAGACGGTGGTCTCGGACACCTCGACCCGCAGCGGCGGCGGGTCCTGCACGTACCCGCGGTGGATCCGGTGCGGGTGCACGTACGGGAAGTGGGTCCGGTCCAGCGCGTTGTCGTGCAGCAGCAGGTAGTTGACGGCCATCTCGCGGGCGCCGCCCACCACCGTCCAGCCGGGCTCGCGCAGCGCGGGCAGGTCGGGCGGTTCGGTGCCGCGGCTGCGGGCCGGGTTGCCGGGCCAGACCCAGACGAACGGCGGCCGTTCCAGCACCGGATAGCTGCGCACCTGCGCGCCGTAAGGCACGTGACGCTGGGACGGCACGCGGACGCACTGGCCGTCCGGCGCGTAGGTGAAGCCGTGGTAGGCGCAGACGACCTGGTCCCCGTCCAGGGTGCCCATGGACAGCGGCGCGGCTCGGTGCGGGCAGCGGTCGTCGAGCACCGTCACCTGGCCGTCCCGGGTCCGGAACAGCAGCAGGCGGCGGCCGAGGGCCTGGCGGGCGAGCAGCGAGCGGCCCACCTCGTCGCTGGCCGCGATCACGTACCAGCAGTTCAGCGGGTAGTTCGTCGTGTCGGTCATTGCTGCCTCCGGGTGGCCGTCACAGGTCGAGCACCAGCCGATCGGACTTCGACCTCCCGACGCATATCATCATGTACTCGTTGGCCTCCCGCTCCTCCTCGGACAGCAGCGAGTCGCGGTGCTCGGGGATGCCCTCGAGCACCCGGGTCTCGCACGTGCCGCACACGCCCTCCAGGCAGGAGGACAGCACGCTGACGCCGTTCTCGTCGAGCGCGTCGATGATCGACTGGCCGGGCGGGACGGTGACGGTCAGCCCGGACCGCTGGCAGACGACCTCGAACGGCTGCTCCGCGGCCTCGTCGTCCCCGGGCTCGGGCTGGGGCTTGGCCGCGAACCGTTCCAGGTGCAGGGAGCCGGGAGGCCAGGAGGCGCACCGTTGTTCGGCCGCGGTGAGCAGGCCCTCGGGACCGCAGCAGTAGACCAGGGTGCCGCTCGTTGGGTCGTTGAGGATCTCGTCGAGCGGCAGGAGGCCTTTGGTGTCTTGCGGCCAGAGGGTCACATGGTCGCCGTAGCGTTCCAGCTCGTCCAGGAAGGCCATGGAGGCCTGGCTGCGGCCGCCGTAGTACAGCCTCCAGTCCGCGCCGGCCTCGGTGGCGGCCGCGACCATGGGCAGGATCGGGGTGATGCCGATCCCGCCGGCCAGGAAGAGGTACCGCGGCACCGAGTGCAGCGGGAAGTGGTTGCGCGGACCGCGGACCGTGATGCGGTCGCCGGCCTGGAGTGTGTCGTGGACGCGGCGGGAGCCGCCCCGGCCGTTCGGGTCCAGGAGCACGGCGATCCGCCAGGAGTGCTGGTCGCCGGGGGTGCCGCACAGGGAGTACTGGCGGACCGTGTCGTCGAGCAGCAGGTCGATGTGCGCGCCGGGGGTCCAGGCGGGCAGCTGGGCCCCCGCCGGGTCGGCCAGGGTCAGGACCACGACGCCCTCGGCGCGCGTCTCGCGGGCGGTGATGAGCAGATCGCTGCGGCGTTCGGAGAAGACGGTCAGCATCGCTTCGCTGTGCGACATCGCGCTCCTGGCGTTCTTGCGCTACGGGACCATGACCGCGCGGCCATCGAGCTGGCCTTTTTCCATCAGCTCGTAGGCGTGCAGGGCATGCTCGAGCGGGAAGCGCTGGACGTGGGCCTTGATCTTGTGCTGCCGGGCCAGGGCGATGACCTCGTGGAGTTCGGGCAGGGTGCCCCAGAACGAGGTGGTCAGGCTGACCTCGTACGGCAGCGCGTAGAAGTTCCAGGCGAACTGGCCGCCCGCGGCGCCGACCACCACCAGGTCCGTGCCGGGCTTGGCCACCGCCGCGCCGAGCGCGACGGTCGGGGCGCTGCCGACGAAGTCCAGCACCACGTCGGCTCCGGCGCCTTGGGTGGCGTCTTTGAGCTCCTGTGCCGTGTTGTCGCTCGTTTTTATGGTGGCGGCGGCGCCGACCTGGCGGGCCAGCGCCAGGGCTGACTCGCGGGTGTCGACCGCGATGACGTGGGCCGGGGTCAGCGCGGTAAGGATCTGGACGGCCAGGTGACCGAGGCCGCCGGCGCCGATGACCACCGCGTGCGAGCCGGGCGTGAGCTTGGGCTGGACCTTCTTGATCACGCGGTAGGGCGTGAGGCCGGCGTCGGTCAGCGGCGCGACGTCGGCGGGGTCCAGGTCGCCGATGGGGACCAGGCGGCGCGGATCGGTGATGAGCAGGTACTCGGCCATGGCGCCATCCACGCCGAACCCGATGCCGGGCGGGCCCTCCATGCCGTGCACGCAGAGGTTCTCGGCGCCTTGTTGGCAAGGTTTGCACTGGCCACAGCCGAGCAGGCCGTACACGGCGACGGGCTGGCCGCGTTCAAGGTTTCTGACGCTGGTGCCGGTCCGGTGGACCCAGCCGGCGGCCTCGTGGCCGAGGACGAACGGCGGGCCCCAAGGGGCCATGCCCTCGGCGAACTCCCGCATCACGTGCAGGTCGGAGTGGCACGCGCCGGCCCCGCCGACCTTGATGACCACCTCGCCGGGACCCGGCTGGGGTTCGGGCAGTTCGACCAGTTCCGGGTCGGACTGGAAGCTCTTGAGCTGCAGGGCGCGCATGGGTCCTCGCTTTCCTCGTCTAGGACAGCAGGGTCAGGGGTTTCGCCAGGCGGGTGGCCACGGAGTGCAGGTAGTCGGCGGCGGGGGCGCCGTCCACGGCGCGGTGGTCGAAGGTGATGCTCAGCGTCAGCACCTGCGTTTTCACGGGCGTGTCCGCTTCCCAGCGGACGCTGTCGCGCAGGCGGCCGACGCCCAGGATCGCGACCTGCCCGGGGGTGATGACCGGGGTGAAGAAGTCGATGCCGTAGCTGCCCAGGGTGCTGACGGTGAACGTGCCGCCTTCGAGCTCGGGGAGGGTGAGTTTGTTAGTGCGGGCGGCCTGGGCTAGGCGTCTGGTCTCTTTGCTGAGCTCGGACAGCGGGAGCTGATCGGCGCGCTTGAGGACCGGGACCAGGAGGCCTTCCTCGAGGGCGACGGCGAGGCCGACGTTGATGTCCTGGTGGACGTGGATCGCCTGGTCGGTTACTGACGCGTTGAGGCGGGGGTGTTCGCGCAGGGCCAGCGCGGCGGCGCGGACGATCAGGTCGGTGATGGTGGGGACGTTCTGCCAGTGCTGCTTGAGCTCGGCGCGCAGGGCGACCGCGGCGTCCATGGTGGCCTCGGTGCCCAGGGTGAGCTGGGCCATCTCCTGCAGGCTGGCGTGCATGCGGGTGGCGATGACGCCGCGCATGCCGGTGAGGGGGATGACCTGTGTCGTGGTTTCTGGTTCGCTTGGGACGGGGCGGGCGGCGGCGACGTCGGAGCGGAGGATCTTGCCGCCGGGGCCGGTGCCGGTGATGGTGGTCAGGTCGACGCCGGCCATGCTGGCGTGGCGGCGGACCAGGGGGGAAGCGAGTTTTGGCCGGGGTGCTGGCTGCTGGGGGGTGGTCGCGTCCAGGACATCGGCGGTGATGATGCGGCCGTTCGGGCCGGTGCCGGTCAGCTGGGTGATGTCGATGCCGTGGTCGCGGGCCACGCGGCGGGCGTTGGGTGAGGAGAACAGGCGCTGCGTGGTCTGTGCCCCTTCGGCGGTCTGGGCTTCGGGTGGGGTCTCGGCTGGGGTCGTGGATGGGGCTCCGGGCGGGGCTTCGCCGGCTTCCAGGAGCCAGCCGATCAGGGCACCGGGCGGGAGCTCGGCGCCGGACTCGACGGCCGGGTGGAACAGGCCGGACGCCTCGGCCTCGACCTCAACGTCCACCTTGTCGGTGGCCAGGCGCAGCAGCGGGTCGCCCGGCTTGACCGGGGTGCCGGGCGCGACGAGCCACTCCTCGATCAGCCCGTACTCCATGGTCAGCCCGAGCTTGGGGATGAGGACCTCGACGGCCACGTCAGCTCCCGGTGCGCTCGAGCAGCCGGCCGACCCCGGCCGCGATCCGGGCGGCGTCCGGGATGTAGGCGCGTTCGAGGACCGGGCTGAACGGGACCGGCGCGAACGGCGCGCCGAGCCGGAGCACGGGCGCGTCCAGGTAGTCGAACGCCTCCTCCTGGATCTGCGCGGCGACCTCGGCGCCGATGCCGCCGAACGTGACCGCCTCGTGCACGACCAGGGCCCGGTTCGTGCGCCGGATCGACTCCAGGATGGTCGCGCTGTCCAGTGGCTGGACGGTGCGCAGGTCGATGACCTCGACCTCGGTGCCGTCCTTGGCCAGTTCCTCGGCGGCGATCATCGCCTCGGGCACCATGCGGCCGAGCGCGATGACGGTCGCGTCGCGTCCTTGCTTGAGGGTGGCCGCCTGGCCGAGCGGGATCTCGTAGATCTCCTCGGGCACCGGGCCCTTGGTGCCGAGCATCCGCTTGTTCAGCACCACGACGACCGGGTTATCGTCACGGACCGACGCGACCATGAGGCCCTTCACGTCATACGGGGAGGACGGCAGCGCGACCTTCAGGCCCGGCACGTGGGCCAGCCAGGCCTCCAGGCTCTGGCTGTGCTGCGGGCCCGCCGACAGGCCCGCCCCGCCCGCCGTGGTCAGGGTGAGCGGGACCGAGACATCGCCGCCGAACATGAACTTCAGCTTGGCCGCCTGGTTGTAGAGCTGGTCCATGGCGACGCCGATGAAGTCGAAGAACATCAGGTCGCAGACCGGGCGCAGGCCGCGCGCGGCGGCCCCGACGCCCATCCCGATGAAGCCCATCTCGGAGATCGGGGTATCGATGACCCGCTTCTCGCCGTAGGTCTTGAGCAGCCCGTCGAAGGCGTGGAACACGCCGCCGTAGTGGGCGACGTCCTCGCCGATGACGACGATGTTCTCGTCCTCGGCCATCAGCTGCATGAGCGCCTCGGTGAAGGCCTTGACGTAGGTGATCTCGCGCACGGGCGTCCTCACACCGTGTAGACGTTGTCGAGCAGGTGCGCCGGGTCGGGATCGGGACTGTCCTCGGCGAACCGGATCGCGGCGGCGATCTCTTCGTTCGTGTCGGACCAGACCTTCTCCAGGTCCGGCTTGGTGGCGACCCCGGCGCCGATCATGCGCTCCTCGAGGGCGGTGATCGCGTCCCGCTGCTTCCAGGTGTCGATCTCCTCCTGGGTGCGGTACGGGATGCGCAGGCCCTTGACGCCCTGGTGGTCGTAGAACCGGTAGGTCTTGGCCTCGAGCATCGACGGGCCCTCGCCGGCCCGGGCCCGCGCCACCAGCCGCTTGGCGGCGAGGTGGACGGCCACGGCGTCCATGCCGTCCACGATCTCGGCGGGCATGCCGTAGGAGGCGGCCCGGTCGGCGACGTCCTTGAGCAGCATGTGCCGGTCCTGCGGGGTGAACTCGGCGTAGCCGTTGTTCTCGCAGACGAACACGACCGGCAGCCCCATGACCGCGGCCAGGTTGGCCGATTCGTGGAACGCCCCGATGTTCGTGGCGCCGTCGCCGAAGAACGGCACCGCCACCGAGTCGTGGCCCTTGTAGGTGGCCGCGAGCGCCGCGCCGACGGCGTGCGGGATGCCGCCGCCCACGATGCCGTTCGCGCCGAGCATGCCGATGCTGAGGTCGTTGATGTGCATGCTGCCGCCGCGGCCCTTGCAGTAGCCGGTCTGCTTGCCGAACAGCTCGGCGTACATGTACCGCAGGTCCGCGCCCTTGGCGACCGCGTGGCCGTGGCCGCGGTGGGTGGAGGTGATCACGTCGTCGGCGCGCAGCGTGGTCATCACGCCGGCCGCGACCGCCTCCTGCCCGACGTACAGGTGCAGGAAGCCGGGCATCTTGCCCGCCTCCATGAGCTTGCCGGCCTCCTCCTCGAAGAGCCGGATCCGGACCATGCGCCGGTGCAGATCGTGGATGACGTCGGGCGCCAAACCCGACATCGGGTCCTGTTCGGTCATTACTGCTCCAGGGGGCCCGTGCAGTGGCTGCTCATGCCACTTACCGTACTGGCCGGACCAGAGAAACGCTACACTGCCTCCAGAAAGTATTGGGAGGCGGCAATGCGCACGGCGGTCGTCACGGGAGCGGCGCGCGGACTCGGCCGGGCCATGGCCGCGCGACTGGTCGCGGACGGCTTCGCGGTGTGGGCCGTGGACACCGATTCGGACGCTCTGCCGGCCTCGGCGGCCTCGGTCGGCGCGACCGCGTGCGCGCTGGACGTGACCGACGAGGCGGCCGTCGACGAGCTGGCCGCCCGGATGGAGCGCTGCGACGCGCTGGTCAACAACGCCGCGATCTGGCGGTTCACGTCTTTGGCAGATACCCCGGTTGACGAGGCGAGCCGGGTGCTGGCGGTCAACGTGATCGGGCCGCTGCTGCTCATGCAGCGGCTGGCCCCGGTGATGGCGCGCGGCGGCGGGGGCACGATCGTCAACGTGTCGTCGATCACCGCCAAGTACTCCCCCACCGGGACCGGGCTCTACCCGGCGTCCAAGGCGGCGCTGGAGGCGCTGACGCGGGTGGCGGCGGTGGAGTTCGGCCCGCTCGGGATCCGCTGTAACGCGGTGGGGCCCGGCATCATCCCGACCGAGGGCACCCTGTCCCACTACGGCGACGAGGCCACCCGGCAGCGGCGCGGCCGCACGCTGCCGCTGGGACGGTTCGGCGAGGCGGGCGACGTGGCCGACGTGGTGGCGTTCTTCTGCTCCGACGACTCCCGCTACGTGACGGGCCAGGTGGTCTACGTGGACGGCGGGTACACCGCGGCCGGCGCGCACTTCTTCCGGCTGGGCCGCGATGCTTCTGGTGCTTCGTAGCATGCGCATCCTGGCGGTGACCGGGGGGCACCGGGTCGATCTGGACGCGTTCACCTGCATGCTGTCCGGAATCTGCGCCGAACGCGGCTGGGTGTACGCGCACGCCGTCCAGCCCGCGGCGCAGGACTGGCTGGGGCCCGAGCACCGCGGGGCGTTCGACGCGATCGTGTGCCACGACGTGCCGGGCCTGGTGCTGCGGCGCGGGACGGCGCCGCAGCCGTTGATGCCTGCTTCTGACGTGGCCCGGCGGCTTTGCGACCTGCTGGAGGCGGGGCAGGGGTTCGTGTTCCTGCACCACGCGCTGGCCGGGTGGCCGGCGTGGCCGGGGTGGGCCGAGGTGCTGGGCGGGCGCTACCACTACACGCCCGGATCGCTGCGCGGGGTGGCCTGGCCCGATTCTGGGTTCCGGTACGCGCGGTACACGGCGCGGGTTGTTCCCGAGGGCCATCCGGTGTGCGCCGGGGTGGATGACTTCGAGCTGGACGACGAGCTGTACTGCTGCCCGGTGTTCGACTCTGAGGTGGTGCCGCTGCTGCGGGCGGACGCTCCGGACGGGCCGTTCCGGGAGACGTACTACGAGGTGCTGGGTGTTCCGCGGCCGGGCCCGCCGTGGGAGCATCCGCCGGCCTGCGACCTCATCGGCTGGGCCAAGGCCGCCGGGCGCAGCCCCGTGGTCTACCTGCAGCCGGGGGACGGGCCGGACACGTTTGCGCATCCGGCCTACCGGCATCTGGTCGCCAACGCCGTGGAGTGGGTGTCGTCTTCCGGTGCCCACGGCTGGGCGGCCGCGCACCATACCCGGGTAATCCCGCCGTCTTAGAGAGGAAGCAAACATGGACCTGCAGCTGAACGGGCGCAAGGCCCTCGTCACCGGCGCCAGCCGGGGCATCGGACGGGCCATCGCGATCGAGCTCGCGCGCGAGGGGTGCGATCTGGCCCTGTGCGCCCGCGGCACCGAGGCGCTCGAAGCCCTGGCCAAGGAGCTGGGCGGGACCGTCTACACCCAGGCGGTGGATGTGGCCGACGAGCAGGCCGTGGCCGGGTTCGTCGACACCGCGGCCGAGCAGCTGTCCGGGCTGGACATCGTGATCTCCAACGTGTCAGCGGGCGGGCTGAAGGGGCCAGACCAGTGGCGGCTCAGCTTCGAGGCCGACCTGCTGGCGTTCGTCCGGATCACCGAGGCGGCCGTCCCGCACCTGGAGCGGTCCGACGCGGCCGCGATCGTGGCGGTCGGGACCACGTCGGCGTTCGACACCCTGCCCCCGGCGTCGCCGAACTCCTACGCGGCGTTCAAGGCCGCGGTGCTGGAGCATGCGTCCCAGCTGGGGCACGCGCTGGCCCCCAAGGGCATCCGGGTCAACACCGTCTCCCCCGGTCCGATCGACTTCCCCGGCGGGGCCTGGGACTCGCTGCACGAACGCCGGCCGGAGTTCTACGAAGGGATCAGGGCCCGCATCCCGGTCGGCCGGCTGGGCCGCGCGGAGGAGGTCGCACGCGCGGTCACCTTCCTGGCCAGCCCGGCGGCCGGCTTCTGCACCGCGGTGAACCTGGTGGTGGACGGCGGCTTCACCAGCCGCGTCCAGTTCTGAGCAGTGTCTGGTCCCGGCGGCCGGGTCGACGCCGTGCTGGTCTGCGGCGGGCGGTGGCACGACTTCGACTACGCGCGGTACGAACTGCTCGGGCTGCTCGGCGCGCGGGAGCAGGTCCGGACGCAGGTGTTCGGGGACTATGCGTGCGGGCCCGCGCTTGCGCGGGCCGACCTGCTGATCAGTTACACCTGTGACGTGCGGCCCTCTGTCGTTGAGGCCGGCGCGCTGGCTTCGTTCGTGGCGCGGGGCGGGCGGTGGCTGGCGCTGCACGGGACGCACTCCGCGATCGACCCGCCCGCGGCTTCCGGCGGTGTCTACCGGACGCCGCGGGTGCTGGGCCGGTTCGCCGAGGTGCTGGGCGGGCAGTTCCTGGCCCACCCGCCGATCGCGCCGTACACCGTGCACGTCACCTCGCCGTCGCACCCGCTGGTGGCGGGCGTGCCGCCGTTCGAGGTTCGCGACGAGCTGTACGTCTGCGAGCTGCACCCGCCGCTCGAGGTGCTGCTGCACGCCCGGTTCACCGGCGAGTGCCGCGGGTTCGAGGAGGGGCACGTGACCGACGACGAGCCGCGCCCGGTCCTGTACCTCAAGCGCACCGGGCAGGGCACGGTCTGCTACTTCACGCTCGGGCACTGCCGGGGCCGGTTCGACGTGCAGGACCTCGGCGTCGACGACCTGGGCAAGCGGGACTTCGGCAGCTGGCCGGTGCCCGAGTTCCGCACCGTACTGGAGCGGTGCGTGGACTGGGCGGTGACCGGGGCGTTCGCGAGCTAGCCGCCTGTGGTGCCGGTCACGGACAAGTGCGAGGATTCTGGTGTGCCCCCGGAATCCTGGCAGATGTCTCGCGGGCTGCGTGCCGTCACGGCGGCGCACGGGCTGATCTATCTCGGCCTGCTGGTCGTCGTCATGCGGTTCTTCTTTCCGCGCGTCCTGTTCCTGCCGGTCAGCGTGACAGCCGCGGTGCTGTACGTCGCCGCGTGCATCGCTCGCGTCCAGGTGGTCCTGGACCGGGCCGCGGGTGAGGTGGCGATCATCGCTGGCCCGTGGACCAGGCATGTGCGGCTCACCCAGGTCGAGCGGGTAACCGTCGCCCGGTCGGGGGTCGAGATCCGGATAGCGGACGGGGTCACCTACGGGGTCGGCCCGCTCCGGAAGCGCCGCCGGCTGTGGTGGTCGCCGCCGGTGCGCAGCGGGTTCGAGGAGATGGACCTGGCCATCATGCAGGCCTCCGCCGCGGCCCGGGCCGCCGACCCGGACCGGGCGGCGGCCGAGGACGCCGCTTCCCGGCGCGCCGCGTCCCGGGGCAAGGTCCTGGCGGCCAGCTTCGCGTGCGGTGTCGGCCTGTTGTCGCTGACCGCGGCGGCCGTAGTACAGCAGCGAGCGAACGGCTGGCTCGGGCACGCCGTGGTGGTACTGCTCAGGATCTACTTCTGGGCAGCCGGAGCTATGGCCGTGCTGGTCGGCGCGGGCCTGCTGATCAGCACCTGGCGTAACCGGCGCACAGCCCGCCAGCACAAATACGGCTGACTACCCCTCACAGAAACCGCAGGTACTTCAGGAGTTGTATGTCCAGGCGACACGGGTGAGCCGCCCGGACGCCATCGGCCACCGGCAGGCGGTCCTGCTCATCGGATACCCGCGAGCGTTTGCGGCTCTCATACTGGGATGCCGCGATCATCGAGGCTGCCCGCGCGCTGGGCTGCGCTCACGTGCTGTCCGAAGACCTCAATGACGGCCAGGACTATGGCGGAGTCCGGGTCGCCGATCCGTTCCGCTGAGGCCGTCAGGCCAGATACCCGGTGGGAGTGTCCGCGGTGGCCTGGGGGCCGGCCTCATGCTGCACGCCAGTCCCGCAAGTCCCACTAGCGCGGTTGATCCGGCTTCTGCGGAGTGTTGTGGCAACTATGGCTGCCCGGATCAACCGCGAAGGCCGAATCCACACGATAATTTCCGGATGATGGAAGTCGGGAGCGGATAACTGTACCTGCGGGGCTGCCGGGATGGGTGAGGTTCCCGGGGGGCGCAGGTCGCCGATCCGTTTCGCTGATTCAGCCTTTCGGCTCGATTCCGGGGCGGTGCTTCCGGTGGAACGGAAGCTGGCTGTACTCCTCCGAGTCGCACTGGGCGCAACGGCCCAGGTCTTCCGCGGCGCGCTGGGCGAGCTCCGCGTTGGAGGGGAGGTTCCGCTCCACCTTCTTGATCATCTGCCAGTCACGCAGCGAGCTGCTGTCCCCGCCGCCGCCGGGGTATCCGGTGATGTTAAAGCTCACCGCGCTACCGGATACCGGCATGGTCCGCCTCGAGGGCCGGGCGATCGCCCGCGGCACCCGCCAGGTGTTCCCGCACTGATCGCAGGTCCGCTCGTAATGTCTGGTCTTCCACGGGACCCGCATACCTTCGACGGTACACCTGGATCACAAGCCCGCTCTGCCTCCGGCGCATCCGGCTAACGGGTGCCGGGGCACGAACCACGGCCCGTTCGGAAGAAAGATCGAGAGTACCGCGTACGGACCGGGCAGCGGCGTGCGGTCGGCAGTAACTAGTATCCGTATTCACTTACTACCTGGCTCGGTGCTAGGGTCCGAGGTGAGGAGTTACTGGAGGTGCCCGTGGCGGTCGAACCGGTCCCGCGGACGACGCGGGTCGTCACGCTGGCCTCGCGCCCGGACGGGCGGCCGACGGCCGCCAACTTCGGGGTGGACGAGCATCCGGTCGGCGAGCCCGGCCCCGGGCAGGTCCTGGTCCGCAACGTCTACATGAGCGTCGACCCGGCCATGCGCGGCCGGATGGAGCCGACCGAGAAGCACTACACGACCAACTTCGCCGTCGGCGGCCCGCTCGACGGGTCGGCCATCGGGCGGGTCATCACCAGCCGGGCCGACGGGTTCACGGCCGGTGACTTCGTGCGTCATCGCCTGGGCTGGCGGGACTACGCGCTGGTGGACGCCGCGGCGGCGACCGTGGTCGACCCGGCGCTGGCGCCGCTGCCCTACTGGCTCGGGGTGCTGGGCCAGACCGGGTTCACCGCCTATGCCGGGCTGCGCCGGGCGGGCGACATCCAGCCGGGCGACGTGGTCTTCGTGTCGGCGGCGGCCGGCGCGGTCGGGAGCACCGCGGGCCAGCTCGCGCGGCTGCTCGGCGCGGCGCGGGTGATCGGCAGCGCGGGCGGGCCGGACAAGGCCCGGCTGCTGGTCGACGAGCTGGGTTTCGACGCGGGGATCGACTACCGGGCCGGGCTGGCCGAGGGCCTGGCGGCGGTCGCGCCGGACGGCATCGACCTGTACTTCGACAACGTGGGCGGGGATCACCTGGTCGCCGCCCTGTACGCGCTGCGGCTGCACGGCCGGGTCGCGCTGTGCGGGATGATCTCCACGATGGAGGACGCCTCGGCCGCGCCGGGGGTGCAGCACCTGATCCAGGCCGTGCTGAAACGGCTGACCCTGCGGGGCTTCATCGTGCGCGACCACGAGGACCTGCGGCCGGAGTTCGAGAAGCAGGTCGCGAACTGGGTGCGGACCGGCGAGCTGGTCGCCAGGCAGACCGTGGTGGACGGCCTGGAGAACGCGGTCGGCGCGTTCATCGGGCTGCTGGCCGGGGCCAACGTGGGCAAGATGCTGGTCCGCCTGTCGCCCGATGCCCCGGACGGTGCCTGATGGATATCACCGTGCCATCTGCGGTGGCCGAGCTGGCGTCGCGGACCCGTGAGTTCATCGCCGAGGTCGTGATCCCGGTCGAGGAGGAAACCGGGGGGTCAGTGCACGCGGCGCCGGAAGAGCTGCGGCGCTCGCTGCAGAAGCAGGCCGCGCAAGCCGGGCTGCTGGCGCCGCACGTGCCCGTCGAGTGGGGCGGCTGCGGGCTGGACGTGCGCGGTCAGGCGGTGGTGTTCGAGGAGGCGGGCTATTCGCTGATCGGGCCGCTGGCGCTGAACTGCTCGGCGCCCGACGAGGGGAACATGCACCTGCTGTCGGTGGTGGCCACGCAGGAGCAGAAGGAGCAGTACCTGCGCCCGCTGGCGGCGGGCGAGATCCGGTCCTGCTTCGCGATGACCGAGCCGGCGCCCGGCGCCGGGGCCGACCCGTCGATGCTGTCGACCACCGCGGTCAGGGCTGGCAGCGGGTGGCGCATCGACGGGCGGAAGTGGTTCATCAGCGGCGCGCGCGGCGCGGGCTTCGCGATCTGCATGGCCCGGACCAGCGGGGCGCCGGGCGAGCGGGGCGGCGCGACGATGTTCCTGGTCGACGCGGCGAACCCGGGAATGCGTGTGGTGCGGGACATCGAGACGCTGGACGAGGGATTGTTCGGGGGGCACAGCGAGGTCTTGTTCGACGGCTGCGTGGTCGGGCCTTCGTCGGTCCTGGGTGAGGTCGACCGCGGGTTCGAGTACGCCCAGGTGCGGCTGGCCCCGGCCCGGCTGACGCACTGCATGCGGTGGCTGGGCCTGGCCCGGCGGGCGCACGAGATCGCGGTGGACTGGGCCGCGACCCGCAAGTCGTTCGGCGGCCTGCTCGGCGACCTGGGCATGGTCCAGCAGCTGGTGGCCGACTCCGAGATCGACATGGCGGCCAGCCGGGCGCTCATCTGGCACACCGCTGCCGTGCTGGACAGCGGCGCCCGGGGCGGGACCGAGTCCTCGATGGCCAAGACGTTCGTGGCCGAGGCGGTCAACCGGGTGGTCGACCGCTCGGTGCAGATCTGCGGGGCGCTCGGCGTGTCCGGCGACGTGCTGCTGTCCCGCTACCTGCGCGAGGTCCGGCCGTTCCGGATCTACGACGGACCGTCCGAGGTACACCGCTGGGCGATCGGCCGGCGGGCCATCAGCCAGCGCCGGCGGGCCATCGAGGGCGGCGCGGCGCCGCGCTTCCGGCGCCGCTCGGGTGGGGGGTCGGTGTGATCGCGGTAGACCCGGGCCTGTTCAGCTCGCTCGACCCGCCCCGGCTGGCCGGGGCGCGCTGCGTTTCGTGCGGGGCCGTCACGTTCCCGGCCGCGTCGGGGTGCGCGCGGTGCGCCGGGACGGACCTGGCCCGGGTGGAGCTCGCGGACCACGGGACGTTGTGGACCTGGACCGTGCAGGCGTTCGAGCCCAAGGCGCCGTACCGCGCGCCTGCGGCCGGCTTCGTGCCATACGGCGTCGGGTACGTGGACCTGGGCGACGTGATCGTCGAATCGCGGTTGGTCGGGGATCCGGGCGAGTTCTCGATCGGGACGACCATGCGGCTGACGCTGCTGCCGCTGTGGCCGGGCCCGGACGGCACGCCGGTGGTCAGCTATGCGTTCGGGCCCGCGGGAGGTGCCTGATGACTGACGTCTGTGTGGTCGGGGTCGGGCTGCACCCGTTCGGCAGGCATGATCTTGCGCTAACCGGGATGGCTATGGGGGCTGCGGCTTGCCGGCTGGCGCTGGCCGACGCTGGGCTCGCGTGGTCTGAGATCGGCTACGCGGTGGGCGGGAGCAACGTCTCCGGCAAGCCGGACACGCTGGTCGGCGTGCTCGGGCTGACCGGTGTCCCGTTCGTCAACGTGCGTAACGGGTGCGCCACCGGGGGCGTGGCGCTGGCCACCGCGGCCAACGCGATCCGGGCGGGCGAGACCGACCTGGCGCTCGTGGTCGGGTTCGACAAGCACGCCCGCGGCGCATTCGCGGCCAGCCCGGCCGACTACGGCCACCGGGACTGGTACGGCGAGACCGGGCTGATGGTCACGACGCAGTTCTTCGCCATGAAGGACCGCCGGTACCTGCACACCCACGGGCTGAAGGACCGGCTGCTGGCGCAGGTGGCGGCCAAGGCGTTCCGCTGCGGCGAGCTCAACCCTTCGGCCTGGCGGCGTAAGGCGATCAGCGAGGACGAGATCATGGCCGCCCGGGTCATCAACCCGCCGCTCACCCAGTACATGCTCTGCTCCCCCAGCGAGGGCGCGGCCGCGGTGGTGCTGGCCAGCGGTGACCGGGCCGCGGACCTGTGCGAGCGGCCGGTCCGGCTGGCGGCGGTGGCCAAGCGGACCAGGCGGTTCGGGTCGTTCGAGGTGTTCGCGCCGTGGCTGCCGCCCGAGGCCGGGCACAGCCCTTCGGTGGATGCCGCGCGGGCCGTGTTCGCGGCCGCCGGGGTATTGGCTTCCGACGTGCAGGTGGCGCAGCTCCAGGACACCGATTCGGGTGCGGAGATTTACCACATGGCCGAGACCGGGCTGTGCTCGGATGGCGAGCAGCAGTCGCTGATCGACGCCGGTGAGACGGCCCCTGGCGGCCGGCTGCCGGTCAACACCGACGGCGGCTGCCTGGCCAACGGCGAGCCGGTCGGCGCGTCCGGGCTACGGCAGGTCATCGACGTCGTGCTCCAGCTGCAGGGCCGGGCCGGCGCCCGCCAGGTGGCTCATGGGCCGCGGGTCGGGTTCACGCACGTCTACGGCGCGCCGGGCATCAGCGCGTGCACAGTACTTGTCGCGTAATGGGGTGTTGCTCATGAGCGAACCTGAGATGCAGGCCTGGCGGTCCGGGGTGCGCGACTGGCTGCATTCGATGCTGCCGCAGCGGTCCGAACAGCCTTCGGCGGCCGCCGATTACGCGGTGTTCCAGAACATCACCGAGTCAGCTGAACGCGCGTTGCTGGATCGGGTGCGGGAGTACCGGCGGCAGCGGTACGACGCGGGGTACGGCGCGATCGCGCTGCCTGTCTCGCTGGGTGGGGCAGGCCTGTCGATGCGCTACGTGGTGGCGTTCACCGAGGAGGAGCAGGCCTTCGAGCCGCCCCAGTCGACCGAGCTGATCAGCGTGACGTGCGGGCTGGTGGGGCCGACCATCGCGACGTTCGGCACTCCCGAGCAGCGGGCCAAGTACGCGCGGGCGTTCCTGCGCTCGGACCTGCTGTGCTGCCAGCTGTTCAGCGAGCCCGGCGCGGGGTCGGACCTGGCGGCGGTGGCGACCAGTGCTGTTTTTGATGACGGCGGGTGGCTGCTTGAGGGGCAGAAGGTGTGGTCGTCGGGGGCGCGATTTGCCGACTATGGCCTGCTGCTGGCGCGGACCGACCGGGAGGTGGCCAAGCAGGCCGGGCTGACCATGTTCTTGATCCCGATGGACGCGCCGGGCGTGGAGATCCGGCCGATCCGGCAGATGAGCGGGGCCTCGTCGTTCAACGAGGTGTTCCTGTCCGGGGTGCGGATCGGCGACGACATGCGGGTCGGGCCGGTCGGCGAGGGCTGGAAGGTGGCCAACGCCACGCTCGGCTTCGAGCGGACCGCGAGCGGCCAGGGCACCCGGCGCAAAGGCGGCACGTTCGAGGACCTGCTGCGGCTGGCTTCTCGGCTGGGTAAGTCGGGCGATCCGGTGGTGCGGCAGCAGCTGGCCGACGTGTACGTGCGGACGCAGCTGCGGGCGGCGACTACCGAGCGGGTGGCCCGGGCGGCGGCGGCCGGGGCGGCGCCGGGGCCCGCGGCGTCGATCGGCAAGCTGGTCGCGTCGGCCAACCTGATGCGGATCGCGGAGGTGGCCAGCGGGCTGCTCGGGGCGCGGGTCGTCGCCGACACCGGGGAGCCGGACGCGTTCGCGTGGACCGAGCACGTGCTGGGGGCGCCTGGTTACCGGCTGGCGGGCGGGACCGACGAGATCCAGCGCAACATCATCGGCGAGCG
>Ga0209168_10001314_pt1 | contig 19870 bp, 10 predicted proteins | sample Coa_R1_FD_187156 | JGI IMG/M metagenome (GOLD analysis project Ga0209168, IMG submission 187156) | Surface soil microbial communities from Centralia Pennsylvania, which are recovering from an underground coalmine fire - Coalmine... | ecosystem: Environmental > Terrestrial > Soil > Unclassified ...
GAGCGCATGTCGGCTATTACCTTTTGGCAGAGGGCGCACGTACGCTTTATCAGCGGGTCGGATTCAGACCGAAGTTCATCCAGCAGTTCCGCGCCATCTTGCGAAATCATCCGGACGAGTTTTATCTTGGCGGGATTGCGGTGCTTACGTTCGCTATCGTTTCGGCGATCGTCTTACTCCTGACCTTTCCTCATAGCTCACCTTACTTGGTCCTGCTGGCTCTTCTGGCGCTACTACTACCCAGTTCGCAGAGTGCCGTTCAGATCATGAATTATCTGACCACCTCTCTGCTTCGGCCACAGATAATTCCCAAGCTCGATTTCTCGGAAGGCGTTCCTGACGATTGCCCGACGCTGGTAGTGGTTCCTTCACTTTTACTCAGTGAACAGCAGGTTTGCCGGTTGGTGGACGACCTCGAAGTACGATTCCTCGGGAATCGGGATCGGAACGTGCATTATGTGCTTCTCAGCGATCTCCCGGATTCCCGGCAAGCCTCACGCGAGGATAGTCCCTTCGTCGACCTCTGTTCGGACTTGATTCGCAAGCTCAATGACAAGTATTCGGGCCAAGGGAAGTTTCTCCTGTTGCATCGGCACCGCGTTTACAATCCGCGCGAAAAGGTATGGATGGGGTGGGAACGCAAGCGTGGGAAACTTTTGGATCTCAATCGGCTGCTACGCGGCGGATACGACAGTTTCCCGGTCAAAGTCGGCGACCTTTCCGCGCTGTCTCGCATTCGATTCGTTATTACCCTGGACGCCGACACCGAACTGCCACGCGGCTCCGCCAAGCGAATGATCGGCGCGTTGGCGCATCCGCTGAATCAGGCCATCATTGACCCGGTTCGTCAAGTCGTGGTGGCTGGATATGGAATCCTGCAGCCGCGGGTAGGTGTCAGCGTGCAGAGTGCCGTAAAGTCTCGCCTGGCTGCCATCTACTCCGGTGAAACCGGCTTCGACATCTATACCCGCGCGATCTCGGACGTGTATCAGGACCTTTATGGCGAGGCAATTTTTGCCGGCAAGGGCATTTATGAAGTCGATACGTTACATCACGTTGTCGATCGGCGCTTTCCGCGGAATGCTCTGCTAAGCCACGATTTGATTGAAGGGGCTTATACGCGCGTGGGGCTGGTGAGTGACCTCGAGATCATCGAAGACTATCCGTCTCATTACAGCGCCTACAACCGCCGTAAGCATCGCTGGCTCCGCGGAGACTGGCAGATTACTGCATGGCTGCGCCCCACCGTGCCCGATGAGTCAGGTGCACGTGTTCCGAATCCCATCTCACTCGTCTCTCAATGGAAGATTCTTGATAACCTGCGCCGAAGCCTGGTTGAGCCGGCAATTCTGGTGCTGCTTGTGCTCGGCTGGTGTGTCTTACCTGGGCGCCCTGTCTGGTGGACTCTCGCCACTCTGGCCATTTTATTTTTGCCCGCGTGGTGCCGCCTGGCATTCGAAATCGTCCGCGCCATCGCTGAAGACGAGCGGATGATTTTGCGAGACGCCGTTCTAGCGCTGTTTGCTGCCAACGTCACGGTTCTACTGAACCTGACCTTCCTCGCTCATCAGATGTTGCTCTCGATCGATGCAGTCATAAGAACGCTCGTCCGGCGATTAGTGACTCGACAGAGATTATTACAGTGGGAAACGGCTGCCGAAGCTGAACTTGGCACCGGGCGCATTGCGCTTGACGTTTACCTGGACATAGCCCCCGTGGTGGCCGTCGCTTTGGGTGTCCTGGTCTGGTTCACTCGTCGGCCTGCAATTTATTCTGCTTATCCCATACTTATACTGTGGGCTGCCAGCGCCGCACTATCGGCCTGGTTAAACCGTCCTCCGCGTAGTCGCCGTTATAAACCATCAGACAAGGAACAGCGCTTCCTGCGCCAAACAGCGCTACGCACTTGGCGGTACTTTGCGGAGTACAGTAACGATGAACATCACTGGCTGATTCCCGACAACGTGCAGGAGGAACCGCCAGTCGTCGCCGCGCGTGTTTCGCCCACCAATCTTGGATTCTTGCTGAACACCCGTCAGGTCGCGTGTACGTTCGGATATTTGACCACTGCCGAATTCGCTGAACAAACCTTAAAAACGCTCGCTACATTTTCAGTGCTTGAGAAGTTCCATGGCCATCTTTTGAACTGGTACGACACCCGGACGTTAGCGCCCCTAAAACCTCGTTTTGTGTCATCGGTGGACAGTGGGAATCTCGTCGCCTCCCTTTGGTCGCTCGAGCAGGGTTCTCTGGATCAGCTGCGCCACCCTGTTCTACAAGATTCCCTCGCTCAAGGTTTGCTCGATCATTTCCGGACATTGGCCGATTTCAAGGCGTTTTCAGGACGGCGTCTCGGCAATTTGAAACGAATCTTGAACCGAAACGACTGGCTGCATTCCTTGTTGACAGTCCCAGACTCAGACTTGGAGTGCAAATCCAAACCAAGATCGAAACGCCAGGTGGATATTGCCTGGTATCAAAGTCAGGCGGTTGAACGGCTACAGGCGATCCGGCAAAGCGTAAGTTTCTACACTCCGTGGCTACTTCCGGAATTTGACGCGTTACGCCATGACCCAACACTTGGATTGGATCGCTCGGACAATGTCACGCTCGAACAACTTCCAGGCTTCATTGACAAGCTCTCGGCGAAATTGCAGGCTGTAACCGGCACGAATAAAGAAGAAATCCACGATCCTTTATGCGAAGAGTTGTTATCTCTCTTGCCTCAGGCCCACTCTCACGCGTCGACTCTGATCGCAGACTTACGCAGGATCGCGAAGGAAGCTTCTGCCCTTGCCAATCAAATGGATTTCCGCTTCCTGCTCGACCGCCGGCGCAAATTGCTCTCGGTGGGCTTCGATGTCGACGCGCAGCAACTCAACGCCGCATGTTATGACCTGCTGGCGTCAGAAGCTCGCATCGCCACGTTCGTCGCCATCGCCCAGGACGAAATTCCACAGGAAACCTGGTTCTTACTGGGAAGAGTTCATACCATCGACCACGGACGTCCTGTCCTCCTCTCCTGGACCGGAACCATGTTTGAGTATCTGATGCCCGCCATCTGGATGCGCTCCTATCCCGAAACACTGTTGCATCGAACTCGGACCGCCGCCGTACGAGCCCACCAGGCTTACACGTCTGCGCGACGTATTCCATGGGGTATCTCCGAATCAGCATTTTCCCGACGCGACCCTGCCGGCAATTACGGTTATCACGCCTTCGGCCTCCCCCACTTAGCTTTGCGAGAGCGCGAAATCGATGCGCTGGTCATTTCTCCTTATTCGACTTTCCTCGCGCTCCATGTCGATGCTCAGGCCGCCATTCGAAATATTCAGAACATGACTCGCAAGGACTGGTGCGGACGTTATGGCTTCTACGAAGCTGCTGACTACACTCCCGAAGTGAAATCCTGGCGACGCGATCATGAGATCGTTCGCTGCTGGATGGCACACCACCAGGGAATGAGTCTGGTTTCCATCGCCAACCTACTGTTTGATGGGGTGATGCAGCGCTGGTTTCATGGCAGTCCCCAGGTCCAGGCCACCGAACTTCTGTTGCATGAAAAGCCGGTGGCTAATATTCGGCCAATACGCACGGGGTACGGCACGGCCGCCGCTTGATCCTTTGCCTCTCGCTACAAATTGAAGCGCATCGGTCAGTCCTAGTGTCTAATTGAGGAATGGCCTCAGACCGTCTGCCTTCTAAGGACTCTCGCTCGACCGGCGCCAAGCTTCGCGTCGTCTGGCCCGTTCTTGGCGAGCTGTTTCGTCCGCGGCGCAGCCTGCTCGCGCTTGGGTTGGTGTTGATGGTCATAAACCGGGTCTCGGGCCTGGTACTTCCTTACTCGACGAAGTTTCTGATCGACACAGTCATTGTCAAACGACATTTTGAGATGCTGAAGCCGCTGGTGCTGCTGGTGCTGCTCGCAACCATTATTCAGGGCGTCACGTCATTTTCGTTGACTCAGCTCTTATCGAAAGCTGCTCAGCGATTGATCACCGAACTTCGCCAAAAAGTGGAAGCGCACGTCGGCCGCTTGTCCGTCACCTTTCACGACTCGACCAAGACTGGCGTGCTGGTCTCGCGAATCATGAGCGATGTCGAAGGGGTTCGTAATCTCATCGGTACAGGTCTGGTCGATCTGGTTGGAGGCCTTATTACCGCCGGTATTGCGCTGGTCGTTCTCTTCCGAATCAGCGCTCTCATGACAGTGCTCGCCTTCGCATTTCTACTGTTATTTGCGATTGCTTTGAAGAAGGCGTTTGCCACCATCCGGCCAATCTTCCGCGAACGCGGCAAGATCAATGCGGAAGTTACCGGACGACTGGCAGAATCCCTCGGCGGTGTGCGGGTCGTCAAGGGATATCACGCCGAGGACCGCGAGGACAGTGTGTTTTCTAGCGGAGTCCACCGTCTGCTGGAAAACGTCCTACGTACCCTGACCGCAACTTCCGTCATGAGCCTTTCTGCGAGTTTGCTAATGGGCGTAGTTGGTGCTGTCATCATGTACACCGGTGCGCATCAGATTGCGGACGGCACTTTGACTATCGGCGGCTTTTTCACTTACACCCTCTTCCTTGGATTCCTGATTGCGCCGATCATGCAGATTGTGCAGGTGGGGACGCAACTCACCGAGGCGCTCGCCGGACTGGAACGTACGCAGGAAATCCTCTCTGAAGCGCGAGAGGATTTGGACCCCCGGCGTACACAATCGCTGGGCGAAATCCGCGGCGATCTCGACTTTGCTGACGTCAGTTTCAGTTACGACGGCACCCGCATGGTGCTGAACGACGTTTCATTTCACGCTTCGCCTGGAACAGTGACCGCGCTGGTAGGCTCGTCGGGGTCAGGAAAGTCCACGACGACTGGATTGATCGCAGCCTTCCATGTTCCAACGCGAGGCCAGGTGCTGGTAGATGGCGTCGACTTGAGCACAGTACGACTGGAATCTTATCGCACGCAATTGGGAGTCGTTTTGCAAGAATCTTTTTTGTTTGATGGGACAATTCGTGAAAACGTGGCTTTCTCACGGCCGGACGCGAGCGATGAAAGGATTATGGAGGCGTGCCGGATCGCACGCGTAGATGAGTTCGCAGAAAGCTTCCCCGACAAGTACGACACCGTCGTCGGCGAGCGCGGCGTTAAACTTTCGGGCGGACAACGGCAACGTATTTCCATTGCCCGCGCCATTCTCGCCGAGCCGCGCATCCTGATCCTGGACGAGGCTACTTCCAGCTTGGATTCCGAGTCCGAGGCGCTGATTCAGCAAGGGCTCTCCTATCTCATGCAAGGACGCACGACGTTTGTGATTGCTCATCGTCTTTCGACCATTCGTCGAGCAGATCAGATCCTTGTGGTGGAACAGGGCCGTATCGTGGAACGGGGCACACACGAGGAACTTTATGCTCTCCGTGGGCGTTACTACGAGTTGTACACGAAGCAGCATGGATTGGAGAGCAACCTATTCCTCGCGCCCGGAGAAGGTGACGCAGCGCTCGTTGGCGCGGCAGGCGACAAATCTTCCGCTAGCGGCGCCATCTCTGATTTGAACGACGCTCTGCGCATGGTGAGGGGGAACCTAACCTGATCGCATGAGCGTGACGACTTCAAACTGCCCTTCAGCCGTCGAGACATCCGATCTGTGCCGCCATCATCAGATGGGGGATGCGCTAATCCGTGCGGTCGACGGCATTTCTCTTCGCATCCAGCCCGGTGAATTCGTTGCGCTGCTGGGGACTTCGGGTTCTGGCAAGTCTTCCTTACTAAATTTAATCGCCGGTCTCGATCGGCCTACCTCCGGTCAGGTCGTGGTGCACGGCCAGGACCTCGCGAAGATGTCGCGGCAGCAGCTCGCAAAATACCGGTTACAAACCGCCGGAATGGTCTTCCAGTCGTTCAATCTGATTCCAAGCATGACGCTGCTGGAGAATGTCGAACTGCCGCTGCGTTTCGCGGAGGTCGAACGCGGCCAGCGCGATGGTCTCGCGCGCCAGGCACTCGATCGGGTGGGGCTGGGCGCAAGAGTTCGGCACCGTCCGACCGAACTCTCCGGCGGCGAACAGCAACGCGCATCGCTGGCCCGTGCATTGATCAATCAGCCGCGATTGCTATTGGCGGACGAACCCACGGGTAATCTCGACAGCCACACGGGCACGGAGGTCATGAGCTTTATTCGTGAGTTCAACGAATCCATGGGCATGACGGTTGTGATGGTAACCCATGAACGGGCTTTGGCCGAACGATACGCAAAACGACTGATCTTCTTGGCAGATGGCAAGCTGGTAAAGATGGAGAGTCTCGAGATCGCCACGCCGGCTTCGCGCGGGGCAGAGTCATGAAATTTTACGACGTGACTGAGCTGGCGGTTCGTAACTTACGGGAATCCATCCTGCGCAACTCTCTGACGACTGTGGGAATCTCGGTTGGCGTGGCTTCACTCGTGGCCATGCTTTCGCTCGGCATTGGTCTTCAACAACTGGCAAATCGGCGGCTGCAGAAGTCGGGGTTGTTTGACACAGTCGTGGTGACCTCGCGCCGCGACCTGCGTGGTTTCAACCGTGAGCAGGAGGAAAATGGTCCAACTCCAGCCGAAAGTCCGGCGCTCGATGATGCGGCGCGCCAGAAGATCCAGCAACTGCCCGACGTTGCCGAGGCGTTCCCCGACATCCGTTTCGTCACCGACTTGCGCTTCGATGAAAAGCCGCACCTGACTATGGTTTCAGGCATGCCGTTTTCGGCGAAGAACAACGATGCCTTCGACGGGATGCAAGGCAGCTTTTTCTCGTCGGAAACGGGCTACGAGGCGATTCTGCAGAAATCGTTCGCTGAAGAGTTGCTGGGTAAGAAAAGCAAGTTCGGGGAAGAAGCCAATGTCGCCGAGATTGCAAAGCCTCTGCTCGGCAAAACTCTGACCATGCGTTATGCGGAGCGAACGGCGACCACCCCAGCGCCGGGAGCAAGCGATAGCAGTGCCGGCACGGCATATTCCGTCATATCGCGTGAGGTCACACTGAAGATCGTCGGCGTTTCTGACTTGGATCCCGACAGCTTGCGGGCGCAGGCGCGGGCACGGGTTTTCATTCCACTCAAACTGGCGCAGGACCTGCATGTTATGCAACCCTCCGATCTCCGCGATACGACCAACGTGGTTGCAGGGAAACCTGCATACACGAGCATGCAAGTGCGCGTGAACAATCCAAAGAATGTCCAGACAGTCGAGGACGCGATCAAGAAAATGGGATACAACACGTTTTCCATCGTCGACGCAACACGCAGCATGCGGCAATTCTTCGCGGTTCTGGACCTATTCCTTGGAATCTTCGGCAGCCTGGCGTTGGCAGTTGCCTCGATCGGGATCATCAATACGTTAGTCATGGCAATTCTCGAGCGACGGCGTGAAATCGGCATCATGAAAGCCATTGGCGCGAGCGACACCGATGTTCGCGGGCTGTTCTTCGCCGAGGCAGGAGCGATGGGCGTGTTCGGCGGATTTCTTGGAGTGGCTCTCGGATGGACCATCGGGCGCGTGATCAACGTCGGTACGAACGTTTACCTCAAACGACAACATTTTCCGCCGGAACAAATCTGGTTCGTCCCTTGGTGGCTGGTCCTGGGAGCGATAGTGTTTGCCATAGTTGTAAGCCTGGTCTCGGGTCTGTATCCAGCGAGCCGAGCGGCACAACTCGATCCCGTGCAAGCTCTGCGCTACGAGTAAACTAAATTCATGCGCCGCGGCACTCCCCTCTTCCTGCTTCTGCTGCTTTGCTCCGTTCCCGCATGGACGCAAGGCCGTATTGATTGCGACGCCCTCAAGAGCCGCATTCTTGCCCAACCCGTCCACTATTGCGTGATGTTGCCGGCAAGTTACGACGCCTCCGGCTCGCGTCAGTATCCGATTCTCTATTTCCTACATGGCCTGAACTCGAACGAGCAGATGCTATTCAAGATGGGCGGGTGGAACACTATCCAGGATATGGAGCAGAAACACGAAATTGGAGACTTTCTAATTGTCACACCGGAGGCGCGTGCAAGCTTCTACGTGAATTCATTCGACGGGAAAGTGCGTTACACCGATTTCTTTCTGCAGGAGTTCGTTCCATACATCGAAGGCCGCTATCGAGTCCGGCGCGAACGCGAAGCCCGTGCAATCAGCGGCATCTCGATGGGCGGCTATGGGGCTTTCCACTTGGCATTTGGCCATCCGGAGTTGTTCGGCGCAGTCAGTGCGGAGAGCGCAGCGCTGATGACTGAATCGATCGAGGATTTGAACACCGCCATTCGCGCCGGCACTCCCCTCGGTAAACTCTTCGGCCCCCTGTTCGGCAACCCAATTCACGAAGATCTATGGAAACAGAGCGATCCGTTCGTCTTAGCAAAGAAAAACAAAAACGAGATTCGTAGCCTGGCGATTTATTTTAACTGCGGTAAACGGGACGATTTTCAATTTGAAGTCGGCGCAGAAGTTCTGCACAAACAACTGGATCACGAGGGCATCAAGAACGACTTCCACCTATACCCGGGCGATCACAGCGCCGGCTACTTTCTTGCCCATCTACCCGAAGTCATGGAATTCCACTGGCGGGAATTCGAAAAAAAATAACTTGAATTCCGTGTTTCTGTGGCGACTCATTCCTGACTCTTTGTTTCTCCCTGCTCGCTCACTTCCTCGGCTCCGGGCATGATCTTTTTCAGCGGAGCTTTGCGCTGCTCTTCGAGTTCCGGATGCGGGAAGGGTTTGCGCGGCAGCATCTGATCGCGCATGGCAGTGTTGTAAACGAAGATTGCTTCGACCGTCGCCGCCTGCTTTAGATCGCCGGCTTCCAGGCGCTCATAGGTATCCATGTTGGAATGGTGTGTAAGAGTTGAATAATCCAGTTCGTCCTGAATGAACTGGAATCCGGGAATGCCAATGGCGTCGTATGACTCGTGATCGGTACCCTCGGTGTTGCGTATAGTAATGGTGGTTACGCCGAGATCTTTGAGAGGCGCGATCCACTGCGAAAAGATCGGAGCTTCGGCGGCATTCTCCTGTAGATAAACGCCAAGAATTTTCCCGCTTCCATTATCGACGTTGAAGTAGCCGGAAATCTTCTGGGATTCCGGTTTCAACTGGATGGGACCGCCGGGCTTACGCATCCACTCGGGCAGTTTCATTTGGTCCGGAGCCGTAGAGAGCGGCACGAAACCGAAATGCTGTTTGACATATCCCGCGGATCCATATTCTCCTTGCTCCTCACCGGTCCAAAGACCAATGCGGATGGTGCGGCGCGGCTTGATGTGCAGCGCATTCAAGATTCGCATTACTTCCATAGAAACCACCGTGCCTGCGCCGTTGTCCGTCGCCCCGGTTGCCGACGCCCAGGAATCCAGGTGTGCCCCGAGCATCACGACTTCATCTTTGAGGATCGGATCGGTGCCAGGAATTTCCGCAATCGTGTCAAATCCGTGCTCGTGATCGCCAGTGAATTTCACATCCACATTCATCTCGATATTGACGGGCACATGCGCCTGCAGAAGCCGATAAACACGTCCGTAGTTTTCGATGGCTGCAACCACAACCGGAAACTGCATGGCACTTTCCCGCTTATAAATGTCGGAACCCAGGCCGCGATCGTCAAAAATGCTGCCACCCTGTCCCGATGAGGGATTCGAACGGCCTCCGCGGCTGGGAAGTATTACCGCCAGAGCATGCTCTGCCACCAGGAACTTGGCAATCTTCTCGTTCAGTTCCCGGCGCTTCAAATATTCCTGCATATACTGGGCGAATTCGCTTTCGGGAGTGAGCGGATAATTGGCGATCTTCGCGAGGTCCTTATCTTCGTACCGCTTGAATAGCGGCTGATCGGGTGGTTTGACTTCGCGCATTTCTCCCACCAAAACGACTTTGCCAGTCACTTTCCCCTTGTACTTGTCGAGGTCTTCGGCTTTCTTCACGTCGATCCACAGAGCGGGACCGCTGATAGCACCATTTGTTGAGGGCGACCACGGAGCGGCCTGCGCAATAAACACCGCCGTATCGGGCGAAGTCATGTGCACCCATGTGTTTAGCTGTTGCCAGCCCATGCCGAACTCGCCCCAGTCTTCGAGATGAGCATTGGTACATCCCATCGCGGCGAGTTGATCGCGCGTCCATTCATTGGCCCGCTTCACGTTTGGCGAACCGGTAAGACGGGAGCCGATCCCATCCATCAGCCCGGAAGCGTACTCCATGACATGCGAGTGGCCTAGCCCTTCATCTCGAATTTGCTGATACATCGTGTAATCGATGTTTTCCTTTGCGGGCTGGGGAAGTTCGTACGAAGGCTTATTTGCCTCGTCGGATTTGTTTGCCTTGGTCTTATCCGCCGCGGAAATAGGGAGAACGAGCAAGAGAACAAAACAAACAGCAACAAGCTGAGTCTTCATAATCTATTTTTCTTCCAGTGTGTGCGTGATAACTGATAACAAACTTGTGATTTTAGCAGGATGGAGGCGACCTAGAAGCTGGCCTGAATCTGCACTAACCCACTCGTACGTTGCCGATTCATCATGTTAGCAGTCGGGATGCCGGTTCTCTGAAACGACTTTTCACAATCTGCAGTGGACGGGCCCCGCATGTTTCCTTCCATGTAAGCCAAACCCGGGCACCGGGTGCAAGTTCCAACATGCGCGCAGCTTGAACATACATGAAGATCTTTGGCGCGGATCGATCTCACTTGTTTCAGTTGGCTCGAATCTCGCCAAATTTCGACGAACCTTTGTTTCCGAACATTGCCGCAAGGCAACGGGAACTGCACACAAGGATACATATCCCCGTAGGGGGAGATGTAACACGCAGTGTGTCCAGCGCTACAGGGATAACCTTCCATCACCTCTTCGCCAGGCACCGGAGGCGGAGCACAGAATTCATCCACGTTGTCGATGAGCGTTCTGTCACGGAAAACTTCGTGCAGATTCGTTCCCGAAATACCGAGGTCGAGAATCGACCTCTCTCCATCCATCTTCGGCGTAATCGTCGGGTCCACCGAATAACCGACGCCCAGTTCCTTCGCCAACTCGATAACACCCCGGTTGTCTGCGACATTGCTAGTCATCAAGACATTCGCGATCGTGACCTTCAGCCCCTGTAACTTGAGGAACTTTATTGCCGCAATCGTCTTCTTCAGCGATCCGGGTAATTTGGTGATTGCGTCATGAATCTCGGGACGGTGAGAGTAGACGCTTATTTGTATCTGCTCGGCCCCCAAGTGTCGCATCTGGCGCGCTTCTTCCTCGCCGATCATCACGCCATTGGTTTTCACCTTTACGTTGAACAATAATTTTCTTGCCTCGGCTACAACCTCAAGGAAGTCTCGCCGCATAAAAACTTCACCGCCGCTGAGCGTCAGAAAAAAGACACCAGCATCCGCGAGTTGCGCAAGAAGATCTCGGATTTCTGCGGTCGTCATTTCCCCGTGATCGTCATGATCCAGATAGCAATGCACGCACCTCTCGTTGCAGCGATAGGTGACGTCAAGATGAACCGAGATCGGAATTCCGAGACGCAGCGCCTTCTGATTCATCTCGGCTAAGAGGCTCATGCGGTATCTGTAGTGTGCTCACGGATTGGATGGGTCGAGACGCGTAAAATGCCGTGGTCTGAAAGGTCGGCCACGAATTGCTCGGCGTCCCGCAGCGCTTCCTCAGGAGCAACCTCAAACTCGGAGCAGATCTTTCTACGAACAATTTCTGACAGAGGAGTATGGCCGTCTGCGGCCTGCCAAATCAGGGTAGCGATTTCGCTTAGCGTAAAGAATGTCGAGTCCGCGGTGGACATGACCATCATCTCGTCACCCACCAGGCGCGCGGCAATGGCCGAGCTTCTCACAATGTACGTTTCAGCGATGCGGGCGTCCTCGACTCACCGTATTATCTCCCACACACTCTTATTCGCAACGAAAATCAAGCGCCGCACGGGAACCTGATCTGCAAACTGGCAAGCAGAATGAAAAACTTTCGCCACCAATTCCTGGTCTTCTGCAAAGAAAAGGATGTTGCTCAACAGTGACCGCACGGCTTCAGTTTTTTCCACTTCTTCGACCCTGTTCTCGGGACCCTTCGCCAGCAAAAATAGTGTTTTCAAGGGCGCGCTTTCGTTTTCTCCGGCACGTGCTAATTCCCCGGCGAACGGCGTTCCATAAGCGTAGTAGCCATCGAACTGACGGCGAATATAAGAAACTTCATCTGTCAGCAAACTGACTTCCGAAGGCGCCAGGTGAGAAATTGTCGTTTTCCCGGCTCCTGATGCGCCCGCAAACAAAAATGCTCGCCGATTGCGAATCGCGCTGGCGGCGTGGACCAGAAATCCGCCTTCCTCGGCCAGCAGCAGGCTATGGGCAATACGCAACGCAGAATCGATCGCGTACGGATTAGCCGTCTGCCGAACCGATCCCTTTCCTGCATCAAGGTCCCAGCGCGCACTGAAATCCCCGCGCTGGATGTGCCACTCGCGACCTGTACGTTTTACAGTGACATCTTCGTCAGCACGATCCCAACCTGACGGCTCGAATAAGTCAACAGACAACTCTAGCCGCGGCTGCGAGTCCGGCCGAATAAATCCCGCATAGCGAGAGGCCAACAGTTCACGAAAACCTGGGCTCTGATTGCGGACCGCAATCGCCATTCCACCGATGTCGATGGTCACGGCCCCTTCCTGCGGCCGCCTGCTCATGAAACCCCTGGGGCGGTCCTCTGACTATTTCTCAGCGCCATCGAGGCATTTCGACATCTCAACGCGAAACTTTTCATGCGATCGCTTCTGGCAAAAACCCGTGCGACACATCGGTGGAGAAGAGAAACTCTAATGGAGGGCGGCCACTCGCGTTTACCACGTTGAACGCGAACGACTTTCCCCAGCACGTTCTGAGACTCCACCGGTTGGTCGTTCTCTGGCATACCGTCTCCTCGAGTGATCCAGCAACCGTGATCCTGTGCAATTAGACGATGAACGACAACGCGGCCGTCTCGATGAACCATTACAATGTCACCGCAGATTACCGATTCGCGGTGGCCGTCCACGGTCAGAACGTCGCCAGGCCATAGTGCTGGCACCATGCTCGTTCCTTGCGCGACAAACCGAATACTGCCCCCCGATCTCAGATGTCCGATAGCGAGTTCCATCTTATTCCGATCGTTGGGACGATCGTGCATGGAATTGCCTATGAAGTCTTCCGATTGAAGCGGCATTGGAATTGGGTGGGGCTAATTTTCCCGCAGGCTAACGCCATCGTCTCGAATACTCGTTCGTGGCGAAAACTGGGTTTTTGATATGGTTTCTTACACCCTGGCTGCCGATCGATCGCCGGTTTCGCTTCGCCCTTAACGCTCTTTTCGGTCATGAAGTACGCGACCAACCTGGCGCGAGATCCTCGCGCGAACTGATGGCTCCCTCGGAGTTTACAACATCCGTGATAGCTCAGTGGTTAGGATTGTTGATTCGTCTAAGGTCGACCCGGAGGCCGTTTGTGTCTATTGAAAGGTCAGCACCACGCTGGTTCTGTTGTATGTAACCTTCCAACCATTGGTCACACTGGAGAACTGCCCACTCACACCCTTACTCTGGATAATCGTGAAGGTCTGTCCGGCCGACGGGGAGAAACCATTGATTGTTGTCACATTCAAAGCACCAGCCACAGTTCCGGTTCCTCCCAGTAGCAGCCGGTCATACTGGCTGGTATTCGTTCCCCCAATTTTCACGGTGAACGACGCGGCGGTACCTTGGGTGCAGTTGCCGGATAAGGTCACCGCACCAACTGCCTGGGATGTGCCTGGGGCAATTGTTCCGCTGGTATTCTGCACCGACCCTTGGATGATCCCCGAGCCGGATAACACGCCGCCGGTCAGCGTAGGAGTCGAGGAAAACGAAAGGAGACCGGTGCTGGCATTTGTGCTCCCGTTTTGTTGCCCATAGGTTCCAGAAAAGCTCATTGTTCCAGTTGCCGACTGTACCGTCCCTGCGTTCTTGAAGGCTGGCTGGACGCTGCTCGTGCCGGTTCCACTGGTCTTCTCGAATAGACCGCCGTTATTGAAGAATCCAGATGATCCCTTGAGACTCGCGTCAACGCTGAAGTTCCACGTTCCAGTGGAGCTATTGTTCACGACGGAGGCGTCCAGCAGCGTGAGGTATGACCCACGTTGCGTCAGGATCGCGGTCTGCAGGTTGTTAAGTGTTCTTCCATCCAGCACCGGCAGTCCCGCGCCAAACGTGATTCCGCCCTTCGCATTTGTCACGGCTTGTGTTTGAGGGGCGCTGCAGGCTCCAGTCGTGGTCGAGTAGGCCGTGCACATTGTGCCATTCGTCCACGTAAGCATTGCGTTTAAATTCAGGATGGCCACTCCGTATACGAAGCCGGCCGCCAGATTCACAGGGCCCCCGAACGTTACAGTACCGGATTGATTGAAGCCAACCGCTGAACCCGAAAAATTCGTGGTTCCTGTCAAACTGTAGCTACCGGTCAGGACTTCGCTGCCGCTGGTAAAGTTAATCGTGCCCGCACCGGTGAGCTTTCCGCTTAGCGCATACGTACTGGAATCGAATTGCAAGGTTGCGCCAGAGGCAACAGTCCACGATCCAGCGCAAGTCGCGTTGCAACTGCCTCCACCCATAAAGTCTAGAGTTGCCGCGTTCGCCAGTACTGCTCCTACATTGTGAAACGCAGGTTGAATTGTGCTAACACCCGTTCCAGCTGTCTTCTCAAACGTTCCCAGGTTAACCAGAATCCCGGTAGTGCCAGAGATATTGGTGTCAGCTGCGAGATTCCAGGTCGCGCCCGCCTTGTTATAGATCACTGCAGAATCGAGCATCGTGAGAAAGTATCCGCTGCCCATCATCGACATGACCTGGTTGTTGTTCAGGGTTCGTCCGTCCAGCGTGGGAAATCCAAATGGGAACGTGATCCCGCCATTGGCGTTGGTCACCGATTGTGTCTGTGGCATGGCGCAGCCCGCCGTCAGTTGAGAATAGAAAGTACACATCTCCCCATACGTCCAGGTGAGCATCGCCGCAAAGGTCAAAGTTGCTGTTCCGTAGATCGCACCACCAGTGAGGTTCGCCGGTCCAGTGAAAGTGACGGTTCCAGGTTGGTTGAAGGAGACGAGCGCGCCGCCAAAGTTTGTCGTTCCTGAAACTGTGTAGGCGCCAGTGAGAACCGCGCTTCCGCTCGAGAAGCTCACCATCCCCGCGCCGCTAAACGGCCCGCTCAGCGAAAAATTAGCAGTATCAAACTGAAGCGTTCCCCCAGATGAAGTTGTCCACGAGCCGGAGCATGTCCCCGAACAGCTGCCCCCGCCGGTTAAATCAAGTATCCCGGAGCTTTCGGTGACGTTCCCAGTGTTATTGAACACAGGTTGAATTGAGCTTGTAGTGATCCCTCCGGTTTTTTCGAAAGTACCGTTGTTATTGAATACGCCGGAAATCCCATTGATATTGACATCGGCGGTCAGGTTCCAGGTGGCCCCAGCGCTGTTGTTGATGATCGAACCGTCCAGCAGGGTTAGAGAACTGTGTCCAGCAACTGGCATTCGTGCTGTCTGTGCATTGTTCAGTGTCCGTCCATCTAGCGTCGGAAATCCTGACCCAAACGTAATGCCTCCGTTTGCATTTGTCACGGCTTCCGTAGTCGGGGCGACACATGACGCCAGAGTCGAGGAATACGTCGTGCACATATTCCCGTCTGACCATGTCAGCATTCCGGTGACCGTCAGATTGTCATTTGCAGCCAGAGTGCCGCCATTTAGCGACAACGTTGGAATGGTGATCGTGCTGACAGCCGTAGTCGCCAGGTCTGCAATCCCTCCGTTCACAGACAAGGCACCGAGGTTAGATACAGTTCCACTGAAATTGACCGTGCCAGCCCCAATTGTTGTCCCGCCGCTGATGTTGTAATTCCCGGTTAACGTCGCCCCTGCAGTGGCGAAGTCTACGCTCCCGGCGCCAGCTGCGCCCGTTCCCCCGATTTGGCCACTGAGGGTATAGTTTCCGTTATCGAACTGCAGCGTCGTACCAGATGCCACACTCCACGACCCCGAACAAGCCCCTGTGCAACTCTCTCCTCCGGTAAGGTCCAGGTTGGCCGCGTTAAGCTGCACGACACCGGTGTTGTTGAAGAACACTTGGACCGTCGTTGTGCCAGTCCCGCCATTTTTCTTGAAGGTTCCGGCATTGATAAAAACCGGGCTTTTAGATCCCCCGGCGTTCTGCAGATTGGCATCCGAAGCAAGGATCCATTGGGCTCCGCTTTGGTTGTTGATGATGGCGCCATCCGCCAACGTCATGTTGAACGCGCCTGTGATCGATGCAGACTGCGCATTGTTCAACTTGCGCGAGTCCAAGGTCACTGGGCCGGTTATGCTGACGCCCGCGTTCGCAAACACAGCCGATACGCCTTGTGAGGCGTTGCAGGATTGGTTTTGAGAGCTATACGAGGTACATATCGCTCCGCCCGCCCATGTCAGAGCGCCGTTGGTCGTGATCGTCCCAACGCCGGTCATAGTGCCGCCGTTCATCTCAAGCGTTGTCATGGTTCCAAACTCGGTGAAAGTCAACACGCCCGAGCTAACGGTGAGATCTGCGGCAAAAGTTCCTCCTGGAATTGTTAAAGGGCCGCCCGAGAACGTGAGAGGTGCGCCTGAGGTCAGCGCCGCGATCTGCTGATTGGCGCTGGCAAGCGAGGAGATTGTAATTCGGTTTGTGAACGTGCTCGCAATACAAACCTGGTCGCTTGAAACCGGAACTCTGCTCAGACTCCAATTCGCAGATGTCGTCCACTGATTGTCGCCGCCACTCCCTGTCCAATTGTTGCTTCTCGTGCCGCAGGTCACATCGCCGGGTAAAGCGATAAAGCTACCGATTTTTGCCGCAAAAGCTCCCTGCAGATTTGCTCGATGGGAGGTACTGATCTGAGCTTCGGGGAAATCATGGGAATGTGTCCACCCTCCGACATAAACCGACCCTTGCTCATCCACGGCAACCGATTCACCGACGTCTGTTCCGCTCCCACCCAGATATGTTGAGAACAGCAGAATTCGATTCTTCGTATCGACGACGCTGATAAATGCGTCTGCGCTACATTTTTCACTCGTTCCGCTACACCTCTCCTGTAAAGCACTTTGGATTGGAAAGTCCGGAGAACGCGTCCAACCCACGATCGCGGCTTTGCCCGAGTGATCCAATGCAAGTGACTTCGCATAGTCCTCTCCGTGACCGCCGAGATACGTAGAAAAAACAATGGCGGATCCATCGGGTAAGAACTTCGTCAGAAACGAATCACTTTGCCCGGATAATGTTCTCTGCAGAGGCTTGATTGCCGGGAAGTCTTTGGACCTGGTCGACCCTGCCACGTAGATTCCAGTCGCATCGAATGCGATCGATGAGCCCACATCGCCGCCGCTTCCGCCCAGATACGTCGAAAATACAATGTTGCCCGTGGCAGACAGCCTCGTGACGAAGGCCTTGCCGATGCACCCTGTTTGCGGGGTCCCGCATGCATTCTGGAGCGCGCTTTGCGTTGGAAAATCTGACGATTTCGTTTCGCCCGTCACATAGATGTCGCCTGCTGGATCGACCGCAATTCCACGGATTTCATCACGCTCGCTTCCGCCTAGATAGCTCGAAAACAAGATTCTCGAACCATCCGGACTGATTTTCGTGATGAACGCATCGCCGTCTCCTTCCGCAACCATTTGTACGGGATTCACTAGAGGAAAATCCGCTGATCTTGCCAGTCCAGCCACGTAGGCGTTCCCGGCCCCGTCGACTGCAACTGTGTTTGCTTCGTCCTCTCCGCTGCCACCGAGGTAAGTCGAGTATAGTAACTTGCCGTTAGGATTCACTTTTACCAGAAATGCATTCCCGGCACACTCACCTCTCCCGTCCGAGGTGCAGCTTTGCTGAACCGCATTAAGGACCGGAAAATCTCGCGCGCGGGTCCTTCCCGCAACATACGCGTTCCCTTGCAGATCCACCGCAATCGCTCGTGCTTCGCTCAGCCACTCGGAGTCTAGGTAAACACGGAAAACCACGGATGAACCGTCAGCAGAGAGTCTTGCCACGAACGGCCTTCCCAGATTCGCCTGTGCTTTCGGCCCTATCATGGCTGATTCGCCGGCGACGTTCGTGCCCGCAAGATATAGACTTCCATCCCGCCCCACAGCCACCGCGGTGACTTTGTCGTTAGCGTCGGGCAATATCGTTGAGTAAACCAGAGCGGGGTGGGATGGAATGGACTTTGTCGCGGGAGCCGGTGCGTCAGATGCGATCGTTGAATAAGCCCAGAATCCAAGAATCAGTACAAGGCAGGCGCGACCTACCCTTTGGCACAACTGCATGTTTTCTCCCCAACCACACGAATTAAGCCAGAGCCGCGGCGCCTTGCGAAGTGTCCTTCTGACCAGCTGTCTCAGATTTGATAAGCGATTAGAATCAAGACGGAAAAATTACCTGAGTTTCACAGGGCAGGACGTTCATGTCAAGCAGAAACCGGTTATCGCAGTTTTACAGCAAATTTCTGCTTATTGAGTCCAGATTTCAGACGACCAGTGGCACGCCGAAATGACCCCATGATGAACGGTCTTCACTACTCGTATCTGTCTGATTAGGACCACCCGCGAGACACGCTGAAAATCTTCCACGTCAGCTTGCAGTGCTCACTAGCCGCACCAGCACACAACGAGAACAGGGCATGAGATTACCGAAGCAAGCGCTCATTGCGGAATACTCGAGAATAGACGGTCTCAGACTTGATCCAGTTTTTACGACGCCGGCATGCACGCGCACCGGCACGCCGGCGTCTGTCATCGCAGCCATCTTTCCGGTCTGCGAAGGGCTTCAACCAAGTCTTCGAGAAAACGAGCGGCCCGCACTCCATCGATGACGCGATGATCACAAGAGAGCGTCAAACTCAGGCTGGGCCGAACGACGGCTTGGCCGTTGTGGGCGACCACGCGATCAGCGATAGTTCCAACCGCCAGAATCGCCGATTGACCCGGCGGAAGAATCGCGCTGAACGCATCGACGTGATACATACCCAGATTGCTGATGGTAAACGTCGCTCCGCTTATGTCAGCTGGGCGAAACTGATTGTTCTTCGCACGTTCAGTCAATTGACTACGCTGTTGCGCGATCCGGACCAATTCCAGTTTGTCCGCGCCATGGATGACAGGCGCTACCACGCCGTCGGCGACCGCCATCGCGATCGCAGTATTGATCTCCGAATTCAGACGAATTTTGCCATCCACCCAAGTCGCATTCAATCGTGGGTGTTGCCCTAACACCTTTGCGACTGCTGCCACCAGCAGGTCCGTGTGGGTTACACGCACTCCCGGCGCTGCAAACTTTTCGCGGGCGGCGTTCAAACCACTGGCGTCCACTTCTCGACTGACAAAAAAATGCGGCGCAGTCGTCCAGCTTTGCGTAGTCCGCTCGGCCATCAGGCGACCGACCGCTCCAGGTTCCAGGTGCTCGGTACCTGGCACGAACTGCGGCTTCGCTGCGAGCACATCGGAAGCGAGAATTTCACCCTCCGGCCCTGAACCCGGCAGTTGAGCAATGTCAATTCCGTGCTCTTTTGCTAAACGTCGTGCCTTCGGAGAGATCCTCGCACCGGTCGATGCCGCACCTTCCGCATGACTGGCAGACCCAGCCGCGGGAACCTCTGAAGCTCGCGCCGACCTCATGCTGTGGCCGGGCCTAGTTTCCTGCGGCGCGCTTTCCCCGGGGCGCAGAATCCAGGCAATTGTCTGACCGACTGGAATCACCGACCCGGCGCTCGCCGAAACTCCCGCCAACACGCCTTCTGCCGGCGACTCAACTTCGAGCACGGCTTTATCCGTCTCGATCTCGAGCAGGGGTTCGCCA
>Ga0209168_10001315_pt1 | contig 19870 bp, 14 predicted proteins | sample Coa_R1_FD_187156 | JGI IMG/M metagenome (GOLD analysis project Ga0209168, IMG submission 187156) | Surface soil microbial communities from Centralia Pennsylvania, which are recovering from an underground coalmine fire - Coalmine... | ecosystem: Environmental > Terrestrial > Soil > Unclassified ...
TCCCGGCAAGAAGCTGCTATTCATGGGCGATGAGTTCGGGCAGTGGTCGGAGTGGAACCATGAGGCGAGCCTCGACTGGCAACTGCTAAATCAGCCGCTTCATGCGGGCCTGCTGCGATGGGTGCGCGATCTCAATACGACGTACCGCGGCCAGCCGGCGCTCCACGAACTGGACTTCAATTCCGCGGGATTCGAGTGGGTGGACTGCAAGGACTCGCAGCGAAGCGTCGTCAGTTTCCTGCGCCGCGGACCGGCTCCCGACGATCAGATTCTTTTCGTGTGCAACTTCACGCCGGTGGTCCGCGAAAACTATCGTGTCGGGGTGCCGCTCGGCGGAGTCTGGCGGGAAATCCTGAACAGTGACGCTCCTTTGTACGGCGGGAGCGGCCAGGGAAATTTGGGCGGGCTCACCGCGATTCCGCTGCCGATTCACGGCCGCCCGCACACGCTGAATATGACGCTTCCGCCCCTTGGCATTGTGGCGTTCCAGCCGGAAACTCGCGGCGCCCGGTAAGGCGCCAGAAAGGCATCATGGCCAAACGACCGGGCAGCGCCGCGGATCCCCTGTGGTATCAGAATGCGATCATCTATGAGATCCATGTTCGCGCGTTCAAGGACAGTAACGGCGACGGCATCGGCGATTTTCCCGGCTTGATGCAAAAATTGGATTATCTGCAGGACCTCGGCGTTACCTGTCTCTGGCTGCTGCCCTTTTTTTCCTCACCGCTCAAGGACGATGGCTACGATATTTCCGATTACCTGAACGTCCATCCGATGTACGGCACGCTCGAGGATTTCCAGGCGTTTCTGGAGGCCGCGCACGATCGCGACCTGCAGGTGCTGATCGAACTGGTGGTGAACCACACCTCCGATCAACACCCGTGGTTTCAGGCGGCGCGTCTCGCGCCGCCCGGCTCGCCGGAACGCAATTTTTACGTCTGGAGCGATACCGACCAAAAGTATAAGGATGCGCGGATCATCTTCACCGACACCGAACGATCCAATTGGACATGGGATCCGGTGGCCAACCAATACTACTGGCACCGTTTTTTTTCGCACCAGCCCGATCTAAATTTTGACAATCCGAAAGTCCTGGAAGAAATCGTCAAGGTCATGCGCTTCTGGCTGGACATGGGCGTCGACGCGCTGCGGGTGGACGCCATTCCCTACTTGATCGAGCGGGACGCCACCAGTTGCGAAAATCTTCCGGAAACCCACGCCATCATCAAGAGGCTGCGCGCCGAAATGGATGCCGGCTATTCCAACCGGATGATTCTGGCGGAAGCCAACCAGTGGCCCACGGACGTGCGCCCGTATTTCGGCGACGGCGATGAATGCCACATGGCGTTTCATTTTCCGCTGATGCCGCGAATCTACATGGCCCTGAGGCAGGAAGACCGCTTGCCGATCACGGACATCGTCGCGCAGACGCCGGACATTCCGGATTCCTGCCAGTGGGGACTGTTCCTCAGAAATCACGATGAATTGACGCTGGAAATGGTCACCGACGACGAGCGCGACTATATGTATCTGGCCTACAGCGCGGACCCGCGAATGCGCATCAACCTCGGCATCCGCCGGCGCCTCGCGCCGCTGGTGGACAACAATCGCCGGCGAATCGAATTGCTGAACAGCCTGCTGCTTTCCTTCCCCGGCACTCCGGTCCTTTATTACGGCGATGAAATCGGAATGGGCGACAACATTTATCTCGGCGATCGCAACGGCGTCCGCACCCCCATGCAATGGAACGCCGATCGCAATGCCGGCTTCTCGACGGCCACGCCCGCACGGCTGTACAGCCCGGTAATCATGGACCCGGTATGGGGCTACGAAGCGATCAACGTGGAGGCGCAGCTCAGCGATACCTCCTCGCTGCTGCACTGGATGCGCAACATGATTGCGCTGCGCAAACTTTTTCGCGTCTTCGGCCGCGGCACCATCGAGTTTCTCAATCCGGTGAACCGCAAAATTCTGGCCTATCTTCGCCGTTTTGAGGGCGAACAGGTTCTGTGCGTCGCCAACCTTTCCCGTTTTGCGCAGCCGGTGGACCTGGATCTTTCCTCCCTGGAAGGCCTGGTTCCGGTGGAAATGCTCGGCTATGTGGAGTTCCCCACCATCGAACGCAAGCCCTACCGGTTGACGCTGGCACCCTACAGCTTCCTGTGGCTCGAATTGCAGCGAAAGGCCGACCTCGCGGAATCCGAAGAGGATTCCGTCAAACACGTGCCACTGAGCGTAACAGCGGGTTGGGACAGCCTGTTGGAAGGCACGGGCCGTGAACGGCTGGAGAGCATCGACCTTCCGGACTATTTGCCCAAGCAGCGCTGGTTCGCCGGGAAAACTCGACAGATTCAAACCGCGACGATTGTCGATTCCGCGAAGTTGCCAACCTCGCAATCAGCGCTGGCCCTGGTCGAAGTGAAGTACGAAAGCGGGACGCCGGACCGCTATCAGATCCCTCTGGCGATGACCTTCGGCGCGGCTTCCGAAGAACTGAAGCGAACAAATCCGACGGCCGCCATTGCCGCAATCGTCTCGAAAGATTTGGACGGCTTGCTGCACGATGGAGTGTTTAACGACAAGGCGTGCACCGAACTGTTTTCGCTCATCGAGTGGGGCGGCAAGCTGGAAACTCGCCACGCTTTAATTCAGGGTGTTCGCGGCAAGGCATTCGGGGATATCCGAGGGCCCGGTTCGGCACAGCTGCCGGTGCGTCGAGGTTCCGCCGAACAAAGCAACACTTCGATGCTGTTCGGCGATCGTTTCATCCTCAAGCTTTTCAGGCGGCTGGAATCGGGCGTCAATCCGGATTGCGAAGTTGGCCGGTACCTCACGGAGAAAACCAACTTCGATGGCGTCCCTGCGTTCGCCGGCTCGATCGAATACGTTCCGGAAGCGCCGGCGGAGCCAACGACCCTCGCCATGCTGCAAGCTCTGGTGGCAAACGAGGGCGACGGATGGAAGTGGACCATCGAAGAATTGGAGCGCTACTACGAATCATGCTCCGCCGAAACGTTTCCGGAAAATGTCGCCGGCATGCTCGGAGATCCTCTCGATCTTTCCGAGCGCCCCGCATCCCAACTGGCGCGGGATCACGTCGGTCTGTATCTCGATTCGGCGGCTGTGTTGGGCAGGCGCACGGCGAAATTGCATCTGGCGCTGGCCTCTCCGACCGACAATCCGGACTTCGCGCCCGTACCCATGACGAACGAAGACCTGCAGGCGCAGCTCAGCGAGGCGCGGCAGCATGCATCTGTGGTTTTCGATGTGTTGAAGGATCGCGTTTCCCATCTTCCCGACGAAGTCGTTGAGATTGCCGCCTCGGTGCTGAGCCGGCGGCGGCGCATTTTGGATTATTTGGGAAATGCCAAGTTTGACGACCTTCGCACGCAGCGCATCCGCATTCATGGCGACTACCACCTGGGCCAGATTCTGCGGGTGAAAACCGATTTCGTGATTCTGGATTTTGAAGGCGAACCGGCGCGATCGCTGGAGTACCGGCGGTCCAAGCAATGCGCGTTGAAGGACGTGGCCGGCATGCTGCGCTCTTTCAGCTATGCCGCGCAGGGAGCGCTGATCAATTATACCGCGAGGCATCCCGAGGATTTTTCGCGCCTCGAGCCATGGGCGCAGCTCTGGGAACGTTTCGTGGGGGCGGCATTTCTGCGCGCGTACCGGGAGACCGCGCGCGGCGCGTGTTTCCTTCCCGCCAGCCGTGGCGACTTCCGCAAGTTGCTCGATGTCTACCTGCTGGACAAGGCGCTGTATGAAATACTCTATGAATTGAACAGCCGGCCCGGGTGGGTGCGGATTCCCATGCTAGGCATGATGTCGCTCCCTGTGTGACGGGCGCGCGGCGCGTACGGATTGCGCAGCGAAACGAAGAACAAATGGAATCGATGAGGATCTAAATAGTGGACGTGGAATCCATTCCGCAGCAGCCGCTGGAAAAAACCGCGCCGGTGGAAAGCGCCGATGTGGTGGTGGGCCTGCTCGCCACTCTCGCGAATGACGCTATGCAGGCGTTTTTCCAGGCGCTTCATGAGCTGCCCGGATCTCCGAAGATTGTGGTGTTGCACGGCGAGCCCGGTAGCGCAGCGGCTGCGGCAACTCCGCAAGCCGTCGAAGGAAATTCTTCGGTCAGCGTCCTTCCCTGGTCGATGTTGAACGCGGAGCCGGCGACGCCCGTGCAGGGCATCTCCGCGGCCTTCCGATCGCTTTTCGCGGCCACGGAAAAATTGGGAGCGCGAGGCTGCTGCCTCGTTGCGTCGGAGATGGAGAACGCGACGCCCGATTGGGTGTGCCGGTTGCTGGACCCTTTGCTCGAATCGGAAATGGACCTGGTAGTTCCCTACTACACGCCCCACAAGTGGCAAGGCTTGCTGAACAACAGCATCCTCTATCCTCTTATTAGAAGCCTTTACGGAAAGCGAATTCACAATCCACTGGGGCCGGACGTAGGCGTCTCGCGGCGGCTGGCACAAAAGCTGGCCGGAGCCACTCGAAACGGCAACGCTGGTTTCGAGCAGGTGCATCCCCTTGCTTCCCTGACGCCGGTGTCCGTCTGCGAGAATCTGCAAATCTGCCAGGTGCGCGTCGGATCACGAGTCTACCCACCCACGGATTGGATCAACTTGAGTTCTCTCGTGGCGCAGGTGCTCGGCCCCATCTTTCTGGAAATGGAACGCGGCGCGCCCTGCTGGCAAAGAACGCGGGGATCGGTGTCCGTCCCGGCTCGCGGCGAAGCGCGGCCGGTTTCGGAGGAGACAGACGCTGCGGACATCAACGTCGGCCGCATGCTCGAAACTTTTCAACTGGGAGTTCGCGACTTGCAGGAGATCTGGAGCCTGGTGCTGCCGCCGGCAACGTTGTTCGAGTTGCGCAAAATTTCCCGCCTGACCTCGGACAAATTCACCATGCCGGACGAATTGTGGGCGCGTATCGTGTATGACTTTGCGCTGGCGCACCGGCTGCGAACGATCAATCGCGATCATCTCCTGCGGTCCATGACGCCGCTCTACCTGGCGTGGGTCGGCTCCTACACACGGGAATTGCAGGCCGCCGGAGGGGCGGCCGTCGAGCAGCGAATCGAGCGCCTGGCGCTCGCCTATGAAGCGGCCAAGCCGTATCTGATTTCCCGCTGGCGGTGGCCGGATCGATTTAATCCGTAGCGCTATAGATTGGAGGTATCGAATGTGGGAACAAGTACGACAAGCACTGAACCAGTCGACCACAAAATTTCTGACCGAAATGGCGCATCTGCTCCCCGGGATGGTGGCGCTGATCGTGGCGCTGCTGGTTTCCATCGTGCTGGCGTGGATTCTGGCGATTTTCGTGAGGCGCCTGTTGGCCAGCGTCCACTTTGACGAGCGTCTGGCGCACTGGGGGTTCGCCTCGGTTGCGGACTGGTCGCCGATGAACAGCCCCACGCGGCTGGTTTCAAGAACCGCCGCTCTCCTGGTAATTCTCACCGGATTTCTGATTGGCATCGCCGCTTTCGACGCGGAATCGACTTATCTCCTGGTGCGAAGCGTTTTCGCTTATGTCCCTAACGTCGTGGGAGCGATTCTTGTCCTGGTGGTCGGCGGAGTTGTGGCGAGTTTTCTGGCCCGCAGCGTCCTGATTGGCGCCGTGAACCTGAACTTGCAGTATGCGCGCCTGTTGAGCTTGGGAGTGAAATGGATGGTAACGGTGCTGACGGTGGCCATGGCGCTGGAGCATCTGGAAATCGCTCCGGGAATCGTCAAGCTGGCCTTCGGTATTCTGTTCGGCGGGATTGTGCTTACGCTGGTGCTGGCGGTGGCGCTCAACTCGAAGGAAGTGGTCACCAAATCACTGGAGCGCGAAATGAAAGAACCTTCCGCCGAAAATATCGAGGAACCCTTCCGCCACGTCTAGGCCGGATCGTTATCCGGCGGCCCGCTTCGTTTTCGCGCGCCGCGAGGTTACCGCCGGTAAGTCGCTTTCGAACGAAGCATCCAGCTCATCGGTGCCATCCAGGCTCTGGTCGGCGCCCGACGAGCTGTGGATGGAGAAGAGCGCCAGTTCCAGACGGTTGTGCACGCCGACCTTGTCGAAGATGTTGGTCAGGTGATGCTTCACCGTTTGCAGGCTCACACAGAGTTCCTGGGCGATTTCCTTGTTGGTGCGGCCGGCAACCACTTCCGTGACAATCTGGCGTTCGCGCGGCGTCAAACGCCAGGCGCCTTGCGGCACGTTCGGAGATGCGGTGCCCGGGCGGCGAGTCAATTCCCTCACCAGATCCGAAATGCTCTGGCGTTCCACCCAATATTCGCCGGCTACCACCGCATGGATGCTCTTACGTAAGAGCTGCGTGGTCGATTCTTTCAGAATGATTCCCGCGGCCCCGCACTTCAGCGCTTCGACAATCTCATGCCGTTCGACCTCGGTGGCCAGAATCAAAACCTTCACGGTGAAGGAAAATTTCTGGATCATCTTGAGCGCTTCGATTCCGGAGCATCGCGGCATCCGCAGATCCATCAGCAGCAAATCCGGCTTTAATTTCCGCGCGAGATCGGCGGCTTCCTGGCCGTCCTGAGCTTCGCCGACCACGCGAATCTTGGGGTCCAGATCGAGAAGCAGGCGCAGGCCTTCCCGAAACACCGGATGGTCATCGGCGATGATCACGCGCACGGGACTCGACGAGTTATGCAAGGGCGTCCTTTGGCAGCACAATTTCGAGTCGCGCGCCCCTTCCGGGGTTGGACTCCACAGCCAGTTCGCCGCCGAGCGCCGAGACCCGTTCGCGAATCACGAACGGCCCGCGCGCCGACGTCTCCAGCTCCAGCATTCCGAGCCGCCCGGAGAAATCGAAACCCTGGCCATCGTCGTCGATGCAGAACTGAAGGCGGTTGCGTCTGACGCCGCAAACGATCCACACATTGCGCGCGCCGCTATGCTTGCGGATGTTCAGCAAAGCTTCCTGAATGATTCGCGCCAGCTCGCCGGCTCCGGCGGGAGGCAGGGAAATTTTTCCGCAATCCCACGAGAAGTGCACGCCGATGCCGGTGTCCTGCTCAAATTCGGCGACCAGTTCGGTGACATACTCGAGGAAGGACTGCGCCCCGAGATCGAGCGGGCGCTCCTGCCAGATAATGTCCCGCAATTTCACGGAAGTTTTGCGCACCAGTTCCTGAAGATTCACCAGATCCTCGGCGGCCACCGGAGAAAGATCGTCCGGCTTGGAGAGAACGCGTTCAATGTAGCAGTCCACGCTGAAGAGGCTCTGCACAATGCTGTCATGAAGCTCGACGGAGACGCGCGAATGCGCGCGCTGCGCGGCGTTCGCGGCCGCTTCCCACCGTTGCGCGGCCTGCCTTCTGGCCAGAAACCAGATCAGGCTGCCGGAAAAGAACGCGAAGACGCCCCAGAGGAAGTACGGCGCCGTGGAGGAGAGGAGCGCGGTTTGAACATTGACGAGATGCAGCGAATATTCGGCCAGCAAGCCGAAGCTCACCAGCAGGGCGACCGCCGCGCTCGTCTCCAGCACCCGGTTGGGAGTCCAGCGCTCGGCTGCGGCCGTCAGGACAAACAGGAAAACCAGGAGAATGACTCGCGGCTCGTGCGTGAACAAAGAAAAAATCACCGCCCAGGCAGCGTCGCCGGCGTGAACCCATAATTGATCGCGGTTGGACCACTGCGCGCGGCCACGGAACAGATAGAAAAAAACCAAAGTATAAATAGCGAATGCGGAGGCGAACAACCAACTCTGGTCGCTGCCAAAAGTAGCGGAAGAAGCGCGCAGGCACACCAAAAGCATGATGCCTACCGCTGTCCACATCCGAGCCAAGCCAACTGCACGCTCCGTCTTCAATCCGGAACGCGCGGCAAGCTTAACGCTGCGACAATTGGATCCGAGGCTGGGACCCTGATCCATTGACATGAGCCCTTCGGGCCGGTCAATCCGATCAAACTGCCAGCTCACATAATCAGCTGCAGTCCGAGCCCCAAGAATAGGGCACGCAAGCCCGCACTACTTGCGCGAGGACGCCTAGCCACACCTAGAATGTCAGTTGTTTCCAGGGGACTCGGGGACGCGAGCCACCAACTCTCCCGCATCACAGCAGAAGATTTCGCGCAGCATACTAAAGAAAGGTTTGTGGCACAAGAACGAAAATGTAATTTTTTTGCACAGGCAGAAATGCCCGCGCGTGGAGTGAAAGACGGAAGCGCGAATCAAACAGTCTCAAAAAAACTTTCAGTGCGATCCCTTCCCCAGCAAGACAACGCCCGGCGGAAGGGCTTCAGTACATATTTATTTTACGGTTAACATCGCTCCTGCGGCCAAGCTGCGCGGCAAAATCAGATTACGAACTCCGGATCGTTGGCAGGTGAAACGCGCATGGCACCAAAGTTCCTCCCACCGTGCTACCCACCTTCGAGCCATTGACGGTCAACAGCGAAGTCCCGATCATGCGCGTTGGCCGCAGCGCGCGCGACTGGGAACTCCATTTTCCGGACCGCCCGTCCGCCCGCGCCATGGAAACTAGCGATTTCTTGTTACGGGCTTGTGAATGCAGAGTCAATATTTGAGTGCCACAGTTCAGGAAGTCCGGCGCGCCAGGCGCTTTCCGATCGCCGCGCCGCTGCGCTTTCGTGTGTCTCGCGAGCTCGCCTGGCAAACCGCTCGGACCGAGAACATCAGCTCCTCCGGTGTGCTGTTTCGCTGCGAGAAATTCGAGGGGCGCGGCGAGCACATCGAAATGAATTTCCTTTTGTTAAAGTCCGCGCGGGATCGCGTGGGCCTGGAAGTAGCCTGTGAAGGCGAAGTCGTGCGGCTCGATCTTCCCTTGGCGGAGGACGAACTACCGGCCCTCGCCGTGAACTTCACCGCCTACAGGCTGGGTCCCGGAACCAGCGGGCGGTGGGATCTCGGCGAAGCGTTCCGGAATACCGCGACGGAAGAATGAAACCCGGCGCGATGGCCGTGCGGACAAGGAATCGCGGCTGAACTTTGCAGCCTTGGAATTGATGAGGGTGGATTATTGCCCGGTGCGATACGTCAATTACGCGTATCCCGAATCGAAATTGGCCCCCGCCATCTGGAAATCGGATCAGCAGAGGTGGTTTTGACAAAAACCTCTGTTAGTCACAGGGCGGAGCTTTATCTCGATGTTGGAATTGAACGAACTAATGGCGCAACGTGAACTCTATCAGTGGCACGCAGCCTATACACGACACCAACACGAGAAGAGCGTGGCGGAAGGCCTCGCCGGACGCGGAGTGGAAGTCTTCCTTCCCGTCTACGATGCGGTGCGCCGCTGGCACGACCGGCAGAAGCGCCTCACGTTGCCGCTTTTTCCGTGCTACGTATTTTTTCGCAGCGATGCCACGCGACGAATGAAAGTGCTCTCAACTCCGGGTGTTCACTCGATCGTGGGATTCGGCGGGCAGCCGGCGGTCATTGAAAAGTGCCAGATTGATGCGATTCGCGCGGCCGTGGAAAGCCGCCTGCCAATGGAACCTCATCCGTTTCTGCGTCATGGCGACCGCATCCGAGTGAAGTTCGGACCGCTCGCGGGAGTCGAGGGGATTCTGACTCGCAAAAAGGGATTCACGCGGCTGATCCTGTCGGCTGATCTGCTTCAGAAATCGATTTCCGTGGAAGTGGACGCCTGCTGCATTGAACGGATTAGCGGAGCCGCAAGCTTTGCCGCGGCGCACGCATAGGGCCCGATTCAAGCACGGCAATGAGGCAAGTACCGGCAGCGAACGATTCGAACAATTTTAGTGCACCACCGAGGTTGACGATGAAACAGGGACGTTTTCGAACCACCAAGATTCTAGTGATGACGGCGGTTTTTCTCGCCGTGGCTGTCGCAGGCGAAACGCGGGGCTTGGCTGCAGCTCAGGATCAAGCCAGCAACGAACAGGCAAGCGCAAGCCGCCCCGCTGCGGCGGACCGGCCGCTGCTGGAGAAGCGCGCGCCGCGCTATCAGGTGCGCAGCACGGATGTCCTGAAGATTTCCTTCCCCATCACGCCGGAATTCGATCAGACAGTAACCGTGCAGCCCGATGGATATATCACGCTGCGGGCAGCGGGAGACTTGTATATCCAGGGCCTGACCGTGCCGGAAGTGATCGAGGCGATCAAGAGAGCCTACTCGAAAACTCTGCACGATCCCCTGATCGACGTCTTACTGACGGATTTTGAAAAGCCTTATTTCATCGCCGGCGGCCAGGTTGAAAAGCCCGGCAAATACGATCTACGCGGCGACACCACAGTGGCCGAAGCCGTACAAATTGCCGGAGGCTTCACCGATAAGTCCAAACATTCCAAGGTGGTCGTCTACCGCCGCGAACCCGACGGCTGGCTGAAGGTCAGCCAGTTGGACATGAAAAAGATGCTCAGCCAAAACGACTTGACCGAGGACGTTCACCTCCATCCCGGCGATTTGATCTATGTGCCTCAGAATGGTTTGTCCAAGATCAAGTCGTTCATCCCATCGACGGGACTGGGGATGAGCATTCCCGTTCTTTAGTTGGAAAGGCCCGCTCAGCGAAGCGATTTATGAAGAAGTTGGGATCAAAAAACTAAAATGTTCCTCGAATACTATCGATTGCATGAACAGCCGTTCGGGGTCACGCCCGATCCGCGCTATACGTTTTTCACCTCCACGCACCGCGAAGCGCTCGCTTCGCTCGCTTATGCGCTGGAAATCGGCTCTGGATTCGCCGTGCTGGTCGCCAAGCCGGGCATGGGCAAAACCACGCTGCTTTTCCGCTTGCTGGACTATCTGCAGGACAAGGCTCGGACCGTATTTGTTTTCCACACGCAATGCAACTCGGTCGACCTGATGCGTTACATCCTCGCGGATATGAAAATCAAGTACAGCGGCAAGGACTTGGTGGAAATGCACGCGCTCCTGAATGAGGCCTTGCTCAGCGAGGCGCGGCTCGGCCGGAGCGTCGTCGTGGCCATCGATGAGTCGCAAAACCTTAGCCATGATGTGCTGGAAACCATTCGCCTTCTTTCTGATTTTGAAACACCCAGGCGCAAGCTCCTGCAAATTATTCTATGCGGGCAGCCGCAGCTCGGCCGCAAACTGGCGCACCCCGATCTGGTCCAACTGCGGCAGCGCATCACGGTGCTTTGCAAGCTGACACCGTTGTCATTGCAGGAAGTGAATGGATACATCGAACACCGTCTACGGGTCGCCGGCCACGCCGGCACGCACCTGTTCACGCCTGAAGCTGTCCAATTGATCTACGCGGAAAGCCGGGGCATCCCCCGAGTCATCAACACGCTCTGTTCGGGTGCGCTATCGATTGGCTGCGCGCTTGGACGTTCCCGGATTGGCGCCGAGGTGGTGCAGGAAGTTCTCGCCGATCTTTCCGTGGATGCTCTGATCGAGGAGATGGCCTCGGCGGAACCTTCGCCCGATTTGCCGGCGGTCGTCCTGACGGCCGAGCCGGCGGAACACACCGAACTCGCGAAGACCTCCGTGCCCGAGACGCCGGGCACCCAGACACTCAGTGCTCTGCTGGCGACGCCAACGACGAGCCCGGTGACGATGAGCCCGGTTACCGAAGATGCGCCAGACGATTCTGTTTCACCCGCCGCGGAGGACTCAATCCCGGCGACCGCGATGGATCTTGCTCACAAGATGGAGACCAGAATCGAGGCTCCTGCACCCCAGGCTGCGACACCCGCCCCGAAAGAGATTGCTGTACCCGATAAGATCGCCGTTCCCGCGAGGCCGGCACACGCTGAACCGCGAGTCGTTTCTGGGATCGCGGCCGCGGCAAAACAATTCCGGCCGTTCGCGCAAACGACCGCGGCAAGAAATGCAAGGTATTCAAGGATTGGAAGAGATCTATTGAAAGGCAAGGGTGGCTGGCTCGCCGGAGTGATCCTCCTATCCACGGTATTTCTTGGCTTCGCTCTGCGATTTCATGCAACGGGAACGAAAGCCAATTTCGCGCCGTCGATTGTGCCGGCGGCCAGTGCGGCGCCGCCTCCCGCGAGTGAAACGGACATAGCCCCTCCGGTTCCCGATCCGGTCGTCTCCGACAAGAAATCCGGAAGAAAGAAGGCCCGGCTCTCCGGCGAACCGAGCGCGGCAGCAACGTCTCCCGAAACGAACGACATCGTCCATGTGGTTCAGACGAATGAAACGCTCAGTGGAATCAGCTACAACTACCTCGGCTACTACGACCCCAACGTCCTGCAGGAAGTGCAGAAAGACAACGCCGATCTAAAAAATCCCGACTTCATTCGCGCCGGACAAAAGGTTTTAGTTCCTGTGCGCATTGCTGATCCGACCAAACTTAATTCACCGCAAAAAGACTCCGACGAATCAATCGAAGGCAAACCATGAGCAGGAATTTCGAGATGATACAGAAGGCGGAACAAAGCAGGACTCTCTTCCAGAGTCCTGTCGAGGCTCCGCCGCCTCCGCCCAAGCCGCCCGTCCAGGTGGCGGTCGCGGAGCAGGCCGCGCCCGAAACGCTCGAAGAGAAGATACTCCGGCACGGAAACCTTCGCGCGTCACAACCCGGCGTCCAGAACGGACATCTGGCGGGCGCCGCGAAGCCTTCCCAAGGGAACGGTTCGGTTTCACGCCCTTCGTGGCTGCGAACCGCGATCACATTTTTGGGACTGAGTTCCGACGGCGAGTCCCACGAAATTCCTCGATCGTTGGATTACCAGAGCATGGCATTGCAGGAAGAGATCAAGCTGGTGGAACGCATTTTCCTGAGTCAGGACTCCGGGTCAAACAGAGTCATCCTTTTTTCCGGAGTCGACGATGCCGACGGCGGAGCCCGCGTCTGCGCTCAGGCTGCTCAAACGCTTGCGGCTCAAATCCATGGCTCTGTTTGCGTGCTCGATGCGGACTTGCATTCGCGTTCCCTGCAGCGCCAGTTCCTGGTGAAAAATACTTCGGGAATCTCCGAGGCGCTGCTGCAGAGCGGTCCGGTACGGAACTACGCACATTCGCTGCCCCCGGGAAATCTCTGGATCATCACTAGCGGCGGCGAGACCCTCAATCCGCAAGTTCCGCTGAACTCCGACCGCATGCGCGTGCGTTTTGACGAGCTACGGCGGCAATTCGATTACATTTTGATCAACGCTCCGTCCATCAGCACCACCGCCCAGCTAACCCAATTTGGACAGCTGTCCGATGGCGTTATTTTCGTCGTGAAGGCAAATTCCACGCGCCGCGGGACCACCAGGCAATTGAAAGAAAGCCTGGAGGAACTCCGCGTCCGGGTCCTGGGCGTGGTGTTGAATGACCGGACCTTTCCGATCCCCGATTCGGTTTATCGCAAGCTGTAGACGCACGCATTCCTCCGGAATGACCCAATTCATTTTTATCACCCAGAGAGGCACCGAGTGACTCCGAGGTATATCGCCCAAAAAGCTGGGGCCATGAGCCGTCTGCTGGTTTTCGTCGTGCAGACCGGCATCTTCGCGGCCTCGGTCGGAATCGCCTTCTTCCTGCGGTTCGATCTACGGTTTCCGGTTGCAGAAACCGCGCATCTTGCGGCGGCAATCCTGATCTGCGTCGTAATGAAGAATATCGTGTTCCACCTGGCCAGGCTGGATCGCGGATGGTGGGGACTGGTCTCCCTCAGTGACCTGCCGCGGCTCGCGGCAGGAAATTTTCTGGGCTCGCTGGTTGCCGGCCTGGCGATTTTGCGGCTTGCTCCGGCCGGTTTCCCGCGATCGATTTATGTTCTCGACCTGCTCGTGTGTTCGGTGCTCACCGTGATCGCACGGCTGGCTGCGCGGCTCGTCTACGAAAGTTCCCGACAAGCGCCGCCGGGAACGAAACGAACGCTGATTTATGGCGCCGGCGCCGCCGGAATATCGTTGCTGGCGGAAATTCGGCGCAATGCGGGCTTGCCATACAAAATTATCGGCCTGATCGACGACGATCCCAAGAAAGCCGGCGTCACGATTCACGGTTTCAATGTTCTGGGCAATAGAGAGAAACTCGCTTCCCTCGTTTCCAAGCACAACGTGGAGACGGTTTTGATCGCCATTCCGTCCGCCAACGGCCAGCAAATGACCGCAATCCTGCGCCTCTGCCAGGATGCCGGCGTCTCCTTCAAGACTGTACCCGGCCTGGGAGAAATCATTCGCGGGCACGGGCTGGCGAAGCAGGTTCGCGACGTTGCGGTGGAGGATTTGCTGGGACGCAGCCAGGTGCATCTGGACGAAGATCAAATCGCCAAAAAACTGGACGGGAAAGTGGTTCTGGTCACCGGCGCCGGCGGTTCGATCGGATCGGAGTTGTGCCGGCAGATCGCGCGATTCCATCCGAAAGCGATCGTGGGCTACGAGATTTCGGAGAACGCGCTGTTCTATCTCGATCTGGAGATGAAGGAAAATTTCCCTGGCGTCGCCTTCTATCCGGAAATCGGGAGCGTGCAGAAATCGCGCCGGCTCGCTGAAGTCCTGGAGCGCTATCGGCCATCCATTCTGTACCACGCCGCGGCGTACAAGCATGTGCCAATGATGGAAGCGCACCTGTTTGAAGCAGTGGAGAACAACATCTTCGGCAGCTACATGACTGCACTCACGGCCTCGCAGTACGGCCTCGAAGATTTTGTCATGATTTCGACCGACAAGGCGGTTCGCCCCACCAGCGTCATGGGAGTTACCAAACGGCTCGCCGAGCTGGCCGTCAACTCCTTGCAGAATGGCGGAACGCGATTCATGTCGGTGCGCTTCGGAAATGTTCTGGGAAGCAACGGGAGCGTGATCCCGCTCTTCAAGAAACAGATCGCCGCGGGCGGCCCGGTGATGGTCACGCATCCGGAAATGCTGCGGTACTTCATGACCATTCCGGAGGCCTCCCAGCTGGTGCTGCAGGCTTCGACCATGGGGAAGGGCGGAGAAATCTTCGTCCTGGACATGGGCGACCCGGTGCGAATCGTGGATCTGGCGCGAAACCTGATCCTGCTCTCCGGCCTGCGGCCCGGGGAGGACATTCGCATCGAATTTTCTGGAATTCGCCCCGGCGAAAAATTGTACGAAGAGCTCCAGACATTCGAGGAATCCATGGTTCCCACCGGACACAAGAAAATCAAGATTTTTACCGGGCCGGGAATCTCCTTTGAGGAAATGAAGGCGTCCATCGATCAGTTACGGCAGATCTGCTCCGCGCGCGACGTGACGCAGCTCTTGCTGCATCTGAAAGAAACCGTGCCGGAATATAACCCCAGCACCAATGTGTTGAAGCGCGCGCTGGTGGAAAAACAGATTCCCGCGGAGAAGCGGAAGTTGGCGCTCGCGCAAGCGCAGGGTCACTAGTCACGCAGCACAGGCCCGCGGAACGAGCAGTGCCCGCGCAGTTGGTGGGAGTGGCGGCGCGGGAAGGACTCCAGCGAGGAGATCCTGGGAATCAGGGAGGCGAATGATGGAAGACCAAAAATTGCGGACAGAAGATCGAAAACAAATTCACGGACTGACATGGTCTCTGCGCGACCTGGTGGGCATCGTGTTCCGCCGGAGGCGCGTCATCGTTCTCTCTTTCGCCGGGCTTCTGGCCGGAGCGCTGATGGCGATCAAGGTGTTGCCGCCGACCTACGAGTCACAGATGAAAGTGCTGGTCGAACGTGAACGCGTTGACCCGGTCGTTTCGCCGAATGCGAACCTTGCGCAGGCCGACCACGGCCTGACCGAAAGCGAAGTCACTTCGGAGGTTGAGCTGTTCCAAAGCCGCGATTCGCTGCAGAAAGCGGTCCAGGATTGCAGATTGGACCAGCCCGACCCGAATTCGTTTCTGGGCGCCGTGAAGACGCGCGTCAGGAGCGTTCTGGGGATTCCGGAGGACAGGAACGCGGCGCTTTTTCAAGCGATCCTGCGGCTGGAAAACGACCTTCACGTCAATCCGATGAACAATTCCAACCTGATCAAGATTACCTACGATTCGCACTCGCCGCAGGTTGCCGTGCAGGTGCTGAAGGAACTTGGCGATATTTATCTCTCCAAGCACTCCGAAGTGCACCGCTTGCCGGGCATTTCGGATTTTTTCAAACAGCAGGCTGACCAATATCAAAAAGACCTGGCCGGTGCGGAGCAGCAGTTGCAGGGATTCAATCAGCAAACCGGAGTGGTTTCCGCGGACTTCGGAAAACAGTTTACGCTGCAAAAGATCGGCGACTTCGACATCTCCATTCGCCAGACGCAGGCGCAGATTGCGGAGACCAAGCACCGGCTGGAGGAACTTCAGAAACAGGAAGCTTCCGGATCGCCGCGCGTGACCACGCAGATCCGCACCAGTGAAAATCCGGCGCTGATGGCCAACTTGAAATCGACATTGCTCGATCTCGAACTGAAACGCACCGAATTGCTTCAGAAATACGACCCGACGTATCCCCTGGTGCAGGAAGTGAACACCCAGATTGCGCAAACCACCGCGGCGATCGCCGAGGCCTCGCGCGGAGGAATTCGCGAAGAGACTACCGACCAGGATCCCGCCTACGCCCTGGTCACCACCGAGATCGCCAAGTCCAAGGCCGACTTGATGGGCCTGGAAGCTCGCGAATCCGTGATGAAGGAAGCGCTGGCCACGCTGCAAAGCAAAGTGATGGCGCTGGACCGCGAATCGATGGTCCAGCAGGATCTACAGAGAACGGTGAAGGCCGACGAAGACAGCTTCCTGCTCTACCAGCGAAAGCACGAGGAAGCCCGGATCAACGACGCGCTCGATCAGAAGCGAATTATCAACGCGGCGATCGCCGAATCCGCCGTCGAACCGCTTACCCCGATCAGCCTTCCTTTGTTCACGCAACTGATTCTGGCGGTGATTGGAGCGGGGCTGGGGGGCGTGGCCATTGGTTTTGTTTGCGAATATCTGGACCCGTCGTTCCGTACGCCGTCTGAAGTGCAGGAATACCTGGACATTCCGCTGCTGGCGTCGTTCCCGAAGAGCGGAGGCCAGAGTTCGTAGCCGGCATTGGTCCCTGAACAATCGTCCGAATGAAATGAGCGATTCCATGAGTTCGAAATGTCCAGCGCAGGTTGACTTTGACCTCCACGGTCTCATCGGGATACGTCTCGTCGATCCCTCCCCGCGCGATGTTGCCGCGGTCCGCCAACAACTCGGGGTTGCGCAGGAGCCGCTAACCCGAGATCCTGACATTACCTTGCGGTTCGTAAAGCGCCTGCTCACGCCGCCCCTACGCCATCTGGGATTCAAGAAGCTGGGATTCACGGATAACGCTCTGTTTGTATTTGAAGACGGCACAAACGGCGGAAAAGTTAGAATTCCCGTCGCACAGTTGGGAAGAAAGTGTGAAATCCTCTGTGAGAGCGGACTGCGGAGCGTTCCTCTGTTGAAGCCGATCCTGGCGCTAACCGCGCAGGCCAAGGGATTCGTCTCCGTGCACGCTTCGGCCTTCGTTCACAACGGAGTCGGCGTGATGATGGCCGGATGGGCCGAGAGCGGAAAGACAACGGCGCTGCTCGGATTTGCCGCCTGCGGAGCAGAATTGGTCGGTGAAGATTGGGTGCTGCTGACCAGCGACGGAAAAAAAATGTGCGGCTTGCCGACGAAGATCGAACTCTCCTCGTCGCACCTGGCATTGCTGCCGCATACCCGCCGGTCCGTAAAACGTTCAAGACTGTGGACCCTGCAAACACTGCTCCAACTTCACCGGATCCAGAATGCCGCTCTCGGCCAGCGAGGCGCTCGCACGAAAGCCGGGCAACTGCTCTGCAGAATCATGACTGCGCTCGAGCAGCGCGCCTATCCGACGGTCGCGCCCCAGGCAATCTTCGGCAATCGTGTGGGATCGCTTGCCGGGCGGCCGGACAAAGTTTTCCTCATGGTCAGCCACGATGATCCGTGGGTGGAAGTCAAGCCTACTCCGCCGTCCGAGATGGCGCTGCGGCTCGCTCATCTGGCGCAGTACGAGCAAATCCGGCTGCAAGAACACTATCTCGCGTTCAAATTTGCGTTTCCGGAAGCGACCAATCCGATTATCGAGTCTTCGTTCGCAGCTCAGCACGAGATCCTGACGCGAGCGCTCGCCGGCAAGGATACCTACACGATTTGGCATCCCTACCCACTCGTCTTTTCCGAACTCTACGCGGAGATCGAGCCGTTTCTGAAGCAACGGAGAATGGGTCCAATTGTCGTGCCTCCTGCAGGTTTGCAGCAAGCCGCGGCAGGAAGCTGAACGGCTCACAATTCCGCCTGGTCAGCACTCCTAACTTTCGCGCTCACGAAACCCATGCCCGTAGAATTAGAGATTCAACCGCCAAATGCGTCCGCCGAAGCCGACGCCACGCGAACTCACATCCGTGGGTCCAGCCTGCTTCTGGCGGGACAGTGTCTATCGCTCTCCATTAATTTCGCCGCGCAAGTGCTGGTGGTGCGCTACTTCTCGACCGGCGACTATGGCGCGCTCGCGTTTGGGTTGGGGATTGTCGGGCTTTTCCAAATCGTGGCTGTGCTCGGTTTGAACGAGGCCGTGGCCCGCTTCGTGCCGGTCTATCATCAGAATCGCGAACACGAAAAGCTGTTCGGAACGATCCTTTTCGCCACGGGCATCGTGGTCTTGAGCGGCGCGGCGATTATCCTGGCGGTTCACGGACCGCTCTCCCATTTTCTGACTTCCGAAAAACTTGCGGTCCGCCTGCTGTCGATTCTGATATTCCTGGTGCCCATCGAGGCCGCGGACGCGCTCCTCGACGCGCTCTTCGCCAGCTTGGCCGGGACGCGGGATATTTTTCTTCGCAAATATATTCTTGGCCCCGGACTGAAATTCGCGGTGGTTGTGTTCCTGATCTGGCGCGGCAGCAGCATCGTTTTCCTGGCCTATGGCTACCTTCTTGCCAGCGCCGTGGGGGAGTTGGCCTACATCGGGATGCTGCTGCGCCTGCTCGAAACGCACGGGCTGCTGCGGGAACTCAAAACTTTCAGCATTCAGATTCCGACGCGCGAAATTCTTTCCTTCGTACTGCCGGGACTGAGCTCAACCCTGGCGACCGCGGCGATCGCTTCGATCAACATTTTTCTTCTAGGCAAGCTCCGCACGATGCCGGAAGTCGCTTTTTACCGCGCGGTAGTTCCCGCCGCGCAATTGAACGGACTGGTGATGGCCAGTTTCACGCTGCTGTACATCCCCGCCGCGGCGCGCTTGTTTGCCAAAGAGAATTACGCCGGCTTCAACAAATTGTACTGGCAGACGGCGGCCTGGATGTCGGTGGTATCTTTCCCGATTTTCGCGGTGACTTTTTCTCTCTCCCGGCCCGTTACGGTGCTGCTCTTTGGATCTCGTTACGCTCCCTCTGGGCCGATCCTCGCGCTGCTTTCGCTCGGCAGTTATTTCAACACTGCGCTTGGTTTCAACCTGCAGACGCTCAAAGTCCTGGGCAGGCTGCGGTACATCATCGTAGTCAGCCTGTTGGCCGTGATGATCGATGTCGGAGCGAGCGCCTTTTTAATTTTGCGCTATGGAGCCATTGGCGCGGGGATCGGCACCGCGGTGACGCTGATCAGCTACAACTCCATGCTGCAGGCCGGACTGCTTCCGGTGCCCAATTTCCGGGCGCTGGATCGCCGCTATCTTTCGATCTATCTGACGATCGCACTGGGTGCGTGCGGGTTGCTTCTGATCCAGACCTATACGTCGTTAAATTTGTATTTCGCGGTTCCGCTGGCGGCCGCCGTCTCCCTGCTGGTTCTGAAAGTCGCCAAGAAGAAACTCGACATTCTGGAAACATTCCCCGAACTGCTGACGGTGCCGTTCGCACGATTGATCCTGACGTGAAGCGCTTCCGCCTGGGTCTACCCGCGGAAAATGCCTGCCCAACGAAAAAAACATGCCTGCTGATACACGCTCCGCCGGTCGCATCGGAATTTTGTTGCCGTGCGCGTCGATCGGCTTT
>Ga0209168_10001318_pt1 | contig 19858 bp, 21 predicted proteins | sample Coa_R1_FD_187156 | JGI IMG/M metagenome (GOLD analysis project Ga0209168, IMG submission 187156) | Surface soil microbial communities from Centralia Pennsylvania, which are recovering from an underground coalmine fire - Coalmine... | ecosystem: Environmental > Terrestrial > Soil > Unclassified ...
TTCAACAGTTCGCTGCGCCTAAGTTTGCTGCCCAATCATTCTTGTTGGTGGGAAAAGATGGCAAAACGTATGGGCGGATGTACACAAAACGAGATCAGCCGGTTCTGGAATTCTACAATTCAACGGCACTGTGATCTGGTCGGCGCCTCCGAGTAACGGCGGATTCAAACCAGTTCACGCGCAATGATGCTGTCGCGGATGCTAAGAAGAGAGCGCCACAAATGAAAAAGGCACCTTGCGGTGCCTTTAATTACTCAGGTTTTTGTTCCGGCTTTGAGACTGCAACCGTCTCACCTGCGTCGCCGACTTTAAATCGGGCAAAGCGACGGACAGAGATATTTTCGCCCAGCTTGCCAATGGCGGTAGTGATGAGTTGTGAAATCGTGACCGCCTGGTCGCGAATGTAGGGCTGCTCGTAGAGGCAGACCTCCTCGTAGAACTTGGCCATTTTGCCTTCCACAATTTTCTCGACCACTTGCGGAGGCTTGCCCATGGCGGCTGTCTGGGCGCGATAGATGTCTTTTTCGCGCTCGTAGTCCGCGGCAGTGACGTCCTCTTTGCGGATGAACTTGGGATCGCTGGCCGCGATGTGCATGGCAATCTCGCTGATCAGGCGCTTGAAGTCATCGGTTCGGGCCACGAAATCGCTTTCGCAATTGACTTCGAGCAGCACGCCGATCTTTCCTCCGGCATGAATGTATTGCGCGACCGAGCCTTCGCTGGTCACACGGGTGGCTTTCTTGGCGGCAACGGAAACGCCCTTTTTGCGTAGCAGTACGACTGCCTGCTCGAAGTCGCCTTTAGCTTCGGTAAGGGCCTGCTTGCAATCCATCATGGGGGCTCCGGTTTTTTCGCGGAGCTCTTTTACTTGTCCTGCAGAAATATTCACGGTAGTTGTGCTCATAATTTCTCTTGTATAAATTTTAACCCGCGCCATCGTATTCGCGCGGGCTTCAAAACTTCCTCAGTTTTAGAGGTGCCGTCCCTATGGGACTCGATCTTTTGCGCGATCTACCCAAGACTCACGTCTTGGGCTATTTATATGCCTCCCCTTTGGGGCTCTGCAGCTTTCGTAGCGAGTAAACTCGTGCCCTTCCCGGCCTTGGCGACGGCTGAAGGCTGAGAGCTGACAGCTAGTACGTCTGATGCTCGACTTCGGGGGTTTCGGCCGGGGCCTCTGCCGATGCGGCCTTCTTGCGGGTTCCGGGGCCGAGAACTTCTTCCATGCTGATTTCCTCAGTACCTTCGTCGCCGAAGTCGGCCGACATCGAGGCTCCAGTTCCAATCTCTGCAGCGCCCTCGGCCGGTTGTTCCGTTGCGGCGACCTCAGCTTGCTGGGGTTCTCCAATGCCGGCTGCGAGATCTGCGCTCTGCTTGTCATTCAGCAACTGCGAGCCTTCGACAACCGAATCCGCAATCTTCGAAGCGAACAGACGGATCGCGCGCAGCGCATCATCATTGCCGGGGATCACGTAATCGACTTCGGTCGGATCGCAGTTGGTATCCACCACCGCAACCACCGGAATGCCGAGCTTGCGGGCTTCACGCACCGCGATCTGCTCTTTGTTCGAATCGATTACGAAGACCGCATCGGGCAGCTTGTTCAGGTTCTTAATGCCGGCAAGGTTCGCTTCCAAATGTTTGCGCTCGCGTTCGAGCTTGATGACTTCTTTCTTGGGGAGCAGCTCGTAACGGCCATCGGTGGCCATCTCGTCCAATTCCTTAAGCCGCTTCACGGACTTTTGCACAGTCACCCAATTGGTGAGCAGTCCACCCAGCCAGCGCTGGTTCACATAAAAGCTTCCAGCGCGAGTCGCCTCCTCGGCGATTGCGTCCTGGGCCTGGCGCTTGGTCCCAACAAATAGGACAGTGCGGCCTTCGGCGCTCAGGTCGGCGACAAATTTCGAGGCCTCTTTGAACATCTTGAGCGTCTTTTGCAAATCGATGATGTAAATGCCATTGCGCTCGCCGAAGATGAACTCCTTCATCTTGGGGTTCCAGCGCTTCGTCTGATGCCCGAAGTGAACACCCGCTTCGAGCAACTCCTTCATGGTGATGTTAGCCAAAAAACCTCCTTTTTAAGTCTGCATCCTTCGTTCATCTTGCGAACTCCAGATTGCTTTCCCGTCCCCGCACCGGAGCACGGGAAGATTAAGAACAGCTGCGATCTATGAGCTGCGAGCAAAACGGCAAGCTCAAAGCTCGCCACTCGAAGCTCACCGCTTTGAGAACTGGAAGCGCTTGCGGGCGCCCTTCTGTCCGTACTTCTTGCGCTCTTTGCCGCGCGAATCGCGGCTGACCAGTCCTTCGGACTTCAACTTTTTGCGCAACTCAGCGTTGAATAACATGAGCGCGCGGGCGATGCCGAGCTTCACCGCGTCGGCCTGGCCGTTTACGCCGCCGCCGGAAACGTTGGCGATCACGTTAAAACCGGCCGCCGACTCGGTTGACACCAAAGATTGCTTAGCCGCCGAGCGCTGCGAATCGGTTACGAAATATTCTTCGAAGGGACGCCCGTTGACCTTGAAATCGCCGTTGCCTGGACGCAGAAAAACACGGGCCACCGCGGTCTTGCGGCGTCCCGTTCCGTAGTATTGAACTAGTTCAGCCATTTTTAGCTTCGAGCTGCGAGTCGTGAGCTTCGAGAAGCTCTCACAACTCATGCACTCTCTCAACCTTTCAAAGTATTCAATCTTGCTCTCAGCTCGCCGCTCACGGCTCGCTGCTTTCTTACGCCAGCGCCTTTTCTTCTGGCTTCTGCGCCTGATGCGGATGCTTGTCGCCCTTATAAACCTTCAGCTTGGTAAACATGTGCGTTCCCAGCTTGTTCTTGGGAAGCATGCGACGCACTGCGTCTTCAATAATTGCTTCCGGCTTGCGTACTGAACGTTTCCGAAATTCTTCACTGCGAATGCCGCCGGGATAGCCGGTATAGTGATGATAGACCTTTTGATCGGCCTTCATCCCTGTCATCTTTACCTTCTCGGCATTGATCACGACCACGTGATCGCCGGTGTCGAGAAAGGGCGTGTACTGCGGGTTCTCTTTGCCCATTAAAATGCGCGCCACTTGCGACGCGACACGGCCAAGCGCCAGGCCCGAGGCGTCCACGACATACCACTTGCGCGCAATTTCCCCCGCTTTGGGGAAATACGTTGACATTCTGATCTCCCAGAAAAAAGATGAAAGAAAACGCTGAGTACCCACTCGCTGCAAGCGCCGAAGGCGCAGGGCTATCAGGCGGGCAACCGCAGAACTACCAAAGCCTTAAAGATAGACTAGGAAACGCTGTGCTGTCAACGCAGACCCGCCCTTTCCCTGCACACCCCAGTGGGATCTGCGGATTGCAGTGGTGTCCATCTTCCCTTGCCAAGCGAGAACAAAAGATAGTCGGTAGCCGCGTCAGCCAAGTCCGTGAAGTGTCTAACACACTCACGTCGGGGCAGCGAGAACCAGCCAACGCTGAATCCGCCTTCCTTTGCTTCCGCGATGAATGATGAAGGTGTGAATCGCTTGTCATAGGATTCATTGAGAAGATCCCTTGCCGCTTCGGGATGCTCGCGGAAGTAGCTGGCAACACGCGTCGGTGGGAGATCGGCGACAGCCCTGGTGGCAGCGACTCCGACACGCTGAACCCGGAATCCCTCTGGGAATTCATCATTGACCGGTCTTCGTTTCCGGCCCCACATGCGCCAATTATAAGTCGGAGCCAACGCTGAATCTGTGTCGAGATTCCTGGCTAAGTACTTTTTGATATCATCGTCCGCATCTCTCCATGCGGATCAAGCGTGCGTTTCCCGTACTGCTCGGATTTGTAATCTTCGTTGCCTCTATAGCTCTGATCGTGCAACTGCGGAAGCATGCGCCGCCGGAGCCTGCGCGCTTGTTGCCCGGAGCGGACGCTTTCCTGTACATCGACCTGAAATGGATGCGGCGAGCAGATATTGCCACTCACATTCCGGAGGTGCCGCACGAGGCTGAGTATGAGCAGTTTATCCAGGCTACCGGCTTTCAATTTGAACGCGATCTACAGGAAGCAGCCTTAGCAATCCATTACGCCAGTCCTCTGACCGGCGGCGAGACTCGTTACTCAGAAATTTTCATCGGCAAGATAGATGGCGACCGGCTCCGCGATTATCTGAAGGTCCTGACCAGGTCAATCGATTCTTATAAATCAGTCGATATTTACAACATCCGGTTGCAGGGCCGAACACTGCGAGTTGCAATTCTGGGCGCGGATACGGTCGCGGCCTCGAACCATCCGGATGCTGGAGTAATTCGGGGTATCATCGATCGCTCGCGCAAGTTGGCATCACCGTTTGGCGGGCCGGCGCTGTTGCGTCGTTTTTACAAGTACGTTCCCATTGCCAGCCTGGCTTGGGGAATTTTCCGCCTCAATCCACAAAGCGCGCAATCGTCAGATGATCTCCCCCTGCCGATTACTAGTCCAGCGATAGTTGTGGCGTCGGTACGCTATTTGCGCGCGGTGCACTTTCGTGCCGAAGCATTTACGAAGGACGAGCACGAGGCGGAGCAACTGACGGCCCAAGTAAACACTTTCCTCTCAATTTTTCATTCTGCGGAAATTTCGGTCGCGGGACAGACCCCTGATCCGGACGTGAAGAAAGCTTTGGATAGCTTAAAGGTCGAGCAGAAAAGCGACCGGACAATTCTTACTGCCATCCTGCCAACTGAATTGTTGAGAAAAATTGTTGCCGAAGCGCCCAAGCAAGTTGGTCCCGCTGCAAGCGAAGCGCCTAAGCAATCGAGTCCCCCCGCAGGTGAACCTCTGAAAAAATCGAAGCGGCGATAGCGAAGGACGTTACGGCAGTTCGGTGCCATCGGTGTTCAAGTTGTAAAAGAAATCGAAACGCAGCGTGAGGTTCGGCCCGGTGAATTCCCTGGGCAGCGGCGGAAACGGAGTGGAGGCCGAGATGCCGCCGTACGCAGCACGGTCGAGCGAGACGTCGCCAGAGCCAGTGACGTAATGCAGTCCCGCAACCTGGCCGTCCTTCAGAATTGAAAACTGAATTGAAACCTCGCCTTTTTTGAACAGGACAGATTCCGGAATCAGGCTGTACCAATTCTTTTTTACTTCACGCTTAACAATCTCCAAATAAGGGCCGAAATCGACGCCCATGGTGTCGCTGAGGATTTCAGGGCCCATGCGCGCATTCGGCTGCCGCTGGCCCAATCCCAAATCGCCATCGTCGCCGGCGTATTTACCGCGGGTTGCCGCGGCAGCATTAGCCGCTTGTTCAATGGCGCGGCTGGCTGACATCGGCCCGGTCTTGAATATCGCCTTTGGGCTGATTGGAGGCGGCTGCAATTTGGCCATCTGATTTGCCGGAGGTTCTGGCTGCTGTTGAGCTGGCTGTTGCTGAGGTGGTGTGCTCTGCGCCATGGCTTGCGGTTGAGGTTGCTGCTGCACTGGCGGAGCAGTCGGCCCGGGGCGCCCGGCGCGAGAGGTGTCGAGAATCTTTTTCAGCTGCTTGCGGTCGAGCTCTGGTTGCTTGCTGGAAGCAATACGATTTTTGTCTGAAATTTTGTCCGTGTTCGGACGCTTGACCTTCAAGTTGTCGGGCGCGGCATCGAGGAATGTCAGGTGCCGATCGTTATCGACCGGCTTGACGATCATCATCGAGCGCTTGAACCAATATTTGGCAAAGTCCGGCGGATGAAGAATCAGCAACAGAAGCACGGCGTGCGCGAACAGCGACATCCAAAATGCTTCGCGTTTTCGCGAACGCGAGAGATCGTCCTGCGCCTGGATCAGCAGCGTCGGAAAGTCGTGCATCTGGCTGTAGGCGGACTCCCACTGCTCGGCGCCGTAAAGTTCCAGTTGCGCGGGATCGGGCCTGGTTGTTGCCGGAGCTGGAGGCGGGTCCTGCAAAGACGGAATTTGGGTCAAAGGCATTAACTGAATTATCTGATGCGGGTTGCCGTCTATTTTCTCATCTTTTCAGCTGATTTTAGAAATTCTGATAGTACAAGTACTTACGACCGATGCACCTTCTAAGGTTAGCTGGCATCGGTGCGGCAAGCTGTCAAAAAATGTAAAGGGCTAGTGACCCAAGTTATGAGGGTTATCCCGCCAAGTTGAGGCGGCCGAGGTGAGACTCAATCTGTTCAAGCACTTCGAGCGCAACGGCGAGGGCGCGGCGACCGTCTTCGAGAGGGACCACAGGTTTTTCTCGAGTGTTCACCGAGTGCAGAAAGGCGCTAATTTCCGCGTGTAGGGGTTCTTCGGGGAGGATCTCGGGTTTGGAGATTTTGATTTCTGGGTTGGCCGAGGGAACGCCCTCGTCACTACCGACGGTGAAAACCAGAACATCCTGGCGGCCGTAGTCGATCGAAATATATTGCCGAGGTTGGAAAAAGCGCAGCTTGCGGACACGCTCGGTCGAAACCCGACTGGCGGTGAAGTTTGCAATGCAGCCGGATTCAAATTCAATGCGCGCATTGGCGATATCGACTTTATTCGAAAGAATGGGAAGCCCGGCGGCGCGGATCTCGCGAATCGGCGAATTCACGAATGACAGCACGGCGTCGAGATCGTGAATCATCAGGTCAAGAACGACATCCACGTCAAGCGATCGGGGAGTAAAAACGCTGAGCCGGTGGATTTCAAAAAACATCGGGCGTGTGATTAAAGGCAGGGTGGCGCGTACCGCTGGATTGAATCGCTCGAGGTGGCCGACTTGCGCGACACGCCGATATTTCTCGGCGATCTGTATCAGTTCGTCGGCTTCGGCGAGAGATGACGTCAGCGGCTTTTCAATCAAAACATCGATTCCCGCCTGCATAAGCTGGCGCGCGGCAGAAAGATGGTGACTCGTCGGCACTGCGATCGAGGCGGCCCTGATATTCACCCCGGTGCTGACCAGTTGCTCAATGGAACCGAAAGCGCGGCAGTTGAACTCTTTTGCGATGGCGTCGGCCCGCGCGGGGTTTTCATCGACCACGCCAACCAGCTCAACAGTTTTCAGTTCACGGGCGAGCTGGTGGTAGATGCGGGCGTGATTTCGTCCGAAAGCGCCTACGCCGATGACGGCGACCGGGGTCGGATTGGAGGTGGACAGTTGGATCTCCGGAAAGGGTTTCAGGTTTGAGATTTCAGATTATAGGTCTCAAAAAACAGTAAACGCAGACTTCAAGGTGTGTTCAGTCTAAAATCTGCAATCTTCAGTCTGAAATCGTTTTTATGAAATCTAGATCTTAAATCTGCAGTTCTGCTGAATTATGACTTCTTACTTCTGAGTTCTCTCATTGCTGCGCTTTCTTCAATAGCGCGATTTGACCGCCATGATACGCCGCGTGTTGCACTGCCCCCATCAACATAAAACGCAGGTCATAGTCTTTGCCCGGGACCCGATCATTTAATTGTGATTCTTTCACGCCGAAAACGCGTCGAATCAGATCGGCATGAGTCTCGCGTAGTTTTCTTTGTGCCTCAACCCAGGCGGCTTCTGTGGGTTGTTGGACCTTTGGGAAATTTTCCTCGTCCGAGGGAATCACTGCTTCACCCTGGAGTCGCCGACCAATCACCCGTTCCCAAGTGATGATGTGCAGGACCAACTCCCAAATACTGTGCGCATCAGGGATGGGATGCGAGGCGGCGGTTCCGGCATCGATGCCATCGAGAATTTCGATCAGCGCGGGGCCGTGCCAGGCTTCGCCATCGAATGCGCGGTTCAGTTGGTCGGCTATCAGTTCGATTTCGAGCATATGTTTTTTGTGGGAGCACAGAGATTGTAACCAAATCAACCGCATGTGGATCGTACATTTCTGAAGGATAAACGCGAGTCATGCTGAGACTGAGAGCGCGACAAATCGGCCTCGTTTGCTGCAGGCTTTCCAGCTCTGATACAACTCAGGCTTGAGCCTCGCCAACCTTAATCCCCACAATGGTGTTGTGCTGTTTTTGGCCGCCCTGCTCGGAGGCGCGTTAAATGCTGTTGCGGGTGGCGGAAGTTTTATTTCTTTTCCGACGTTGTTGTTTACCGGCGTTCCCGCGGTGCCCGCGAACGCCACCAACACAGTTGCTCTCTGGACCGGATTGACTTTCAGCGGCGGAGCCTTTCGCCATCACCTGAAAGTACAACGCAGGGTATTGTGGTCGCTGGTCAGCGTCAGCCTCGCTGGAGGCGTGGTAGGCGCGCTTTTGCTGTTGCGGACTCCAGGAGAGACATTCCTAAAAATACTCCCCTGGCTAATGTTGTTTGCAGTGTTGCTGTTCGTCTTTGGTCCTAAGCTCTCGCGCAATGTGCGCGTAGTGCAGAGTCCCAGCGGAAAGGCGATTCTCGCAGCGTCGTGTTTTCAGCTACTGGTAGCGATCTACGGTGGCTACTTCGGCGGGGGCATGGGATTCGTGATCCTGGCCATGCTGACCGCTTTCGGCATGGCCGACATTCACGAGATGAACGCCTTCAAGACCGTACTGAGCGGCGCCACTAATGGCATTGCAGTAATTATTTTTATTGTGCGGCACGCGGTGTACTGGCCGCAGGCGCTAGTGATGATCTTCGGTGCGGCACTGGGCGGCTACTTCGGTGCGCGTTTTTCGCTGCGCCTGCCGCGAGCCTGGGTGCGTTGGTTTGTGATTGCCATAGGCACGGGCATGGCCACATACTTTTTTGTCCGCGCCTATTGAAGTTCGAGTCTTATTGCAGCGGTGCGGAGATGTGCTCGTGGACCACCAGCCATTTTCCGCGCTGCTGTTCGAAGACGACCGTCCAGCGAAAAGTCCCCTTGTCCACCTTGCCATCTTTGTGCGTCATCTCGTCATTCACAGTTGCCGTCCCCCAAACGTATTTTCCGGCGGGATGCAGTTCGGCGTCGTCATTTACCGTGAACTTCGCGCTTTTGAAGTCGGCCAGCACTTGACGCACGCCTTTCTGATATTCGTCCCAGCTGGAGTATTTGAGGGGGGCAATATCAAAGAACACGTGCGGGCCAGTGGCGTAAAACTGAGCAACGTTATCGGGATTCAGGGTGCTCCACCCATCCCAGATTTTCTGCAGATGGGCTTTATCGGGACCGTTCGCGGTCATGTTTTTCGCACAGACTACAGCCGGGGCAGCACAGGCTATCCATAAAGTCAGGGCAAGTAAATACGGCTTCATTTTCTCCTCCTGAGAGCGTGGAATTTTGTCATGCAGAAGAAGAAATAGCAAGAGAACAGCGGGTCATTATGCCAGACCCGCTGCTTTGGAGAGTGTGTGCTTTAGTAGCGGTCGTTACGGCGATAGGTGCGCTGATAAGCCTCGCGGTAGGCTTCGCTATAGTGTTCGCGATATTCGTGCCGGCTACCGAACTCCCGCCGATACCCGTGGTCGGCATCATCAAAACGGCCGCGGGGGTTGGGATTGAAAGGCTTGCGGCTCCATAGGTCCTGCCGCGCTACCGAGGTGCCATCGCGAAAGCCGAATTCACGCGCTTCATGCATACCGTAACGGAAGCTGTCGCGCCCGTACTCGCGGTTCTCGTAGCGGTCATCATCGTTATCGTAAGACCGGTTTTGATAACGGTAATCATCGTCATGATCGTAATAACGGCCGTCCTGAGCGGCGGCAAGTCCTGCTGTGCCCGCCAGCACGGCGGCAGTCATGGCTAACGACTTTAACCTGATTCGCATAGTTCCTCCTGTGGGCGTCCCGGCCAGAAACGTCGACTATTGCCGCGATTATTGCGGCCATCAATGAAAACCCGCAACGGCTCTGCAAGTTTCGCCTTCGAAGATTTTTCCGGTGATAGACTTTTCGGTTCTCACTTCCGAGTCCTTACTTCAGGAACTCACAATGACAATCGAGCGAATAGGAGTGATCGGCGCAGGCACCATGGGCAACGGCATCGCGCATGTTTTTGCGCGCAGCGGCTACCAAGTAATTTTGTGCGATGTCGAACAAAAATTTTTGGATCGCGGCATCGCGAACATCGCCAAGAATCTCGATCGCGAGCTGGAAAAGAACAAAATCACCGAGGCACAAAAGTCCGAGGCGCTGAAGCGAATTGAAGTCACGCTGGATCGCGCTCAGCTGAGTGTATGCGACTTCATCGTCGAAGCCGCATCCGAAAAGCTGGAAATCAAGTCGGAATTATTCCGCGATTTCGACCGCATCTGCCGCCCCGAAGTAACTCTGGCTTCGAATACCTCATCGATTTCCATCACCAAGCTCGGAGCAGTGACCCAGCGGCCGCAAAAGGTTATTGGCATGCACTTCTTTAATCCGGTGCCGGTGATGAAGCTGGTCGAAATCGTGCGCGGCCTGGCCACTTCGGATGAGACTTTTCAGGCCGTACGTGAGCTGGCGATGAAATTAGAGAAGACTCCAGTTGAGGTCAATGACGCGCCGGGATTCGTTTCCAACCGCGTACTCATGCCGTTGTTGAATGAGGCCATGTACGCGGTTATGGAAGGAGTGGCTACGCCCGAAGCGGTGGATGAAGTTTTTAAGCTGGGCATGAATCATCCCATGGGGCCGCTGACCTTGGCGGATTTCATCGGCCTAGATGTCTGCCTCGACATTATGCGGGTGATGCACAATGGGCTGGGCGATCCTAAATACCGTCCCTGCCCGCTACTGGTGAAGATGGTCGACGCCGGGTGGCTGGGCAGAAAATCCGGACATGGATTTTATAAATATCAGTGATGCCGAAATACGACGTGTTCATTTACGGTCTTGCCATTCTGCTGGGAATTGCTGCCGGCATCGTTAATGTGAATCTGGGTGACATGCTGGTGACGACGCTGTTCGTTCTGATCTCGACGCTGGCGCTGGGATTCATGCGTCCGCGGCGGGCCTGGCGTTGGATCCTGATCGTCGGGATATTTGTGCCGCTGCTGCAGCTGATCACTTATCTGTGGCTGGGGTGGAAGCCCTATCGGGCGCAAATTTGGGAGTCTGGACTAGGTTTTCTGACCGGAACCGCTGGATGCTACTGCGGAGCACTGGCACGGCTGGGCGTCGATGAGCTGGTGCGCAAGTAAGCTCGCCACAGATTTTCGCTGATCAACCGGATAACGATTTGCACGAAAAACTAACCTCCCGGTTTCTTAAGCAGCCGCAATGTCAATCAATGGCCAATGTGGAATCCCCGAACATGTGGGGACAGCGCCCTCGGCTGTCGGTGATCAGTGTCATGTCTATATCCGCGTTACTCCGCGGAATCCGTGACCCGCTTTGAGAAAATTTTGCTCGAAGGTAGCGGCTTAACCAGGAAGTTACTCCCGTTTCCACAGTAGATGAATGTATGCTGCGAAGCATGAGTGTTTCGGTTTCGGTGCTGGCGAGCGGCAGCCGGGGAAATACCTCGCTGGTCGAAAGCTCGAAGGCCTGTATCCTGGTCGACGCTGGAATTTCCTGCCGCGAGACTTTTAAGCGGCTGAAGTGTATGGGCCGCAATCCGCGCGAAATTTCCGCGATTCTAATTACTCATGAACATTCCGACCATGTTTATGGGCTGGCAGTACTGGCCAAGAAGCTCGACGTGCCGGTATTCATGACTGGCGCAACCCACCAAGCATGGGCGCGCGCTTCGCGTGACGATGCGGGCGACTTGCCGAAGATCGCAAAGCTGGAACTTTTTTCTTCAGGCAGACCGTTTAACGTCGGCGACATTACGGTCACGCCGTTCACTATTCCGCATGACGCGGCTGACCCGGTAGGCTTCACCTTTCGCGCTGAGGGGGCAAAGATCGGTATCGCCACTGACCTTGGCTACATGCCGCCCAGCGTGCGCGATCACCTGCGCGGCTGTGATGTGCTGATGATCGAATCCAATCATGACCTTGAAATGCTGCGGGTAGGGCCGTACCCATGGTCGGTCAAGCAGCGGGTTATGAGCCGGGTTGGGCACTTGTCAAACGAGTCGCTGGCCCAATTTTTTGCGGATTATTATGATGGAGGAGCATCATACATAGTGCTGGCGCACTTGTCGGAACAGAATAATCATCCGGAGATTGCACTGCGGGCGGCGGAAAATGCGCTGGGGCCGCAGATGACTTTGATTCGTAACCGGGTGATGCTGGCCGGGCAGAATGCGCCGACGGAGAGAATTCAGCTTTAGCGACAGCGTAGGACAGCGAGGGTGGCTGTCCCCACATGGGCGACTTTATGAGTGAATGCGTTGACCCGGTCATAGGGAAAATCCTGGCAGGCTGGCGATATGATATTTCCGGGATCGCGCCCGAGATGCGGGGTGACTACGAGGCGCATTTTGTAGAGTGCGCACACTGCCGCTCGCACCAGCAAATCCATCGCGCCATCGATGTAGGATTGATTGTGTTGGCGTCGGTGTCTGCGGGAGTTTTTCTGCTGGCTTTTGGAGTGATTCACCACTTCGCGCCCCGACACAGTTTGATTCTTGAATTGGTGGCGCTCGGAGGGTTCGCGCTCTCGGCATTGATCTGGCTGATCGTGGCGGTTGCCACCCCGGCACCGGCCACGGTAGCCGACGTCGCCCGTGTGGGCGCACGCCGCGTCCATGACCGCCTGCCCGCCGAAATCCGCCAGCGGATTGGTGAGAATCTGCGGGTCAAGCTCACCGGCTCATAAAGACAACCACGCCCTGGTGATCACCAAGGCGAACCCATGCTGCTGAATGCGGTTCAGCTGTTATTGATGTGGCAGGTCGCGAGGCCGCGCTTCTCCAGATACTGCTGGTGATAATCTTCCGCCTCATAGAAAGTGACCGCCGGCACGATCTGAGTAACAATCGGACGAGTGAAGCGGCCGGACTTTTCCAGCACTTCTTTCGAGGCGCGCGCCGCCTGTTCCTGATCCGGCGAGTGGTAGAAGATCGCGGAACGATACTGCGAGCCATGGTCCGGTCCTTGCCGGTTCAACTGCGTCGGATCGTGGTTCTCCCAGAAGACCTGCAGCAGGTCGTCATACTTCACCTTCGACGGATCATATTCCACTTCGACGGCTTCAGCGTGTCCGGTGCGATCGCTGCAAACATCTTTGTAAGTTGGATTTTTTAAATCGCCGCCGGTGTAGCCGACACGGGTTGAATTCACGCCATCGATTTGGCGGAAGGTGGCTTCGACTCCCCAAAAACATCCTGCGGCAAATGTGGCTTTGGCCATTAGCTTTCTCCAATCTGGTAATCTAACAATTCGATGCGCGAGGGCCGGAAAAGTGGCATCTAGACAGTCATTGCGCCGGTGAGTTCCGCGAGACGGTTGATCTCGTTTTGGGTGCACCAGTTACGCAATTCGCCGACAATTTTCTCGGTTGCACGCGGGTCCCAGTAACTGGCGGTCCCAACCTGGACGGCGGTTGCGCCCGCCAGCATGAATTCGATCACGTCTTCGCCGGTCGAAATTCCACCCATGCCGATCACCGGAATCTGTACCGACTTCGAAGCCTCATAAACCATGCGCACCGCGATCGGCTTGATCGCCGGGCCGGACAATCCTGCCGTGACATTAGCGATACGCGGCTTGCGCGTCTTCACATCAATGGACATCGCGACAAAAGTATTTACTAACGAGACTGCATCGGCACCGGCCTCCTGGGCAACATATGCCATCTGGCCGATGCTGGTCACGTTCGGCGAAAGCTTGACGATCAGAGGACGCTGCGAAAAATGTTTTGCAGTAGCGACAACTTCATCGAGGCTGCGGGGATCGCTGCCGAACTGGATACCGCCGTGCTGGGTGTTGGGGCAGGACACATTGAGTTCATACGCCGCGATACCCTCGCCCTCGTTCAGAATCTGAATGGCATGTTCGTAATCTTCCCGGGTATAACCGAAGACGTTGGCGATCACAACGATGTCTTTGATCTCGCGCAGCTTGGGAAGTTTCTCGTCGATGAAAGTGCGTGCGCCGATGTTTTGCAGCCCGATCGCGTTTAGCATTCCCGCTGGAGTTTCATATAAACGGGGCGGAGGGTTGCCAATGATTGGCTCGCGCGAGAGTCCTTTGACCACAAAGCCGCCAAGCTGATCGAGGTGCACGACATCCTCGAATTCGACCCCGTAGGCGAAAGTACCGCTCGCCGCGATCACGGGATTCTTCAGCTCAATACCGGCGAAGCTGACTCTGAGGTCGGCTGTCATGCGGCGCGGCTCGAAAAGAATGTCAAAAGCATGGCTGCGAGATAGTTTACACGTGGGGAAAAAGTGAGTGCGGTTCAAGGACCGCTGCACTCTTGAAGCTTGTCATCCCGAATCTGCGGTCCGAAGGAACGCAGGAGAGGGACCTTACGTCGGCTTGCAGCGTGTGTGGCATTTTCGGGTGAGTATCTGGCGCATGTGGTGGTTGGGATTGGGATCCTCTGTACGCCACTGCAACCAGACGCAGTCGTAAGGTCCCCTCTTGGACGCGCCAGCGCGTCCCTTCGGGATGACATCAGCCAGCTGCCGCGCGGTTCGGGAGCGCCGCATTGACTTCTCCCCTTCCAGCAATTACAGTCATCCTGCTTTTGAAAAAGTTCGCGCGTCCTCCTCACCTTGAGGGGGATTGGGAAGCGGGTGCAAATCCCGCGCTGCCGCGCAACTGTAAGCGAGGACATGGCACCGGGCCACTGGAATTTTCTGGGAAGGCCCGAGGCAAGATTGAGTAACTGACAAAAGGGCAGGCGAAAGCGCCCGCCCCACACTTAGTCACGAACTCTTACTCGCGAGCCAGGAGACCGGCGCGAACTGACAACACTGAACCCCTTTCGCGATTGAAGGAGGAGTGATGCGGTCCTGCTGCCGGTTTTTTGCCGTCGTTTTTTTCTCGCTTTCCGCTCTGGCTTCTGAACTCACGATCAGAGTTGTGGACCCCCAATCGGCTGCCATTTCTGGAGCACAGGTGGAAATTTATTCCGAGAATTCAGCTCGTCCTGCCGCCATTCAAACCACATCGGCGCAGGGTACAGCTGAATTTCGCAATACGGCTAGCAATGCTTCGCGAGTGCACATTCTCGCGCCGGGATTTGCTGAGCAGTGGCAAACACTCGAGCCAGTCCCATCTGACCAAAATTCCACTCTCAGGATTACGCTGCATCTCGCGGTTGCAAACGAAACCGTAGTAGTCACCGGAACCCGGACTCCGGCGCCGGATGAAGAATCAGGCGGAGCGATTGACACTCTCAGCGGAGCAGTGCTCGACACGATGCGGCCGGTTGCGGCCACTGACGCGCTACGTTTTTTACCCGGCGCAATTGTGGGCACGAACGGACAGCGCGGCGGATTGGGATCGCTGTTCGTTGATGGCGGCGAGTCGCGCTACAACAAAGTCATCGTCGACGGAGTGACGATCAATGATCCCGGGGGCACCTTTGATTTCGGTACCTTGCCGCTGTTTGAAGCCGATCGTATGGAATTTCTTCGTGGGGCGCAGAGTACGCTGTACGGATCAGACGCTATGAGCAGCGTGGTGCAGGTCTGGAGCCGCACCGGCAGCACGCCCGTTCCCGAATTTCGATTTGGGGCTGATGCAGGAAATTACGGTACAGAGAATGGGTATGCATCGCTAGCTGGCGCGAATGGCCGGTTCGATTACAACCTCTTCGGCAACCAGTTCAACACTTCTGGATCAGGTCCAAACGACGATTATTCGAACTCGCTGGAAGGAGCAAATCTGGGGGCGCGGATCAGTGATTCGACATCACTGCGGCTGCGCATGCGGCACGACAACAGCGTTAGCGGGGTGCAGAATGAGTGGGACTTCAACGGCCAAAAGCTGCTGCCTCCGGACCTTGACCAGCGCGCCAGGCAAAATAATTTTTTAGGCAGCGTGGAACTCGAGATTTCAGGGCCATCGCGCCTTCAGCAGAGGATTCAGGGTTTTGACTATACCCTGCATCGTACCAATGAAGACGGCATCAATCAGGAAAACCGCATTACCCCTTTCGGCGATGAGGATTTCCAGTTTCACAATCTCAACGACTACAACCGAGCTGGCTTGAACTATCAGGCCACATATGCCGAACGCAATTGGACGTTGAGCACGGCGGGCTATGAGTTCGAAGACGAAAATGGCGTCACCGGAAATCTACCATTTCCCAGCCGCGGCCTTCGGCTAAATCATGACGTCTTCGGAGAGCAACTATTCACGTTTGAACGCTTGTCGTTTATTGCCGGTGGGCGTTTTGTCCACAATGAAAGCTTCGGGAACAAGTTTGTTCCCAGGCTTTCGTTGAATGTGTTGGCAATGAAGGGCGGTCAATTGTTCTCTGGAACCAGGTTGCTGTTCTCGTACGCGACCGGAATCGAAGAGCCCACATTTGCAGAATCATTTGGCAATGGCGGGGGTTTTCCCACCGTCCCTAACCCATTTCTGAAACCGGAAGAGACGCGCGCGTTCCGGGCCGGATTCGAGCAGCGGCTGGGCAGTGATTATTCTTTCTCGGCGACTTATTTTAACAACCTGTTCCGCAATCAGATCGATTTCAACACCGATCCATGCTTCTGCAAAGGGCAGTATGTAAACATCAACCAATCACTCGCTCACGGCGCAGAGGTACAATTTCAGGCAAGACCGATGTCTCGAATTTCTGTGAATGCCGCTTACACCTACACGTCAACACAGATCCTGAAAGAGCCGCTGGCATTCGATCCGATCCTATCGGCTGGCCAGCCGCTGCTGCGCAGACCGAAGCATTCCGCAACGCTGATCACAACTTACCTGACAACCCGGTGGGGAGCGGAATTGTCCGGTAATTATGTTGGGCGACGAGCCGACTCGGACTTCTTCGGTTATGGTTTCGATCACACACCCGGGTATGTTCTGGTGAACGCGGGAGCGTGGTACAACGTGACCTCGCGACTCACGCCTTACCTGAATATTGAGAATCTGCTGGATCGATCCTACGAAGAGGTCATCGGATATCCCGCGCTGGGGATTAATTTTCGAACGGGGATACGATTTCGGATTGGCGGAGAATAGCTCGCTCTCGCAAGGAGCGGGTTTTCGATTGGCTGGATTCCATCTGGCACGCGCCGTTCCCGTTTGAGGAGTGCACCGGCATCGACGCCGCCGAATTGACGCCCAAATATTTTTTACGCGCAGCAATCAGTTTTTCCAGCTCTGCACCATCGAGCAATTGCTGTCTCCCAAGAATATACGTGACCAGTGCAATCTGAGCGAAGTGTTCGACAGTTTCCATTTTCATGTAAGCCGATTGCAAGTCTGAGCCGTAGGTGACCACGCCATGATTAGCCATCAGAATGGCGTCATATTGCGGCACCAGAGGCTCAAGGGTCCTGGCGAGCTCAGGGGTCCCGGGTGTTCCATAAGGAGCAAGCGGAATCTGGCCAAGGCCGATCACCACCTCGCAGGCGAGGGGCTGATCAAGCGCAATGCCAGCGGCGGCGAACCCGGTGGCGGTCCGAGGATGCGCGTGCACGATGCCGTTGACGTCTGGCCGCATGCGATAGATCAGCAAATGCATGCCAATTTCGCTGGTCACGTCGCGACGGCCCTTCAGCTTGCGACCGGCAAGATCCACGATGACGAGGTCCGCTGTCTTCATCCCGCCTTTCGACATGGCGGTAGGAGTGACTAGGACCTCCCTGCGATTCAATCGGACGGATAAGTTGCCGTCGCAGGCAGCAATGAAGCCGCGCTGATGCAGCATTTTGCCTATTTTGACAATCTCGGCCCGTGATTGAAGTTGGCTGGGCATGCTGAACTGGGCAGCCCGCGTATGGTAGCGCAGGTCAGGAATGGAAACAATCGGAATTTCCATCTAGGAGTGCATTTTCAGGGTTTGCGTGCAGTTGAGTGTCCAAAGAGGGAGGACGAAACCTAACCACAGAGGGGTACAGAGTTTCACAGAGGAAAGCCCCAGAGGCACCAGCGAACAGCGCTTTCCTCTATGAAACTCTGTGCTCTTTGTGGTTAAGGCTTTTGATCTTGTCAGCGCCTCATCAAACGCTGGCGCGCGTTCTTATAATGCAGAGGTGCTGGTCTCAGAGTTCAATTACCATCTTCCGGAAGAACTGATTGCGCAGGAGCCGCTGGCGGACCGGGCTGCTTCGCGAATGCTTCGAATAGACCGCGATTCGGGCGAGCTCCGTGACGCGAGCTTTCGGGATTTTCCCAAACTGCTGGGTCCCGGCGACCTGGTGGTCTTTAACAACACGCGGGTTTTTCCAGCGCGATTATACGGACGCCGAAGCGGAGCGAAAGCTCAGCCGCTCAGCTCGGGCAATCCTGCCTCGCGCGATTTTCTGCAGGGACGAGTTGAGGTATTGCTCACCAAACAAGTCTCGCAAGAGCCGAACGAGTGGGAGTGTCTGGTACGTCCGGGGCGGAAGCTCGGAGTGGGCGAACGGATTTTTATTGGAGAGAAGCAGGAGTTAACAGCCGAAATTTTAAGCCGCGGAACTTTCGGAGAACGGAGAATTCGTTTTGCGCCGGCCGCAAACTTCTTCGAGCTGATCGAAAAGCTTGGGCACGTGCCTCTGCCGCCGTACATTTCTCGCGAAGACCGCGGAAGCGATCGCGATCGTTACCAGACGGTGTACGCGCGCGAACGTGGCTCAGTGGCAGCACCAACCGCAGGCCTGCATTTCACGCCCCAGATCCTATCGCAGATGACAGCACGAGGAGTTGAGACGGCGGAGATCACCTTGCACGTTGGCTTGGGCACGTTCCAGCCGGTGCGGGTTGAAGAAGTTGAAAAGCACAAGCTGCATTCAGAGAGGTACAGCATTTCGGCGGAAGCGGCCGCCAAAATAAATTTCGCACTCGAGCAGAAGCGGCGCATCATTGCAGTGGGAACGACGACGGTCCGCACCCTGGAATTCGTAGCCCGGGATTCAGGCCGCGTTCAGTTAGGATCGGGCGAGGCTGATTTGTTCATTTATCCGGGTTTCGATTTCCGGGTGGCGAGCTCACTCTTCACCAATTTCCATCTGCCGCAATCGACTTTGCTGATGCTGGTTTGTGCCTTCGGCGGCAAAGAAAATGTTTTGAGAGCGTACAACTATGCGGTTGAGGAACGGTATCGGTTTTATTCGTATGGTGATTGCATGTTGATAGAATGACCTAGACGGGGAATCCGGGACTACATGGCCACAGCCGTGTAGGGACGGGCGTCCACGCCCGTCCAGCGGCGTTATACTTGTCAAAGATAAACCATGGCTACTCACGTAATTCCCAAACAACTTTCTATTCAGGAATTCGTCGCCGAGCTGCACAAATTTCCAGAAAAAGCGTTTGTTCCGACCACCGAGATTCTCGCGTTTCTTGAACGCACATCGGTAGCGCCGGAAACTCTTGCCCCTTATCTGAACTGGGACCGTCAGCATTACACGCGCAACCTAATCGACAAGACACCGCTGTATGAACTCATTGCTATCTGCTGGGAAGTGGGCCAGGCAAGTTCAGTCCACAACCATCGCGACCAGAATTGCTGGATGACGGTGCCGATCGGGAGGTTGCAAGTAGAAAATTTTCATCTCCTTTCTCAGGACGTTGAACATGGAAAATCGCAACTCGTACCGACGGACTCGGTTGAGATGAATCCGACGCATCCGTGTGCGGTAGATCCAGCCGATCCGGTACATCGCGTGGTGAATCCAAAAAAGTTCGGCGAGCGCGCCGTCAGCCTGCACATTTATTCGCGGCCTTTTGATTCGTGCGTCGTGTATTCGCCGGAGCAAGGGACCTGCGGTGTGATCAAGCTGCACTACACCACTGTGTTTGGAAAACCCGCGTAGGGCGGCCTCGTGTGGGTCGGATTTTGTCCGACAATCGGCGACACAGCCATTGGCTGCATGGCGGGCGTGGACGCCCGCCCCTACATTGATCATGTAGCAGGGACGCCCACGTCCTGGAATTTGGCAGCCGAGGGCTGCTGTCCCCATATGGCCTTAGCACGTGCAGCCACAAGGCTGTGCCACACGATTCATC
>Ga0209168_10001323_pt1 | contig 19817 bp, 20 predicted proteins | sample Coa_R1_FD_187156 | JGI IMG/M metagenome (GOLD analysis project Ga0209168, IMG submission 187156) | Surface soil microbial communities from Centralia Pennsylvania, which are recovering from an underground coalmine fire - Coalmine... | ecosystem: Environmental > Terrestrial > Soil > Unclassified ...
CGCGCCCTCGCGCGGCGTGCGCAGCGCATCGTTGGGAACCGTGAGCACGTTGGTCCGCTGCTGTACCAGCACCGACACGTCGCTGTTCATGCCCGGCATCAACGCGCCGTCCTTGTTGTCGAGGCGAATCAGCACCGGGAACATCGTCACGCTCTGCTGTACCGTCGCTTCCGGCGCGATCTTCTCCACCGTGCCCGTGAACGCGCGGTTGGGATACGCGTCCACCTTCACCGTCGCCTTCTGGCCCGGCTTCACGTTGCCAATGTCGCTCTCGCTCACGAGCGTGCTGTCCATCACCTGACCGAGGTCGGCCATCTGCAACAGGAGCGTGCCGCCGCCGGCGTTGTTCGTCGCCGAGCTGATGACCTGGCCTAACGAGACATCCTTCTCGATCACCACGCCGTTGATCGGCGCCGCGATGCGCGCGTCCTCGAGCGCGATCTGCGCGTTGTCCAGGTTCGTTTTCGCCGCCGCGACCGACGATTGCGCGTTGGCGTAATTGAGCTGCGCCGTCTCCAGGTCGGGCGCCGTGAGCACGCCGGCCTGCGCGAGCGAATTGGCGCGGTCCAACTGCGTCTTGGTGACGGTCAGGTTTGCTTGCGCTGCCAGGAGCGCCGCCTTCGCCTGGTTGTAGTTGTTCGTCACCTGCCGGGGGTCCACCTGCACCAACAAGTCGCCGGGCTTCACGCGCGAGCCGAGCTCCACCGGCATCTTCATGATCTGGCCCGACGCCTTGGAGCGCACCTGCACGGCGTTGATCGGCTGGATGACGCCGGTCGCTTCCACGTCGACAACGAGATCCTGCTTCGCGATCGTGGCCGTCTGGATCGCGCTCGCCGGATTGGCGCTCTTCTTGGTGCAGCCTGCCACCGCGATCAACGCGGCAACAAGCGGGATGTAGGGTCTCACGAATCGTCTCCTGATCGTCACGCTCACAGGGGTCTACAGATCTCGGCCCACGAGCGCTTCGAGTTGCGCCTTGGCAACGCGATAATTGAACCGAGCCTGAATGAGGGCGGCGCGCGCCTGGATCAGCGCGGCTTCCGACGTCAGCACATCCAATTGTGTGGACGCGCCGTAGTCGTAGCGCTGCCGTTGGACGCGCAGGTCCTCTTCGGCTGCCGCGACCGAGGTCTCGTCGATCTCCACCTGCTTCTGGTTCGTGCGCAGCGCGCCGAAATACTGCACGAAGTTCGCTTGGGCGGCGAGCTTCGCGTCGCGCAACTGTGCGTCGGCGTTGCGCTGTGCGACGTCGGCGACCGCGATGTTCTGCTCGCGTTGCAGTTGGTCGAAGATCGGATAGCTGAGCGCGATCCTGAACTGGTTCTGATACGCGTATTGATCGGCCACGAACGCCAAGCTGTTGGTGCTGCCGTTGCCGCTGATGTTCCAACTCGCGCTCAGCGTTGGCAGGTACGGAGCCCGCGCCGCTTTCGCGCCCGCCGTCGATGCGACATCAGACGCCTGGGCCTGCTTGACCGCCGGTCCGATCTCCGCCAACGCGCGCAGCGCCGCGCTGTCCACCGATGCGAACGCAAACTCCTGCGTCGAGTCGTCGGGGCTCGCCGTGACCGTAAAGCTGGTGCCGACGAGGCGCGTCAGCGCCGCGTTCGCGGTGTTGAGATCGTAATTGGCCGTGACGATGGCTAACTGTGCGTTAGCAACCTGGATCACCGCGCGCAGCGAATCCGATCGAGTCGCTTCGCGCGCGTGCACCTTGGCCAGCGCCTGCTTGAGGTTCTCGTTCGCTTCCTCAAGCTGCGACTCGGCCGCCGACTCCGCTTCGCGCGCCGCGAGCACCGCGTAGAACTGCTGCTTCACCGACAGCGCGACCGCGAATTGCTGTAGTACCTCGTTCGCGTTGGCCGCGGTCACGTTCGCTTTGAACGTGTGCAAGTTGTAGATGCGCGAGCCGCCGTCGAACAGTTCGAGGTTGAGCGCCAAGCCGTGCGACTGTTGCCAGGCGTTGCCCGTGAACGGCACGAGCGCGCCTTGTGGATCGAATCGGTCGCCGCCCTGGCGCGATGCCGATGCGCTAACCGAGAGACTCGGAATGAATGCCGCGTATCCCGCCCGCACCTGCGCCTGACTCGTCTCGAGCGTGCCACGCGCCGCGACGGCGACGGGCGACGCCTTTTGGGCGAGGCGCACTGCTTCGTCCAACCGAATGGGACGCGCCGTCGTGTCGACGGGGCCGAGCAGCGTCGTATCGTACGCCGGCAAGGTGGTGTCCGCGCGCGGTGCCGCCGGCAAGGTGGTGTCGCGCGGTGTCACGGGTGTGGCAGGCTGTTGCGCCGCCAGCACCGCCGGCAGTGCAAACACGAGCACGAACAATTTCGTCAACGCCGATTCTCCTGACTGCTCTGCGATTCGTCGATCATCTGCTGGAACCGCGCGTGCTGGGTCGGATCGAGCAGCTTGAAGATTTCCGCGCGCGCCGCGAGTCGAATCGAATCCAGCTTCGGACGCACCGGTACCAACGCCGTCTCGAAGTCGCGGTGACGCTTGTCGAGAATGCTGTCGACGGCCGCGCGCTGCGCCGTCGAGAGCGACAGGCGATCCGCGAGAATGTCGACGTTCCGACGGCTTGCGGTACTACACGACCCGTGGACCAGACGGTCCACCGTAAAGCCCACCGCGCCGCCGACGACCAAGACCGCGATGAGGGCGGCAAAGGCGAGCGCTTTCGAGCGCTGCATGGACGGCTCCGGTCAGGGTGAGATGACGTAGCGCAGCGTGGCATCACGGGCAGAACCCGGTGCCGCATCGGTGGCCAGCTGCAACGGCGCGTTGGCCGGCGTCTCGATGACGCCATCGTACGCAATGGCGGTCTGGCGCGCGGCGTCGCGCGACAGCGCGATGCGCGCGGCTACGAGGGCCACGGCCGCCGCCACGAGTCCGATCCGGGCGAACCGTGCTAACGGCTGCCACCACTGCTCGACCGCGGCGTCGCCACCGATGCGCGCCATGATGCGCCCGGCGAGGGAGGCCCAGTATGCGTCGTCCGACGGTGCGGCGTAGAGACTCCGCAGCGCGCGGGTCAGATCATCATCCCGTCCGTGGGGTCCGATGCGAGGTTCGATGCTCATCGTTGACTCCAGAGGTCTCCCAGCGTTCGACGAAGCGCGGCCCTCGCGTGGTGGAGATCGGATCGGGCCGTCCCTTCCGGTATCCCCAGCATGCTGCCGATTTCGCCGTGCGTAAATCCTTCGACGTCGTGCAGGACGATCACCGACCGTTGCCGTTGCGACAGTTCGCCGAGACCGGCTGCGAGGCGGCGGCGCAGCTCGTCCTGCTCCGCCGGATCGCGAAACGGTAATGCCACCGAGTCGGACAACGTATCCGCATCACGCACGCGGCGACGGCGCCCGATGTCGAGCGCCGCGTTAGCCACGATGCGATGCAGCCATGCACCGAACGCCTGCTCGGGCCGGAACCGATCGAGTGCGCGGTATGCGTGCAAGAAGCCTTCTTGCACCGCGTCCTCCGCGTCTTCATGCGTGGCCGTGATTGCGCGCGCCACCGCGTACGCGCGTCGCTGATGCAAGGTCACCAGCTCCGCGAACGCACCGCGATCACCGTGTTGTGCCGCAACAATCAGGTCCCGCTCGCGCGTGCGAGCCGACCATTCGGTCGACGGCTCAGGCACGTGCTGGGCGGTATGAAGAGACAGTGCTGCGTACATGCTCGTCCCGGCAGACGTCCATCTGAGTAACGCGCCCGGCGCGGGAACCGTTGAAGCGCGCCATTTAGCCCCCCGGTACGCCAGCCAACCCAATGGCGTCGGCATTTGCGCGCATCGCGTCGATGACGAATTGGATGTGCGTGTCGAGCTCGACCTCCAATTCCTGCGCACCGCGCACGACGTCCTCGCGACTAACGCCACGCGCGAATGCTTTGTCCTTCATCTTCTTGCGCACGGATCGCGCGTCCACTTCGTGCACGGAGCGCGATGGCTTGACCAGCGCGGTCGCGGTAATGAGCCCCGTCAACTCGTCCACCGCGAACAGCGCACGCGCCATGCGCGTGGAGCGCGCGACGCCGGTGTACGTCGCATGCCCCAGAATGGCCGTGACGACATCCTCGGGATAGCCGCGCGATCGGAGGTGCCGTGCGCCCTCCGCCGGATGCTCGGCGTCCGGCGCGTGTGCGTCATTCGGAAAGCGCTCGTAGTCGAAATCGTGCATGAGGCCGGCAAGGCCCCAGCGCTCGGGATCCTCGCCGTAATGCGACGCGTACGCGCGCATCGCAGCTTCCACGGCGAACATGTGCTTGCGTAGCGACTCGCTGCGCGTGAATTCCTGCATCAGCGCGAGGGCGTCGGCACGCGACGGTAGGTCGGTCATGACCGCGACTGGGAGAGTGAGAGAGGCGAGGGGACCGTTCTCCATAACTTAGGAGCGACCAGTCCCCCGACCAACAGGCGCCGCGTTTCGCGATCAGTGCACCGAACCAGCCGAGCCGCGGCCCTTGCCGGTCCTGAAGAGGAACAAGAGCGGCAGGGCGGCGCACAGGAGCAGCCCGCTCAGCAGGTAGATGCGCGAGAACGCCAGCACGTTCGCTTGCACCATCACCTGCCGGTCGAGCAGCGCGAGTGCTTGCTGCTTGGCGGCGAGCAGCGACACACCTTTGGCCACCAGGCCCTGCGTCAACATGGCGAGCCGCGCCGTAGAACCGGCGTCGGCAGACGCCAGGTGCGACACCAGCGCCGCGCGATTCTGCGCCGCGAACCGGCCCAATAGCGTCGCCATCACGGCAATGCCTAACGATCCGCCGAGCTGGCGGGTGAGATTGAACATGCCGGTGCCCTGCGCCAGGCGCTCGGTCGCGACGTCCGCCATCGTTGCGTTAGTCAGCGGCACGAAGATCAGGCCGAGCCCGGTGCCGCGCCAGATGAGCGGCCAGAACATGTCGCCGGCGCCGGCGTCGAGCGTGAGCCGGGACAGCATCCACATCGAGAGCAGAAAGAGCAGCGATCCGGCGGCCACCGTGATGCGCGCGTCGAGACGCGACGCGTTTCGCCCGACGATTCCCATGGTCACCGCCGATGCGAGCGCGCCCGGCAGAATGATTTTGCCTGTTTGCCACGCGGTCATGCCGTGCAGCTGCTGCAGGAAGATCGGCAGCACGAACACCGATCCGTAGAGCGCGAGGCCGAGCATCGCCGCGATCAGCACGCCGGCCGTGAGCTGCCGGCTCTTGAGCACGCGGAAATCGATCACCGGTTCCTCGGCCGTGAGCTCGCGCCAGACGAGCAGCACGCCCGACACGATGGACACGACGAGCAGCGTGACGATGAACCGCGAATCGAACCAGTCGTACCGCTCGCCGCGTTCCAACATCCATTGCAGGGAGCCGATGCACAGCGCCAAGAGCGCAATGCCGGGCACGTCCACGGTGCGCGCGCGTTCCTGGTGCGACGCGTTCCGCACGTAGGTGAGGACGAGGATGGCCGCGAGAATGCCGAGCGGCACGTTGATGTAGAAGATCCACGGCCACTGGTAGTTGTCCACGATCCATCCGCCTAACGTCGGTCCGATGGTCGGACCTACCATCACGCCCGCGCCGAAAATGGCCTGTCCGATGCCGACCTCCTCCGGCGGAAACGCCTCGAAGAGGGTCGCCTGCGCCGTCGACAACAGCGCGCCCCCGCCCACGCCCTGTACGATGCGAAACGCGACGAGCTCGACGAGCGTGTGCGCGGCGCCGCACAGGAACGACGCGACGACGAACAGCATGATCGAGCCGGCGAGATACTTGCGCCGCCCGAAGTACGCCGAGAGCCAGCCCGACATCGGAATGACGATGACGTTGGCGATGATGTAGCCGGTGGAAACCCACGCGATTTCGTCCAACGTCGCACCCAGGTTGCCCATCATGTCGGGCAGGGCGACGTTGACGATCGACGTGTCGATGAGCTCGAGCACCGACGCGAGCGTAACCGCAATGGCAATCAGATACCGATTGCGATAGGGATCCGTGTCGGCCACGGCCGGCGGCCACGCGGCGACCAAGTCGCCGCGCGCGCCTCCGGCGAACGGTCGAAGGGTAGCGGCCATGGATGTCGTCTCGATGATTCCGTTAGGCGCGACGGCTCAGCCGGTTTTCACGTGCACCACCACCGACAAGCCGGGCCGCAGCGGCAGCGCCGCGCCGCAGCCCTTCGTCACCTCCACGCGGACCGGCACGCGCTGCACGACTTTGGTGAAGTTCCCGGTCGCGTTGTCGGGCGGAAGCAGGGCGAACCGCGCACCGGTGGCCGCGCTCAGGCTCTGCACCTTCCCTTCGGCGGTGCAATCCGGATAGGCGTCCACGTCGATCTCCGCCGGCTGGCCAACGCGCATGTTCGCCAGCTGCGTTTCCTTGAAGTTCGCCGTGACATAGGCGCCCGTGTCGGCGACCACCGACAACAGTGTCTGACCCGGCTGCAACAGCTGGCCTAACTCGATGAGTTTCTTGGAGACCGTGCCGCTCACCGGCGCCGTGATCACCGTGTAGCTCAACTGCAGGCGCGCGTCGTCCAGTGCCGCTTGCGCCGCTTGCGTGCGCGCTTCCGCTACGCGTACGCCGGCCTGCGCGCCCGTCACGCCCGCGTTGCCGGCCGCGGCCTGCCGCTGCACCGCTTCCAGATTCGCGTTCGCCGCATCGGCCGCCGCATGCGCCGCATCCAATTGCTGGCTCGAGACGATCTGTTTTGCCGCGAGCGCCTTCATGCGCACCAGATCGGATTGCGCCTGGTCCGCCTGCGCGCGCGCGGCCGCGATCTGCGCACCCTGCGCAGCGTACTGACTCGTCGCCGACGTCACCGCTGCCCGCGCCTGACCCGGCGCGGCCGCCGAGCCCACGGTGTAGCGCGCCGCCGTGAGGTCCGCCTCTGCCTGTGCGACCCTCACCTTGTACTCATCGTCGTCGATCGTTGCCAACGTGTCGCCGGCGTGAACCGAGTCGTTGTCCTGCACGCGCACGGAGCTCACGTAGCCGCCGACCTTCGCCAGGACGGGAATGATGTGGCCGTCCACCTGCGCGTCGTCCGTGCTCTCGTGTACGCGCGCATAGAGGTACGACTTGAGCCCCCAGCCCAACGCGACGAGCCCGACGATTGCGATAATCGGCACCACGTATTTCTTCTTCGACGGCGCGGCCGGCGGCTGCTTCGGCTTCGCCGGCGTCTCGTCGGACTGTTTTTCCTCGGTTACTTCATCGACCATCGTCGCCATGTGTGCAATCCATCGTCAGAGGTACTGATCGTTCCATCGCCGATCGTGCGTGTGTCGTGCGTTAGGCCGCTTCACGGCAGCGCCGTCACCGATCCCACGGCGCGGGCCAACGCAACACGCGCCGATTGATACGACGCCAGCGCGTCCACCAGCTGCGTGCGCGACGTGTTCAGTGTGAGCGACGCCGTGATGACGTCGGCGTTGCCCGACACGCCGGCGCGGAATCGATCGCGCGCCTGCGCCACTTCCTGCTCCGTCAGCCGTAATTGCTCGCGCGCCGCGTCCACGGCTTCGCGCGCAGACCCCAGGTCGAGCAGCGCGCCGCGCACCTCGATGGCCGCTTCCTGCCTGAGGTCGCGGCGGCGCACGTCGATCTCGCTCACGCGCGCTTCCGATTCCTCGATGCGTCCTTCACGACGCAGACCGTCGAATACGGGCACCGTCACCTGCACGCCCCATTGATACGTGTTGAGCTTGTTGCCGCTGTTCGTGCCCAGCCATCCCTCGTCGCCGAACGCGCTGAGCGACGGCAGACGCTCGGCGCGGATGGCGCCGGATGTCTGGCGCGCCGCGAGGAGCTGCTCGTCGGCCGCGCGCAGATCGGGACGGTTGTTGAGCGCCATGGCGATCGCCGCCTGTTCGTTAGGCGCCGTATCCGACAGCGTGAGGCGTGACAGCGTATCGGCCAGCTCGACACGGGCGTCGAGGGGCAGCCCGAGCGAGCGAAGCAGATCGAGCCGCGCGCGGTCACGCTCGTTCCGGGCGGCAATGAGCTGCGCGCGCACCGACGCCACCTGGGCCTGCGCGCGGGTCACGTCGAGTGCGACGCCGACGCCCGCCGACAGTTGGTCGTTCGCGATGCCGAGGAGCGAATCGGCCAGCACCGAGTCTGCTTCGCGCGCCGCGAGTTGCGCATCCGCGCGCTGCGCCCGCAAGTACGCGAGCGATGCGGTCACCGCCGCCTGCTCGGCGACATCCGAGGCGGTCGCGTTGCTCGCGACGGATGTCGACTTTGCGCTGCGCACCCGGCTCAGCGCCGCCCAGTCGAAGACGGTCTGCGACAGTTTGCCGCGCACGTCGATCGTGTTGACGGGACCGAGCAGTTGACCGCCGGGATCGAGGCCAGGCAGCGCGAACCCGAACGTCGCCGTGTTGATGGTCACGCCGTGCTCCAGCGCGTACGCCGATATGTTGGGCAGCAGGTCGCTCTGCGCCTGTGTCACTTGTGCCGCCGACTGCGCGGCCTGGAACCGAGCCTCCACGGCCGTGGCGCTTTGATGCGCCGCCAGACGGGCCGCGTCGCCTAACGACAACGGCCGTGACACGATGGTATCGCGGTCCGTGTCCTGCGCCGCCGTCGTATGCGTCCAACCGGACATCGCGACAATCGACACCGCCAGCATGGCCGCGGCCAGCCGGCGCCTCACATCGTGCACGCTCATGCGTTGTTCGTTGCGGAAGAAGCAGGCGAGGCCGGACGCGAAGCCGCGTCCCTTCGCACCGCACCCAGGAAAAAGTCGAGCAGCTGCGCGAGCACCTCCTCGTCGTTCAGATGCGCGACGAGCGCATTCCGTTCCCGCTGCGCACACCAAATCCCGTGGCTCAGGATCAGCGCCTGGAACATCCGCGCGCTCTCCATCTCGTCCATCTCGCGAAATTCGCCGGTGGCGATCCCGTGACGCAGAATGCCGGCAATCGCCTGCACGTTCCGGCCGGGCACTTCGCGCTGGAAGAACTCGAGCAGAGCGGGGAAGTTGCGGAGCTCACCGATGGACAACCGGTGCAGCTTCTCGAACATCGGCGTGCGAATGTGCTGCCACACCGAATGCGCGTAGTCGGTCAATTGATCCATTGCCGACGCGCTGGTGGCGATCGCGCGCTCCTGAGCCTGGATGATCGTGTCGCCAACGAGTTGGCGAATCATCTCGCAGAAGAGCGTCTCTTTGTTGGAGAAGTACAGGTAGATCGTGCCCTTCGACACACCAGCACGCTTGGCGATGTCCTCGAGTCGAGCAGCAGCAAGGCCGGACTCGCCGAACACATCCACGGCGGCGTCGAGGATCTGGCGTGGCCTGGCTTCGGGGAGCCGGCGCCAGCGGGGTTCATCAGGAGGAGCGGCTATCATGATCGTTTGTGAGGTCTTTCCAACTAACCGACTATTCAGTCAGATAGTTTCAGGCTGAGCTCGGTTGAAGCCGCTTGTTCAGGCGCCAACCAGGTTGGGCGCGTATTATTAAGTAACTGGACGGTCAGTAATAGCTATCGGGGACGCACCAGTCGTCAACCCGGTGTTCGAGGTCGCTCGCGATCGACTGGGGACGGCCGGGCGCGGCTTGCCCATCGCGGCTTTTGTCCTACATCATTGTCGGCCCGTTAGACATCCCCGTTTCAGCGCGGATCCCATGACGATAGCGGCTGCCCCCCAGCTTCGGGAACGATCGGCGTTCGAGATCATTGACGTCGCCATTCAACTCTTCCGGCGGCACTACGCCACATTCGTGATGCTCATGATGTTGGCGGCGTTCCCGTACTGGATCACGCTCTGGATGAGCGGCTTGATGACAGTGATGGCAAATCCGCTGGCAATCGGTGCGCGGAGTGCGTTCAATCCGACCGTGTCGTTGTTGTTGCCCTTGACGTGGGTGTGGATGTTCGTGTTCCGCGGCGCGATCATCGTCGCGGCATCCGACGCATACCTGAACGGCGTCATCGAGCCGGGTCGCGCGATCAGTACGACTTTGTCCAAGGCTGTGCCCCTCATCGGCGCCTCGATTCTGCTGGCCCTCGGCTGCGCCGTCGTCGCGCTGCCCACGCTGTTCATCGGCGTCGTCTACTTGCTTCTCCGGTACTTCGCGATTCTTCCCGCGATTCTGCTCGAGAACCAGACCGTGACCAACGCGTTTCACCGGTCGCGCGATTTGTCGTTCGGATTCAAGTGGCGCATCCTGGGTACGATGTTTCTTTCGTGGGTCATCATGCTCGTCGTGATCTTGCTCTTTCAGGCGCTGCTGGCGTTCACGAGCCTCCCGCCGCTTGCTGGGCAGCTCGTGAGCGCGGCTGCGTCGGTCTTCGTGGGGCCGGTCATCACGCTCACGCTGACGGTGCTCTACTACGACCAGCGCGTGCGGAAGGACGGATTCGACCTCGAGGTCGCGACGCGCGACCTGGTGCCCGCGCCGGCGCACTGATCGCCCGGGGGACCCGCCTAACGACACGAGGGAGCGCGATGGCATTCGCGCTCCCTCGTTGTCGCTCGGCTGCCGTGCGGGCATCGCGCTGGCGCGAGGTCGCTTCCGCTGCGTCTTAAACGACAGTCACTTTGTGTTCCCGCAGGAGGCACTTTCCCCGACAGCCGAGCGGTCCGTGCTTTGTCCGCAATGAACGTGCTTTGTCCGTTTCTTCATGAGCAGATGAGTCCGATAGGTCGCGTTGGATTGGGCCGAGCGCGCTGGTGACATTGTCTCGGTGCGATCACCATTTCGGTGCGATCACCATTTCGGACGCAGTGCGTTAGTGCGTTGCCGTCGCGGCAGGCTCCGTTCGCCCCGCGTAGTGACGGTTGGTGAGCTGGACGATGGTGAACATGATGCAGAACAGCACGATCGCACCGACGATGAGACCGGTAAAGCCGGCTTTCTTGTCTCCGGGAAGCGGGGGCGCCATTGCTCGCTCTCTCCAAAAAGTGATGTGACAGCGCGCCGCCCAGCCGAACGCGGCGCGCCTAACGACTACGCCACGCGCACCGTCGTCATCGTGTCGTTGGCCTGGATCTGCCGCATGACGTCGAGCCCGCGGATGATTTTCCCGAACACCGTGTGCACCCCATTCAGGTGCTTGGTGTTCTGCTCGCTCAATACCATGAAGAACTGGCTTCCGCCCGTGTCCTTCCCGGCGTGCGCCATCGACAGCGCGCCGACCTCGTGCGTGTGCGGATTGCCCTTCGTCTCGCACTTGATCTTCCAGCCGGGCCCGCCGGTGCCGATGCGCCGGTCGCCCGCCGGTAAGTCCCGCGAGAGCGGATCGCCGCCCTGCACGACGAAGTCCGGCACGACGCGGTGGAACTTGACGCCATCGTAGAACTTGCTGTTCGCGAGCTTCTCGAAATTCGCCACCGTGCCCGGCGCTTCCTTGTCGAACAACTCGGCCACGATGGTGCCGCGGTTCGTTTCGATCGTTGCGGTTTTCGACATGGCCAACCGATGCCTGAGGACAGAGACGCCAGCTGTGCACTGGACGTGGGACAGCGACGATGATGCGATCGATGAACGATAGCGAAGGCGCCGGGCCGACGCACCCCGGCTCAGCCGGATGCGCCGATCCGCTCGATGATCTCCCATTCCTGATCGGTCACCGGCTGCACCGATAAGCGGCTGCCTTTCTTGAGCAGCACCATCTTCGCCAGGCCGCGCTCCTCGCGCAGTCGCGCCAGGGTCGGTGGAACGCGTAGGGGCCGAACGGCGCGCAGGTCCACCATGTACCATGTTGGACGCGCGCGATCGCTCTTCGGATCGAAGTGGTCCGATTTCGAGTCGAACGCCGTGTCGTCAGGGTAGCCGGCACGCACCACTTCGCAGATGCCCATGATGGCCGTTGGATCTGCGTTCGAGTGGTAGAAGAACACCGGATCGCCCACCTGCATCTCGTCGCGCAGATAGTTGCGCGCCTGGAAGTTTCGTACGCCATCCCAGCACGTGGTGCGGTTCGGCGCCTTCCACAGATCCTTCCACGAAAACGTGGTCGGCTCCGATTTGACCAGCCACCGTCGTTGGGCACGCGTCATACGAGCGATGATGGGCAGATGTCGTTGAGCACGCACTGCTCGCACTTCGGCCGACGCGCCTCGCACACGCGGCGCCCGTGTTCGATGAGCAGGTGCGACAGCATGGTCCACCGGTCGCGCGGGAACAGCGGCATGAGCGCGCGCTCGATCTTCACCGGATCCGCCTCTTTCGTTAGGCCGAGTCGCTTGGACAGGCGCGCAACGTGCGTGTCGACCACGATGCCGTCGTTCACGTCGAACGCATTCCCGAGCACGACGTTCGCGGTCTTCCGCCCAACGCCGGGCAGGGCCGTCAGCTCCTCCATGGTGCGCGGCACGCGGCCGTCGTGGCGCTGCACCAACGCCTGTGCCATGCCGAGCAGGCTCTTCGCCTTACTCCGAAAGAACCCGGTGCTCTTGATCATATCCTCGAGCGTTTCGCGATCGGCGGTGGCGAGCGCTTCGGCGTTCGGATACGCTGCGAAGAGCGCCGGCGTCACCATGTTCACGCGCACGTCGGTGCACTGCGCGCTGAGGATCGTTGCGACGATCAGCTCGTACGCGTTGCGATGGTTGAGCGCGCAGTGTGCATCCGGATAGGCGAGGTGGAGACGGCGATAAATCTCAGCCGCGCGTTCGGGTGTCGCGTTGGACTTGGAGCGTACGCGCGGCTTGCTGATGCGGCGTTCTGAGGGCGTTTTCTTGGTAGGGGTGCGCGCGCGCGGAGGCATGCGCGGAAAATACGGTGTCGACTCAGCCGGAACCACCGTCATCGCGCACTTCGACGTAGGCCAGTCGCGACGCATCGGCCGGCGGCGACTGCCGTGCTGGATGAGCGAAGAGGTGTTTCGGTCGAGTGTCGAGCGTGTGCAGCGCGCGGAGCACCAACGCCTCGAGCTCGCCTTGCGTCGATAACGTCCGCAATCCCCGTTTCTCACCGCCCGGGAGCGATGTCGAAAACGCATCCTCGCCCGCCGTCCACGGCTCCGCCGCACGATCCTCGGCCTCCATCGGCGCGATCTCGAGGTGTTCGATGACCAGCGACACGCCGGGTCGCTCCGGCCGCACGCCGAGGACCAGCAAGATGTGCACGTCGACGAGCGTACGGGCATCGACGGTTCGTTCGTCGGCCGTAACGAAGCATCCGTCCACGGGCTCGAACGGCGCCTCGAGCGCGACGCGCGTCCAGAAGCGTTGATTGGGGAATTGCAGGTAGCACGAGGGTGGCGCCGCCAAATGCCATCCGGCCATGTCGTAGCGCGGCGCAATCAGCGTCGACGTGATGGCGTCTCCGAACACATAGAATCGTCGGCCGGCGGTCCAGAACCGGTAGCCGTGCCAGAGGAGCTCGCCATACTGATCGACGGCCTCGGGCGGCGCGTCGTCGGCAATCATGGCAGACAGCGTCGCGCCGACGACGCCTAACAGGAGAAAATCGTCGTGCCGCAGCGCGTCGCGTCCGCGTTGTTCCGCTTCGGCGCGGATCTCGGGAAAGGCGTCGTGCTCCATCGGCTCGAGAACGAGCTCGTAGGGCGTGACGCGCGCTTCCGCGCTCACGACGATGGAGATCGCGTGGTCACGCCTCGACGCGCTGTTCGACTCCCGCTACTTCGCGGAACTGGCGCACGAGCTCGTGCAGCTGGTGTTCGGTGTAGTCGATTTCCTGCGCGGCGCCCTCGGTGTCGATGAGTCCCGCGCGCATCGAGATCGCGACTTGATTGAGGTAGCGCACCTTGGCCAGAAAATCTTCGGTCACGGAGCGAAGCGCGATAAAGCGTCTGCGACTCGCGGCGGCGCGGCGATAGCGCGCGACCAACTCGTCTTCCGAGAGGCGGCGCGCCATCTGCTCGACTTCCTGGCGGCTCCGACCGGGCAGGTTCCCGCGATCGGGAATGCCTTCATCCTCCCATTCGGTTTCCGCGAACCAGAGCCGGCCGCCGTATTCGATCCCGTCGTACGAGATGAGCACGGATACATCGAGGCGACGGCCGCCAACCTCGATCGTCGCGAGATATGGCTGGACCGTCTCGTCAGGTGCGCTCATGTGGCCTCGGGCGGTGGTGACGAAGGAGAAACGAGGGACGAAGTTTCGTCGAGAAATCGCCGGATGGCTGCGAACAGGGCGTCTGGTTCTTCAACGTAAGGCACGTGACCGCTTCCGTCGAGCACCACGAGCCGCGCATGCGGCAACGCTCGGGCTGCTTGCTCGGATGACTCGAGAGGAATCGGGTCGAGTCGCCCGTGGATGACGAGCGTTGGGCATTGCACCGTCTGGAGGCCCTTCCGTAAGTCGTAGTCGCCGAGGCTCGACCAGACCGACTGTTGTATGCGCGCGATCACCCGAAACGGCGTGAGGGCGCGCGCCCGCTCGAGGCGCCCGAAGTAGCCGGCGACGCTCAGCTCGAACGCACGCTGCCGATATGCCTCCGGGTCGCGCTCGCGCAAGCCGGATGCGGCGAGCTCGTGGCGCAGGTTGGCAACGGCCTCCGAGTTTTGTCGTCGTGCGAATTCGGCCTCGAACGTGTCGCGCAGCGTGCGGGAGATGGGTGCCGGATCGATGACCACCATGCGCGCCGGCAGCGGCGCGCTCCCGCGGTACGCTTCGATCGCGTAGAGCAGCGCCAAGAGCCCGCCCCACGAGTAGCCGACTATCGACAGCGGGTCCAGGCCGAGCTCCGGGATTAGTCGCGCGAGGTCCTCGACGTGCGTGCGCCACGTCACCGGCGATTGATCGTTCGTGCGCGAGCGGCCGCTTCCGCGTTGGTCGTAGAACACGAGCTGGTATCGGTCGGCGAGCTCGAGCATCTGCGGCAGCAAGTAGTCGTGCGACGCGCCCGGGCCGCCGTGGAGCACGAGCAGCCGCGGCGCGCCGGCGGGTCCGTACGAGGTCCAGTAGAGCGGTACCGCGGTCGTGGTCGTGAGGGGCATTTTGCGTTAGGCGAAGGCGGCCGCGAGGCGGACCGTCTGCACGTGCGCGTCCACGGTGTCCTCGAGGCGCGCGCCGTATCCGCCGCCGAGGACGATCGCGACGGGCAGCCCGATCTCGCGACAGGCCCCGAGCACCAGCGCGTCGCGCCGCGCCAGCCCCGCTTGCGTTAGGCAAAGGCGGCCGAGGCGGTCGCCCGCCAGGACGTCGGCGCCGGCCAGATAGACGGCGAGCGCCGCGCCCGCCGATCGCAGCACGTCGGGCAACGCCGCGGCGAGGATGTCGATGTAGGCGTCGTCACCGGTGCCGTCCGGCAGCTCCACGTCCACGCAGCCGGGCACGCGGTGGAACGGATAGTTCTTTGCGCCGTGCATGCTGAAGGTAAAGACGCTCTCGTCGCCGCCGAAGATGGCGTTGGTGCCGTTCCCCTGGTGCACGTCGAGGTCGATGACCACGGCGCGCGTGAGACGGCCATCGCGCTGCAGCGCCCGAATCGCAATCGCCACGTCGTTGAACACGCAGAAGCCTTCGCCGTGATCCGCGAACGCGTGATGGGTGCCGCCCGACAGATTGATCGAGATGCCGTGCTCCAGCGCCGCGCGCGAGGCCGCGATCGTGCCGCCCACCGAGCGATACGAGCGCTCCACCAACGCCTGCGACCACGGAAATCCCAACCGGCGCTCGGCCGCGGCATCGAGTCGGCCCGCATCGATGTCGTGGACGTAGCTCTCGGTGTGCACGAGCCGCACGTCGACGGCCTGCGCGCGATCCGGCTCGAGCACACGCGACGCCGGCATGATGCCGTCGCCGATCACCCGCTCCCTGAGCAGACGGTACTTCGCCATCGGGAATCGGTGTCCAGGCGGGAGCGGCACCACGTACGAGGCGGAGGACCAGGCGAACAGCATGAAGATTTGGATGCGCCGGCGATGTGTGGAATGCTGCGTATGTTATGCCGCCGCCGGGTGCACTTCCAGCCGTGAACCGGTGGTCGCGGAGCGGCTTACTCACCGTCTGCGACGAGGTTACGCGCGATGGGGGTCGATTGTCCCTGAGTAGTACGGACGTGCCCACTACGGGCGCGCTCGCCTGCGCCTCGAGGAGCTCTCCCCCGCATGGATCACGCACCGACGTTCGCGCGACATTTCGCACGGCTGGTCTGGCAGCTGCTCACCGAGAGCGACGACTACGACTTGCAACTGGCATCGTTGCAATTGCTGGTCGGCGCGTCGCGCGCGGGCGGCGTGACCATCGGTGGAACCGGCCAGACACTGCTCGCCAACGGGGCTCCGTTAGGCGAGTGCGGGCCCGAAGGCGAGGACCTCGTCGCCCAGTTGATCGGCCATTCGATCCATCAGATCGCATTCGACCAGCCCTCGTCGCCCGCCGACGTGCTGCTCGTGGCGCGCATGCTCGCCACGCCGCCCATCGCCGGCGACGGCGGCCGGTCACTCGTGGCGCGGCTGGACTGGCTCGAAGCGCGCACGGTACACGTGTCGCTGATTTCCGTCGAGGCGCCGCCCGCGCGCACGTCCACGCCGCCGGCGATCGGCACCGATGTCATTCCCGACATCGCGGTCTTCGCGCCGCCGCGCGCGGGGACCGGCAATGGCGCGACGAACGGCCATGCGCCGGAAGCCGACGTCGGAACGACCATCGCCACCACGGCCCGTCTCAACGAGATGTTCGGCATCTTCTCCACCACCCAGGTGGACGGATCGTCGGCCGCGGTGTTCCAACATCTGGACGCGGTGACGACGCCGCGCGACGCGGCGCGCGAGCTCGACGCGCTGCTCAAGGTGGTCGCCGAGGGATCGGCCCGCGCGCGCCACGATGTCGTGGCCGACATCCTGTATGGGCTCGTCGTTCGGGAAGCGGCGCTCCAGGACGAAGCAATTCGGCGGCAGTACGGCGTCGCGCTCCGTCGGATCGCGGTGCCGCCCATTCTCCGCAGCGTGACGGCGCTCCTGCCGCGCCGCCGCGATCGGCACGACGAATACATGACCGTGATCGCGCGGTGCGAGGAAGCGGGTGCCGAGGCGCTGGCTGAATCGCTCATCGCGGCACCGACGATCGGCGACCGCCGGGTCTACTACGACGCGTTGATCCGCCTGCGCACCGGGGTTCGCACCCTGATCCACATGCTCGGCGATTCCCGCTGGTACGTGGTGCGCAACGCCGCCGAGTTGTTAGGCGAGCTCAAGGTGGTCGAGGCGGAGGTCGAGTTGATGCGCCTGCTCGAGCACGGCGACGACCGCATCCGCGCCGCGGCGGCGAACGCGTTGGCGCGGATCGGATCGGCGCGGCGCGGGCGTGTCTCGCGCGCGACGCCGGTGGCGTCCGAAACCGGCAGCGGCGACGGACACGCGCCGACCAACGGCCAGCGATCCGTGAACTCGATCATCAAGGCGCTGGAACGGGAATCGGATTCGCGCGTGCAGGTGACGTTGGTCGCCGCGTTGGGCCAGTTGGGCACGGCGCAAGCGGTCGACAAGCTCGTCGAGATTGCGCGCACCGAGCGCGGGCTGCTCGCCCGGCAGCGGCCGACGCCGTTGCGCGTGGCCGCCGTGCACGCGATCGGTCAGGCCAAGTCGCCCAACGCTCAGCAGGCGCTGCAGGCGCTGCTGCGCGACAAGTCGCCCGCTATTCGCGGCGCCGCGTCCTGGGTGATCCTGGGCAAGCGCGAGGCGGCGGCCACGCCGGCCTGACCGGCTGCCGTCCGGCGGCACTGCCTAACGCTGCGTGAAATCCACCGCCGCCGTCACCCGGCGGCAGGTCTCGGCGATCAGCGTCGCCGTGTGATCCACGTCGTCCAGACTCACCAGCTCGTTGGGCGAGTGCATGTATCGGTTGGGCACCGACACCAGCGCCGTCGCGATGCCCTCGCGCGATATGTGGATCGCGTCGGCATCCGTGCCCGTGTCGCGTCCCGCCGCCTGCAGCGTGTACGGGATCGCGAGCGCCTCGGCGGTCTCGCGCAGCAGCCGGAACGCCACCGGCGAGATGATCGAGCCGCGCGTGAGCACCGGTCCGCTGCCGATCGGGTGATTGCCTAACTCCTTCTTCTCGATGCCCGGGTGGTCGGTGGCGAAACTCACGTCGACCACGATTGCCATCTGCGCGCCGATCGCCGCCGCGCTCACACCGGCGCCGCCGCCGCGATAGCCGATTTCCTCCTGCGTGGTCGCGGTGGCGACCACGCGCGCCTTACCCGGCTGCTCGGCGTAGCGGCGGAGCGCTTCGAGCACCACGAACGCACCGATCCGGTCGTCGATCGAACGCGACACGATGCGGTTGTTGGGAAACCGCAGCATGCGCGAATCGATCACGCCGGCATCGCCGACGTTCAGCCGCGCGGTGGTTTCCTTCGCGCTCGTCGATCCGATGTCCACCCACAAGTCGGCCAGCTTGGATGCCTTTTCACGGTCATCGGCGCGCAGCAGGTGGATGGGTTTCTTGCCCACCACGCCGAGCACGTCGCCGTCGGCGCCGATGAATCGGATGCGCTGGCCGACGAGCACCTGGACGTCCCAGCCGCCGATGGGCGCGACGTACACGTAGCCATCGTCGTCCACGTGCTGCACGATCACGCCGATTTCGTCGATGTGGCCGGCGAGCATGATGGTCGGGCCGCCGCCGCCGTCGACCGTCGCCATGCTGTTGCCGTGGACGTCGCCGCGCACGCTGGCAAACCGCGCGGCTTCCTCGCGCCACGCGCGCGCGGGCGCGGACTCGAAGCCCGACGGCCCTGGGGTGTCCAACAATCGCTCGAGAAACGCCACTGCGGTGGGGGCCAACATGATCAGAATGTCGTTCCGTTAGGATAAGGAGCGGTGCATCGCGCGGTGCGTCCGGCGCCGCTCCCGTGGACGGGATTGGCGCCGATGCAGGTGGCCACGATGTGCGTCGCGAGAATCTGCCACAGGCGGGCCGGCGCGCGCGTCCGCGCCTAACCGGGGACGCGCGCGCCGTGCTCAGCGCCCAACCGCCGCCTGCGAGCCCCGCAATATGCGGCTCGTCCACCGTGGGCGTAAGGCCGCGCCGGTGGTCCGCCGAGCCATGCTCAGGCACTCGCCGGCGTCTCAGGCGGCCGCGGCTTGGTGAGCCACCGCCGAGCACCGAGCAATGCGCCCGCGGCCAGCACCGCCAGCGGCACGAGCACACCCAGTGCCGCAATGCCTTGCGCGATGAAACTCACGAAGTTGCGCCACGCCTGGCGAAAGGCCTCCGCCAATACGCTGGCACTGCCCCGCTCGCCGACCACCGGTATCGGCTCGTGCACCGTCACCGAAATGGTGCTCACCGCCGCGCGCGTGCGCAAATAGCGCAGGCGCCCCTCGTACCGCTCGATCTCTTCCCGCACGCGCGACAGCTCGCGCTCCACGTCCAGGACGTCGCGGAGCTTGCCCGTCCGCGTCGCGAGCAGTCCGATGAGCCGCTCCTCCAATTTCCGTGCGTTGTCCATGCGCGCGTTCACATCCACGTACTCTTCGCCGACATCGGCCGTGGACACGTTCACCGATTCGACGTTGCCTAACGAGCGCAGCGCCGCCAGCGCGTCATCGAATCGCGCCGCCGGCATCCGCACCTCGAGGGTCGCCGCGTGCGGTTGGTCGTGCCCGTCCTGCACCGACACGTCGGCCACGTAGCCGCCCACGCGCTGGGCGAGCGCGCGCACACCGGCGACACCCGTGTCCAGCGCCGTGACTTCCACGCTGGCCTGGGCCGTGCGGATGAGCATCGACGGTGTGATCGTCTGGTCGGGCATGGGCACCGTCTCGGCGCCCGACAGCGAGTCCGATCTGGCGAAGCCTGCGCTCGCCTTGAAGGCATCGCGCACTGCCGCCGGCAACGCCCCAGGCGCGGCGGCATGGCCGCGCCTCCCTTCTGACAATTCCCTCGACTGCTCGATGCG
>Ga0209168_10001330_pt1 | contig 19743 bp, 15 predicted proteins | sample Coa_R1_FD_187156 | JGI IMG/M metagenome (GOLD analysis project Ga0209168, IMG submission 187156) | Surface soil microbial communities from Centralia Pennsylvania, which are recovering from an underground coalmine fire - Coalmine... | ecosystem: Environmental > Terrestrial > Soil > Unclassified ...
CGACCACGAAGCCGCAGAAATTCAAGCCCTCTCTTTCCAGTGCCCTACTGTACTGCAATGCTTAGCCGAGAATACGTCAAAAAGGGCCAAACTCCAGGAACCGGAAGTTGTTCCGGTTCCCGCCCTTTCCGCTAATCCAGCCCGACTAAAAGTTGAACCGAGCCCCCACCTGTACCGCTCGAGGACCGGTCGACCCAAAGCTCTGAAAAGCCCGCTGCGTCGGCTGTCCGAAAGCAAACGTCTGCGCCGCGGGATTCGCATTCTTCGTGTCCAATGTAAAGCTGTACCCCGCCAGGTTCGCGATATTTAATGCGTTGAACATCTCGCCAAACACTGACAGCCGGTACCGCTCTTTGAAGGTGAAGAACTTCGTCAGGCGGAAATCCTGTGCGAAGGTCGGATCGCCGAGTTGATAGTTGGTCGGCAGAACGAGTTGGGGAAGAACGGTCCCCTTGGCGTCCTTGGTGCCCGCATACGTTGAATTCCAGTTCGCCACAGCCTTCGCGAGATCCGATTTCCCACAGCTGTAGCCGAGGCAATTGTAAGGGAGTCCCGGAAGCGGCTCGCTCGATCCGCTGGCTACCGTGCCAGGCAACTCGATGCTGGACACGTTGGCACTCGCCGGACCGCGGCTGATTGCCGACGAGTTGAAACTCAACTCAAAGCCCCACGGCAGATGAACCACGCCGGCAATATTGAGGTTCTGGTGCGGCAGCACCGGCCCCCAACCAGCCATCCAATTCGTCTCGTTCCAGCTAGTGCCGACATCCGTATATTCGGATTGATAGGCATAGGACGCCTGGAACTGGTAGCGCTTCGAGAATCGTTTATTCAACTTCACCAGCAGTCCGTTATAAACCGAGCGGCCCTGGTCGGTCCAAACGGTAATCGAACCGCTCGAGCACTCGATGCCCGGCACAAACAGCTCGGAAGCTGCACACGGCCGGATCACCGGCGAGGCAACGCCGTTGATATAACGCGTGGAAAGGTTCATGTCGCGCTCTCCGAGGCTGATGTTTACGCCCACCCTCCGCGCATAATCGGCCGTCAGCACCATGTCGTGGCCGAGGTCGCGCTGCACGCCCACCGACATCTGGTAGGTGCGTCCTAATGGGAAGCCGCCCGGCGGGTATATCTCCACGCCGCTCTTCGAGACGTCAATGCCCGTCGTTGTAAACGCTCCGCTGCGCGGAGGAGGCGGAGTAATCTTTGCCGTTATTCCCCCAATCTCCTGGTTGTAAATCTGTAGAAACTGCCCCAGCGTCATGGTCGTAAGCGCGGAGAGCGGTAAGGGTGCGCCGACCGGTATGAGCGAGCCGGCGCTGAGATTGATGATTCCTGGAATCGTATTCGTCAATGCGCTCGCCGGCAGCGTCGAACGTCCATCGCCCAACGGCCCGATCGAAGCGGGTTCACGCAGCTTGTAGTATCCCGGCGTGCCGTCCCAGTAAATGCCGGCGCCACCGCGGATCACCGTCTTGTTGTCCTTGAACGGACTCCAAGCGAATCCGACAGCCGGCTGCATCTCGTGCCAGTTATTGTTCGTGGGACCGAGGTTGTTGGCTCCAAAAATCGGCGCCAGGAACTGCGGCTTCGATAGGTCCGTATTGTAGAATCCAACCTGCGCGTTCCACGCCAGACCGTAGTTGATCGTCAAGCTCGGTCGGATCTTCCAGACATCCTGCACGTAGGCGCGATAAACCGTCTGCGGCTTATTCTGACTGTAGTCGTAGGGAGCGGGCGTCGAAACGCTGCCCACGCCCAGACCGCTCCAGATCTGCGTCCCTTGGTTCCACACCGGAAGATTCAGAAAATCGGCATCCGACTTAATCGTCGTGGGAAGGGTCGGGAAGAAAGACGACAGCCCCAGGCCACGGATGTAATCGGGCGCAAACACCGCTGTACAAAGCGGCGTACAGAACCCCCATAGCCCGGCCGAAGTCGCCCGGTTGCTATCCGCGCCGAACTTCAGACGGTGCGAACCGAGCTGCCAGCTCAAGCTTTCCGTCAACTCGTAGCGTCGCGTATTGCGCGCCTGCGGTGCGTTGAAATTTGGTCCGATCGCCGCGTTGCCCAATCCGAAATTGGAGCCAATCACCGCGAAAAGACTCGGCAGAGTTCCGCCCACGCACGGGAACACGCAATCCGCGGGCGTTGCCTGGTCGTTGTGATTGTTCCAGTACTGGAATTGGAATCGCAGATCGTTGACAACAGCCGGCGTGATCACGCTAGTCCATCCGATGATGCTCTGGTCCGCCCAGTTCTTGTTATGAACCCAGTTCGACGGGTCGCCATTCGAAAAGACGTCGCCGAATCCGCTATTCCCGTCGTGCGAGTAGCGCAGAAACAGCGTGTTCTGCGAATTGATGCGATAGTCCCAGCGAATGCCAAGCAACTTCCCGACATAGGGGCTGCCGTATGTGCCAGTCAAGGCGGCGAACGACGGCAGATTCGGCTGCACAGTCAGCGCCTGCACCTGGTTCGTGTGCTCAAAATTGAAAAAGAAGAAGAGCTTGTCCTTCTTGAGCGGCCCTCCCAGCCACATTCCGGGGTTGCGCCGCGCAAAAAACGGATCGGGATTGACCGCATTGCGCTGCAGCGCGGGATAAGCCGCCATATTATGATCGCGGTAGAAGAAATACCCACTGCCATGAAAATCGTTGCTTCCCGATCGCGTCACAACGTTAATCGCGCCCCCCGCGGTAACCCCCGTCGAAAGGTCGAAATTGAGAGAGGAGAGCTGGAATTCCTGCACCGTTTCCTGTGAGAAATTCATGGAGGAAATGCCGCTGGCGGTGTCGATGTTGTCCGACACGCTGCCGCCGTCGATCGTGAACAGCGTCCGGTTACCGGCGCCGAGTACGCTCACCGTGAACAGCGCGTTAAACTGTGCCGTCGATCCGTTCGCGATGGTAACGCCCGGTTCGAGGCTGGCTAGCTGCATATAGCTGCGCCCGTTCAAAGGCAGTTCCTCGATATCCTGGTGATCGATCACGCCCTGCACGGAGTGGCTGTCGTAGTTGATCTGCGAACTGGCCGCTTCCACTGTGATTACGTCCTGCGTCCCCCCAACCTGCATTGGCAGATTCACAGTGGTGCTACCACCCGCAAGCACGTTCGCTTGCCGTATTAATGGCCGGAACCCTGTGGCCTCAACGCGCACGTCGTAGTCCCCGGCCGACAAAGCGGGAGCGCTGTACAGTCCTTCGTTATTGGTCGTCGCGGTCCGGTTGAAACCGGTTCCTTTGTTCGTGATCGTTACCGTTGCGTTTGGGATGACCGCCCCGGACTCGTCCGTTACGGTTCCCGTGATAATCCCCGTAGGCGCCTGTGCACGGACCGGAAAGATGACCCCAGCCGCGACAGCCGCCGCGATAAACAACGTGGTCGCTATCTTCGACATCACTGATCCTCCTGGAGCAGAAAATGATGCCTGGTTACGATGCAAAAATATTAAAGTCGAGACCGACCGTTCGGTAGATTTTACATCGACCCTACAGCCGTGTCAATGGTAATTTAACTCCGTTGTAAGACGGACTTAGCAGGCCGCGACAGTGTGCCGCGTCGTATCCACCACTAGCTTTGCCAGCCGTTCCCGATGGAAAACCGCGTCGCCAAACGCGATCTCGGAACCTTTGGCGCGCCGGTAGTACAGGTGGGCGTCATTCTCCCACAGGAACCCCATGCCGCCGTGGACCTGAATCGCCCGATTCCCTGTCTCTCGATAGGCCTCGCTCGCGTAGCTTTTGGCGATCGAGACCGCTTCCGCCGCCTCGGGTAGACCCTCGCCCACGACCCAGCATGCGTAATAAGCAGCGGATCGGGAACTCTCCGTAAACAGCAGCATGTCGGCACACATGTGCTGAACCGCCTGGAACTGACCGATCGGCTTCCCGAATTGCTTGCGAGTCTTGGCGTAGCCGACAGCCAATTCGACCAGTCGGCCCATTCCCCCAGTCATCTCCGCCGTCAGCCCGGCAGTCGCGATGTCAAGAGCCGACTCCAGTACGCTCCAGGCCGCCTCGCCCTGCGCGATGATCTCGGCCTCCCCCGCTGCGACGTTTTCAAACGTGACTTCGTACAGTTTTCGGGTGAGGTCGATCGCCGGAGTGTGCCGGACGTTTAAACCCTGAGCGGCGGACGGTACGATGAACAACGCGAGATCGCCATCCACGCGGGCGGCACAGATCAGGAAATCGGCTACCGCGGCATCCGGAACGAACAGTTTTCGTCCCGTGAGCGAATAGCCGCCGCTATTACGTGCCGCGGCAAGGTTCACTCCGTCGATTTCCCAGGAAGCGCCGGCTTCGAGCAGCGCAAGAGTCGATTTTGCTTCGCTTCGGCAAATGGCGCTGAGATATTTCTCTTTATGCTCATCGCTGCCGCCCAGATCGAGAATTGCTCCCGCCAGGACCGTGCTTAAGAACGGACCCGGCAACAGCGCCCGCCCCATTTCTTCCAGCACCACCCCCAGGTCGACCATTCCCATTCCGAAACCACCGTACTCTTCGGGGAAGAGCAGACCGGTCCAACCCTGTGCCGCGATTTTCTTCCACAAACCCTCGTCAAACGCCGTTTCAGTCTCGGCGAGTTTTCGGACCAGCGCGATCGGGCATTCCGCATTGAGGAATTCACGAACCGAGTTCTTGAGCGTCGTTTGTGTTTCAGTCAGTCCAAAATTCATGTGTTCCTCCGCGAATCAGTAGCTCTTCGGCAGTCCCAGAACGAAATTCCCGATGATGTTGCGTTGGATCTCGGAAGTTCCCGCCTCGATCGTGTTGCCGCGCGCCCGCAGGAAGGAGTACGCGAAAAACCCGTCGTCGATCGCCGTCGGACCATCCTTCGTCAGTTGGCCGTACGGACCGAGAAGCTCCATCGCAATCTGCTGGAAGCGCTGATTGAGCTCCGACCAGAAGATTTTCTGGATGGAACCCTCCGCGCCCGGCATGCCGCTCTGGCTCAGCCGCGTAATGGCCCGCATCTGGTTCAGCCGCAGGATCTCGATTTCGGCGTGACACTGGCCCAGCTTCTGGCGGATCACGGGATCATCGGCAGCCGGGCGTCCATTGCGCAGAACGGTGTGCGAAAGCTCGATGAGGCGGTCCAACTGCCGCCGGTATGCGACCTGGGCTGACGAACCGAGCGTCGCCCGCTCGTGCATCAACGTGCCGATGGCGACCTTCCAGCCTTCTCCCACCGGACCGAGGACGTTCTCGACCGGCACCTTTACATCGCGGAAGAAGATCTCCGCAAACTCGGTCTCACCAGTCATCTGAAGCAGCGGCCGGACCTCGACGCCCGGGCTGTGCATGTCGACCAGGATGTAGGTCAGACCCTTGTGTTTCTGAGAGCCGGCTTCGCTCCGTGTGAGCAGCGCGCACCAGTCGGCCGCCCAGCCGTAGCTGTTCCAGACCTTTTGGCCATTGACGACGAAATGGTCGCCTTCGAGCCGCGATTCGGACCGGACATTCGCGAGATCGGACCCGGCCTCCGGTTCCGAAAAGCCCTGGCACCAGATTTCCTCCGCGCTGAGGATCTTCGGCAGATATCGCTTCTTCTGCTCCTCAGTTCCGAAATGGATGATAGTGGGACCGATGAGCGCCAGCCCCAGCACGTTGGCGAGCGGAGGAGCTCCGGTACTGCCCATCTCCTCGGTGAAGATGACCTGCTCCATGAGCGAGGCGCCGCGGCCGCCGTACTCCTTCGGCCATGCGATGCCGGCCCATCCGCCCTCGTAGACCTTTCTTTGCCACTCGCGCAGAAAAGCGAAGCGCTGCTCCATGGTGTCTTCGGTGCGGCGCTTTTCCCAGTCGCGTGGGGCGTTTTTCGTGAGCCAGGCGCGCAGTTCGTCCCGAAACTGCAGCTCTTGCGGAGTCAGGTTGAGATCCATGAACTGATCAGGATATCAGGCTTCAGGATCTCTCGAACAGGTTAATGTGGGTACTGTGAATAGAGCCCGGCGACTTCGGCATCGCTCAAAGCCCGGTTGTAAAGCCGCACTTCGTTGAGCAGGGCGTCCGCGAAGTAGAGCTGGCTGGAATCGGTTCCAATGTAGACTCCGTAGGGATAAACCGGCAGGACTTCGGTGCCAGTAAAAGTGTTCGCCAGCATCGGCATTGGAACGCCGTTCACGTATCCTTTTACAGTGCCGTTCGAGAATGTGAAAGCGATCTGCTGCCATTGGCCGATTGCAGCCGGGTAGTTGATCATGGCGTATTTACCGGCGCCGCTGAACTGCGGATATCGCATAGCTCCGTTCAGCTTGACGTCCCAGGTCCAGACCTTCGCGATGATGCGTGGGTCGACCGAAACAACTCCTTGCGGGTTCATCCAGAAGGACACGGTCAGCGAACTGGTCATCTCCAGGCTTGCGCTTTCCGGTACCGAGATGTACTGGCTGGCGCCGTTGAGGAAAACCGCGGTATCCGGCGTCGTGACCCACTGCCCGCCGAAGAGCGTGCCGGTGTTCCCCGATCCCGACAAATCGGCGGCAGAAATACCTTGACCGTCATTGAGCGGCCAATATGCGGACGGGCCGGACAAATTGGAATTGGTCATATAGGTCCCCGACATGTAATTGAACGCACCGAGGCAGAAGGGTGGTCTGAGATTGCCGTCGAAATCGGTGAGCACGCTCGTAAGTATCGCGCCGTTTCCAATCGCGGGGCTGGACGGAAGCAAGTGGAAATTGTAAGCCGAGGCATTGACGAACTGCGGATTTACACCCACCTGGTTGCTGAGCACGATCATGCCGGGAATCGGAGCGCCGATCAACCCCGCGCCGGGAGCGACCATGTTGCTGTACGTCTGAGAGGCGATCTCGCTGGCCTCGTAGGAGTCGATGGCATAGTTCCGGGGACTGCTGAAGATGTTATTGGCGATCACCAGGTTCGTGTGATTGCCCCAAACCTCGATTTGGCCATCGCGCTGCGGATTTGCGCCGGAAAACGTGTTGTTTACGATGCTGCAATTCAGCACGCCCGGTGACACCTGAACCCCCCAACCCGCCGTGAGGTTGTAAAACACATTGTTCTGAATCGTTACGTTGTTCCCATACAGGTAAACGCCGTGATCGTGGTTGTAAGCGTTTAACGGATTGGTAGGCAGGCGCCCGATGTTGTTGAACACGTTTCCATCGAAAGTGTGGTTGTAGGCGGAAGTGCCCACATAGGCGCCCACGATGCCGTATCCTCCGGAGCCCGGATCGTACACGCGGTTACCGATGTTGTGGAAGTGGTTTCCCCGGATGATGATGTCGTGTGCGTTGGCGTTACTGTTGATGCCCGCCCAGTAGCCGCCGGTGATATCAAAGTCCTGAATGATAACGTAAGCGGCGCCATTGTGCAGGTCGAAATAGGCATCGGAGATCAATTGGGAGTCGAGGACGGCGCCCCATTTGTTTTCCGCTTTGATCGTGATCCAGGCGCTCGGAGTTCCGGCAGAGGAAATGGAAACGACAGGGTGATACACACCGCAGGTGTCGCCACAGGTTTGAGCGCTTCCGGAATAATATGTCCCATTTCGAACGATTACGGTGTCGCCGGCATGCGCCAGGTTTACCGCCGTTTGAATGTTCTGTAAGGGAAATGTAATAGTGCCGGGGTTGGAATCCAAACCATTGGTGGCAACGTAGTACGTGTTTGCGCTCGCAGCAAATGGCAAGGCTACGAGCGCAAAGGCAAGGGCCTGCTGGACCCTCGTCACTGCAAAAGAATTCATGAAAATTAATCGGTTCCTTTTCCGTAAAACTCCACGCCTCTGGTTGGGGGGTGTGGCTCCTCTGGCCAAGCTCCGCCCCCAGCGCCGCTGGAGGCTTGCACGAACCGCATGTGAGCTTGGTTTACGCCATGAAGGGCACGCCGTCTGCCGACCTAAGGCCCTGATTTTTCGAGCCCGGCGGCTCGATGTTGGGTGTTATTGCGCGGCCGCTGGGTGATGGTTTGGGCGTTAGGAAAAAGTGAGATACTAGCCTATCTGGGCAGCGCATCAGTAGAACCCACCACCGCACCTACGCTCAAAAGAGAGCTGGGGCTCAGGGATGTCACCCTCTTTGCGATCGCATGTATCGTAGGTACGCGCTGGATTCCAGCGGCGGCGCACGCCGGACCGGGTTCGGTTACGTTGTGGCTTCTCGCGGCGGTTTTCTTCGTGGCGCCGCTGGCCGTTGCCGTGGCAACGCTTTCGGTGAAATACCCCGAACAGGGCGGCCTTTATTTATGGACGCGCCGCGATTTCGGGCCTTGGCAGGGTTTCCTCTGCTTCTGGGTCTACTGGATGGGGATAGCGTTCTGGTTTCCCAGCGCCGCTATGTTCTACATGAGCGTCGCGTTGAAGACGCTGGGGCCGTCGTTCGCGCATCTTGCCGACAACCGGGTATGGCTGCTCGCCATTTCCCTGCTGGCGATCTGGATTGCTCTCGGAACTAACCTCGTCGGCATGAAGATCGGGAAGTGGACGGAGAACATGGGCGGCGCCGCCACTTGGGTGCTCGGCGCGCTACTGGTGACCATCGCGGTGATGGTGTGGCGAACTCGCGGCAGCGCGACTCCCATTCATATCCTTCCCCACTGGGATTGGGACACATTGAGCTTCTGGGGAACAATTGCCTACGCGATGACCGGACTCGAACTCGCCGGATTGATGGGCGCCGAGATTCACGATCCCGAGCGGACGATTCCGCGCGCGGGCTGGATCGCATCCGGATTTGCGACGACGTTTTACGCCACGACAACGATCGCGCTGCTGGTTCTGCTATCGCCCGAGAACATCAGCGAGCTGAACGGCTTTGCCCAGATCGGCGATGCGGCATCGAAGGCACTCGGGGTGTGGTGGCTTCCGCCGCTGATTGCGCTGCTGGTGTCGGTGACCGCGCTCGGACAAATTGGCGGGCTCGGGACGGGGGTTTCGCGGCTGCCGTTTGCGGCCGGCGTGGATCACCTGCTTCCGGCGGCGTTCGGGCGGATTCATCCCAAGTGGGGCACTCCTCATGTTTCGATTCTGGCGCTCGGCGGCGTGGCGTCCTTTCTGCTCGTTTCGATGCAGTTGGGAGATACGATGCGGGCTGCATATCAGGAACTGGTTTCCCTCATGATCATTGCCGGGTTTATCCCGTATCTATACATCTTCGGCAGCGCTTGGAAGGCGGGGAAGCGGCTGAGCGCGCTGGGTGGCTGGGCCGTTACCGTGCTTGCCTTGGTCTGCTCGGTTGTGCCGACGGCCGCGATTACCAGCGTTTGGCTTTTCGAGGGCAAGCTGGCCTTGGGAACCGCGGCGGTGATTGGGTCGGCTTGGTTGGTTTATAGGAGAAATACCGCCTGAAGGCGGCGTTACTTCCTGCTAATTCCTAGCTGCTGGCATTTCTTATAGAGATGGCTGCGTTCCAGGCCGAGGGCTCGGGCGGTCTCGGTCATGCTGTTTTTCTGGCGGTCTAACTCGCTGAGAATCACTTCGCGCTCGAAGGCGTCGACGCGCTCTGAGAGCGTTCCGGTGTGGGTATCGAGTGCCGCGGGGGCCACGTCGGCGGGGAGGGCGAGGCGGACGGTTGGCAGGTCGACGCCATCATCGGCTAACAGGAGCAGGCGCTCCACCACATTGCGCAACTCGCGGACATTGCCAGGCCAGGAGTAGCGTTGCAGCTCCTGGTAGGCCTCGGGAACGATGCGGCGCAGCGGCCAGTCGTTCTGGCAGGCGATAGCTTCGGCGAAAAAGTCTACCAGAATGGGGATGTCTTCACGGCGGTCGCGGAGCGGCGGAAGCTGGATCGGGAAAACGTAGATGCGGTGATAGAGATCCTGGCGAAAGCCACCATTTTTGACCAGCTCTTCGAGATTGCGGTGGGTGGCTACGACCACGCGGACGTCGACCTGAATAGAACGGTCGCCGCCGATGCGTTCCACTTCACCGTTCTCGAGAACGCGCAGTAGCTTGGCCTGCATCAACAGCGGCATGTCGCCGATTTCATCGAGGAATAGGGTGCCGGCATGGGCCTGCTCGAACTTGCCGGCATGGCGCGACGCGGCGCCGGTGAATGAACCCTTCTCGTGGCCGAACAACTCGGATTCGATCAACTCGGCGGGAACGGCTGCACAATTCAAAGCGACGAAGGGACCGGCGGCCCGGGCGCTTTTATCGTGAATCGTACGGGCGACGAGTTCCTTACCGGTGCCGGTTTCGCCCAGGATGCAGGCGCGAGTTTCGCTGTGCGCCACGCGATCGACGCGCGACATGACGGTCTGCATCACGGGCGATTGCCAGACCAGTTTCTGTTTGCCGACGCGCTGGCGAAGCTCGCGGTTCTCCTGCTCCAGGCGGGAGAACTTGACGACATTGTCCAGGGTGAGCAGCAGCTTGTCGGTGGAGAGCGGTTTTTCGAGGAAGTCGACCGCGCCGAGCCGCGTCGCTTTCACCGCCATCTCGACGTTCGCCTGGCCGGAGATCATGACCACGGGAGCGGGGATGCCGGCGGCTTTCAGCGCGGCGAGCAGCTCAATTCCGTTCTTGCCCGGCATGACGACATCGGAGAGAATCATGTCGAATTTTTGCGACCGGGCCAGCTCCAGCGCGCGATCGGCGTTATCGCAGACCACCGCCTCGTGACCCTCCAGCCGGAAAGCGCGGGAGAGTGATGCCAGTGTATTCGGGTCGTCGTCTACGAGTAAGAGTTTGCTCATGAGATGGCATCCAATTCAATACGAAAGGTGGTGCCCTTGCCGGGCTCGCTATCCACCGCGATCGCGCCGTGATGGTCGGCAACGACCGACTGGACTATGGCGAGGCCGAGACCGGTGCCGTGCTGCTTGGTGGTGTAGTAAGGCGTGAACAGGCGCTCGCATTCTTCCTTGGTCAGGCCTTCGCCGGTATCGGCCACTTCGATGACGGTTCGCTTAACGGCAGCGCGCGTTCGGACGGTGAGGTCGCCACCTTGAGGCATGGCATCCATGGCGTTGAGCACCAGGTTGCGCAGGGCGCGTCGAAGCTGCTCGGGATCGGCGTTTACCTTTGCGACCTCGGCGAGGTCGAGATGTTCCCTGACGGGTGGACGGTCCGGCTGCGTGAGTTGAGCCGCAAAGAGCCGCATTACGTCGCGGGCGATTTCGTTGACGTCAACGGTTTCGAGATGCGGCGCCGGCATTTTGGCGAAATCGCTAAAGCGTCCGATGATGGCTTTGAGGTTGTCCAGTTCGCTGAGGAGCGTCGAGGTGCTTTCGCGGAAGACTTCGTCGAACTGCTCGGGGGAGCGTTCGCGGACACGCTGCAGATTCTCGACCGTGATCTGAAGCGGGAACAACGGGTTCTTTAGTTCATGCGCCAGGCGTCGGGCGAGTTCGCGCCAGGCCGCGACCCGCTCCGTTTGGACGATGCGCTGTTTCTGTTCGTCCAGCTGGGCGGCCATGGAGTTGAAGTTTTCCGACAGCACGCCGATCTCGTCGTGCGAGAGCACGGGGGCGCGAGCACTCCAGTCGCCGGCCCCGACCTTGTGGACGGCTGCGGTAAGTGCCCGAAGAGGACGCGTGACGCGTGAGGCGGCCCACCAGGTGAGTATGATGCCTACGAGCACACCGCCGAGGGCGGAGGCGATAGCGGTATAGCGCACGAACGCGCGCAGCCAATAGAGCTCGCCGCGGGAGTTCCCGACGATCAGGATGGCGAGCATGGGGTCGTCGCGGCCCGCGAGCGGCGTGGCGGTGAAGCTCTCCTCGAAGGGCCCGCTGCCGAGGATTCTCGTGATTTCGCGGCCGGACCGTTTGACGTCGCCGATGAGATCGAGCGGCCAGGGCGCCTCGGCTGCCAGCACACCGACGACATTCGCTCGGGTGATGTCAGGGGTGAGGTTGCGGTACAGCAAAACGTGCATGCTGTCGGGGGTGGGAAGGGAATTGAGGAAATCCTGCGTGTCGATGCGGAGTCCACCAACGATGTAAAGCAGGCCTGGACCGGCGGGAATGGTGCGAACGGCTTCCAATGCGAGAGCCGCGTCTTCGGGGAGTTCTTCTTTGCGGAGAAACGCGCCCTGAGATTTCCAGTCGGCGGTCGAGGCGAGCCAAGGCTCCTGGTATCCATAGCGCGCGGACCACTGCGCCGAACTGATGATGTTGCCATCAGGCCCGACGAATTCGAGGAAATCGAGCGATTGCTCGTGCGCCATGGACAGCGCATCGTTCACGAACTGGGCGAGATCGGCGTTCGGTTCTGAGATCGCAGCCGCCATGCGCTGTAATTGGTCGGAGGAGGCGATGGCGTCGACACGCTGGCTCACCTCGTCGCCGCGGTGGGTGAATTCGCGGCGGAACTGGGTCACGAGAGCGGTTGTGCGGCGCGAATCGCGATCTTCGAATGATCGCGTGATGGCGGACGAGACCGCGATCGCCACCACCGCCACGGTGACCACGAGCGTGATCGTTGTGGTGAGGATGACCTTGGTTCGAAAACTCACGGCTTTAACCACACATTGACGAGGTTGGCCAGCGGATCGATGGCGTTTGCTTCCTCGTCCCAGTTCTGGACGCGGGGGTGAATGCCGAAAACCTGTGGCACATGGACCAAGGGGATGATTCGTGAGTCGTCGAGCAGCGCGCGTTCCGCATCGTAGAGACCGTCAGGGGCGTTCAGGCTCTTGTCGCGTATGCGATCGGCGAGGCCGGTTTGGGAGGCCCAATCGCGAAGGTCGAGGGCTGCATTTGTGGAAGACAACGCCAGGTGAAGCAACTGGAGGTTTGCGTTCGAGGACTGCGAGGCGAACTGGATCACAATACCGGCGTCGCGGGCGTTGACCACAATACGATCGGCGACGGCGCGCGCCAGCGCGTCGCCAGGCGGAGTACTGAGCGAAAGAGCAGGTAGTTTCAGCGGCGCGGCGATTTCGCGGGCGCGGGCTGCGTCGTGGGCTTGAGGAAAGACAAATTCATAGCCGGTGAGCCATTGGGGCAGGAGGCCAGTGGCGGATTCACCGCGCCGTTGGAGAAGGACGTTAACGATGGATGCGCGGTCGATGGAGAGAGACAGAGCGTCGTGCAAGGGCTGCTGCTGTGTGGCCGCAAGATAGAGGGCCAGGAGCGACGCAGACGACGATTTCCAGACGCGCAGGCCTTCGGGGATCGCACGGCGGCTCAATGTGACGGGCAATTCCTGAAACTCGGCGGACGAGTTGGGACGCAGTGGGCCCACCGTGAATTCGACGGAATCGAGGAATGGCCGGCCGTGCCAGTAGTCGTCGTTCGCCGTCAGTACGCCGTGATGGGGCGGCTCCCACTTCGACACGCGGAACGGTCCGGTGCCGGCGCCGGATCGGGAGACGGCGAACTCGGGGCGCGAAAGGTCGTCGAGCAGGTCGGGAATGGGCCGCGCGCATTGGACGATCAGCGATTGCCCGTTGGCGGCGAACGTCAGGTCGGGATAGAGCTGTTTCAGACGCGGTTCGAGGCTGGCGGCGACGGCTGCGGCATCGAGCGGGGTGCCGTCGTGAAAGACGACTTTGGAGCGGATCGCGAAGCGCCAGCGCTTTCGGGCGGAGTCGGAAGACCAGGTTCGCGCGAGCAGCGGCTGAATGACGCCGCGCTGATCCATGCGGAACAACGTTTCGGCCACGAGCGGGGATTTTGCCGGATCGGGCAGCGCGGTTGTCAATTGCACGTGCAGCGTTCCGCCGTAGTGCGGCCGCGTGGCAGCGAGAAGCGACGCCGATGCGAAGGTTACGCTACTGAGTGCAAGCAATGCTGATGCGCGAAGCCTCATACATTCCTGTTCGAAGGTTGTGCACTACGAGTCTTGCGGCGGTTGGCGTGTCGCCCGGCCACAGGGCGGTGACAGCGCCCGGCAGGATCAGGGGTTCGGAAACGGGCACAGCACCGGCGGAGGTGATTTCAAAAGCCTGGAGGTAATCCTGAGAATCGCCGGCCGCGAATCCGGTAGCGAGAACCTGGTGCTTTGAGCCACAGATGCTGGCGATGCCCGCGATGTCGCTGCCCCAGCCGGTAATGGTCAGCGCCGCGAGGCGTGTTGTGCCATCGACAGCGGCAATAGCGAGTCCATTGCCGGTGTCGGCGGTGGTGTAGTAGCGGCCGAGTTCGGAGTCCTCGAAGTAGTTTCGGCCGGCCGCCCAGTGTAGAGGATCGCCCGAGGGACAAGTGGTCTTCAACTCGGGCGTTGGGGCGACGGTGCAGGTTGTGCCGGGTGACGAAAGCCTGATGCCTTCGGGGGTGCGGTCGAGGCGGCCGCGCGGGTCGCGGGGCATCGGGGTGGTTGCGGTTAGCGGAGCGATGCGGTCGGGCTGTCCGGGCGCGATTCGTACGACTCGGTCCGGCTCCAGGATTAGCGTGCTTTGATCGACCGGCAGGAAATCTAGTATGGGCTCGTTCTGCTCTCGTACGATTTCGCGTTGGATGGTCAGGCGAAGTTCCTTCGCGGCTATCGGCGGGCGCGACCAGGTGGCGATTGCAGTGAGGGCGCCGGACTGGACGATCAGGAGTGGTCCGGCCTTGTTCTCGCTGATCCAGGCGTGAAGCCTGGTTTCGGAACCGTCGCTAAGCGTCAAGCCACCCTCCTTTAAAGCGTCTTCCAATCCATGGCGTAGCTCGTCGGCGTCCGCGGCGGGTGTCGACGAGCGGTTTTCAAAATCGAGAGCGACAGCCGAGCGGGGCGGAATCTGTGCCAGAATTTTCGCTGCCACCTGCCGGATAGCGTCCGCGGACGTTTGCGTGAAACCGATCGCCGCAAAGAACAGCAGAAGAGCAAACTGCCGTTTCATCTGCGGGCGGGCGCCGGTGGGAGCTTATCGAGGGCGAGCACTGGTCACATTATACGAATTCCGCACCATTGCACCGAGAATACAACGCAGGGCCGCGGCCCCGATGGCATAAGCGCAACCACAACCGAAACTAAAGCCGACAACGAGGGCGATCACTGGCCGCCTCCAGTGGATTCAGCAGCCGTCACGACTGCCGGCGCGTCGAGGATCTGTGCGATCTGCTCGGTGCGTTCGCCGAGTAATTCCACGGTGTCGCCCTTCTCGACGAGCTTGAACAACTCTTCCGCTTCCTTAGTCCTCATTCGAATGCACCCGTGTGAGGCAGCTTTGCCGATGGAATTCGGGGCACTCGTTCCGTGGATTCCGTAGCCCTTGTAGCCGAGGCCCATCCAGCGGGTCCCGAGGGGGTTTGCCTTTCCGGGAGGCACCACGACGCCTTTCGGTCCATACCAGGTCGGGTTTTTCACGAGGCTCGCGATCTGGAATGATCCCACCGGGCTGGGCGTGCTGTCTTTTCCGACGGCGACGTCGAAGATCCGCTTTACCTTGCCGTCTTCGAGGAGCACCAGCTTACGGTCGGGGATGCTAACCAGAATCTGGCGGGTGTGAGCGTCTGCCGCCAGCATGTCGGCCGCACCGAACATCAGGATCGTTGTCATTTTTGCGAGTCTCATTGGCTGCCTTCCTTTTCTGTCGCTTTGTTAGAAGGCAGGTCGCGGACCGGATGTAAGTTGCTGATTCTAAAATGGGTGTGGGTAGGAGAGACGTGGGCCGGCGGACGCGTGTGTCAGGGCTGACACGGCCGTCCGGTCTTGCCTGTGCGGGCACTCATGCTGTACACATAGCGGATGTCATTGATTTTACTCAGTTTTGGCTCGATTGCGACGCTGGCATCGGGCCGGCGCGACGCAGATTTCATGGTCTGCGTCGCGCCGCCCGGCGTCGGACGGTGCTTAAATACGAAGCGGTTTCAGGTTAGCAGGCGGGTCAAGACCGGAACGCGCCGGCGGCGCACGGCGCGTGCACGAAATTCTGTCATTACAGCTAAATGCGGTGAAACGCCGATGATGAGAATTGTGGTGACCACGGAGGCCGCCTATTATTTCGCAGCACCCTTGCGAGCCAGCTCGGCATCCACCAGCAGCTTGAATTGATCGAAACCAAGGGCACCGCCAATGCGGATGCCGTCGACGACGAAGCTGGGGGTAGTTGCCAGGCCGAGCTTTTTAGCCAGCGCGACATCAGACTGCACCTGCTCCTCGCCGGCCTGCGAGACGCAGGCGTTCAGCCTGTTCTTGTCCGCGCCCGCCGTTACTTTATTCGGCGGTTCTCCGGCCAGGAGTTCGTCGTGCGCCTTCCAGAACTTGCCCTGGTTTCCCATGCACACGGCTGTTAACGCTTTCTGTTTTGCTTTCGCGTGCATGTCCAGAGGAAGATTCTTGAACACCAGCCGCACCTGGCTTGGATAAGCGGCGAGTACCTTTTTTACAACAGCCTCGTCATCTCTGCAATAAGGGCAGTCGTAATCGGCAAACTCGGTGATGGTTACAGGAGCATCAGCCGGGCCACGGACGGGCGAGTTGCCGGGCGGGCACCCATAGCGCTGTTTTGTGAGCTGTTTGTCGAGCCAGGGGTGACCGCTTTCTGCGATGGCAAGCGGTGTGAGCAAAGCAAACACGAGGCCGCCCAGCACCAGGGTTTCTTTAATTGATAAGGCAGCAGACACTGAATTGCTGTTCATTGAATCTCTCTCCTGGCATTGAACGCAGGATCCGGGGAAAAACCGGCTCAAGAATGGCACCGGGTCATTACAGCTCTTCCCGAAGTTCCTCTGTGTCGTTGAGCAGAACCTTTTGTGCGATCTGACTCCACGCAGAGCACGTACCAGACGATGTACTCGTACGATGCGCAGGACGACCTGATTGGCGTCTTGCAGGGCGGCAAGCAGTTTTGTTTTGTCGCGGGTTTGACAGCCATGCAGTCGCGATGCTTTACCTACGATTCTCTGAAAGAGCTGGTGCAGGCCGCTAATCCAGAGAATGGGACGCTTAAATACAGCTATGACGGCAGCGGGAATCTGAGCTCGCGCACAGACTCGCGATCGAGCTCGATCACAACCAACTACGGGATATGATGGGCTGAACAGAATCTCAAGCAAGACTTACACGGATGGCAAGACGCCGAATGTGAGCTATTCCTACGACCAGGGTGGGCAAGCAGCGTGCGCCAATGGCCACCTAACCACGGTCACGTCCGGCTCGCAAGCTTATACGCGGGGATATGACTGCCGGGGCCGGGTGCAGAGCAGCACGCAATCGGGCTATCCCGCCATGTCGTACACGTACTTCCTGAATAGCGCCCTACACACATTCACGTTTCCTTCCGGCCGCCAGCAAACCATAACCTACGATAATGAAGGCAGAGCGAACGGAGTCACCGGAATGCAGCAGGGAGCAAGCACGACGTATATCAGTGCGCTTTCTTATTGGCCCAATGGCACACCACAGCAAATCACGACGGGAGCCGCATCACCGGCCGCGATACAGCAGTTTTGTCAGAACAATCGGCAGCAGATCACGGGGATAGTGGTGGCAGGGACCGCTGTGTCGAACTTCAACACGCCTTCTGTTTGCGCAACACCGGCGGTTCCCTCGAATCCAACGCTATTCCTGCGTCTATCGTACGGCACGACGGGCGCGAATAGCGGCAACCTATCGAGCGAGCAGATCGTGACATCAAGCGTCAATGTCAGGCAGAACTTCACCTACGATGCCTACAACCGCTTACGGACGGCAAACGAAATCAACAACAACGCCGGCGGCGCGCAAGGCTGGGCGCAATCGTATCTTATGGATGCATTGGGAAATCGAGCGCTAGACCTTAGCAACAGCACTTATATACCCAATCCAGACCAGACGCCGGAGGCGTTGTCGCAGTTCAGCAACAACCAGTGGTCGCCGGGGGTAGGCTACGCCTACGATGGCGGGAATCAGACCTCGACGGGAACGAAGAATAGTCCGGGCATCGTGGCGAATACGTACAGCGACGACGCGGAAGGTCGGGTGATCACCGCGAATATCGCGGGCACCGGGAATGTCACGTACTCCTACGACGGAGAGGGCCGGCGGACACAAAAGAACGTGGGCGGGGTTGTGACGAACTTCGTCTACGATTCAACCGGGGCATTAGTGGCGGAATATTCGACGAACCCGGCGCCGGCGACGGGAACACAGTACCTGTTTGCCGATCACCTGGGAGTACCAGGCTGGTAGCAAACGGGAGCACGCTCAAGCGGTACGATTACCTTCCCTATGGGGAGGAGATCGCTAGTGGCATGGACGGTCGCGGTGCTGATTACGAGCCGCAGGTCACGTTCCCGTCAGGTCCGGATGTCGTCAATCCGAAGTTCACGGGGCAATTTCGGGATAACGAAACGGGCCTCGATTACTTCGGAGCGCGGTACTTCTCGGGGGCGCAGGGGAGGTTCACGAGTCCCGATCCGAAGATGTTCCCCCACGACTTCACGGACCCGCAGAGCTGGAACAAGTATGCCTATACCAGGAACAATCCGTTACGGTATGTCGATCCCGACGGCGAAGACTGGCAAGATTACCTGAAGGGTGCGATCAACGCCTTCGCGAATGACAACACCGTAGGTGCTGCGCCACGCCTCAGCGGCAACGGCGACTTTAGAACGGGTCAAGCAATCGGTGACGCCCTTGCAACTGTGACAGGTACGGTGGAGACGATACTTGGCAGCGGCGGCGAAATCCTGGGAGCAGGCCTCGACCTGACTGGAGTAGGCGCGCTCCTTGGCGTTCCGGTAAATGTCGCTTCGGCCGGGCTCATCGCACATGGCGCTACCACGGCCGTGGAAGGAGGAGGTCATCTCGCAAACGCAGCGTTTGCTCAAGGCAATGGGCCAACTGTCGATCCAGCGACGGGGCACGAGGTTGGCAGATTTGTGGGCGACGAAAAGGGAAATGTAATGATAGAACCCAAGGGAGGCAAGACGGTTCCGGCTGGCCAGGGCGGTGCCGATACCCACACACTGTACCCTAATGGCTCAAATGCCCAGCGGTTGAATCCGCAAGGGCATGCCAACAATCCAACGCCCCACGGTCATGGGCATCTACCCGGAACTGGGCCAGGCAAGAAGGGGCAAGGTCCTTCGCTGAGCCCAGAAGGTAAGGTAGTGAAACCAAACACTAAAGACGCGCATTGGCCAATAAACCAGTGATATGGAACCAGAAGCCTTTCTAAAAACAATCTATCTCGGTGACAGAGCATGCAAAGGGCTGGTCCTTGATTCCTGGGAAAAGAAGCTGAAGCTGCTTGTCGATGTAGTTTCTAGAGTCCGCGATGAGTCGGGCCAGTGGAATTACTATGACGGGGAGGATATCGAGGACGGATACGTGGTATTCGATGGTCTGCGTGAGGTCCGTTTTGACCCGTCTGGGCCGCTGCCCAACGACTACATCAACAGTATTAGTGTGAGACGGGCGGAGTCCGACACTGACGTTCTGTATGAATTCTCCATTTCGATCTCATCGGTTGACGCCGAAGGTGGGAGTCGGGAGGTAATCGTCACTGCAATTGCATCAGACGTCTACATTGAAGATCCGCAAAAACCCGGCCAGCCAGTACGGTAGAGCCTCTCTGATTGAATGCTCCTGGGTATCGGGGCAGCCTATCGTGAGTGGGGTAATGTGGGGGGCCAGCAGTTAATGTTTCCGCCGCTGGCCGCTCGTGGTGGGTGCCCGGAGAGCAGCAAAAGGGTAGCGGCAGAAAAACGATGCCTTCGGCATCGGCTGAAGGGTGAGACTGCACCTGCTCCTCGCCGGCTTGCGAGACGCAGGCGTTCAGCCTGTTCTTGTCCGCGCCCGCAGTTACTTTATTCGGCGGTTCTCCGGCCAGGAGTTCGTCGTGCGCCTTCCAGAACTTGCCCTGGTTTCCCATGCACACGGCTGTTAACGCTTTCTGTTTTGCTTTCGCGTGCA
>Ga0209168_10001332_pt1 | contig 19726 bp, 18 predicted proteins | sample Coa_R1_FD_187156 | JGI IMG/M metagenome (GOLD analysis project Ga0209168, IMG submission 187156) | Surface soil microbial communities from Centralia Pennsylvania, which are recovering from an underground coalmine fire - Coalmine... | ecosystem: Environmental > Terrestrial > Soil > Unclassified ...
ACCGCCGACGTCTACGCGATCAACGCCTCGACCGGCGCCAAGATGTCCGGGCTCGCCGGCTCGGGCGGGTTGGACAACGCCTACTCGCAGTTGGCCGCGGTTCCCGGCGTGGTCTCCGCGATCGGACTTGGCTGGGACAACGGCACGCTGTCGATTCGCGGCGGCAAGTTCCAAGACGCTGCCTACGAGTTCGACGGCGTTCCCGTCAACAGGTCTTTTGACAACTATCCGGCCACCGAGCTTGCTACGCTCGGCCAGCAAGAGCTACAAGTCTACACCGGCGGCGCGCCCGTCGGAACCAGCGCCAACGGCATAGCCGGATTCGTGAACCAGGTCATCCGCAACGGCACGTATCCAGGCTTTGCGGAGATGAACTTCGGGGTCGGCGGTCCCGCGCTCTACAACAAATTCGACATACAAGCGGGCGGCGCGACGCCGGATCGCAACTTCACATACTTCGTCGGCTTACAGAAATCGTCGACTTCGCAGAGGCTTGCGGATCAGTTCAACGGCGCGTCGCTGACGAACTCGGCAGCCAACGTCACACTCCTGGACTTCAAGGTGCCGCCGGGCGGTCTCAGCGCGGGCTGCAACCCCGCGACGAATCCGAACTACGCGAGCTATACGATCTGCTACGCGCAAGGCGTCGGCCCATTCTTCGGTCCGAGCGGCTACATCCTCGGGCCCTGGACATGGGATTCTCCCGCTACCGCGTACGACTCACAAAACGTCATCAACTTGCATTTCGGCATTCCACATTCCAAGGATGCCGGCAAGGACGACATCCAGGTCCTTTTCGACAACTCGTATCAGTTGACGAACTACTACAACACACTCGGCGACATGTTGCCGGCGATTCAAGCGGATTGCGCCGCGGGCGGACCGATATTCGCCAACGTCTCCTGCACCGGCCCGATCATCACGGCGCCCAGCGGCCTCGTGTATCAAGGACCGACCGGTGTTGCGCTACCTGCAAGCGCCACGTCGCGCATCGTGCCGTACGCATTCCCCGATTGCTCGCTTGTCTGCCAGCCGGGCATCAACGCGGCCGACGGACAGCAAGTGGGCCAGAGCATCGAGAAGCTCCAGTATCAGCATAACTTCGGGAGTACGGCGTACCTCCGTGTCTACGGCTACTCGTTCTATTCGTGGTGGTACAATCACGGCGCTGTCGGAACGGCGTTCCCGTTCGTCCTGAATCAGAACCCCATGTATGACCTCGACACGCACACCCGCGGTGTTTCAGCGACGTTCGCCGATCAGCTGAATGACAAAAACCTGTTCAGCGTTGACGCGTCAGTCGTTCACGCCACGAGCACGCGCTACAATAACTCGACGTATAACACGGGGCCCGGGAGCACGCTTTCGGAACTGGTCAGCTCGGCGAACCCGCTCAACGGCTTGTGCTACAACCTTGCGAATACTGCGGTGCCAGTCTCGTGCGAGCCGGGTGGAGGCGCAAGCAGAACGACGTTCGGCGCCCCGCTTCCCACCACCCCAGCACCCGCCGGCTTCGAATACCTCGTCGTAGAAAACGGCAATCACGGCTTCCTCAACCAGGTCGTGCCGACGTTCACGAGCTTCGACATCAACGATGATCTGCAGGCAAGCGAACACCTGAAGTTCAGCCTCGGCCTGCGTCTCGACAACTACCAATTCCTAGGATCAAACACTCAGGGACTCGCGCGCACGTTCTGGTTCAACGCTTGGAATCAGGTCGCGTGCGTCTCGACGGCTCCGGGTTCGACGCCGTTCTTCAATCCCGCCGGACCCGGCGCCGCGTGCCCGGCCGGAACCAAGGTCGCGACGATGGTCAACACCCCGAGCGACAACAAATACAACGAGACCGAACCGCGCGTCGCGTTCACCTACTCGACCACGCCAAACGACGTCTTCCGCGGTGAATACGCCGTAAGCGCGCAGCCGGCCAACGCCGCGTACCAGCAGTACAACACGGCGCAGCAGAACCTTCCGAACGCGATCGCGCCGTCGTTCTACCAATACGGCTTCAACTCGCCCAGCCACGTGATCCCGCCGCAGGTGGCCTACAACACCGACGTCTCATGGGAGCACCACTTCAACGGCAGTGACGTCTCGTTCAAACTGACGCCGTACCTGAGAAAGACGAAGGACGAGAGCCAAAACATCGTCATCAGCTTCGCGACGAACTTCGCTTCCGGACTGCCGATCGGCAATTCGACGGACACGGGCGTTGAGTTTGCGCTGACGAAGGGCGATTTCAACGCGAACGGCTTCTCGGGTATGCTCTCCTACACGCATGAGAACAACGTGACGCGATATTCTCCGCTGCCAAACGGCAACGGGTCGCTGCTCTCGTCGATCAACAATGCGATCAAACAATACAACGGCTACACGAGCGCGTGCGCGGCCGCCCCGACGCGGCCGATTTGCGGCGCGACCGCCACAGGAGCCGCGGCAGCTCCTTGCTATACCGCCGGCGGGGCGCCCGATCCCGGCTGCGCGGCCGGCGACATCGCAAATCCGTACTGGAACGCTCCGCCGCGCGGCCTGTTCGATCTGTACGGCACATATCCGACCGAACAGCTCGGCGGATTCTTCCCCAACGCGAACATCTTCGGGTCGATTCCTACGGGCGTCATCCCGAACTACTTCACCGCGGTGTTGAACTTCCGGCATGGCAAACTCGACCTCACCCCGACGGCCGTGTTCACGGAAGGGAACGCCTACGGTTCGCCGCTGGTCGCCGCCGGTATCGCGCCCGACTTGGGCTTCTTCTGCTCGAACGGGCAATCGCCGACGCTAACCGGATCAACGACGGGCGACCCGCGTTACCCGTACGGAGCCGCCGGCGGTTCGCCGTTTAACGCTACGTGCTTTGCTCCGCTCGGCGGTGTGCCGGATCCTGTCACACATAACTTCGACTCCTTCGGAACGTTCCGTAACCCGTCGAACATCAACCTCGGCATGCAGATCAGCTACGATGTCTCCCCACATGCCACGGCACAATTCCAGCTGATCAACGTCTACAATCGGTGCTTCGGCGGAGCGAGCGAGCCGTGGACGAAAGGCGCAGGCGAACACATCTGCGGCTACGTCGGCGGCGGCAACGGCTTCGGCTACGGAGCCAACTTCTACAATCCGAACTCGACGATCGATCCGGGCGAACGGTTCCCATACGTCGGCGCAAACGGCGGCGCGCCGTTCTTCGCCGTCTTCGATCTGAAGTTCAAGATGTAGGCCATATCTCTACGACGACGCTCAAGGGGCCGACGCTTTCGTCGGCCCCTTCTTGCAATCCGGAGGATACCATGATGTTCGCGCAGTTCTCGTTCATCGTTCTCGCGCTCGTCGCTCCCGCGGCCGGCACCGGCGGCGCGTCGCCGTTGCGCGAAGTCGTCTTCAACGCTTCGTACAGCGATACGCATACGCAGAACACGACGTCGTTCTACGGCAATCAACAAGCTCAAGTAGCTGACAGCGATCGCGGAACGGTCAGAGTCGACGTCATGGAGACGTCGGCGGAGGCGCTCGGGCTTCGGATCACCGAGACGTGGAACGCCACGGGAACGCCGCGCGTCTACTTGGGCAACATCGGCGCGGACTGCTCGGTCAATTTCGCGCCGGATACCATCCAGCTCGTGACGCGCGAGCTGCTCGGCTACTTCTGCCGCGCGCTAGGCACGCAGCACTCATATGCGGCCGATGAGAAGTGGTCCGTCAACGGACCGGCGCATACGGGCATCACGGAATCGTATGCCGTGACGAAAGTAGATGGGGCAAAGGTGACCATCCATGAAAGCCGGTCCTCGAACACATCAACCGTCCAGGCCGGCGAACTAAGCGGCGATTCGACGGTCGTCTACGAACCGGCGAAGCTCGTACCCGTCAGCGGTTCGTTCGATCTGAGGGTCGCCAGCGGCAGTTTCGCGACGACCGAGGAGGATACGGTTCTCTTACGTTTCGACCGCGTCTCCGACTCGCTCGATGCGAACCCGTGACTGAAGGGACCGATTTTCTATCGGCCCAATGGGCGAGCGATGGGGGAGCGCCAATGGACGGCCTGACCTACGTGCGCGAGATGCGCGATCGAGGGACCAACTATCCTCCGATTGGTCGGTTCGTCGAGTTCGCGGTGCGCGACGTGGCGCAGGGCCGCATCGAAGTCACCGGTCGCCCGAACGAGCAGCACTACAATCCGTTCGGCGTCGTGCATGGCGGTTTTGCCTGCACGCTCATGGATCTTGCGCTCGGACACGTCTCCGTGACGATGCTTCCATCGATGGAGAAGGCCGTCGTCACGACAGACCTGTCCGTGAAATACGTGCGCCCGCTCTACGCCGCGGTCGGCGAAGTCTCGTGCGTCGCGACGGTCTTGCACAGCGGCAAGACGATCATCGTGGCCGATGCCCAATTGCGCGATCAGGCCGGCAAGCTGTACGCGACGGCGCAGTCGACGTGCTTCATCGTACCGCGGCGTTCGAGTTAGGCGCCGTTCTCCGAACGCGCGGCCCAAGAGATCGCGTCCTCGAGTGATTCCTCGCCCCAAAAAAGCTCGCCGCGAACGAGGCAATTCGGCGCACCGAAGATTCCCAGCTCGATCGCCCGCGCGGTGTTGGCGCGAAGGCGGCCTCGTTTGTCGGGCTCCAACGCACGAGCGACGATCTCGTCTGCAGGCAGGCCAAGGCGACGAAGGACGTCGAGGACGACGGCGGCATCCCCGATATCACGGTCCTCACCAAAGTTCGCCGTGAAGACCGCCCGAATGAAATCTCCGCACCACGGCTGATCCGCTATTGAACACGCGACTCGTGCCGGCAGGGTCGAGCCGCGGGGAAACGCGGTTGGCCTCACCCACGGCAATCCAAACTTGTCGGTGAGCCTCTCCATGTCGCGCCACATATATGCGCCGCGCCGCTCATTGATGTTGAACGGCGAATCGTTCCAGCCTTGCAGTTCGAAGATCGGCCCGAGCAAGAACGGCATCCACACGAGTTTGACGCCCGCTTTGCCGCACAGATCTTCGATTCGCATGGCGGCGATATATGAGTACGTGCTTGCGAAGTCGAACCAGAACTCCAAATCGGGTTCGCGCTCTCCAGGTTTCATGACACTGGTGGCCGATTCGCGCGTTCCCCTTTGCCGTCCCGCGCCGCAGCGTACCGGATGTTCCCATAGGGGTACTCAAACGCGCCGTGAGTATGCTAGTTTAAGGATAGGAAAAGCGCGCACCACCGTCAGGAGACGATCCACTGTGAAGAACAAAGGCACGAAGAAAGTCAAGCGCGGTCTCGCGCAGATGCTCAAGGGCGGCGTCATCATGGACGTCACGACGCCCGAACAAGCGATCATCGCGCAAGCCGCAGGGGCGGTCGCAGTCATGGCGCTCGAGCGCGTGCCGGCCGACATCCGCAAAGAAGGCGGGGTCGCGCGCATGGCCGACCTTGAGATCGTTCAGCGCATCATGGATGCGGTCACCATTCCGGTCATGGCAAAGGCGCGCATCGGCCACTTCGTCGAGGCTCAAGTGCTGCAAGCGATGGGTGTCGATTTTATCGATGAAAGCGAAGTGCTGACGCCGGCCGACGACGCCTACCACATCGACAAACGCGATTTCACGGTGCCGTTCGTCTGCGGAGCGCGCAATCTCGGCGAGGCGCTCCGACGAATCTCCGAAGGCGCGGCCATGATCCGCACGAAGGGCGAGGCCGGTTCCGGCAACATCGTCGAAGCGATCCGCCACCTCCGACAGGTCAATGATGATATCCGCCGTCTCGCGTCGTTACCGGTCGAAGAGCTCGTCTCCGTCGCCCGCGATCTCGGCTCGTCCATCGAGATCGTCCGCGACGTCGCGAAGGCCGGCCGCCTTCCTGTCGTCATGTTCGTCGCGGGCGGTGTTGCAACGCCGGCTGATGCCGCGTTGTGCATGCAACTCGGCGCCGAGGGCATCTTCGTCGGTTCGGGGATCTTCAAGAGTTCCGAACCCGAGAAGACCGCCAAGGCGATCGTCTCGGCCACGCACTTCTTCGATGATCCCGCGAAGATCATGGAAGCGTCGAAGTCGATCGGTGCGCCGATGGCGGGGCTTGAGATCTCGCAGATCCCGAAGGATCAACTGCTGGCCGGCCGCGGCTGGTAATCGTGTCTGAAGGGGCCGACGTCAGTCGGCCCTCATCAGAAGAATTCATATGTCCAAAAAAACCGTGATCGGCGTTCTCTCGCTGCAGGGCGACGTCGACGAGCATATCCACGCGCTGCGCAACGCGGACGCAAAGGCCCGCGGCGTCAAGACTTCCGACGACCTTGAGAAAGTCGATGGTCTCGTCATGCCCGGCGGTGAATCCACCACGCTCGCCATCGTGCTCGAACGGTTCGGCCTCGTTAAACCCTTGCGGGCTCTCGCAGCCCGCGGCACGCCGATCTGGGGCACGTGCATGGGAATGATCATGATGGCGCGCAGCGTCGTTGGATCGGCGCAGCCAACGCTCGGATTTCTCGACATCGAAGTGAAGCGTAATGCGTTCGGCCGGCAAGTCGAAAGCTCGGAGCTGCGATTGAACATCGATGGCATCGACGGCAAACCGTTCCCGGGCGTCTTCATTCGTGCGCCGTGGATTGAACGGGCGGGCCGCGACGCCAAAATCCTAGCACGTGTGAACGACAAAGGCGTCATGGTCCGCCAAGGCGCGTTCCTCGGAACGTCTTTTCATCCGGAATTGACCGATGACGCGCGCGTCCACCGCTACTTCGTGGAGATGGTGGAACGGGTGCTGGGCAAAGGCTGACGATCATCTCGGAGGCAGGGGACCGCTCCGAATCGCGATAAATGAAGCGCGTACAGGGGGTCCTTACTTCGGATGGTCGACGTCCTCGTCTTGAACGCCACCTACGAAGCGCTCAACGTCACATCGTTGCAGCGAGCGGTAAAGCTCGTATTTTCGGGCAAGGCCGAGGTTCTCCACACCCACGATCGCCCGCTCCGCGCCGCCACCTTCGAGATGCGAATGCCATCCATCATCCGCATGCTCTACTATATCCGGCGGCCGCGCCAGCAAGTCGCACTCACGAAGAAGAACGTGCTCTTGCGCGACGACTACACGTGCCAGTACTGCACCCGCAAGGGTGACGGTCCGATGACGGTCGACCATGTGGTGCCCAAGAGCATCGGGGGCCCGTCCACGTGGGAGAATCTTGTCTGCGCGTGCCTCGCCTGCAATAATCGCAAGAACAACCGCACGCCGCAAGATGCGAACATGCATCTCGCGCGCAAGCCGCGCATGCCGAAGTACATCCCGTGGATCCAGGTGAAGCGCCACACGCTGCCTGGCGAGTGGTATAAGTATTTGTTCTTGTATCACGTCTCGATCGAAGAGCGCATAGAGCCCTGACATAGGCTATGTAGGGCGGACCTTTACGGTCCGCCGAGAGTCGTGATGAGCGATCCCAATCGCGAGCCCGAAGACCCGACGAGCTTTCGCTCGATCGCAGTCTGGTGGCGAGCGCTCACGTGTGTGCCAGTCGGCGCCATATTCGGCTTCGTTTGCGCATTGGTCATCCTATCGCTCCGAGGTGTGCATGCTATTGAACCACCACTCGCGTTGCCGCAATCGCTGTATCTCGCAGCCACGGTCGGCACGCTTTGGGGTGCCGTCTACGTGCCGATCGCCTATCTGATCTTTTTGCGCAAGGAGCGACTGCTCAACGCGCTCATCGGCGTCGCGATCGGTACGATCCTCATCGGCGTCTTCGGCCTGCGGTTCGTGGGTCCGTTTGCGCCAGTCACGATTTCCGCGTCAGTTGGGTTCTGGCTTAGCTGCATCGCGATTTATGCAAATCGCGAGCGGCGACAGCATGACGACGGATGGCAGGGTTACTTCAGTCCGCCGATCCAGAGGAAATGACGATGGACGCCGTCACGCAACGAGACATTCGTGATCATTCTCTCGATTGCTCTGTTTGCCGGGCCGGTCGGCGCAATGTTCTTGGCCTGCGGATGGATGGCGCGGCGCGAGAAGCGACGAGCGGCGTCCTAAGGCGGAGGTCCGATCACTCGCGCGGGGCGATTTTCTCGAAGATCCTTGCGACGGGGAGCGCGAATCCGGCGAGCGATGCGTGCGTCAGAACTTCGTCGCTGCCGAATTGCTTGCGACCGCGCGCGTCGCATGCCTCAACTGTCTTTTGGACCGGATCGACGATGAACACGACTTCGGCGCCGGATGCAAGATACACACGAACGTTCTCGTCGACATCTCGTTGCGCGTCGCCCGGCGAAAGCACCTCGACGACCGCATTTGGCGCGACGACCGGAATGCTCGCACCTTCATCGTCGTCGTAGCCTACCCGCTCATACGAGAGGTACGCAACATCGGGGACAAGGGGTCGTCTCGGCTCTCCGGGCGGCGCAAGCCGGAAATCCCATTCCGCGCTTACGCGACCACATCCGTACGTCCGCGCCCACTCCAAGAGGGCCACGAGAAACGCGCCTTGAGCCCGGCCGTGCCGTTCTCTCGGATTCATCTTTTGCAGCGCCCGGCCGTTGACCCATTCGGTCGCCGGTTTCGTCTGCGGAACTTCGATCTCGAGCATGCTTTGCGCCTCATCCCGAGTATATCACGCGGCCGGTTAGAGCGTCAGTACGATCTTCCCAAAATTCTCGTTGGCTTCGATCGCCGCGTGTGCCGCCGCTGCTTGTTCTAGCGGGAGGACGCGGTCGATCGGCATGACGATGCGCCGGTCGGCGAAAAAGGGCAGCATCGCGCCGAATGCCTTCGTCGCACGTGCCTTTTCATTGTCGTCGCGATTGCGCATCATCGTGCCCGCGAGCCTCAGCCGCTTGCGCATCAGCATCGAGATGTCGAGATCTGCGCGCGGTCCGCTTAACGTTGACACAAAAACCAGTCGACCAAGCGTAGCGAGGCACGCAACGTTGCGCTGAAGATAGTCGGCGCCGACGAAGTCGATGACGACGTCGACATTCGGGAACTCGAGTGATTTCGGATCGACGACATGATCGAGCCCAATCTCTTGCGCGCGCGCCGCCTTGACCGCCGAACGCGTCGAGCCATAGGTCACCGCTCCAATAGCCTTCGCCAATTGAACAGCGGCTAGGCCGACGCTCGATCCGACCGCGTGTATCAGCACGCGTTCGCCTTGGACGAGCGATGCGTGCGAGAAGAGCGCATCGTGCGCGGTGATGTATGCTTCCGGAATGCCACCCGCCTCGATGTCCGTCACGGCGTCCGGCACCGGCAGCACCAACGGCTCGCGTGTCGCCACGAATTCGGCCTGCGCGCCGCCGCCCACAAGTCCCATGACGCGATCGCCGACGCGCAAATCGCGAACGCCGGGACCGACAGCGCTTACTTCGCCGGCGAACTCCATGCCGAGGATATCCGGCGGTGATCCCGGCGGCGCGGGGTAGCGGCCGCGTCGCTGGAGCGTGTCGGCGCGATTGACGCCGGCTGCGCGTACTCGGACGATGATTTGGTCATCGCGGGGCGCAGGGGGCGCGGGGACATCGGCGATCTCGAGGACCTCGGTGCCTCCGAAGGCCTTGAGGCGGAGTGCTTTCATCTACTATCGTTTGCCCGGCGGACCATAAAGGTCCGCCCTACATTCGCTGGTAACCTCCGGGCACATCTTCCCATCGCTTCCGGAGGTCTTTCGCCGTGTCGCGCCTCGACCAATCCAACACGCCGTATTTTGATGCGCTTCGCGACTACGTCAACGATGGCGTCGTCTCGTTCCACACGCCCGGCCACAAACACGGCGTGGGCATGCACCCGCTCTTGCGCGATTTCATCGGCGACAACATCCTCAAGATCGACCTGACGCAAGTCCTCGGGCTGGATGATTTGAGCCAGCCCGAAGGCCCGATCAAGCTCGCGCACGAGCTGGCTGCCGCGGCGTACGGAGCCGACCACAGCTACTTCCTCGTCAACGGGTCGACTGCCGGAAACCAAGCGATGCTGATGACTGCGGTGCGGCCGGGCGACACTGTACTGCTCCCGCGCAATTGCCACAAATCCGCCCTGAGTGCGCTGATCCTCAGCGGCGCGAGACCGGTCTATCTCAAGCCGGAACTCGACCGAGAACTCTTTGTCGACCACGCGGTGACGCCGGCAACCGTCGAGGCGGGACTTCGCGATGATCCAAAGGCCGTTGCGGTTTTCCTCACGAGTCCGACGTACTACGGCGCGACCGCCGATCTGGCCGCCATCGCGGACATCGTGCATGCGCGCGGTAAACTGCTTCTCGTCGATGAGGCGTGGGGTCCACATCTGCAATTTCACCCCGAGTTGCCGCAGTCGGCGACCGCGGCGCAAGCAGACGCGTGCGTCAATTCAACCCACAAACTGCTCGGCGCGATGAGCCAAGCCGCGATGCTCCACGTGGTCGGCGAGCGCATAGACACCGGTCGGCTGGAGGCCACGTTGCGCATCTTTGCGAGCACGAGCCCGCAGCTTGCGCTGCTCGCAAGCCTCGACGTGGCGCGGATGCAGATGGCGACCGAGGGAGAGGCGCTGCTCGGCCGGGCCCTCGCGCTAGCGCGAGACGCGCGCGTGCGGCTCAACGCGATCCCCGGCATCTACTGCATGGGAACGGATCACATCGGCCGGCCGGGCGTGGCCGGCTATGACGAAACGCGCATCGTCGTCCACGTGAGACAACTCGGCATGACCGGCTATGACGCGGACCGCATATTGCGCGAGCGTCACAAGATCCAATTCGATCTCGCGGATCACTTCAATCTCGTCGGAACGATAACGATCGGCGATACGGAGCGTTCAGTGGATGCGCTCGTCAACGCAGTCGCGGCGCTGGCACGCGAGTCTTCAACCGGCGACCGAACACAGGCGGCGCCAGACGGGCCCGCGCCGGCTCACCGCGACACGTATTCACTTCCGCCGATTCCGGTCGCGGTCGTCACTCCGCGAGAGGCGTTCTTGAGCGATTACGTCGAAGTGCCGTTCATCGAAAGCGCCGGCCGAATCTGTGTGGAGGTGATAACGCCATACCCGCCCGGCATCCCGATAATATGCCCGGGCGAACGAATCACGGATGAAACCATCGACTATCTCACACGCGAACTCCGCGCGGGCATCCACATCCAAGGCCCGGTGGACGACTCGCTGCGCACCGTCCGGGTGCTACCATAACGATCGCACGAGGTGACGTTATCTTGAAAGAGGACCTCGCCCACCCCGATACCGGCGACTGGGAACTCTACGCACTGCTCGACATATTCACCCCACCCATCCGGCAGGCGCTCGTCAATCTACCGAATTTCAAAGACCTCATCGAGGTCATCCTCGACCTCGGGCGGCTCCCGGAAGCTCGCTTCCCATCCGACTTCTGTTACCTGTCGCAGATCCCGGTCAGCGCGGATGACATCGCTGCCGTCGTGACCCGCATCGGTGAATTCGGTAAGGACAACCGCGCCGGGATCGAGCAGACGCTGCATCGCATCTCTTGCCTGCGCAACCGCAACGGCAAGATCATCGGCTTGACGTGCCGCGTCGGCCGCGCGGTCTACGGCACGATCGATATCATCCTCGACGTCGTGCGCTCCGGCAAGTCCATACTGCTGTTGGGCAAGCCCGGCGTCGGCAAGACGACGATGCTGCGCGAAGTAGCGAGGGTGCTTTCGGGCGACTTGCGCAAGCGCGTCGTCATCGTGGACACGTCGAACGAGATCGCCGGCGACGGAGATATCCCGCACGCCGGCATCGGTCACGCCCGGCGCATGCAGGTCGACGTGCCGCTCAATCAGCACGCGGTCATGATCGAAGCGGTCGAGAACCACATGCCGGAGGCGATCGTCATCGACGAGATCGGCACCGAGGCTGAATCCATCGCGGCCCGCACGATCGCAGAGCGCGGCGTGCAGCTCATCGGCACGGCGCACGGACTGGACCTCGAGAGCATACTCATGAATCCCACGCTCTCCGATCTGGTCGGCGGCATCGGCGCCGTGACGCTCTCCGACGAGGAAGCCAAGCGGCGCGGCACGCGCAAGACGGTCCTCGAACGCAAGGCGCCGCCGACATTCGACGTCGTCATAGAGATCCAAGACCGCGATAGGCTTGCGTTGCACGCGCCGGTCGCCGACGTCGTGGACGCCATGCTTCGCAGCCACGAGCCGAAACCCGAGATCCGCGTCCGGACCGACGGCGGCGGTGTCGAAGTGGTGCAAGAGGCGGAAGCGCAGACCGTGCAGTCGCGCTACAATTCGGTTCCAACGCATGCGCACACACGCTCACATGGCTACGATCGAAACGCCGCGCCGTCCGTGTTTTCCCTTGCCGACGAAGACGACGACGAACCAGCCACCGATATCATCCGTATCTTCCCATACGGCGTGAGCCGTTCGAAGATCGAGCGAGCCGTCGCCAACCTGCGCGTACCGGCGCTGATCGCGCGCAAATGGGATGATGCAGACGTGGTCCTCACGCTCAAAGCGCTCGAGCGGCGCGACAACGGCCGGCTACGTGAGATCGCGGCGCAGAACATCCCGATCTACGCTCTCAAGACCAACACCACGGCACAGATCCAGACGTGTCTCAAAGATCTCTACGATCTTCCGAGCGTCGACGACGAAGAGCTCGCGATGCGCGAGGCGGAAGAAGCAGTGTACAAAGTGATGCTGCATCACAAACCGGTCGAGCTCTCGCCGCAGTCGTCATACGTGCGCCGCCTGCAGCATCAGATGGTGGAGAAATACCATCTGCTCTCACGCTCGACAGGCATCGAGCCCAATCGGCGCGTGCGCGTCTACAAGGATGCGGCGCAATAAGCGCGGGTCTGCTCGTCACCTTTGAAGGCATCGAAGGAGCCGGCAAGTCCACCCAGATCCGGCTCCTGCACGACTACCTGTCCGGCACGTCGGTGCCGTTCGTCTTCACGCGCGAACCCGGCGGCACGCAACTCGGCGAAGAGCTGCGGCGACTGCTGATCGACCCGCTCGGTCGGCTATCGCCGCAAGCCGAAACGCTGATCCTGAGCGCCTCGCGCGCCGAGCTTTGCGATAAAGTCATCGAACCGGCGCTAGCCGAAGGGCGGCTCGTGGTCTGCGATCGCTTTTGGGACGCGACGCTTGCGTACCAGGGATTCGGCCGCGGCCTACCGTTGCAGACGCTCCTCGACATCACGATGTTCGCGACGCGACGCCTCGAACCTGACATCACATTTCTGTTGGATGTTCCGGTTAAGCTCTCACGCGAGCGCCTGAGATCGCGATCGGCGATCCCCGATCGGCTCGAAGCCGAACCCTCGGCATTTCACGAGCGCGTCGCCGATGGCTACCGGCGCCTCGCAGCCGCGGCGCCGCAACGCTTTATCGTCGTGGATGGCACGCGGCCCGAAGGCACGATCGCCATCGAGATCCGCGACGCGGTCATGGCGCGCTGGCAGTCAAATCGCCCTTGAGGCCGTTCGCGGTATTGATCGCGAGCACGCGCTCGCCTTCGCGAATCCAGCCGCTCGCACGAAGCTGATCCGCAGCCGCGATCGTCGCGGCGCCTTCCAGACAAAGGATCACGCCTTCGGATTCGGCGACGCGTTTTCGCATGCGCACGATCGCATCATCTTCTACCGCGAGCGCGCAACCGCCGGACTCGTATACCGCATCCAGGACGAGAAAATCACCGAGCGCCTTCGGCACGGTGATACCATACGCCACCGTTTTGGCGTCGTTCCAGAACTGCGATTCGCGCGCGCCCGATTCGAACGCCCGCACGATCGGAGCGCAGCCGGCGGACTGAACGGCCACCATGCGCGGAAGCCGGTCCGCGATCAAACCGATCTCGATCAGCTCGTGCAGCGCTTTGATGATGCCGATCATACCGACGCCGCCGCCGGTCGGGTAGAGGATGACGTCCGGCACTTCCCACGCGCCTTGTTCCGCGATCTCAAAGCCGAGCGTCTTCTTGCCTTCGATGCGATACGGCTCGCGCAACGTGGACGCGTCATACATGCCCATTTCGCGCACGATCTCCGAACAGCGTCTGCCGGCGTCGGCGAGCACGCCGTCCACGAGCGTCAGCGATGCGCCGACCGCGGCGCACTCATGCCGGTGGATGAGCGGCGCGCCTCGCGGCATGACGAGGTGCGCCCGCATTCCGGCGCGCCGTCCGTATGCCGCCCACGCTCCGCCTGCGTTGCCGTTTGTCGGCATCGCAAATTCTTTGACGCCGAGCTCGCGCGCTCGCGATAGACCCACCGCTGCGCCTCTCGCTTTGAAGCTGCCGGTCGGGAGCGTGCCTTCATCCTTGACCGAAAGCGCTTCGATGCCGATGGCTTCGCCGATGTTCGCAAGCGGAACGATGGGCGTGACTGTTTCCCCGAGTTTGACCGCGTTGCGCGGAAGATCGCGGATCGGAAGCAGTTCGGCATAGCGCCACAGATCCCACGCTCGCGTCGAGAGCGCGTCGCGCGTGAGCGTGGCTCCGGCGCGCGCCAAATCGTAGCGGGCGAGCAGCGGCGCGCCGCACGTGCAGAGATGTGCGACCGCGTCCGCCGGGTGCATCGCGCCACACTTCGGACATTCGAGGTGAGAAAGGCTGGAGATCGCGTCGCTCAACGTCGGACTACGATGCCGCGAGCGAGCGCAACTGGACCTGGAGCCAGCCGTAGATCGTCGCGGGCGCGGCATGCGTGTCGTGTGCCATGAGGATCGCTTCGTCGATGAACCCGAGCGCCTTCGCGGATCGCTCGGCTGCGGCGCGCCCTAGCGCGCGCTGCGCTTGCGCATATCTTTCGTCGTGCGCGATATCGAAAAGCGAGTCATCACCGGAGATCGAGCGCAGCATCACGTCGCGCGCGGTGATGCGCGCCTGACGAAGGGTCTCGTCGAGCACCTCCCGCGGGGCTTCCTTGCCGAAATCCACCATGAGCGGCAGACGGTCCGGCCGCGTCAGACAGTCCAAAACCCACGCCCTCGCGGCCTCGCGCACGTCGGAGGTCGCGCTATCGCGTTCCGCAAGCGCATCGCCCAAACTTCCAAGCGATCGCCTCGCCAACGTGGTCGCGAGGTCGGGCGCCACGTCATAGTACGCGATCAACTGGCGCGTGATGTCGGATTCGGTGAGTCTATCGAAGCGGATCGAGGTGCAGCGCGAGCGGATGGTCGGGAGGACGGCGTCTTCACGCTCAACGGTCAGCATGAAGAGTTTCTGAGGTCCGGGTTCTTCGATCTGTTTGAGCAAAACGTTCGGCACGAACTCCGTCGTGATGGCGTCGAAACCGGGGACGATGCAGATCGGCCGGCCGCCCTCGTAGGATTTGAGCTGCATGCGTTCGATGATCGCACGCACTTGATCCATGCCCAGTTTGTCGGTCTTGCGTTCCGTCGTCGCCGTGGCTTGGATGAAGTCGACGTCGATCTCGAGGATGTCGCCCGACGATCCGTTCAAGCCGCGCACGCACGGACCACAGACACCGCAGTAACCGAGCGGAAACGAAGTCGGGTGCTCGCAGTTGAGCGTCCACGCGAGCATGCGCGCAAAGGTGCGCTTGCCGGTGCCGCGCGGACCATGCAGCAGGTACGCTTGAGCGAGACGTTGCGGCCCGAGGCGGGCGAAATAGTCTACGACATGCTGCTGGCCGACGAACGGCGGCGGCGGATCAGCCAAGGCGCGCGCCCGTGAGCGCTGATCCGCACGAGCACGTGCGCTCCCGCGGCATGCGCTCGACCATGCTCGAGAGCACGCCTTTAAGCCTCTCGTTGTTCGCGTTGAAGACCTCGAGCACGGCTTCGTGCGTGACCGGCGCGACGCCGGCGACGCCTTCTAAGCCCACGTCGTAGTCGGTGATGAGAGCGATCGTCGCGTAGCACATCTCGAGCTCGCGCGCCAAATAGGCTTCAGGATACTGCGTCATATTGATGACTTCCCAACCGAGGGACGAGAACCAGCGGCTCTCCGCCAGCGTCGAGAAGCGCGGTCCTTGGATCGTGACGACCGTGCCTTTATCGTGACACGTGATGTCGCGCCCCTTTATCACCTCGACGGCCAAGGCTCGCACCTGCGGGCAGTACGGGTATGCAAAGGAGACATGCGTCGTGACCGGCCCGTCGTAGAAGGTATCTTTGCGCGCGTTCGTGCGGTCGACGAGCTGGTCGCAGACAACGAAGTGCCCCGGCTTCACGCCCGCTTGGAGCGAGCCGGCCGCGCACGGCCCGATGATGCGAGACACGCCGAGCTCCTTCATCGCCCACGCGTTCGCACGGTAGTTGATCATGTGCGGAGGCAGCGAATGCGACTTGCCGTGCCGCGGGAGAAACGCGACGCTGCGGCCTGCGATTTCGCCGAGCGCGATCACGTCGCTCGGCGCGCCGTACGGCGTCTCGACCTTGACTTCGTGCTTGCCGTCGAGGAGCGAATAGAAACCGGACCCTCCGAAAATCCCGATCTCGGCCGCGTTCTTCAATCGTTACTCCATCCACGCAAATCGAAGCGACCGGTTGTCGGCCGGCCGCTCGTCTCGAACTTCCGCTTACGACTTCTTGAAATCGCTCGGTTTGAGCGTCTCGATGTATTTCTTGAAACGCTCGATGTCTTCTTCCTCAGACTTCTGATCGAGGACGGCCTCTTCCAGTGCGATTTTGTCGGTGACGTAGATCGGCGCGTCGCATCGTAATGCGACAGCGATGCAGTCGCTCGGCCGCGCATCGATCTCCTTGGTCTCGCCGCTTGTCTCGATCACCATCTTCGCGTAGAACGTGCCGTCGCGCATGTCGTGGACGATGATCTTTGTCACCTTGGCATCCACGTTGTCGAGCACGGACTTCATGAGGTCGTGGGTCAGCGGGCGCGGCGCGGCTTGGCCTTCGAGCGCCATCGCGATCGCCGTTGCTTCAAATGGTCCGATCAAGATGGGAAGATAGTGCTTGCCGTCAACGTCCTTGAGGATGACGACGGGGTCGTGCGTCAGCAAGTCGATCCCGAGTTTGTCTACCTTCATCTGACGCATGACGCATGCGGCCTCGCTGCCCTAAGAGTGTACGACCTTTACTGCCCTTCGGGCCGAAAATTGGCCGTTCCTGGAAGGCCGGTGCCCGGGCGGCAAGCAAAAGGACCGTCCGCCATGTCTTTAGGCTCACACACAGTCGACGTGAATCTTCTCGCCATGCGCCTTTGGCAATCGGCCATCGCGGTCGCCATCTGTCTTATCGTCTGGCGCATCATCGTCGCACTCGTGGACCGGCTTTTCGCGCGTAAATTCGCCACGCGTTTCATTCCCAGAGCTGCGACGTTCGGGTCGTTGATCAAGTCCGTCACGGCGGCCGTCACGCTCGTCGCCGCCGTCCTTGCGTGCATGAGCATCTGGGGCATCGACATCTCGCCGGCGATTTGGTCGGCCGGCTTCATCACCGCCGGACTCGCGTTCGGCGCGCAATCGGTCGTGCGCGACGTGCTCACCGGCTTGCTCTTCTTGTTCGACGACATCTATGAGATCGGCGACACCGTCGAGATCGTGACGATCGTGAACGGCGTGATCACCGGCACGGTTGAAACCCTTGGTCTTCGCCTCACGGTCGTGCTCGACGACAAAGGCCGCCGGGTCGCCATTCCCAACGGCAACATCGTCACGGTTGCGAATGCGAGCCGCCTCGCGCGATCTTCGTGGATCTTGATGACGCTGCCGCTGCGACGCAGCATCGGCGACATGAGCAAGCAGCTCGTCGACATCGCGCGGACGGCTGCCAGCGCCGAGAATGTGGCCACCGACGGCATCGAGGTATATCTGTCCGATTTCGGCTCGGATTCCGCCACGTTTCGCATAGACATACCCGCTGCGAGCGTCGTGACGGCTTCCACCCGCGCGCGTATCCGCGAGCGCATCGCGGTCGCCGCTCAGGATCGCGGCTGGCTTCCCGGCGGTGCGGCCGCGCCGGCGCGCGGCGATGGGGAAGAGTCCGCGCGCAGCGTATCGGACTCCGACAAGCCGTGAGCCTCTCATGCGGCATCGTCGGCCTGCCGAACGTCGGCAAGTCAACACTCTTCAACGCGATCACGCGCGCGAGTGTGGCGGCGAGCAACTATCCGTTCTGCACGATCGAACCAAACGTCGGAATCGTGCCGGTGCCGGATGCCCGGCTCGCGGAACTCGCGAAGATCTTCGCGAGCAAGCAGATCGTGCCGGCCACGACGACATTCACCGATATCGCCGGGCTCGTGCGCGGCGCGTCGAAAGGCGAGGGCCTCGGCAACGCGTTCCTCTCGCACATCCGCGAAGTTGATGCCATCGCGATGGTCGTGCGCTGCTTCGACGACGCCGACGTCGTGCACGTCGACGGACAACCCGATCCGCTGCGCGACATCGAGACGATCACCATCGAGCTCGCCCTCGCCGACTTGGTCGGCGTTGAGAAACGATTGGATAAATCGCGCCAGCGGTTGAAGACGGATCCCAAGCTTGCGGTGGAAGTGTCGGCGCTCGAAAATCTCAAGCGCGCGCTCGATGCCGGGCAGGTCGCACGGACGTTCGCGAGCGGCAGCGCGGAGGCGGCCTTAGCCAAGGAGCTCGCTTTGCTCACCGCAAAGCCGACCTTGTACGTCGCAAACGTCGATGAGTCGGGTTCGCCCGCTTCGAAGGCGCGGGCGCAAGCGGTGCAGGAACGTGCGCGGCAAGAAGGCGCGCAATCGGTCGTGCTCTGCGCCAAGCTCGAAGCGGAGTTAGCAGGGCTCGCGCCGGATGAAGCGGCCGCCTTCGCAAAAGACTACGGCTTGGAACAGAGCGGCTTGGACGCGCTCGTGATAGCCGCGTATCGGCTGCTGGACTTGATGACATTTCTGACTGCCGGGGAAAAAGAGAGTCGCGCATGGCCGATCGCGCGCGGCACGAAGGCGCCGCAAGCCGCCGGCACGATTCACAGCGACATCGAGCGCGGCTTCATCCGCGCCGAGATCGCAGGCTACGAGGATCTCGTGCGCCTGGGTGGGCTGCAGGCCGTGCGCGAAGCCGGTCTGCTTCGTTCCGAGGGTCGCGAGTACGTCATGCAAGAAGGCGACGTCGTCAACTTCCGCTTCAACGTCTGACAGAAAGCCGCGTCAATGCCATCAAAGAACGATGTACAACCGCTGCATGAAGCTTCCGTGTTCGGCGAGGGCATCGCCTATTTCAACGAAGCGGCGGCGAAACTCGACCTCGACGCGAACATGCGCCGAGTTCTGACGCACCCATCGCGACAGGTGATCGTGTCCTTGCCGTTTCAACGCGACAATGGGGACTTTGAAGTGTACACGGGATACCGCGTGCAGTACAGCACCGCGCGTGGTCCGGCGAAAGGCGGCGTGCGCTATCACCCGGGCGTCACGTTGGACGAGGTCACGGCGCTTGCGTTCTGGATGACTTGGAAATGTGCAGTCGTGGATCTGCCGTTCGGCGGCGCAAAAGGCGGAGTGACGTGCGACCCGACAAAGCTGAGCGCCGGCGAGGTGGAGCGTCTCACGCGGCGTTATGCGGCGGAGATCATCGAGATCATAGGACCCGATAAAGACGTGCCGGCGCCCGACGTCAACACGAATTCGCAGACGATGGGCTGGATCATGGATACGGTCTCGATGCACTTGCGCAACCACACGCCGGGTGTCGTGACGGGCAAACCGGTCTGCATCGGCGGGTCGCGGGGACGCGTGGAGGCAACAGGCCGCGGCGTCATGATCACGATCGAGGCGGCGCTCGAGAAGATGGGCCGCACGATCAAAGGCGCGACGATAGCAGTGCAAGGATTCGGCAATGTCGG
>Ga0209168_10001334_pt1 | contig 19707 bp, 20 predicted proteins | sample Coa_R1_FD_187156 | JGI IMG/M metagenome (GOLD analysis project Ga0209168, IMG submission 187156) | Surface soil microbial communities from Centralia Pennsylvania, which are recovering from an underground coalmine fire - Coalmine... | ecosystem: Environmental > Terrestrial > Soil > Unclassified ...
GCGCGCGACCAGCGCTTCCTTAGCCAGCCGCGGCGAAATCTGTTGGGCAATCTCTCCCGCAGTAGTGCCAAGAGGAACCTCGCGTATCGCGCCGTCCGGCATTGTGATGTGAATAGTTTCCATGGGAACTTCTACGCTAACAGATGGCTTCGAGCAGGGTCAAGGCAACCTAGCTTCGTCGAAAAAGTTTGCGAAAAAAGTCTGTTGGTTGTCATTCCGAACAAAGTGAGGAATCCCTCCGGGTTTGAATGGCCCGTCAGCGCTCGTCAAGTGTACGATTTATCAGAGCTTTCTGATAACGACGAGGCTCACATCGTCGGCCGGGTTGGCAAACGTCCGTAGGTCGTCGAGAACCGTATGCACGATGTCCGCGGCAGAGAGATGTTTCGCCCCTCGAATGGTATCCTCCAAACGATCAGGGAAATAGGGCTCGTCGCCACGGGTGTGTTCTTGCAGGCCGTCTGTATAGAGCAACAAGATGTCACCGCTTCCCATCAACGTCCACTTGTTAACCTCGTACGGCTCCTTGAAGCCCAGCAAGCTCTTGCTCCGGTGCCAGTCCACGACGCTTTTAGACGGGAATGTACCCAGGGGTGGAAACGAGATGCACTTCTCACGGTCCACCTCCATAAAACGGTCGTTTGCAGCCGAGAAGACGATGGGTGGCGGATGGCCGGCCAAAAGAAAACGAAAAGTGGCATCCTCGGAGATCTCGCCGTAGACAGCGGTGATGAACTTGTCCAACTTCGACGTGCGGTAAAACCGCTGGTTCAGGTTCTCGAATAGACGTCGGGTGACGTGACCCGACATGTCTAATTCGTACAGGACCCCCAGCAGGAACGCCTGGTGAAACATTGCGGCGAGCATCGCGTCGGTAGCCCGATGGCCGGAGACGTCAATGAGCGCGACCCCCGCCGTCCTGCGGCAGCGATCAAGGTTTGCCGCGATGTCCGGCCGCCCGATATCCTCTGCCAGTTTGATACGGGCTTCCATGTCGTGGCGCTTGTTAAAATCCACGTAGATGAGGTGGTCGCCGCCTACGATGCCGTTCAGCGGAAGCGTCTCGCCATAGACCTCCACCCCGACGAGCGACGGAATGCTCCCCGGCCTGGGCATAATTCCCCTGGCGATTTCTTCAAAATTTTCAAACTCTTTCGCGAGCTGTTCAGGAGTGCCTTTGACGATTGGTTCCATACCTGTTGATATCGTCCTTTAGGTTGGTGTTCACGGGGATATCTGCCTTCACCCTGGCGAGAGCTCTAATATTCCTCACTTCTCACCAGAAATCCGGCAAACCCACTGAGAATAAAGATTTCCGCGCTCGAGTAGCACAGGCTTCAGCCTGTGTGGTTTTGTGCTCGACGCAACGACAAAACCAAAACCACACAGAATAAATTCTGTGCTAGTCTTCGTGCGCCAATGTTGCGTCACTGTGCGCTTTATGGCCCTGTCAATATCCTGCGCAAACTCCGTGCTTCTGCTGGGCGAGACTCCTGAACGCTTTGCAACCAACAAACCTGCAACCCGTATTTTGCCTCATCACAGTTAAAAAAGGCATAAACATAGCCTAGGAAGGCTGCCCAAATCGTCATAAGTCCCCATATCGGGAATTGGGCCATGATCCATTACTTTCCCGTCACTGGACTTCCATGCGGGTTCCAACGTAAAATTCGGAAGTTCCAGCAGTAGGGGAGGCCGCGGCGTCTGCCCTCTTAAAATGGGGCCTCCGCGAAACGTGAGAATTAAACCCCTCCCTCCGCCAGAATGTGATATTGGTGTGGGCATCAATTCGCGAGTCGCCTCTCCTCCGGCCCGACTCGCTCGCACGTCGCCAATATTTTTTATCTCAAAATGGATGCGGTAGAAAAGAGCCATGACGGACGCACTGACAAAAGTTAAGAAGAAATTGCAGGACGAAATCACAACGCTCGAGCATGAGATGAATGTGGATCTGCCCAAAGAGCTGATGAAGGCCCGCGCCCATGGGGACCTTTCCGAAAACGCCGAGTATAAGTATGCCAAGGAACGCCAGGGCTACGTTTCTGCTCGCCTCGGTCAATTAAAAAAGCGGCTGGGCGATATTGGAATGCTCAATCTTACGAATATTCCCGCCGATCGCGTTGGGTACGGCTCGCGCGTGTGGGTTATCGATATGAAAAAGTCGGTGGAAGTCGAGTACAAGCTGGTGACTACGGAAGAGGCGGACGCGGCGCAGGGTTTGATCTCCACAACTTCGCCCATCGGCAAGGCGCTGCTCGGACGCCACGTCGGCGATGAAGTGAGTGTTCAGACGCCAGCGGGAGTCAAGGAATTTGAAGTGATCCGGTTGAAGACGATTCACGAGGACGTTTAAATAAAAAGTTTGGTGATACGAAGTACCGAAGATATCATCTTGTGTTTTAGAATTCGATCCAGGAGCAGAAACAATGGCCCTTCACAACGTAGGTCAGATGGGAGCTGTCGGAGAAATCATGGCTTTATTCGGCCTGGCCATTCTCTGGACGTTTCGCGCGCAGGCGTTTGAATGGCTTCGAGAGTTCCTCGATATCTGGCGTGGCCAGATTTCGGGCCATGACCCGCTGTTGTCGGATCCTGTCTATAATCGCGTGAAACCCCGGCGGCCTCGCGGCGCCTTACTCCTGGTCGGCGCGCTGGCATTGGTATTTATCGGGCAAGTCCTGTTTTTGATCGACATTACCTTTTGAGACGGAATCACTGCCCGTCAAGATCTTCAAACGCTGAACACTTTATCTTCTTATTGCAATCCCGATTGTGTCACTTTTACGGCGCAGCCCACACCCACCGTTGCTCCGCAGGGATTGCCGGCCGTGCTGTTTGCTTGCCTCGAAAAATAGAGACTTGATGACTGCGGGAACGTAGTCGTGTTTGCAGCGTTGTCCACAACGATGCCGCTCGGTCCGCCAACTTCTGCTATGGAATTCGCAATGGCCAGGGTAGCCGGAGCTCCTGTCACATTCACCGACATGACGCAGCCGCCTCCGCCGCAGTTTACTCCACTGCCCAAATTCTGAACCCCAAAGAAGATTTGATCCCTCGAAGCCACGGGAGCATTTGCATTAAAAAGCTCCGTCACAGGGGAGCACTCCGCGCTGCCCGTAGCGACCGTAAGAGTTGCGGCATCCACGGCGGCGTTCATTGTGCCTTTCGCGTTTGCGAAAGGGCTTGCGGGGACTCGGCCGGAGTTCGTAAAGCCGATACGTTGGATCGTCGGAGCGCTTGTGGATGATGATCCGCACACATACAGAAATCCTGTGCTCCCGTTGCCCGTCAAGTAGGTGTTATCAAACGCGCCTGCATGGATGTGGTGGCCCGTCCCGGTACCCAGGCTGGCTGAGACGGAAGCGCTCAATGTGACGTCCGACTGAACTACCGCTGCGTTGCCTGCGCCATTGTTGCCGTAAAATACGAATACTTTTCCAGTGATCGAATCAACGAGCGGCGCATCCGGAATTACGTGCGAGGCGGCGGGGACGATATTCGTCGAACCAAGGCAAGGGACCGACCCGGCCAAGCAAGTCCCAGCCGTGCTGAATGTTTCACGCACGTAACTCAGGCGTCCGCTCGAATCTCCAAAAAAAATATTTCCCGATACGCCGTCCATTGTCGGCGATGTAAGAATTCTTCCGGCGTTGACCGTGATGGGCCAATTCCCGGTGACCATCTCGCTGGGGGTTGTGCCACTTAGCCCGAACGCATTGATGATTTTGTGGAGCACGCCATTGTCATCCCCGACATAGATGGCATCGCGCATGTAATCATAGAAAGGAGAGGATGCAGTGTCGGGCTGAGGTCCGTTGAGCACGATACTGATCATGCAGGCGCCCGAAACGGGGCAGTGTCCCGCCGCTCCATCTGCAGTCCAGACTGTGGCGATCGTAGGAGCTGCGGCGGAATTGATCGCGCCGCCGTCGAGAGCATGCCATTTGAGGAGATGGAGAATCGCTCCTCCGGCGGCTCTTGTTTCCACGAACGCCACTTTGCTGCCATCAAGCGATAGCACCGGCGAAGTCTGTACTGTGCCGGTTGTAGCCGTGCCTGTGTTATCGAAATTCGTGTTGTACGACCAATAGACTGTCGGGTTTGCCATGCCGCAGAACGGGCTTCCCGTTCCAGAGTAAAGGTTCCTGTAAGCAATCACGCTCGCTTGGCCGGCTGTCACACCTGTAAGGTTCGTCGGAAACACCACGTAGTCACTGTTGCAGTTCGGGTTGGCATTGACGTCAAAAGAGAATTTTGCCGGGAACACAGGAAACCACACCACACCGGACAGAGGCACGCCTGTCGAGCCACCCGCCCCTAGGGATTGCCCCCAGTCTCTGTGCAGCGCGTTTCTGGATTTTCTGCCGTAGCGCGTGAATTCGGGAACGGCACCTTCTTTACCGTCGATGTCGGCCTCAGGTCGTCCTTGCCTTCTGGCATTGCGACCGAAAACCTGCAGCCAATAACGGTGTTGACCCTGGGACCTCCATGCCATCTCGAAGGAATCCGGCCGGGAAAAGACAACGTGCCGATGGCTCCAGTCCGAAATCATGGGCGTTGGTGCCCCCGGAGATTGGGCATTCGTTGCCCGAACCACTATGAATATGGTAATTGCCACCGCAGCGACCGCAATCGTCAACCGGTACACACGTGGTAGTGCTAATCTCATGAACCCCCCGCTTTTATCACTACTCGTTTGCGAAACCATGGGCCTAACCTTGGGCAATGCGGTTTTTGGCCGCCAATTACCTAAGGATGCAGAAGTTGTTATAAGTCTAAAGGAATGCCAGGATTAGGGCGACAACGATATCTGTTAAGAATGCGTGTTAGTTACCTTTTGACAAACTAGGACTTAACAGAACAGTAACCCCGGCGTAACCAACCACTTCCTGAAAATCCCCCGTGATTTCGCCTGAGGTCGCATAGCGCACGAGCTCGGCATGCGCGGTGCCGATATTCCGCACGGCAGTCAACATCGCCACCGCGGCGCCGTATCCGCACATGGAAATGTCTTCGTTGCGAACAGTGTCAAAGAGACCGCGCGGGTCAAGAGCTAGAATGCGATCTATCGCCTTGCGATCTTTAATTCGGGTCACATCTTCTGCCTCGTAGTGGTTCATATCGGAACTTGCGACCACGAGAATTGGCTCAGGTTCGGCGCCGATCACCTGAGCAATAGCAATGCCCAGCGCTTCGAGGTCCGCATACTGGGACGAGCCAATCACGATCGGAACAAATGTGAATGATGGAGCAAGCCGCTGCAGAAATGGCAGCTGAACTTCCAGAGAGTGCTCGGACTCATGCGCAACCGAATCTTCGCGAAGCAATGGACAGGCGCGCTTGATTTTTTCGGCAAGTGAATGATCGATTGGCGCGAGTCCGAGCGGTGTCTTCCAGGCGCCGTCGGAAAGAATCGCGAAAGATGCGCCGCGCGGAAAATGGCGGGGTCCGACCAGAATCACGCGGCTAGGAATTTCGATACGGCTATAAACCGCTCCCGCCACGTGGCCCGAATATTTGTACCCGGCATGCGGAACCACGCACGCCTGCGCGCGAATTTTTGATTTCTGATTTCCGTGGTCAAGGTATGAATCGATTTGCTGTTTCAACTGCGCAGGATCGCTGGGATAAAAGCGGCCGGAAACAGCGGGTAAGCGAATCATGATGAGCCTGCGGGCTCAGAGCGGCTTGGAAGGTTTGCCTTTGATTTTCAGCGCGACTTCGGTCCCGGGCTGATATTGAATTTCAACTTTGTCGCCGTACTGGTAGCCGCCCTGATTGAACAAATTCAGCATCGCGTCATGAATTCCATCCGAATAGGTGAACGTGTGAATTTCCATGCCGTTGGTTAGGCTTCGCACCTGAATCCCGGTAGTCATCATGTGGAGGACTTCAAAGCGGGTCTTCGCCGGTTTGGCTTGCTGCGCCTGCTTAGTGTGCACGGGCTTGAGCTTGATCACCGGCGCGGTGGTCACCTGCGCGCTCGCGGAAAATGCCAGGACGCAGAGGGCGCCGGCGGCCAGGAGCAAACGCGAGAATCTTTTATTGTCCGTCATCGAAGGAAATCTTCAGCGATTTCAAAAATCGCAAATCCTGCGGCGTCATCTCAAACTTTGGCGCCTGCCGCTCTTCGGTCAGGATTTCCTGGTCGACTTGAATATGCAGGGACTCGAGGAATCGCCGGTCGGTCGGAGTGATTTTCGTGTCCTCGCCGTCGCGACGTGCGAGGCCGATGGTCGCGTCGAGCTTTAAAACGATTTCAAAGCCGGCCGCGCGAACTTCCGAAATTGCTTCCGTGATGCGCGAAGACTCCGACACGGTGTCATTGATGGCATGACCCAGCTCGCGCAGCAATTGTTTTAGATGATCGTCCAGTTGCACGATGCCTCCCTTCAAAAAACTGTCCTTAACTTAAATTGTATTGCTCTGCGATGATGGATACAAGTCCCAGTCGAGCCTGCCGCGTGTCCAATCCGCCTACGGCCCCGCGTAGATCCTGATTTTTGAAAAATGGTCGCAACGATTGTGCACTAGGAGGTCGGGGCTTCAGCCCCGACGTTACCGCTCCAGCCCGCGGGCTTTAGCCCCTGAAGCTTCAGGGCTTAAAAGCCCTTCAATCGCTGACCGAATGTCGGGGCTGAAGCCGCGACCTCCAAAATGGTGACCGCGAGCCGATCTCAGAACTTCCGGTCAAATCAGGATACTTCTACGCCTACCGCGCGAGTGTACCTGGCCCGATTTTGTACTAGAATTCACTTGTGGCGACGCAATCCATTGGCCTGTATGCCGCTGCGCGACATTTCCTTCGCGTGCTCTGGAAAGCTGCGCGCGAACTTTTTCATGAAGTCACCGGCGCACTGTTTTTTCTGATCGCGTTTGCCGGCATACAATCCGCCTGGCGCGCCTGGCAACGCGGATCGGGACAATGGCTCATTGGAGTGAGCGCCGGCTACGCGCTGCTCATGATTTTCTTCGGCGTGCTTTCCTTCCGCGATTCGCGGCGTGTGCGATGAATCCCTCTTCCACCAAGCCCGCCGCGCCCCACGAACGCAAGGAGCGTTTCACCACTCTCGGCGGCATCCCGCTTAAAACTGTTTACACGGATGAAGATCTCGGGGGCAGCGATCCTGAAACCTCCGTCGGTTTTCCCGGAGAATTTCCCTACACGCGCGGAATTTATCCCACGATGTATCGCGGGCGGCTCTGGACCATGCGGCAATACGCCGGGTTTGGTACCGCGGCGCAGTCGAACCAGCGATTTCGTTATCTGCTGACCAAGGGGCAGACCGGCCTTTCCGTGGCCTTCGATTTGCCCACACAGATCGGCCACGATTCCGATCATCCGCGCGCCGCGGGCGAAGTCGGCAAAGTTGGTGTGGCCATCGATTCGCTGGAAGACATGGAAACGCTGTTCGAGGGAATTCCGCTGGAAAATGTTTCTACTTCCATGACCATCAATTCGACGGCCGCGATTCTTCTGGCGCTGTACGTCGCGGTGGCGAAAAAACAGGGCGCGAATCTCCAAAAACTTTCCGGCACGGTGCAAAACGACATTTTGAAGGAATATATCGCGCGCGGCACGTATATCTATCCGCCGCGCCCGGCCATGCGAATTGTCACGGACATGTTTTCCTGGTGCCGCACGGAACTTCCCGCATGGAATACGATTTCGATTTCGGGTTATCACATCCGCGAAGCGGGCTCGACCGCCGCACAGGAAATCGCTTTTGCGTTGGGCGATGCGATTGCCTACGCCGACTGCGCAATTGCTTCTGGCCAAGCCATCGATGAATTTGCACCGCGGCTTTCATTTTTCTTCAACGCACATAATGACCTGCTCGAGGAGATCGCCAAGTACCGCGCCGCGCGACGCTTGTGGGCGCATCTGATGCGCGACCGCTTCGCCGCGCGCGATCCAGCTTCGATGATGCTGCGCTTCCACGTGCAGACCGCTGGGAGCTCGCTCACCGCGCAGCAGCCGGAGAACAACATTATTCGCGTGGCAATCCAGGCACTGGGCGCCGTGCTGGGCGGCTGCCAGTCTCTGCATACAAACGCCCTCGACGAAGCGCTCGCGCTTCCCACCGAGGATGCCGCGTTGCTCGCGCTGCGCACACAGCAAATCGTCGCGCACGAAACGGGCGTTACGAATACAGTCGACCCGGTCGGCGGTTCTTACGCCATTGAGAAATTGACGAACGAAATCGAATCTCGCGCGAAGGACTATATTCAGAAAATCGATGTGCTCGGCGGAATGCTGCGCGCGATTGAAATCGGCTACGTGCAGGGCGAAATTCAGAAGGCTGCTTACGAATACCAGCGTGCCATCGAGCGCGGCGAGCAAATCGTTGTCGGCGTGAATCAATTTGTCGCGGAAAAAGAAATGTCCGTGCCCACGCTGCGCGTCGATCCAGAACTCGAGCCCGCGCAAATCGAGCGCGTGCGCGCTCTGCGAGCCCGGCGCAATTCAGTCCAGGCCGCGGCCGCGGTTGCTGCCGTCGAATCGCGTGCGCGAACCGGCGAAAATCTGATGCCGGCCATCGCGGCGGCCGTCGAAGCGTTCGCGACAGTCGGCGAAATTTCCGACGCCCTCCGCCGCGTCTTCGGCGAGTACACCGAATCGGTCGTACTGTAGCCCTGATAGCACAGGCTTCAGCCTGTGTGCTTTTGATTTGGATTTTGGATCCTGCACTAACGAAAGAGCCCACAACGCAATTCAAAACCACACAGGCTGAAGCCTGTGCTACTAAAATCGGCGACTCCGATGCACATTCGTAAGAAATATTTGGCCATGCCGACGAAACTGATTCTTGCCTCCAGTTCTCCACGACGCGCGGAACTTTTGCGCGATGCCGGCATCGCGTTCGATGTTCGCGCAGCGCAAATCGATGAGGCGCGGCATCCCAACGAGATAGCCGCGAAAATGGTTGCGCGGCTGGCGGAAGCCAAAGCGCGCGCGGCTGCGGAAACAGCGGGCGAGCAAAATCCTGCCATCATCATTGGCGCCGACACGGCTGTCGAACTCGATGGCGAAATTTTTGGCAAGCCTCGGGACGCTGCGGACGCCCGCGAAATGCTTTCCTACCTGAGCGGACGTACTCATTATGTCCTTACCGGAATTTATGTCCTTCGCCTGCCGGATGGTGCGGCGCGATCCGCTGTGGAGACAACGGCGGTCACTTTTTCACAGCTCGATCAAAAGGAAATCGACGCCTACGTTAGAAGCGGCGAACCGCTCGACAAGGCCGGCGGCTACGCAATCCAGGGCCTCGCTGGACGGTACATTCCGCGCGTCGAAGGCTGCTATTTCAATGTGGTGGGATTGCCGCTCGCGCGGCTCTATGTGCTGCTCGGCGAATTGGATTGGCGGGAAGACGGACTGGCTGCGCGAGAAAAATAAAAAGGGCGGCTACACGAGCCGCCCTTACGTAATCTCATGTCCATCAGGCGCGAAAAGACTATTTCTTTTCTTCGGCCGCCGGAGCTGAAGTGGAAGGAGGAGGCGTCGACACAGTCGTTTGAGCGGAGCTCTGCGCGTTGCCGTGCATCCCTTCCTTGAAGCTGCGAATTCCTTCCCCTAAGCCTTTCATGACTTCAGGGATCTTCTTGCCACCAAAGAGGAGAACGACGATGGCCAGAACGACTAACCAGTGAAATGGGCTGAATTCTCCCATGATGCACCTGCCTTCTTAAGTTGCCTCCCGCCCATCACGGCGGGCCTGACATAATCTCACCTACCAAATTATAGCACGTTCAACCCTGGTTCTCCCTAGTCAGAAAAATCCTCTCTAGCGGAATTGCCTTCGAATGGGTTTCGGAGGCCGGACCGTACGATTTGGTGGGACCCTATCCGAATGCTATCCTGCCGAGGCTCGTTGGGAGGCATGAATGCTGTTATCCGGGAAGGTGGCGGTCATTACGGGGGGCGGGCGCGGAATCGGTCGCGCGATCGCTCTGAAATTTGCCGGAGAAGGCGCAGCGATCATAGTTGCCGCGCGCACGGAATCGCAGGTCAACTCGGTAGCTCAGGCAATTAGCGACGCCGGCGGTCGCGCGGCGGCGGTTACCGCCGATGTGGCGGAGGAAAAAGACTGCGAACGCCTCATCCGCGCAGCCGAGGCGCAATTTGGCCACGTCGATATTCTCGTGAATAACGCCGGGGAGTACGGTCCCGTAAAGCCAGTGGAGGAAATCACTCCTCCGGAGTGGGACCGCGTGATCGCCGTGCACTTGCGCGGCGCCTATCTCCTGACGCGCCTGGTACTTCCGGGCATGTACGCGCGCGCCTCGGGAGCGATCCTGAATATCTCCAGCCTCTCAGCGAAATCCGCCTTTGGTTGGGGATCGCCCTATGCGGCGGCAAAAGCCGGGATGCTGGGATTGACGCGAGTGTCGGCAGCAGAAGCCGCTCGCAAGGGAGTCCGCGTGAACGCGATCTGCCCCGGGCCAGTGACCGAGACCAAGATGTCCAAGGATCTGGGCAATACACTTGCCGAACGCCTGGGAGTGTCGCCCGAGAAGCAATTGGCGGGATTTCTTGAAACGGTCTTGCAGGGACGCGGCCAGACTGCCGATGAGATTGCGGCAGCGGCCCTGTTCCTTTGCTCCGATCAAGCCAGCGCGATTACTGGGCAGTCTCTGAACGTGGACGGCGGAACGGCTTTTTACTGAGTTCTTCGGCCAGCGTCCAACCGCGTCGCAGAAGCTGAACAGCGGGCGTGGCGTGTTCGCTCGCCCACTCTATGCTCCACTTCGCGCCTTGGTCCACCACGTACAACACCAGCGCTATTAACGCGATGAGGACGAAAACGCCCGTGAACAAGATCAGTGCCGCTACCATCTCCTGGACAAAATAGATTTGCAACGCAACGAAGGCTGCGAGTCCCGCCCAAAACCACCTTCGAGCTTTCTTGTCGCTGAACTTCTGGCTGATCGTATGGAAGAACTTCTGGCTGAGCTTCACTTTGGTGACTCCCCGGTACGTTTACTTAGATGCAATTCATCGCCCAAAAGACGCAATCTGAATTAAGGACGTAACACCATCATTTTTCCATGGTACATGGGAGGCGTATCGCGTGGCACTTTGGACGGAGGACTATCAGTACGGATTCTGGAAGATTTTACTAAATCTGGAATTCTTTGTTGCTCTTACGAGATCTTGTTACGCGCTTCTCTGATAACTCGCAAGCTTTCTGGCAAGGCCGCTGGGCAACAGGCAGGCGAGCGCTTCGATGAAGAAGTTTTTCCGAAAAGTGTTGGAATTGTTCAGGCGCCGCTTCCCGCATCGAGAAATTGCGGATCAAAACGGCATTCCGATTCTCAAAGTGTGCAAATTGGTTGATGCGCCGCAGGTGGGTGGCGCCAGTTTTCGAATTGGGGTTCGGGCGAACCTGGCTCAACGGCCTTCAAAGGGATAGCGATCGCCTGCCTCAACCGCTGCGCTGATGCGCTGCCGCATCTTGATCGTGTCGGCGGGCTCGCGTTTCAGGAAGCGCCGCAGAACGGCCAGTTGCGTTCGCAGCATGTCGCCTTCCAGCACGGCAGCCAGCGCGCGACGGGCTCCAATCTCGACTTGGTCGGCGGCGTCATGGAGGAACACACGCGCCGCGTCCGCCATCACTGCGGAAGAGTCCTGTCCGCGCGCGGCTTCCGCCTTCTGCACTCGCCGCAGCGAAGACTCAATCGCGTAGCACTGCATCACGATGTCGGACAGCCCGGCGACGATTTCCTGCTGATCCGCAAGATGATCGCGATGCTTTTCAAGGGCTGCGCCCGCCACCAGCAGAAATGTTTTCTTCACCCCTGCCAGGATGCGTTCCTCTTCAACCCACTCGCCCGAAGGGGTTTCATCGAATGAGGGCCCGGCCAGAATCTCCTCGCGCAGTTTTGCGCCCGCTTGCATCAGGGGCAACGTGCCGGAAGTCGCGCGCTTCATCAACATCTGGATGATAAGCATGCGATTGATTTCGTTGGTGCCCTCGAAAATGCGATTGACGCGCGAATCGCGATAACCGCGCGCGACCGGATAATCTTCGTGAAAGCCATAGCCTCCAAAAATCTGCACGGCTTCGTCGACAACGAAATCCAGCAGCTCCGAGCCGTATACCTTACTGATGGAGCTCTCGATCGCGTATTCCTCGAAACCCTTCATCGATGCCTGTGACTTGTCTGCGCCGCCGCCGGCTGCCGCAATCGCGCGATCCATCAATCCGGCCGAGCGGTAGATCATGGACTCGACGGCAAAAATGCGAATGGCCATTTCGGCCAGCTTCGCGCGAATCAGCCCGAAATCGCCGATGGGTTTGCCGAACGCCGTGCGCTCTTTCGCGTATTTTGACGCCGTTTCCAGCGTGCGCTTGGCTGCGCCCGTGCAATAGGCGCCCAAGCTGAATCTTCCGGCGTTCAAAATGTTGAATGCCACGATGTGTCCGCGGCCAACCTCATGAAGTAGATTTTCCTTGGGTACCTGGCAGTTCTCGAAAAATAAGGCGGTGGTCGAGCTGCCTTTCAGACCCATCTTTCTTTCTTCCGCGCCCGCTGAGAAGCCGGGGAATCCCCGCTCGACAATGAAGCAGGAGAATTTTTCGCCATCGACTTTCGCGAAAACGATGTAAACGTCGGCAAATCCGCCGTTGGTGATCCACATCTTCTGCCCGTTCAAAATATAGTGGCGGCCATCCGGAGAAAGGACCGCGCGCGTGCGCGAATTCTGCGCGTCCGATCCCGCCTGCGGCTCGGACAGGCAATAGGCGGCCAATTTTTCTCCCGTAGCGAGAAGGGGAAGATATTTCTTCTTTTGTTCCGCTGTGCCGAAGAAAACAATCGGAAGCGTGCCGATGCCGGCGTGGCCTCCATGGCTCACGCCAAAGGAAGCGTACGCCGATGAATTTTCCGCGAGTTGCACGCTGGATACTTTGTCGAGTTCCGTGCCGCCATACTCTTCGGGCACGCCTCCGCCCAGCAAGCCAATCTCTCCCGCTTTCTTCAGCAACGTCGCGAGAAGGCCGGGTTTGTGTTGTTCGAGATCGGGGATGAGGGGAACGACTTCGTTCCGGACGAATTCTTCCGCCGTTTGGCCGATGAGTTTTTGATCGTCAGTGAGGTCTGCGGGAGTGAAGACGTCTTCGGGAGTGCACGATTCCACCAGGAAACTGCCCCCGCGTGACGCCGATCGCGGCAGCGATGTTGTGGCCATGGTGCCTCCGTAGCACAGACTTCAGTCTGTGTGCTTTTGATTTGGGGCTTCGTCCAGATCAAAACCAGGCAAAAACCACACAGGCTGAAGCCTGTGCTACCAAAACCTGCGATCAGGCCGCGCCGGCGGCCGTCTTGATTTCGCCGATGTAGGCGTCGGGCAAACTATGCTCGCCTGCGCCTTCGAGTATCGCCTGCAGATAATGCGGCGAGGGCCGCAGGCCCTTTTCCACTTTTGACGCAATGTATATCTGCGCCGGAACCGGCTGTCCACCCTCAGGCGTCACTTGTACTTCGATGCGCCGGTAGTGTTCGGGAACGCCTTCATAACGATCCAGGCTGCGGAAGGCGCTTTCCTCAATCTTATATAACACGCCATGGACCGTTTTTCCGGGCGCGGGCTGAATATTAGCGCCGGCGGTCCCGCCACGAATCTTCTTGTTGAAGCGGAGTTCATAATTCGGCAAGTGCGCGTTGTGCTCTTCCAAAAAATTTCCCACGCGCGCGCGCATTTGCGTGCGGTTCATGTTGCTGCTATAAGCAAAATGCCAGACAGTTCTAGAAGCCATATTTCCTTTCTCGATAGCTGGGACGGACGGCAAGTAGAGTAGAAAATCATTCTACCGAGGTTCGGTCGTAAGGGCAAATTGGCTCTTCGCTGTGTTGCTCGGATTTACAACTATCCCTATTTCATGCCGTAGCTGCCGATTTCTGCTCATATGGTATAGACTGGCGCCAATTGGACTCCGTATCGACCGGCCAAGAATTTGGAGGAAATACCGATGCATTCTCCACGGCTGAAAAACAATTTTTTAAAATGCGCGGCTCTGATCGTGTTGTGCGGCGGTGCAAACTCGGCCGTGGCGGGCGATGCTGGTCCTAAGCTTTCGTCGAGGATCACGAGTATTTCGGTCTCGGGTTCGCAACCCGTCGGAACATTTGGCGCCGTTGCGTACACCAGAACCTGGGGCACGGTTACGGGAATCGTGGCGCCCGGCGAAAGCGTGCACGGGCTCGCGGCCCTGCCGCACGATCCCGATGGCAACTACAAATATGAATCGGAGTTTGAGATTATCGCGCCGGCTAAATCTGGCGTGAACTCCGTCATCGTGGTCGAGGCCGAAAATCGAGGGAACCCGAATCTTCTGAATACCCTCCACGGCATCTCGATTGGCGGACCGCCGTCCACTGCGAATTACCAGGCAGGTCTTGGCAACGGCTTCCTTTTTGAGCACGCAACGTCGTACGCGCGCGTTCAGTGGCAGACTGGAATTTCCGCAGGCGTACCCAAGCAGGCGGAAGGCGTCGGCGAAGTTATCATTCGCGACTTTGCCCGAATGCTCGGCGGGCGAACCAAAATGGAGACGAATCCTCGCTTCGATCCGGGCACCTACCCGAAGCTAATTCTCGGCGGCATCAGCTTGAGCGGATTTTTCATCAATACGTTTATCGCGGAAGGTTTTAATGCCGATCCCGTGGACGGTACGCCTGTCTTCGACGGCGCCATCGCGGTCGACGGAACCGGAAACTGGATCGCGCTCAATCAACTCGCGGCAGAGAACGGTTCGGAAGAGTTCGCTTACGTGGTGCCCAATGCCAAGCCGCTCGATGCAACTGCTTTGTTAAGCCGACCGCAGAGCGATCCTTTTTACATCGACATCGCTAATTACACCGATTTTTACCGGCTCCGCGCCAGTGTCACGGATCGAGTCCCGTCATCCGCACGGGCGCGCCGGTATGACTGGCCAAGCCCGCACGCCGCAGCGCCTATCGATCAGGGTAGCGGAAGCGCACGCGCCGGCAGGTGCAATGGCGGAACGCTCGTGGACCTGAATCCCATTTCCGATGCGCCCTACTTGCGCGCCGTTACCTTTGAGCTTGAACGGGCGATTGGAGTGCGGTCCGCAGCTGCAGCTCCGGCCTTGCCCGCTAGCGTGCTGTTCAAACTGGGTCCTTCGCCCGAAAGCACCGCGAATTTCAACCCCCTGCCGGGCGTCGCGCTTCAGGTGCCGCTGATTGATGCGGATGATCAGCCGGTTGGCGGAGTTCGATTCCCAGAGGTTGAACATCCCGTCGGCAGGCCAACACCTGTTTCGCTGCCTCCTGTCGTCACGACTTCGATCGAAGCAACGTGCGGTAATCTCGGTGAGTGGCAACAGTTCACCGCGGCGCAACTCGCAGAGCGCTATGGCGATCAGGAAAAATATTTGAAATTGTATGAGGCATCGCTGGAGAAACTGATAGCCGCAGGCTACGTCCTGGATTCCGATCGAGCTACCATGCTCAAGACGGCCGCATTGCTCTACAACCGGCGTCCGAGCCGCTAAAACTTGTCCTCGGAAATCCTGATCGATGGCGTGATCGCACTTCAGGGGCTAAAGAGTCTGTGTGAGAACTACAAAACCTGCACTTCAGCGGCTAAGCCGTACTGATTTTACAGCGTTTATGTCGTGGCTAAAGCCACGACCCACTATGATATGGATCTCTAACCAAGTTCGTCCGATCGCCCATCACATCACGCCGGAGCCGTTGCTCAGGATCTTCCCGAATATTTCAGGTATTTCGAAGACGGCGCGATTGTGCATGGCTGCGGCGCGTTGCTGGATTTGTGGAAGACGGCCCGGCTGCAGAAGCTGGGCCACGGCGGAAACAATCTGCTGGTGACTTGGTACTACGACACCCAAATCTTTTTCTTGAACCCACACGGCGTTGTAGCGCTCCTGCGGCAGGGTCCACGCATTGCAATCGATAATCACCGGCAACTTTTTCGAAAGCGCCTCGCTGATGCTCCCCGGCCCGGGCTTGCCAATGAAGAAATCCGAGAGCGCCATGAAGTACGGAATATTCGTCGTAAAGCCTTCCACGTGAATGGGAATTCGAGTTTTCATTTCGCGCAGAGTCTTTGTCAGTTTTTCGTTTCGTCCGCAGATCAATATCAACTGCACTTGCAGCGAGGATTCGTCAATCCGCCGCAATATTTTCTCCATCTTTGAGGTGCCAAATCCCCCAAAAAGGACAATCCCGGTAGGGAGGTCAGGATTGAGGCCAAGCTTTTTTCGTTCTTCAACGCGATTCACCGGATCGGGCTCATAGAAGCGCGGGTGCAGGATCATCCCGGAGGTCCTAAAAATGGCCTTATCAGAATATCCCCGTTCACGGGCCTGTTCGACCGCGCGTTCAGTCCCGCAAACCACATACTGCGGCTGCCGTTCGATCCAAAAATGCTCCGGATAATCGGCCAAGTCAGTAAGTACGGTAACGAACGGTCGGCCCGGAAAAGATTTATCGAAACTCTCGCGAAGGGAGCGGTTGAAATGTGGAATCAGCGACACCACCAGGTCGGGCTGAGTCTCAAGCCAGAGTTTTTTGAGCACGCGCACGGCCGCGCGGTGATACAAGCGTATAACCACCTGAAGTACCCTCATGAGTTGAGGACTGCCCAGGGTCCAGCCGTGCCGCAGCATCTTGTTATAGAGGTCCTGAATTCGAAGGCCTGTTAGTCTTCGGAGGATGTCCAGCGGATCAAGCACTTCTTGAAGATTTACGAGTGAGACTTCGAACGGAAGGCCCTGGCCCTCAATTTCGACCTTGAGAGCGGTAGCTGCATTTCGGTGCCCTCCGCCGGCATCAAAGAAAACAAGCGAGATTCGGCGTTTGCCGGACTGCGCTCCGGGCATTCCGTCTGCCATCTATGTTAATCCCCCGTTTTTGCTAAGTTATTTGTGTTGTATCGGTAACAGATGATACTTACTATTTGTTCAATGTACTGTAACAAGTTATTAAACAAATTTTGCCATACTTTTCCACATGAAATGCGACCTGCACGTTCACTCCGCCCACTCCGGCACCGTGCCCGTGGCTATCTTGCGCCATTTTTTTCTAGAAAGCTACAGTCCGCCGGCTGATGTTTACGCAATGCTGCGCAAGCGTGGCATGGATCTCATCACTCTGACCGACCACGACTCCATCGGTGGCGCGGAAGAGCTCCGGCATCACCCGGATTTTTTCGTCAGCGAAGAAGTGACATGCACGATGCCCAGCGGCACACAAGCCCATGTGGGCGTCTATGACTTAAGCGAACGGCAGCATGCAGAGATCAATCGCCGCCGCAACGATCTGATTCGCCTGATTGCTTATCTCTCCGAGCAACGGCTATTTTTTACGGTGAATCACGTGTTCTCTTCGGTGACGGGACGCCGCGATCCGGACGATTTCAAGTGGTTTGCCGAGTACTTCCCCGGCGTTGAAGGCCGCAATGGGCAGATGCTCTCCAGCGCTAACCGGCATGCTTCGGTCTTTGCGCGGCGCAAGCGCAAGGTGCAAGTTGCCGGAAGCGACGCACATGCTTTGGCCTCGGTGGGTACCACATATACCGAAGTTCCGGGCGCTCGGAACAAGGAAGAATTCTTCGCCGGGCTCCGGGCCGGCCACGGCCAACTGGGTGGGGATTCCGGCTGCTTCTGGAAGCTGACACGCGACATTTATCTGCTGTGCTTTGAAATGATGCGGGAGGACCACTGGACGATCCTGCTGAGTCCTCTGCTGGCGCTCGTACCCGCCGGGGTCGGCGTCAATTACTTCGTGGACCTTGACTTCGTCCGGCGCTGGGGTGGTAGGATTAACCCCGTTCCCATGGCAGTTGGGCGACCGGTACCGGAACGTCAGAAACAACTGGCGTAGCCAATCGAGGTATCGTTATGACAGCCAGAAGAATGGTTTGGCGGTTCATCGAAACTCGAGACCACCGAGTCATGCGGCGTCTGAACCGCTGGCGCGCGCCCCGATGGTTGCGAATCTGGATGGTCTGGTCAACCCGCCTGGGAGACGGCTGGATCTGGTACACGGTCGGCATCAGTGTGTTGTTGTTTGGTGGTAATTCGCGGTACATGGCCTTTGCCGCCAGCGCCATCGCGGTAACAGCCACTATCGTGCTGTTTCGCATTGTGAAGAAGGCCAGCAAGCGCAAGCGACCCTGCCATCTCGAAGAGCACTGCTGGTCCAAAGTCCTTCCGCCGGACCAATTCTCTTTTCCTTCCGGCCATGCGATGAGCGCGTTCGCCATCGCCATACCGCTGAGCCTGTTTTATCCGGAGCTGCAACTAGCCCTGCTCGTCCTTTCCGTGAGCATCGCCATTTCCCGCGTTATTCTTGGAATGCACTTCGTCAGTGACGTAGTGGTGGGTTCACTGTTGGGGGCAGGGCTTGGATACGGCTCGTACTTGTTGTTTCACTAAACCTGTTGTTGCGCAAAAACGAGCTGCATGGCGGCTGGCAGTAAGCGAAATGTCTTCCGTCTCTGTGTACTCTGTGCCCTCTGCGTTGAAATCTTTTCTCTTTTGTTGATGCAACTCCCCTATGCAACCCGCTCGAATATTCCTGCCGCTCCCATGCCTCCACCGATGCACATCGTCACCATGCCATAGCGCGCGTTGCGTCTCTCGAGTTCGCGCAGGATGGACGCCGTCAGCTTTGCGCCGGTGCAGCCAAGCGGGTGCCCGAGGGCAATAGCGCCGCCATTGAGATTCACGCGCGCAGGATCGATTCCCACCATCTTCATCACTGCGAGCGATTGGACGGCAAATGCTTCATTGAGTTCGATAACGTCGATCTGGTCAAGCGTCAGCCCGGTCATTTTCAGCACTTTGGGAATCGCGTAAGCTGGACCGATCCCCATAATTTCGGGCGGCACCCCGGCCGTTGCGAATCCCAGAAAGCGAGCCAGGGGCTTCGCGCCTAAGGCTTTGGCTCGCTCGCCGCTCATGACGACCGATGCAGCCGCGCCGTCGCTCATTTGGGAACTGTTGCCGGCCGTGGTCGTGCCGCGCGCGTGGAATGCAGGCTTGAGCTTGGCCAAAGCCTCGAGCGACGTGTCGGCGCGAGGACCTTCGTCCATCTCAAATATCGTGGACGTCGTTTTCGGTTTAGCGGCGTGGCCATTGGCGCCGTTTGCGACCACTGTCATTTTCACTTCCACAGGCACGATTTCGTCTTTGAATTTTCCGGCGGCGATGGCGGCCAGCGCTTTCTTGTGGCTGCCGAGCGAAAATTCGTCGGCTTGCTCGCGCGTAATTCCATACTTCGTGGCCACATTTTCCGCCGTCAGGCCCATGCTGAGGTAAGCGTCCGGGTTGTGATCCATCAACCAGGGATTCGGCGAAACTTTATTGCCGCCCATAGGAATCATGGTCATGGATTCGGTGCCACCCGCGAGAATGACGTCGCCATATCCGGCGACGATTCGTTCGGCGGCCATGGCAATCGACTGCAAGCCCGAAGAACAAAAGCGGTTAATCGTGATCGCCGATACTTCGACCGGCAGACCCGCCCGCAGCGCCGCATTGCGGGCTACGTTCATCCCCGCTTCCGCTTCCGGCATCGCGCAGCCGAGAATTACGTCCTCAATTTCTTTTGGGTCGAGGCCCGGAACGCGGCGAATGGCCTCCTGAAATGCGACGGCGGCAAGATCGTCGGGGCGCGTCGCGCGCAATGATCCCTTAAATGCTTTTCCGACTG
>Ga0209168_10001337_pt1 | contig 19680 bp, 16 predicted proteins | sample Coa_R1_FD_187156 | JGI IMG/M metagenome (GOLD analysis project Ga0209168, IMG submission 187156) | Surface soil microbial communities from Centralia Pennsylvania, which are recovering from an underground coalmine fire - Coalmine... | ecosystem: Environmental > Terrestrial > Soil > Unclassified ...
TTCCGGCTTGGCGGCTATCGAAAACTATGCCCCTGGACGCGCTCAAAGCCGGTTCGGCGAATGCCACCGAGTTGGGCCGCCGGCTCCGTCTTCGCGAGGCGATCGTAGGCTTGGAAGTTGCATTGAGCACACTCCTTCTAGTTGTAGGCGGACTTCTCACGGTTAGTTTCGTCCGAGTGATCACAGCCGATAAAGGATTCGACGTGGCCCGCGTCATTACACAGTACTTTGCCCTGACAAACTCGAACTATTCGAAACTGGAAAGCACCAAATTCATTCGTAACGCATTACCTCAATTGGCAAACCTTCCCGGGGTTGAGGCTGCATCCTTTACCAATCAAGCGCCCTTGCGCGGGCAGAATACGACGTGCGGATTGCGCGATCCGGATCATCTGGCGGATCCCGCGCATCCCGACGCGGCCTCCAATTTTGCGGGCATCGCGAATTATCAATTCGTCGCACCCGGCTTCTGGAAGACCATGGGCATCCCGGTCCTCAATGGACGCGGTATTGAGGATCAAGATCGGGATCGGAGAGTGGCGGTCATCAGCGAACGAGTTGCAAGCACTCTCTGGCCCGATCAGAGTCCGATCGGAAGGCACGTGATGACTTGTGGGTCCAATGAGTCAGCCATCCTCGAAGTGGTCGGCGTGGTTGGTGAAACCCGGCCGACGGCTGAACAGGAGCCGCCGCTCACCATCTATCAACCCTATTGGGATGTCGGCATGGGTGGAGGGTCGTTTGTGCTCCGTACAGAAGCGGACCCATCGACCGTCACGGGTGCTTTGCGCAAACTTCTCCGCTCTCTCGACCCGGATCTTCCCATTGCACCGGCGGAAACCATGGAGCAGGTCTTGAACGAGTGGGAGGCGCCCAGGCGGTTCGAGATGTATCTTGCGATGGCGTTTGCAGCGGCTGCGCTGGTCCTGGCGTCTTTTGGTATCTATGGCGTCGTTTCGTTCACAATAGCCAGACGGACGCCCGAAATTGGCATCCGCCTGGCGCTCGGCGCGGAACCCCGTCAACTGGTCGCGATGGTGCTTCGGCAAGGCCTATCGCCGGTCGTGGGTGGGCTTGCAGTGGGTCTGATTGGCGCCCTTGGGATTGGACGATTCCTGGCGAGTCAACTGTTCGGCGTGAGCCCGCGTGATCCTCTCACGATCTCTATCGTTACGATGCTTTTGCTGGTCGTGGCTGTAGGCGCATGTCTTATTCCGGCGCGGCGCGCGATCCGTGTTGACCCAGTCCGGGCGCTGCGGTTTGAGTAGCGTATGCGGATCTAGCACGTCGCGTCCGCGGCCCCACGCCGTGACATCGTGTCGCCCAGATTCAGAGCGGCTGACAATTCCAAGCTCAACATAATTCTCTTCCCGATCCTTTCCACCACTTGCGCCCCTAACCACCTCTGCCTCCACCCGTCACGATCCTAAACTTTGAACTGAAAGCCCCGCGACCAAAAGGGCTTCGGCCATAGAAAGGAGACATTTTAATCTCGTGGAAAACCTGGCCAAAAATCGCTCCTTAGTGTTTTCAACACCTTACTGGGTTCGTTTTGTCGCCACGCGTTTCGACCTGCCAAGACATAAGGCCCCCGAGGTTGACGGATGCTGTCATGATTCTGTTAAACTTGACCGAGATATTGGTATGGGCGCCCATCAAGACCGCCGTGTGCCGTCCGCAGCTTGCCTGGCAGCGATGACCGCGGTAGCGATGGTGCTCACAGGCTGCGCCACCACCCAGACCGCCCAGCCGCAGCGGTACAGGCAGTTCTTCTTGCCGCCGCAGCAGGCTAAGCCGCCGGAACCGGTTCAGGAAGCATTCGCCGATCCGCCCCGCCTTAGCCTTTACGCGAATGAATATCCCTCCCTTCCCTCCAAGCCTTCCACCATTCCCCGCCCCACCGATGCCGAATTCCTCATCCAGCGCGCCAACGCTAGCTTTGCCGCTGGAAAACACGCCCTTCAGCAGGGCCAGGCGGACCTAGCTCGCCAGGAATTCGATCGTGCGGTGGACGTGCTGTTCAACGCTCCCGAAAACCTGCCCGACCGCGCCGCCCTCGAACGCCGCCTGGAAGAGCTGGTGGATGCGATCTATCGTATCGACCAAGATCAGCTCGGCTCCAGCGCCCCCGAGGAGCAGGTGTCCTATGAAAAGGCGCCGCTCGACGGAATCCTGGATATGACCTTCCCCATCGACCCCAGCCTGCGTGGCAAGGTCAGTGAACAGGTCCGCATGACGGTGTCCCAGCTTCCTTTGGAAGAGCGCGACCCGGTTATCAGCTTCATTAATTTCTTTTCAAGTACCAAGGGCCGGCGCATTCTGCTCGGCGGTATGCAGCGTTCCGGTCGCTACAAGGCCATGATCGAGCGGGTTTTGGCCGAGGAAGGCCTGCCCGAAGAACTGATCTTTCTGGCCCAGGCCGAATCGGGCTTCCTGCCCCGTGCCGTATCTAATAAGTTGTGCGTCGGCATCTGGCAGTTCGCCAAGTTCCGCGGCAATGAGTATGGTCTGAACCAGACTCCCGCCACCGATGACCGCATGGATCCGGAAAAGGCCACCCGCGCCGCCGCCCGCCATTTGCATGACCTCTATGAGCATTTCGGCGACTGGTATCTGGCCATGGCCGCCTACAACTGCGGACCCGGCTGTGTCGATGCCGCGGTCATGCGGACCGGCTATGCCGATTTCTGGGAGCTTCGCCGCAGGAATGCCCTCCCGCTCCAGACCGCCAATTATGTCCCGGCGATTCTGGCCATGATCATCATGTCCAAGAACGCACCCGAGTACGGGATCGGCGACATTGACTTCGAGCCGGCCGTCGCCTACGACAGCCTGGAATTGCAAACGCCGACGCATATCGGCCTGGTGGCCGCCGCCCTGGACCGGTCCGTCAGCGAGCTCAAGGAGCTGAATCCTTCGCTCATCAAGTCGGTGATGCCGGCTGGGTTCACCCTGCGCGTCCCCAAAGGACAGATGTCCCAGCTCGAAGCCGCCCTGCGCGTGATTCCGCCCGACCGGCGCGATTCCTGGCGCGTGCATCGGATTGAGCCGGGAGATACCTTTGCCGCGGTCGCCAAGCGTTACGGGACCACTGCGGACACGTTAAGCTCGGCGAATCACGACCAGCTTCCCGAAACCGGCATGTTCGCGGCCGTACCGGTAGCCTATCCGGGCGATCGGCCCGCCACGCTCGCTAAAGGGGTAGCTAAAGGAAAAGGAAGAGCCGCCGCCAGGAAAACCGTGGCTGCGGCCCACAAGAAGGCTCCCGCGAAGAAGACCGCCAGTACTCGGACCACGGCCAAACGCGCGTCCGGCGCATAGCGCATTTCCCCTTGCCTTCTGAATAAAACGCGATATTCTAAATCTTGTCAATGTGTGGCCCAACTCAAAACAGGAGGCAGCCTGAATGTTAGAGTACCGGTTCTCGATGGAAGACGACGACGACGAGTTTGAACAGGAATCCAACATCGCCATGGATGATGACATCGGCGACTACGACGAGGACGATGACGAAACCATCGTAGTGACCGAGACCGTGGTCTCCTCCGTCTTTCCGCCTTCTTCGATGCCGGTGATCGACATCCCCGCTCCCGAACCACCGCCCGTAAAGAAGCCCGCCAAGAAAGCCGCCGCTGCCCCCAAACCCGCTGCGAAGAAGGCGGCCCCCGCGAAGAAAGCTGCTCCGCCGAAGGCCGCGGCCAAGAAAGCAACGCCGAAAAAGGCCTCGAAGAAAGTAGCGGCTAAGAAAGCCGCGCCGAAAAAGGCCGCGAAGAAAGTCGCTCCCAAGAAGGCTGGCAAGAAGGCCAAGAAAGCCGACAAGAAGGCCAAGAAAGCCGAAAAGAAAGCCAAGAAGGCCGCCAAAAAGAAGAAATAGGAGCTAGGGCCTACTTCTCCACGACTCCCTTGCAGCGCTCATAGAGCGCCAGCAGAGCATCTACCTGCTCTTCCGGACCCTTGGGTGCTTTCCCGCCAAATCCGGCGCCAGTCGACGTCTTGCCGACACCAGTAGTGTTGGCGATAAACTTCATCAGCTCCAGCGCTACTTCTTCCTTACTCGATCCGGGGCGAGGTGTTTCCTTTTCATCGGGCATATAATCAAGGTACCGTAGTGGACCTCCTCCAACCAAGCTCTTAATGCCGGTTACCGCTCGCCGCCTCATCCGCAAGATGCGCGGGGGAGCGCAGGCCCACCTGATGGAGGCTTCCGACGGTCATTCCTACGTCGTCAAGTTTCACAACAATCCGCAGCACCGCCGTGTCCTGGTCAACGAATGGATCGCAGCCACCTTTCTGCACTACCTGGGTATTTCCGCCCCGGAAGCTGTCATGATTCAGGTCACCGAATCGTACCTCGCGGGCGACGCCGATACCTATATCCAGCTCGGGCGCGAGCGCCGCGCCGTGACTCCGGGCTGGCACTTCGGCTCGCGCTTCCCGGGCGATCCCGCGCGCACCGTGGTCTACGATTTCCTTCCCGATACGCTCCTCGACACAGTCGAGAATCTGTCCGACTTTCGGGCCGTCCTGGCCTTCGACAAGTGGATGGGTAATGCCGACTCGCGGCAGGCCATCTTTTTCCGCGCACAGGTACTGGAACCCCTGGTCCCGGAAACCCGCCGTTTGGGTTTCGTGGCCCAAATGGTGGACAATGGTTACGTATTTGACGGACCTCACTGGCGTCTGGGGGAGTCGGCGATTCAGGGTTTGTATTTTCGCCCGCTGGTCTACCGGGCGGTGCGCGGCCTCGCCGAATTCGAGCCTTGGCTCGGACGCATCCGGAATTTTCCGGAAGAAGTTGTGGATCAGGCTGTCAAACGCATTCCTCCGGCCTGGCTGGAGGGCGACGAAGACGAGCTGGAACGCCTGCTGGAACGCTTGATGAGGCGACGCGAGAGAGTACCGGACCTGATCGAGCAAAGTGGTTCGGGGCCGTCCAATCCGTTCCCGAACTGGCGTTCATGATTTTTACCCGAAGAAGACGCTTTGCATAAACGAACATGCCAGTGACCGTGACACCGACCCGGGCCGCCGAGTTCCGGGAGGCCCTCGCTCAGCGCGTCTGGGTAGCGGACGGCGCCATGGGCACCATGCTGTATTCCAAGGGCGCTTTCATCAATCGTAGTTGCGATGAACTGAATCTCTCGCTCCCGGCCCTGGTGCGCGACGTTCACCAGGAGTACGTCCGCGCCGGTGCCGACCTCATTGAGACCAACACCTTCGGCGCGAACCGCAAACGTTTGGCGCCCTTCGGTTTCGCGGACAAGGTCCGGGCTATCAATCGGGCCGGTGTGAGAATCGCGCGCGAGGCTGCCGGCTTAGCTCGTCAGGAAAGGGCTCAAGCCTTTGTGGGTGCCGCGGTCGGACCGCTGGGGGTTCGCCTGGAGCCGCTCGGTTCCACTACCATCGACGAAGCCCGCTCCGTCTTCCGCGAGCAGATCGAAGCGCTGGTCGAAGCTGGCGTCGATTGCCTGATGCTCGAGACATTTCGGGACCTGAACGAAATCCGCGCCGCCGTGGAGGCCGCGCGCGAAGCCGCCGGACCCGAAATGATTGTAATGGCGCACCTGAGCATCGAAGACGACGGCCTGCTTCAAGACGGAACGTCGATTGAAGATTTCACCCGTGCCCTGGACGCCATGCCGGCGGATGTGATCGGCCTCAACTGCTCCTCGGGCCCCAGGGTCATGCTGGAGACGCTGGAACGCATGAGCGCTTACACCAACAAGCCGCTCAGTGCCCTGCCCAACGCCGGACTCGGCAAGAATCTGTTTTCGCCGGCATACATGGCTTCCTGCGCTGCGCGCTTTGTGCAGGCTGGCGTAAGTGTCGTGGGCGGCTGCTGCGGAACCACTCCGGAACACATCAAGGAAATCCGCGAAGCCGTGCAAGTTGCCCAACCCGTGCACCGATCCGCGATCATCGTAGAACCGCACCCCAGATTAAAGCCGATGGAAAAACTGCCGGCTGCTTCCAAGAGCGAACTAGGGGCCAAGCTGGCGGCCGGGACCTTCGTCTCCTTGGTCGAAATCCTTCCGCCGCGCGGTCTGGATGCTTCCCCGGAAGTCACCGCGGCCAAACTCTTCAAGGACGCCGGCTTCGATTGCGTTGTCGTTTCCGACAATCCTCGCTCCGGCGCCCGTCTGAGCGCACAGGTCGCGTGCCAGACCATTCAACGGGAGGCGGGAATCGAAGCTGCGCTCCAGGTTCACCGGCGCGAGCGCAATTTCCTGCGCGTGCAAAGCAAACTTCTGAGCGCGTACAAAGTAGGCATTCGAAATCTGATCTGCGCGGCCGGCGATGGCGTTGCCGCTGTTGCCGACCATCTAAATCGAGGTTTGGATCTAGGCGGCAATGGAATGGGATCGCAAACCGGTTTGCTCCTGGGTGTAGAAGTGAATCCCAGCGCTTATGATCTGGACGATGAATTACGCCGCTTCGAAGCCGGAGTCAAAACCGGCGCCGAATTCGCCTTCGCCCAGCCAATATTCAATCTCGACTCACTGCAGATTTTCCTCAACTTTGGGATTCCCGTGATCGCCGGTGTTAGGCCGCTCACTAGCTTCCGCGATGCCGAATACGTAGTCAACGAGCTGCGCGTTCCTGTCCCCGAGTCGTACATGGAACGTATGCGCTCTGCCGATAGCGCCGAAACTGCTCGCGCCGAAGGCATGGTGATCGTCAGCGAAATACTCCAGCAGGTCCGTCCGCGGGTCGCCGGCGTTCAGTTGCGCGCGCCCTACGGTCAGTACCAGACAGTCATCAACGTTGCAGAATCCATCGAGCGATAAAATGCCCACTGACCTGATTGAGATCGACGCGGAGCGGCCGTCCGAACGCGCGATCGAGCGCGCGGCCGCAGCAGTCCGGCGGGGCCAGGTGGTCGCGATTCCCACCGACGCGCTCTACTCCCTGGTCTGCGATCCGCTCAATCTGCACGCCGTGGGACGAATCTTCGCTGCCAAGGGCCGCGAGCAGGACCGCGCGTTGCCTATGCTCGTCAGTGACGTGGTGATGGCCGAAGAGCTGACCAAGGAGATCTCGGCCAGGTTTTATCTTCTCGCCCGGCACTTCTGGCCAGGTGAGCTGACCATCATCGTCCACGCATCATCCCGCGTGCCCCTGAAAGTCACCGGAAACACCGGCCGCTTGGCGATGCGGCAGTCCAAATCGAAAGTCGCCAATGCTTTGCTCGAGCGGCTGGCACAGCCGCTGATCGCCACCAGCGCGAACCTTTCCGGCCAGCCCACCTGCGCCAGCGGCATCGAAGTCTTTGGCGCGATGGACGGCCGCGTCGACCTGGTGCTCGACGCCGGGCCCGCTACCGGCTTGGGAGCCACTACAGTCGACATCACCGAGCCGTATTGGCGCGTGATCAAGGAAGGCGTCATTCCGGAGAGCTCGATCGCGGAGGTCCTAAAGGGATCTTAAGATGGCGACCAAGACCACGGCAGCGCCCGAGTCCGGCGCCGCGAGTCAGGATCAGCTCACACCGTTGTTCCATGTGGTGCTCCTGGACGACGACGAACACACTTACGATTACGTCATCGAGATGCTGATGAAGATTTTCTGCCACTCGCCCGAAACCGCCTTCCGGCATGCGGTGGAAGTGGATACCGACGGACGCACGGTCGTGCTCACCTGCGAGCGCGAGCAGGCTGAATTCGGCCGCGACCAGATCCACGCGTATGGCGCCGATCCGCGGATGCCGATTTCCAAGGGCTCGATGAGCGCGGTGATCGAACCTGCTGGACAGGCCGGCTAATCGCCCGGTCCGTCGAGTGAACATAGTGCCGGATTATCGCAAGCGGCTTTGCGATTGCACCACACTGCGCGACAAGGCGAGGGTTAGCGTTATACTCGGTTTCGTGCGGCGGATGACAATCGTATTCGTTCTTGTCGCCTTGCCCATCGTTTCCGCTTCTGCCGCTGACGCTGCAACGCAAAAGATTGACGAAGCTTTCGCCCCTTTCGACAAACCGAACTCCCCCGGCTGCTCCGTAGGTGTAATTCGCGACGGCGATTTTATCTTCCGCAAGTCCTACGGGCAAGGGAGCCTGGAACTGCATGCCCCATTGAGTTCTGACTCTGTCTTTTACATGGCATCTGTTTCGAAACAGTTCACGGCTGCGAGCATTGTGCTGGCTGCGGAACAGGGCTTTCTATCGTTGGACGATGATGTCCGCAAATACATCCCGGAGCTTCCCTCCTACGGGCACACCATCACGCTGCGGCAGATGTTGCACCAGACCAGTGGGTTCCGCGACTTTCTGGCCTTAACGTATCTTGCAGGCCGGGACATATCGGGGCTTTCCTCGCCGGATGCTTTGAACTTGATTGTCCGTCAAAGGGCGCTGAACAATTTGCCTGGAGAAGAATTTATTTACAGTAACACGAACTATTTCTTGCTTGGCATTGTCGTGAAGAGGGCGACCCACAAATCTCTTGCCGACTTTGCAGCTGCGAACATCTTCAGACCGCTTGGCATGAGCACAACACTCTTTTACGAAGATGGCGGCCTCGTAATACCGAATCGCGTTGCCGCATACGATCGGGGAAAAGCCGACGACTTTCGGGTCGATTGGTCCACTACATTCGATATCGTTGGCAGCGGTGGACTGATGAGCAGTGTGAATGACCTGCTCCTGTGGGATCGGAACTTCTACTCCAACAGAATTGGGAAGGGATCGCTTGTCGGCAACCTCGAAGCCCACGGACGCCTAAACAATGGCCACCCGATCAATTACGGACTGGGGCTTTGGCTTGGCGAGTACCGCGGCCTGAAGACCGTAGAACACAGTGGCGACACATTTGGATACCGGACCGAGCTTTTACGTTTTCCCGAACAGAAATTCAGTGCAGTCATTCTTTGCAATATCGCGAGCGCCGATGTGGAGGGGTTCGCGCGAAAGATCGCTGACCTCTATCTCGAAAAGGAGCTGCGCTCAGAATCAGACGCAACTGCGCGATCTCAAGTCTATCCCGATCCTGCACCCTACGCCGGCACCTATCTCGACCCACGTAAACACATGATCTACACGTTCACTGCGACGAACGGGAATCTGATGGGATGGGGTTCGACATTACGGAGTCGAGGCGTAAACGAGTTTTCCGACCTCGTGGGCAATCCTATTGTGTTTAAGAGCCTTAAGGGCATGATGAGCGCGACGCTTACTCTACAAGGCGAAACATTCTTTTCTGGAAACCGAGTTTCTCCCATCGCGTTGAACGAGTCTGCGCTTGCCGCTTTCGCGGGTAGTTTTCACAGTGATGAGTTAGCTGCTACATATGAAGTGTCTGTGGTCAAAGGCGTTCTTACGTTGACGAATGGCAATCAATCACCCGTGAGTTTGCATCCCGTCGCGCAAAATGAGTTTGAAGCCTCAGCTTTCAATGGCATGATTCTTTTCCGTGTTTCCGACCACCATCTTGTCTCGGGCCTAACCCTGTTCTCGCAGTCGGCACGCGGTATTGGATTCACCAAAGCGCGTTGATCTAGTGGGGCATCGAGAGCTTCGTTTGGTCTTCTTGCCGGTCCGTCGAGTGAACATAGTGCCGGATTATCGGAACTCTAGAGAGCAGATCTTCCCTAGTTACCCAGAACGCCGTTTGTGGACCATCAGATCGTTCCGCCTTTCTGCTTCCGCCCCCCGGGGACGCTCAGTCGCGGTCTGGCAACGTGACTTGCTCGACAACCATGACATCGGTCTTGGATTTTGTCGCGGTCAGTCGCAGACCCAGCTGCTCCCGGACTGCCGTAAATAGGTTAGGCGCGATCTCACTATCTTTGCGAGCTTCCCCTGCTAAAGCGGATGTCTGAAACTCATCGGGCGTCCACGACAGAGTGAAGTGGAACCGCTTCGCTAACCCTGTCTGATTCACGACGGGTCTGTCCAACACGGCTGATTGCAGTTCCCAGGCTAGGTCGTTTAGGCTCGCATTTCGCGCCACGAGTTGGCCGCGGCCGCGAAATCCCATGGACGGCAGGGTCTCGGGACCGCCGTCACTCGGCTCAAGTTTCGGTCCATCCTTGTCTACGGTGATCGCGTAGACCGCTAGCTCCCGTTTCTCCAAGCGATAACGCAAATGAAACCGATCGACCACCAAGTTGGCCATCATCCTCATCCACTCTTGTTCGGTGGGCTGTCCATCCCCGCTTGCCAGACCGACTACATCGAACCTATTTGATTCCATCCACCCAGGTCCACCGGCAAGCTGACGCGGATGCAAACCGTAGGCGAATTGGATCAAGTCCACCAGAGACGTGCTAAAAGTCAAGAACTGCCGTCCCTGGATGGTGAAGTGACGTGTCGCAATTTCCGGCCTCGATGCCTTAACGGTTACCACTTCAAAGGAAGGGCCGATATCAGCGGCCAATACACCAAAGGCCACAGCGATTGTGGACACGATAAGTGGTAAAAACGCCATTCGAGGGGCACCAAAACGAATTCTCATTTGATACACTCTTCGGTACAAGGATACCGCCGATTTGAGACGAGCTGGAGCAGTGTGCGGCTGCCGGGACTGTGACGCGGACAGTCTACTAGACTAGTTTTCGCCGGGTCGTTCCGCGTGGTCGATCACGAGGGTGACTGATCAATTGTGAAGTTTCCTGAGCCACAAACGTATTCGGCGGAAAGGGACAGTATGGACCTGAAAGTCATTCCATTCCTCCTTCCTGAAATACGCTACTGCTGACCTATCTTACTATCGCGACGGACCCCGCGAAGTGGAACTCACTGTATGTAGTGGCCGAGCGCCGATCTCTTTTATTAGACGATAAAGTATGTTGAACTAAGCCGCTCCGCGGCAGGTCCTTCAGGGGCGTTGTTATAATCGGCGGTGCCATGTTTCACGTCGTGCTCGAATGTCAGATTCCCGCGAGCTGCGGACCGGAGCAGGCTGCTATTGACATCGCCGAGGAGTTTCAGCAGCGGCCTTGGCACCAGAACATTCGATGTACCTGGGATGGGCGGACCCTACGGCTAGAGGCGGACACCGATTACGACGAGAAAGGGCTCGCTCTTAGAGACGAGTTCTCAGACGCCATCGTCGCCTGCGTGAAGGACGCGGAGTATAGCGACATGCGGGTTGTTTCGGTCACGTCGTTCTAGGGTGGATCGTCCCGCGTGTGGCGCGCGGGCGGATCTGCTCATCGGATCCAGTCAGTCGCATAAGATATCTTACGTAAAATTATGCATGAGCTGGCCAGAGATTCGGCCATTTTCGAAGAGTTCGTAAATCTGCATTATGTTAAACCACTGTGATCTCGTGATCGGTGGAGGTTTCACCGATGACTGCACTCAAACAGCGAATGCTGGAGGATCTTCGCATTCGCAACTATGCCCCGACGACTGTGTCGAGCTACATCCGTTCGGTCGCCGAGTTTGCCCAACACTTCAACAAGCCGCCCGATCAACTCGGCGCTGAAGAGATCCGGTCGTGGCAGCTATTCCTACTCAACGAAAAGCGGGTCAAGCTCTCCACTTACATTCAGGCTGTCTGCGCGCTCCGTTTCTTCTACCAGAACACGCTGCACCGGAGAGTCGAGATCGATCGGATTCCACTGCCCCGCTATGAAAAGAAGCTGCCGGTTATTTTAAGCAAGGCCGAAGTCAAAGCGCTGCTCGAAGCACCGAAGAACCTTGGTCATCGGGCGATTCTCGCCACGATGTACGGCGCGGGACTACGCGTATCGGAGGTGGCGAGCCTGAAAGTGTCCGACCTGGATCGGGAACGTCGCGTCATCTGGGTTCGCGGCGGCAAAGGCCACAAGGACAGGCAGGTGATGTTGGCCGAGCCCCTGCGCGACGTACTCGCTGCGTATTGGCGCTGGAAGCGACCCGCTGATTGGCTCTTCCCAGGAGAACGACCCGGGCGCTCCATTTCCTGCAATGGCATTTTCCAACTTTGCCAGAACGCGGCGCGCCGGGCAGGTATCACGAAGCCTGTTCATCCGCATTCGCTGCGGCACGCGTTCGCCACGCATCTGCTGGACGACGGCGTGAATCTGCTGGTGATTCAAACCTTGCTGGGTCATGCGCACCTCAAGACCACGGCTCGCTATCTTCACCTCTCCGACAGTGTCGTCCGTTCCACGAAGAGTCCGCTCGAAATGCTGGGCTCGCTCGATCTGACGCGAAGCATCATTCCACCGGAACGATGAGAGAACATCGGCTCGAAGTGGCCGATGTCTTCCGCACCTACGAAAAAGAGTTCTTCGCACAATGGGGCCACGTGCTCGGTGCGCATCAGCGAAAAGCCTTCGCAGCGATCCGCGACTGCCGCACGGCCGCTCTCGGAGGCCACGTGGAATATGTGGAACAGTGCGATACGTGCGGTCACCGGATCATTTCGTATAACTCGTGCCGCAACCGGCATTGTCCTAAATGCCAAGCTATGGCGCGCGCCGAATGGCTTGCTGAAAGGGAAGGCGAACTGCTGCCTGTCCCGTACTTCCACATCGTCTTTACGCTGCCGCAACAGATCGGCGGCCTGGCGCTTCAGAACGCGCGCGAGGTCTATCGAATCCTGTTTCGCGCAGCGTCGGAAACGCTGTTGAGTATCGCAGCCGATCCCAAACGTCTGGGCGCTGCGATTGGGTTCCTCGCCGTCCTGCACACTTGGGGACAGAACCTCCATCTCCACCCACATCTGCATTGCGTCGTCCCCGGCGGCGGCATCAGTCTAGACGGCGCAAGTTGGATCGGATGCAAAAAACAGTCGTTCTTTCTTCCGGTGAAGGTTTTGAGCAGCCGCTTTCGGAATCTGTTCCTGATCCATCTGCGGAAAGCGTTTCACGCCGGCAAACTGAAGTTTCGTGGCGACATGGCTCGCCTCGCGGAGCCGGCCGTCTTCGAGGTCCTGTGTCGAGAAGCGCAGCGGATCGAATGGGTCGTCTTTGTGAAGCCGCCCTTTGGCGGTCCCGAGCAGGTTCTGAAGTATCTTGCCCGGTACACGCATCGAGTTGCCATCTCCAATCAGCGGCTGCTGTCGATGGAAAATGGCCACGTCTCATTTGCGTACAAGGATTACGCGGACGGCAACCAGAGCAAGGTCATGGCCCTGGAAGCAACCGAGTTTGTCCGGCGCTTCCTGCTACACATCCTGCCCCGCGGCTTTGTGCGCATTCGGCAGTTCGGCTATCTCGCCAACCGGGCGCGCGGAATGAAACTGGCGCTATGCCGCGCATTGCTGAGAGCGGTCCCACCCGACTGCGGCAGAAACCGTGAACACCTAGAGGCTAAACGATGCCCCGCCTGTAAAATCGGGCGCATGATTCTGATAGGAGTCGTGTCCCACCCGCGTCAGGATTCCTCATGAACCATCGTTGGCGAGAGGTAGACGATCAAACAGCCTCTTTGCAGGCTGAGGGAGAGCCACGTCTAAAGGCGTGTCCTCAGCGAAAAAACGTCGTCGTGCGACCTGCTCGATCCCCATCACAGAGCGCCCGCGACGGCACCCCTATCTCGTCAGGGCCCTGGACGCGCCGCACTTGCCATACGCCCCTGAGGCTGAAAACAATTCAATCCCCATAGATCCCGGTCCGGCTCAGTTCAACGCATTCTATCCACAATGCTCCGGCCACGCCCTTGTATCGTTCCCTGAGCATTGAACGCCGGAGCACTGCGGATAGAATCCTAAACGTTATCGTCTATCACTTCTATCAGGCGAACGTTACTGCAGCGTCGTCGCCGACCAATGTCCGGGACTCGTGGTCACCTTCAGGCCCGGCTTGAGAATCCGCACTCCCGCGGATGCCAATCTCCAAAGGCTCGATGAGCGCGGTGATCGAACCGGCTGGACGAGCCAGGTAGTCCCGGCCTGTCGACTGGCCACTCAGATCACGTATCAATCGACTCTAGCTCGGAGCCGGTTACCGTTTTGACGCGCCGCTTCTCCGACTTGCCGACGATGAGTCCGGGTGACCAACAACCCTTGATCCATAGCGAACCGGAGCAGTCAGTTTGGATCCGGCTTTTCGATAGAGTCCACAACAAAGTGGGCTACAGGACCACGGGATTCCTGTAACTTCAATCCGAGTTGCTGTTCCACGGCTGTGATCAAATCGGGATCCGCAAAGTCAGCATTCAAGCCCTGACCCGCCGAGTAAGACAGCTTCAATTTGTACTTTCCCTGAATTCCAGTCTTGTTGATGACCGGAATATGGTCAGGATTGGCGGAGAGGCGCAACGCCATGTCGTCCATAGTCGTCCCTTGCCAGACTGGAAAATCGGATGGGGGCGGTTGCGAGAGTCTGCCGTTGACCGTGACGCTTAGGTTGGAGGAAGGATCGCCCGGGTCAGCCGGCGGCATTTTGAATCCGCCGCGAGCGATGACCATTTCGTACACTTTTCCGGTGACCGTCTCCCAGTGGTATTTGAAGTGAAAGCGATCCTCGAACAGTCTCTGCGTCATTTTCCGGCATTCTTCCTCGGTTACGTTCGAGCGCGTGGTGGCCTCCAGTTCGTAGGATCCGCTGATGGACTGTGCCCAGTCCGGAATTTTTTCACGCAATTCGGCCATCTGCTGAGCGGTCTGCACGTCGTACGCCCAGGCCAATGTGAGGAACACGGGCGTGATCGCCCTAAAACGACCTCCTTTGCAAGCGGGCTGCACACCTTGGAATCCCACGGTCTTGGGAGTAAGAGGCCTCACGGAGGTTACTTCAAAGGCCAAGGCCGCCGCTTGCGCGTGTGCCAGCGGAGTACTCCAAACGCCAATACCGATCGGCGCCGCGATTATCGCTATCGCCACCAGAGTGAGAAACACTTTCTGGGGCCTTCTCAGTTGACGGGACAAGGTTCCCCGGAGGATTGCCGTCAGACGCTTCTTGACGTCCGCGCCTGTGACTCCGCTAACGCACGCTACCGGTGTTTCTGAGTAGCGCTCGCATACGGTAAGAATGCCTCGTGCATAGGCCGTGGGCTTGTGGCCGAGCCGGAGCACCTCTTCGTCGCAGGCCAATTCACGTTCCTCCAGGAGGTGCGATCCGATCCACCAAACCATGGGATGAAACCAGAAAATTGTCTCGACGCCCGTCTGCAACGCCGCAAACAGATTGTCCCGGCGACGGACATGAGTCCATTCGTGTGCGAGAAGGGCTTCCACTTGTTCTTCGTTCAACTGCTCCAAGAGCTGCGCGGGCAAAATCAGAACCGGTCTGAGAAAACCGACGATGCCCGGCTCAGTAGCGGCTGTGGTGACCAGCGCTGGCACAGCAATGGAAAGCTTCACAGGGGTGCCCGCGCGAAGTATGGCACGAACGCGGCACAGATCTCTGCATCGTCGGAATGCGAGGGCGATAAATCCAATGGCCCACAAGAGCGCCAACGCGGTCAGGCCCCCATGATGCTCAGTTGTTGTTTGAATAGTTGCATAAGCGCTCGTCGAAGTCGGATCTGCGATTTGTAGGAGAGCATCCGTCACGATCGAAGGCACTAACGATGGCGAACTACTTGCGGGAAGCGGAATCTGGCTGCCCAACCTCACCAGAAGGACCCATGGGACCAGAAACTTGAGCGATGCGCTCAGCCAGACCCAGTATCGGACCTTCGGCGAGTGTCCGCGCAGCATGAGCGCAAGCATCCCGGCGAAAAGCGCGAAGCCGGATGATTGCCATAGATGGTTGACGATGGACTCCGCGTTCATTTTGGTTTTCGCATCCTTTCCGATTTTTGCCGTCGTTCAGCATCACTCACTGCCTTGTTCAATTCGCGAATATCGTCGCTCGTCAATCTCCTGGCTTCCACGAGTTTTGCGATCATCGGTTGCGCTCGGCCTCCGAAAAAGCTCAAGACTTCATCGAGGAGACTGTCGCGGACGGTGTCCTTCTCAATGGATGGTTCAAAGAGGTAGGCATTTCCGATCCGGCGGCCCCGGCGTACAACGCCCTTGCCTTCCATGCGGTAAACCGTGGTCGTGATGGTTGTGTAAGCTGGACGGGGCTCTGGAAAAGCTTGTTGAATCTCCCGCAGGGATGCGGTTCCCAGCGACCACAGGACCTCAAGAATCTTGAACTCGAGTTTGGCGAGCTTAGGCCGCTTCATACCAATCAGACGATACTATAGCGCGAATATACTACGAACTAGTAAGTTCGTCAATAGCCGCATTTATTACCCTTTTGTCAGACATAAGGCAAAACGTGCGTTGCCCTCCACCTGAAAACCGACTATGATAGCGCCCATGCATCTCAAAGTACGCGTGCACCGGGGCACGTTTTTCATCAGCGCTGGTCTGTTGGCCGCCTCGATTGCGGCATTCGGTGAACACAGAATGATAAGCCTAGGCGATCGGCGCCTGTCTATCGATTGCGATGGAAAGGCGGGCTCGGCGACCGTAGTACTGATCGCGGGCGGCGGGAGGACGGCCGAGGATTGGGCAAAGGTCCAACCGGCCGTATCGAAGTTTGCACGAGCGTGCAGCTATGATCGCGCTGGTTTTGGCGCGAGCGACAAGGCGGGCTCCAAGCTGCAATCGGTGGATGAAGTGGTCGCCGATCTGCATGGGTTACTCAAAGCGTCGGACGAGAAAAGGCCTTTCATCCTGGTTGGGCATTCGGTCGCGGGAATCTACGCCCGTAGTTTCGTGACGAAATATCCGCGAGAGGTGGCGGGGTTGGTATTCGTCGATTCGGCGCATGAGGAGCAGGCATTGCTGTTCCATGAGCTCGATCCGAATTGGCAAGCCCTGGACGAAGAGTCCGCGCAGTGGGGTTTGTTCGTGAAACCCGGCGAGCGCCTGGAATGGCGAACGGAGCTGCCGTTGATCGTGCTCAGTCACGTGAAGCCTATTCAGGGACCGAAGAAGGTGACTGAAGCGACGGCCATCGGCCGGGAGCGTATCTGGAGAGAACTTCAAGAGGATCTGGCGAAGCGCTCAACGCATGGAGAGCTTCGGCTCGCCGAACAAAGCGAACACGATATCCATCTGGAGCAACCTGAGCTCGTCATTCAGGCGATCCGCGACGTGTTGCAAAAATAACTCGTCGTGATACAGCCCTGACCGGCATCGCGTGTGATTTCGCCTGTATTTTACCAGGCGAATGTTACTGCAGCTTCGTAGCCGACCTGTATCTGGCTGGCCCGATCGAGTCGGGTGTATGCTGTGAAGAACATGACATCACGGCGAATGAGATTGCTTCTGGTCGGATTCCTTGGGATCGGTCTTTTAGCCTGGACGACATTGGCCTTCGGACAGGTCAAGAAGATTGACGACAAGGTGCTGAAGGCCGCGGGAAAAGGCACCGAATGGACCATGAACGGGATGGATTGGGGCGAGCAGCGCTACAGCACCATGACCCAGATCGATCCCGGAAATGTGAGCAAGCTCGCACCCGCGTGGTCGTATGAACTCGGTCCTGGCGGAGGCAACCAGCAGGCGACTCCTCTCTATTCGAACGGGGTCCTCTATACCGTGACGAACTGGAGCATCGTCGCTGCCGTCGACGCGAAAACCGGCAAAGAGCTCTGGCGCTATGACCCGCAGGCGGATCGAACCATGACGCAGCCCGGAAAATCGCGCCTGTGCTGTGGAGTGAATAGCCGGGGCGTTGCATTGTATGAGGGTAAGGTTCTGGTCCCCGTCGTCGACGGGCGTATGCAGGCTTTGGACGCAGCGACCGGAAAGCTTCTGTGGTCCTCCTGGGCGATCCCGGAGCCGAAAGAAGGCGAGTATTCTCCCTACTCCCTCACAATGGCGGCGCGCGTTGCGAAGGGAAAGGTGTTTATCGGTAATGCCGGCGCTGAGTTTCCTCCGTTTCGCGGATACGTCTCCGCCTTCGATGTGAACACCGGCAAGGAACTCTGGAAATTCTACACCACGCCTGGCGATCCTTCGAAGGGCTTTGAGAACAAGGCCATGGAGGCCGCGGCAAAGACATGGGTGGGCGAATGGTGGAAGCAGGGCGGCGGCGGATCCATGTGGGATGGAATGTCCTACGATCCCGATGAGAACCTCTTGTATGTCGGAACCGGCAATGGGACGGTCTGGTCCGCGGATGTTCGCAACGGTGGCAGGCAAACGACGAATCCGGACAATCTCTACATCGCCTCGATCCTCGCCATTAACGCGGACACCGGTCAGTTGAAGTGGCACTACCAGTGCACGCCCGGCGATGAATGGGACTACGACGCGATTCAGCACCTTCTGCTGGCGGATATCCGGATCAACAATCGCAACCGTAAAGTGATCATGCAGGCGAACAAGAATGGGTACTTCTACGTGATCGATCGCACCAACGGCGAATTCATCTCCGCATCCGAGATGTCGCAAGTGAGTTGGGCCACGGGGCTCGATCCCAAGACCGGCCGGCCTAATGTTCACCCTGACGCGCTTTATTCTTCCAAAAAGGGAGTGACGGTGTATCCGGTGCAAATGCACAATACGTCGCAGATGTCGTTCAATCCGAACACGGGCCTGATTTATGTTCCGATCGCCGCCGAAAATACATTTAGCTTCGTGGCGGCGGAGGCTTACGCTCCCACTCCAGGGAACCAAAACTTCGGACTGAATTTGGGTGCGGCCAGGGGCGGCACACCGATGGCATCCCCGCCCCCTCACGGGCCCGACCGCAAGAATCCTGATGGCAGCAAAGTGCGTGGAGGTATTCTCACCGCGTGGGATCCCGCCACTCAAAAGGAACGCTGGTTCGCGCTCGGCGGCGGACAATCGGGCGGTGGTACGCTGTCCTTGGCTTCGAACCTGGTGATTCAGACGCTGGGCAACGGACACCTGAAAGCGTTTACCGCCGACAAGGGTGAACAGCTTCTGGATATCACGTTGCCGGTGAGTTCCGGCGTCGGCCCACCGATGACCTACATGCTGGACGGCAAGCAATACATCGCCGTCATGGGAGGGACCGGCGCTCAAGGACGGGGAGGTCCTGGCGGTGGAGGACGCGGAGGCGCCGGACGCGGTGCGCCGCCAGCGGGTGAGGCGACTGCTGCCGCGGCCCAAAGCGGAAACAATTTTCCTCCGGCGCCGGCCGCATCGGCCAATAACAATCCGAAACTGCTGATTTACGCTGTTCCGAATTGAGGATGCATCGCGTCGCTTTTCCGCCGAACTTTTTTCGGCCTCCCATCGTAAGGGAAAACATGAAGACGATTGTGCTCACCACCATTTTCGCGGGATCCCTTCTGGCCCAGGCTCCCCCAAATCCGAAGTTCGAGGTGGCCTCCGTCCGGCCTTCGCAACCTGCGGGAACGGATCGCGTGGATATCGGAGTACATAGGGACGGTACTCAGATGCGGATGGTCTCGCTTCCCATGCGGGACTACATCGCGCGGGCGTATCGCCTGAAGCTGTATCAGGTCACTGGACCCGACTGGCTCACCACAGAGCGGTTCGATGTGAACGCCAAGCTGCCGGAGGGTTCAACCCAGGAACAGATACCAGAGATGCTCCAGTCCCTTCTGGAGGAGCGGTTTCAAATCAAGGTGCATCGTGAGAAGAAAGAGCTGCCGGTATATGTCCTGACCATCGGAAAGCCGCCCCTGAAGATCCAGGAGTCCGCGCCCGATCCCGCCGCGACAATCGCGCCTAAGGGGACCACGAATGTGACCGCTACCGGCAGCGCCACGGGCGTTTCGGTGGATCTCGGGAATGGGTCCTATTACACCTTCAACAACGGCAAGTTCGAGATCAAGAAAGTCACCATGGACATGCTGGCCCGGCAGCTCG
>Ga0209168_10001340_pt1 | contig 19642 bp, 18 predicted proteins | sample Coa_R1_FD_187156 | JGI IMG/M metagenome (GOLD analysis project Ga0209168, IMG submission 187156) | Surface soil microbial communities from Centralia Pennsylvania, which are recovering from an underground coalmine fire - Coalmine... | ecosystem: Environmental > Terrestrial > Soil > Unclassified ...
GCACCGCCAAGGCGCGGACATCTCGGCCTTGCTGCCAGTGCTGTCCACCTACCTCGGGCATGTTGAGCCGAAGAACACGTACTGGTACTTGTCCGCCGTCCCGGAGCTGATGCAGCTCGTCGCCGCCCGGCTCGAACACGGGACAGGTGAGTCATGACCACGCTGGCGCCGGTGCTGCAGGCGTTCTTCACTGTGCGGCTCATGGCTCACCGCCGGGCCTCGAGCCACACCATCACCGGTTACCGGGACACGCTCCGGCTGCTGGTCGGCTTCGCCTGCGCCAAGACCGGCAAGACGCCCTCCGCGCTGGACATCGCCGACCTGGACGCGCCACTGGTCGCCGCCTTCCTCGACCACCTGGAAGCTGACCGGCACAACACGGTGCGGACCAGCAACTGGCGCCTCGCCGCCATCCACTCGCTGTTCGGCTACGCCGCACTGCACCACCCCGAACGCGCCGCCGTCATCCAGCGGGTCCTGGCCATCCCGGCCAAGCGCCACGAGCGCACACTGCTCACCTGGCTCACCGCGCCAGAGGCCGACGCCCTGCTGGCCGCACCCGACCGGGGCACGTGGGCCGGCAGGCGTGATCACGCCATGCTCGTGCTCGCCGTCCAGACCGGGCTGCGGATCTCCGAGCTGATCGGCCTGTCCCACGGCGACGTCGTTCTCGACGCCGGGGCGCACGTCCGTTGCATGGGCAAGGGCCGCAAGGAGCGGGCCACGCCGCTCACCGGACTCATCGTTGCCGTCCTGCGGGCCTGGCTCACCGAGAACCCGGGTCAGGCCCATGACCCGCTGTTCCCGACACGCACCGGGACACGGCTCAGCCACGATGCCATCGAGCACCGCCTCGCCGTCCATCTCGCCACCGCGCGCGCCAGCTGCCCGTCGTTGCGGACCAAGCACGCCACCATGCACACTCTGAGACACACCTGCGCCATGCGGCTGCGACACGCCGGAATCGACGTGCCGTCATCGCACTCTGGCTCGGCCACGAGCAGATGGCCACCGCCAACATCTACCTGCACGCCGACATGGAGGAGAAAGAGCGAGCCATCGCCCGAGTCACCCCGCCCGGCACGGCGCCTGGCCGCTACCAGCCGCCCGACCCGCTACTCGCCTTCCTCGACAGCCTCTGATTGTTCCGACCTGCCGCCAGTCGATAGCCCTGCCACGCACACCAATCCGCGCTCAGGTCGGAACAATGACGACGTCGGGGGGGTATCACTCTAGGTGTGTAAAGGAGTGACTAAGGGTAATCACACGGCGGGTGAGAGGCACCCGGTGACGTGGGGGGAGATCGATGGTGAAGTCGGTGGACAGGGGGACCGGGGGGCCGGGTGCCCTGGCGGGCGATGGCGGCGAGAGGCCTGCTGCGGGCGGCCGGGATGCCGCCGGTGACGGGCAGGGGCCCGGCGCGGGCGGCCCGGCGGACCGGGTGCCGCTGCGGCAGCTGATGGATGACCGGCTGCTGGACGCGCTGCTGGAACGGTCCAGGGATGAGGCGGGCGGGCTGCGGCTGACCGGCGAGGGCTCGATGCTCGGCGAGCTGGTCAAGGCGGTGCTGGAGCGGGCCCTGGAGGCCGAGCTGACCGCGCACCTGGGATATGAGCACGGCGACCGGGCCGGACGCAGCGGCGGGCCGCCGAACTACCGCAACGGCGCCATCGCCAAGACCGTGCAGACCGGGGTCGGGCCGGTGCCGCTGGCCGTGCCGCGGGACCGGGCCGGCACGTTCGAGCCGCTGCTGGTGCCCAAGCGGGCCGGGCGGGTCGCCGGCGGCCTGGACGACATGATCATCTCGCTGTATGCGCACGGCATGAGCGTGCGGGACATCCTGCACCATCTGGAGCAGGTCTACGGCACCCAGCTGTCGGCTGAGACCGTCTCGCGGATCACCGACGGGGTGCTGGAGGAGGTGCGCGCGTGGCAGTCCCGGCCGCTGGATCCGGTCTACGCGGTGGTGTTCCTGGACGCGATCGTGGTCAAGGTCCGGGACAACCACGTGGTGCAGAACAAGCCGGCCTATGTCGCGATCGGGATCGACGCCGACGGGGAGAAGCACGTGCTGGGCATCTGGGTGGCCAAGACCGCGCCGGAATCGGCCGCGGCCGGGGAGGGCGCCGGGTTCTGGCGGGCCGTCATGGCCGACCTGCGCAACAGGGGCGTGCGGGACATCTTGATCGCCTGCTGCGACGGGCTGGCCGGGTTCGAGGACGCCATCCACGCCGCGTTCGAGCGCACCGTGGTGCAGCGCTGCGTTGTCCATCTCGTCCGCAACGCCCTGCGCCCGGTCGCCCGCCGCGACGCCGGCGAGGTCGCGAAGGAACTGCGCACGATCTACACCGCGCCCACGGCCGAGGCCGCCTTCGACGCCCTCGCGGAGTTCGCCGCCTCGCCCTGGGGCCGCAAGTACCCGCAGGCCGCGAGGGTCTTCGAGGCCGCCTGGGAGGACTTCACGCCGTTCCTGGCCTTCAGCCCGGCCGTCCGTAAGCTGCTCTACACCACCAACAGCATCGAGTCCTTGAACTACCAGCTGCGGAAAGTGACCAAGGCCCGCGGCCACTTCCCGAACGACGACGCCGCGGTCAAGCTGCTGTGGCTCGCCATCATCAACATCGAGGACAAGCGCGCCCGCGAGCGCCTCGCGCGGCGCCAGCAGACCGGCAAGCGCTCGGACCAGCCCGCCCGCCTCGTCGAGGGCCAGCGCGTCATGGGCTGGCGCGAGGCACTCAACGAGCTCGACACCGCCTACCCCGGACGCCTACGATAAGACCAGCTAAGAAAAACAATTCAAAAAAGTTTACACATCTGAGGTTACAGGCTCAGCATGCACCGGGCGGTATCACCATCACGGGTGCATTTCCGTGTCCGCCTCATCCGTGCTGGGTGATGTGGGCTCCGCCATGGCGGCGCAGGATGGGGGTCATCGGGAGTAGAAGGACGAGCGGCGGGAGAGGTCCCATGGCGGTTGTCGAGTACGGGCCGGGCGCTGCGTTCCCCGGCGTGATCGGGCGGACTGCCGATGAGTCCAGGCCGGCCTGGCCGGCGCCGGTGCGGGCCCGTGAGGGTGCGCCTAATGTGCTGTTCATCGTGCTGGATGATACGGGGTTCGGCCAGCTGGGCTGTTACGGCAGCCCGATCAAGACGCCCAGCTTCGACGCGATCGCCGCGGACGGCCTGCGCTACAGCAACATGCACACGACGGCGTTGTGTTCGCCGAGCCGGTCGTGCATTCTGACCGGCCGCAACCATCACAGCAACGCGATGGCCTGTATCACCGAGCTGGCCAGCGGCTATCCCGGGTACAACGGCGTCATCCCGTTCGAGAACGGTTTCCTGTCCGAGATGCTGCTGGAGCACGGCTACAGCACGTTCATGGTCGGGAAGTACCACCTGACCCCGAGCAACCAGGAGACGGGCGCGGGCCCGTTCGACCGGTGGCCGCTGGGCCGCGGTTTCCAGCGCTTCTACGGCTTCCTGGGCGGTGACACCAGCCAGTGGTATCCGGATCTGGTGTACGACAACCACCAGGTGGAACCGCCGCGCACGCCGGAGGAGGGTTATCACCTCAGCGAGGACCTGGTGGACAAGGCGATGGGGTTCATCGCCGACACTAAGCAGGTCGACCCGGCTAAGCCGTTCTACCTGCATCTGTGCTTCGGCGCCACGCACGCGCCGCACCACGCGCCGAAGGAATGGGCGGACCGCTACGCGGGCCAGTTCGACGAGGGCTGGGACGCCTACCGGGAGACGGTGTTCGCCCGGCAGAAAGAACTCGGCATCGTCCCGGCGGACGCCGAGCTGTCACGGCACGATCCCGACGTGCCCGACTGGGCGTCGCTGCCGCCGGAGGCCCGCCGCCTGTACAGCCGGATGATGGAGGTCTTCGCCGGTTTCCTGTCCCATACCGACCATCAGGTCGGACGGCTGGTCGAGTTCTTGCGCCGGCTCGGGGAACTGGACAACACCTTGATCATGGTCATCTCCGATAACGGCGCCAGCGCCGAGGGCGGGCCGACCGGGACCACGAATGAGGCGCAGTTCTTCAACAACGCCCAGGAGCCGCTGGCCGACAGCCTCAAGGTAATCGATGAGATCGGCGGCCCCAGGCACTTCAACCACTACCCGTGGGGCTGGACCTGGGCCGGGAACACGCCGTTCCGCCGGTGGAAGCGGGAGACCTACCGGGGCGGCGCCAGCGACCCGTTCATCGTGTCCTGGCCGCAGCGGATCACGGCCCGGGGCCAGGTCCGCACCCAGTACGCGCACATCATCGACATGGTGCCCACGGTGCTTGACCTGCTGGGCCTCGAGCCGCCCGCCACGATCCGCGGCGTCACCCAGTCATCCCTGCACGGAGTCAGCTTCGCCCGCACCCTCGACGACGACGGCGCCGAGACCAGCCGCCACACACAGTACTTCGAGATGCTAGGCCACCGGGCGATCTACCACGACGGCTGGCGGGCCGTGTGCCCCTGGCCCGGCCCGTCGTTCACCGAGGCAGGCATGGGCTTCGGCCAGCCGATCTCCGCCGAGAAGCTGTCTGAGCTGGATGCCACCGGCTGGGAGCTCTACCACGTGGCGACCGACTTCGCCGAGAATCACGACGTGGCCGCCGAGCACCGCGACCGGCTGATCGCGATGATCGGCACGTGGTATGTGGAGGCCGGAAAGTACAACGTGATGCCGGTCGACGGCAGCGGCCTGGCCCGGATGGTCGCCGAAAAGCCGCTCGTCGCGCCGCCCCGCGACAGCTACACCTACCGGCCCGACACGCAATCGATCCCGTTCTTCGCCGCCCCCAGGGTCCTGAACCGCCCGCACAGCATCACCGCGGACGTCGAGATCCCCGCAGGCGGGGCCGAGGGGGTGCTGCTATGCCAAGGCACGTCCGCCGGCGGATACTCGCTGTTCGTCCAGGACGGCAAGCTCCGCTACGTCCACAACTACGTCGGCCGGGCCGTGTACGCAGTGGAATCCGACGAGGTCCTGAAGCCAGGCAAGCACGCGCTCAGGTTCGAATTCGAGCCGACCGGACAGCCGGACATGGCCCACGGCAAGGGGGCGCCTGGCAGGCTCCAGCTCTACGTGGACGGGACCCTGGCCGGGAACACCGAAGCGCCCGTCACCACGCCTTTCGTGCTCAACCCGGGTGCGCTCACCTGCGGCGCCAACCCCGGCTCCGCGATCACTGATGACTACGCCAGCCCGTTCAAGTTCACCGGCACCATCCATAGCGTGACGGTCGACGTCAGCGGCAACCTGATCGAGGACCCCGAAGCCGAACTACGCATGCACATGTCCCGCCAGTAGGCCACCGTAGTAGCAGCCCGCGGAGCTGATCATCGGCGGCTCGCTTTTATCAATTGAGCTGGCGAGCGAAGCGCGAACTGCATTCCAGAGGCCCTCTTCCTGTTCGAAAGAGGGCCTCTGGCCTTGGTAGCGGGCGAGGAAAGCGGCCGAGGGCAGCGTCCGGGGCGCGACGCCGGAGAAGGGTGAGCCTGATAGCCGCCCGAAGGGGACGGATGACTGTGACAGTGAGCATTGATGAACTCGGCCCGGTCGACTGGATCGTGGTCGAGTTCCCCGGGACCAAGCTGACCGGCGAGATCGCGCCGGTCATCGAGGACCGGGGCATCAGCTATCCCACCCGGTCAGCCACCGCCGCCCGCTCCGACGATCTAGCGAACTGGCGGTCCCGCTACCCGCAGGGTCGTCGGAACAGTCGGCTTGGTGAACCTGCAGCTGGATCCGCGGTGCGCGGCGAAGCAAGGTGCGCTAGACGGCGCACGTCGGCCACAGCGAGCAGATAGGAACGCACATGATCGTCCTGAACCTTCTTCTCATCGGCCTGGTGATCACGCTCGAACCTATCCCGCTCACCGCGTTCATCCTTATCCTCGCGTCCAAGGGCGGCGTGCGGAAGGGCGCCGCGTTCATCTTCGGCTGGCTGCTGTCGCTCGCCATCGTGATCGCCTTCACGGTACTCGTCACTGGCAATAATCCCCCGAAACCCAGCACGGCTCCCTCGCTGGCCGCCCTGGCCGCCAAGCTCGCCATCGGCGTCGGGCTGACGGTGATCGCGATCCGGCAGTACCGGAAGCTGGGCAAGCCGAAACCGCCGAAAAAGCCTCCCAAGTGGCAGACGCACATCGACAACATGACGCCGTGGTACGCCATCGCGCTCGGCCCGCTCACCCAGCCGTGGGCACTGGTCGCCGCCGGTGTCACCGTCATCGTCGAGGCCAAGCTCGCATCCTGGCAGGATTACCTGACGCTCGCGCTGTTCTGCGTCATCGCCACATCCGCGTTCCTGGCCATGGAGATCTACGCCGGCTTCCGCCCCCAGCCAGCACAGAAGTTCCTCGCCCGGCTGCGGCACTGGATCGATACCCACACCGATCAGGTCATCATCATCGCGTCCCTGGTCCTGGGCTTCTGGCTGGTCGGGACCAGCATCTCCTACCTCGTCACCTAGCGGCGGTCTTCCGAGGCCACGGTGCAGCAACCGCACCGGCCGGCACCGACTCAAGCCGACCGAAAGAGGCCCTTGAGCTGCACTAACGAGAGTTAACGACCGTGGCGCAACTAGAGTGCAGGGGACGATGACACCGGGCGAGAACCAGACGACGGCCGATCGCGGCGCCGGGATCGAGATCGTGAGCGTGCTCGGAGAGCTGGATCTTTCCACCAGCGAGAGCATGGTCCGGCAGCAAAGCCCGCCGGGTCGCGGGCGAGCTAGCCGCGCAGGCGGGGCTGCAGGCGGGCACCGCGCGCAGCTACCTGTATGCCGAACTGGACGGCGGGCCATGGTGACCGCGGATCAGCCTGCCGATCCCTCGGCCCGCGCTCTGGGCGAGAGCCTGGCCGCCCGGTTCGAGGACCTGGCTCAGACGGTCGCCGACGCGCTGGAGACCGCCGCCCCGCGCGGGCCCGCCGCACCGTACTGGATCGGCCTGGACCGCGACACCTACTACGCGCGGCTGACCGATCTGCGGCGGTGGGCCGACGCCGTGCTCCGCCCGCACTACGGCGGCTATGAGCTGCGGGACTGCTGGCCCCGCCACATCCACGCCATCTGGGAACTGTCCACCCTGGCCGCCGAATGGCACCATATCTACAGCGGGACACACCCGGACCTGGCCCGGGCGCTGGAACTCTACGACCGCTGGCTGCCCGGCACCATGCGTCGCATCAGCGGTATTACCCGTTGCTGCATACCGCAATGCGTGACACTCGGGCGCCCCGGAGACCGGATTGCCCGGCCCGGATTCCGGTAAGACGGGGAGCCTTCGGGGCTAGGCGTCCGGGGTGACGTAGCTGCCCCGGCCGTGCACGGTGACGACCTTGCCGCGTTCGCGCAGCAGCGCAATGGCGCGCCGGACCGTGACGCGGGCGACGGCGTACTGGGCGGCGAGCTCGGCCTCGCTGGGCAGCCGGGTATCGGGGGCAAGGCGCCCAGCGTCGATGTCAGCTTCAAGGTCGGCGGCGACAGCCTGCGGATCCGGCGGAGGCGGACGGCGGCGGACGGCGGCGACGCGATCGTCAAGGCCGCCAGGTCACGCGCTGCGAGCGGGCCGGCCGCCGCGGTGAGCAGCCCGAGCGCGTCCGTGGCGAGCCCGTCATCGTCCCGGCCGAGCAGATCATCGATTTCCTGCCGGGCGAGCACCGCCAGCTCGCGAGCGCCGGAGAAGGGTCGCACCGGTGTGGGCCGCACGGTGTGCAGTGGATGGCCGGCTGGGATGTCGGAGGGGAGATCGGGATGCGGACGGCTGCTCACCAAGACATGGACGTGCCCGCCCGCCACGGCGGGCAGCAGCGACGCGACGCTGGGCAGCCCGGGAGGGCGCAGGTCCTCGTCCAGGCCGTCCACGACCAGCACCAAGTGCCGGGTCCCGCCGACGGATTCCGCGGCGCGGTGCCACAGAGCCCGGAAGTGCTGCAGGTCAGCGGCTGGCGTGTCTTCGTCCAGCACGGCGGCCAGCTGAGGGACCACCGCGGCCAGGAACCGCCAGCTGTCCGCGTCGGCCTCACGGCGGGACAGGAAATAGCAGGCGACGTCGACGTTTCCCGGCAGCGCCGTCGCGGCCTCGGCCAGCAGCGAGGTCTTACCCGCCCACGCGTCGCCCACCAGCCACAGGTAAGCCGGGTCAGCGCGCCCGGCCCGGCGACTCCCAGCCGCGCCCACCATGCGGGCGGGTCCGCGACCCCGGGCCCCCAGCCAGGGTGCTCCGGATCCGGGTCCAGCGCGGTCAGCGGTGTCGCGGTGATCGCCGATGAGCCCGCTCGAGGCGCGTGCTCGGTCACCACGCCGAGCAGCAATCCGCCGGCGATCACGGGGCTGCCCGACATCCCGGACCACGGTGAGTCTGCCAGCCCCGCCCGGGCGGGCGGCAGCGGCCGCGGAGAGCTGCTCACCTGCACCGACAGCAGCCCTCCGGCCAGCCCGGACAGCACCGGCACCTGGCCAAGCGCGTCGGCGGTCTCCCGGAAACGGCCGCCGCCGGCCGTCTCGCGTTCCATGAAGGCCGGATAGCCGATCACGTGGCACCGCTCCACCGGGTCACCTGCCGGACTGTCCCGTGCCACCGCCGCCAGGCCTATCGCCGGCACGCCGAGCCTGCCGCCGACCACCTCTACCAGCGCCAGGTCCGGACCCGGGCCGTCCGGATCGCCGGTGAACGCCGGATCCGCCGTCGCCTGGAGCGCGACCTTGTCCGGGCCGCGCACCACGACGTTCACCGCCCCGGTCACCACGTGAGCCGCGGTCAGCACTGTCCGCCCCGCGACGATGATCCCCGATCCGCACCGGTACCGGGGTGAGCAGCCATCGCCCCGGTCGGCGATGACCTCTACAACCCGCGCGGCCAGCGGCACCGAGGACATTGGTATCCCCGGGGTCAGCCCGGCAGCGCGTCCGACGCGGAGGCCACCTTCACCGGGTGCCCGTCACGGTCCACCGGCCCCCCGAACACCACCGTCACCCTCTGCTCTGTGCCGCGTTCTCTAGCCACGCCGCCGCCCAGCTGCACGGCGACCACCGGCACCGTGAATCCCGCCCGGCCGTCGGCTGACCTGGTGGCGGTCACGGTGAACTCCACAGTCATCGACTCGACCGGAAGCTGGATATCCGACGCCGCCCCGGCAGCGCGCGCCCGGAGCAGCTCATCACGCAGCAGCCCGATCGCCTCAGCCAGCCCCAGGCCCGCCAGACCAGACGATTCAGCCATCCGACCTCCCAAATGCAGGCATTCCGGGACACAGCCGTGCTCAGAAACTGCAGCACACCGGCTATGCCCGCACGACGTGACGACAGCCCGCTCACGACAGGCGTCCGGCGCGGCCAGCATGGGTGGCGGCGGCTGAGGCAAGCCCGAAACGGGGCGCAGCCGCGAAACTAGCCGGCGTACCCGACGTCAGCGCCGGGCACGGAAGAGGGTGGCCTGGGCTCGGAGCGGGGCCTGGCCACCCCGAGCCCAGACGTGAAAGGGCGAGTACCCTCAGCCCTGTCGATAACGATCATGCCCCAGGAACCTTAACGGACGCTAGGACACAGCTGTGAACCCGCCTCAGCTAGCGAGATTTGAGTGCGGCAGGCAGGCGCCCGGAAGGGCGCGAGCGGCAAGCTATGCGCTGGCAGGCGGCTGATCGATACCCATCTGCGGGACGGCCGGCCACGTGGCGAGCTGGTCGGTCACCTGGCCGGGAAGCTCACCGGGCTTCCAGCCAGCGAGCTCGGTGGCCATGTCCCGGACCTGATCGGGCGCGTGGCGGCCGTAGCTGACCGGCGCGCCGAGCAGCGCCGTCCGGGAGTGCTCACCGGTGCCCTCGGCGGGCGGTTCGGGCCGCCGCTGCGGAAGTCCGTGCTGGGTAAGCCCCTGCTGCGGAAGCCCTGGCGACGGAAGCGCCTCGTACTGCGGAAGTCCCTGCTGCTGCGGAATCTGGACCCGCTGGACGCATTCGTCGCGGTCGAGGAACTCCGCGAGATACTCGGCCTCATCGGCGTCGATTCCGATGACGACCCGGGGTTCACCCCATGGCTCTTTGAGTGAGTAGCCTACGTAGCTAACTACCGGCTGCCCGGGCGCGACCGCGAGTCCGTGCAGTGCACGCCATTGTTCCCATGCCGATTCCAGGCGCGTCGCGGCGCGCTGAGCACGTGCGACCAGTTCTGGATCACGCATCGTGCGACCCTCCCCTGAGAGCGGACCGGCCCCGGGTGCGTGCCTCCCAGTTCTGCCTCACCTGGCAGGACTGTCGATGTGGCACGCGGCACCGGGGCCGACCCCCCATTCCATTGATCGAGTGCTGCCGAATCCACGGAGCGCCTGGCTCGTGAAGACGGCAGAGGCTCACTCGGAGCGCTGCTGCGGAATACCCGCGAGCAGTGCACGAACCTCAGTCTCCCGGTAGCGCCGGTGTCCCCCCAGCGTGCGGATTGAGGTCAGTTTCCCGGCCTTCGCCCACCGTGTGACGGTCTTGGGGTCGACACGGAACATCGTGGCGACCTCCGCGGGTGTCAACAGTGGCTCGGCCTCTGGTGTACGAGCGGACATGTGTGTGGCCTCTCCTCCTGGACCAATGTTGCGATCCTGCGTCTCTTGTTTGCCTGGTGCTCCGTGGGGAGCTTGTCGGGGATGTCCCATATGGCCGACAGGGACCATATTGCCATCACCAGCCGTGACGCGTCGACCACCAGGCGCAAAGTTTTCGTACCGGGATGCCCAGTTGCTCCGCCGATCACTGTCACTCACAGTGAGTCTAGCGATACTTATAGTCGCATCGCGGCGGATTCGGAAATACTGCCCGGGAACTCTCCGGGACTGCCCGGTACTCAGTTCGCCATCTCGTATTCCGCGAACGCCCGCCAGCGGCCCTGCGCTCGCTTGTACATCGCAATCGCGAGCTCATGCTCGCCCCTGGTTACCCCGTCGATGGCCGCCGCGATCTCAGCGGCCGACTGGTCACCGCTCAGCGCATCATCACTGAGCAGCTGAACCAGACCTCCGTAGTCCAGTTCGACCAGCGAGTACGGGTGGAACTCGGCTAGCCAGCGGCCCACCTCCCCTAGTTCGGTCTCCGCCCGGGACGGGTCCCATGCGGCGCCGTCGAAGCCGGGCGGCAGGCTGCGCAGCGCCGCCAGGCCGCGGCTCACACGCCGCCGGGCCCGGGACATCGGTGTGGTGTAAAGCAGCGTCCGGGTCGCGGACGCCGTCTGCGGACCGGCCGGGCGTTTGGCGCCGGGGCCGAGGGCCAGCCACCGCTCGGTCGAGGCGAACGGGACGAACCAGGCCAGCGGGACGGTCCAGGCGCTGGCCAGGATGTGCAGCCTGGTGGCCGGGCCCGGCGGTCCTTCGTCGGAAAGCCGGGTCAGGGCGGTCATCGTCTCGTCGTCATGGGCCGGGACCACCCCCGGCACCGCCGAACCCGCGGTGGAGAGCATCCGGCCGTAGGACAGCAGGCAGCGCAGCCTGGTCTGCCACGGGCAGACATAGGTGACGCCGTCCGCGCGGCGGATGTAGGCGTGCCTGCTCTCCCGCTCGGGAACCACGATCTGGGGGGCCGCGATGGCCCGGTGCAACGCCTCGGCGTGCTCGACCGCGAGCGAGTCGCGCCGCCTGGGCCTGGCCGCTGAGGCCGCGTACGCCGCCCACGCGGAACGCTCTGGTTCGTGGAACGCCGCGACCGGCTCATAGATCCGGAGATACGCGGCGTAAGTCATCACTGTCGTATCGTGACATACCAGAACGCCGCAAAGGCGGTACTCAAGGTAACGAGATCATCAATACTGTGAGTTACCGATCAGTACAGATAGCATCAAGTCCCTGGCCGGAGGCCTGCCGAGACGCGCTAGAACCCTTACCTGAACGGCGTTTGAGACCTTCCGGGAGGGCGCGAGGGGCCCGACCCGGGGACTCGACCGGCCGCCGGCTCGCACGCAATACGCTTGTTTCCGATCCCGGTTCAACGAGGATTCGGGGACGAGATGAAAAGAGTCGCTACCGTGACCAACGTGTTCGCGACGTCCCACAAGGACAACGGCTCCGCCGGAGAGGCGGACCATGAGCAGGTCGTCTTCTGCCAGGACACCCCTACCGGGCTGCGGGCGATCATCGGCATCTACTCCACCGCGCTCGGCCCCGGGCTGGGCGGGACGCGCTTTTACCCCTACGCCAGCGAGGGCGAGGCCCTGGTCGACGCGCTGCGGCTGTCCAAGGCCATGGCGTACAAGAACGCGCTGGCCGGCCTGGACCACGGCGGCGCCAAGGCGGTCATCATCGGCGACCCGGCCCAGGTCAAGACCGAAGCCCTGCTGCGCGCCTACGGCCGCTTCGTCGAATCCCTCGGCGGACGCTACATCACCGCATGTGACGTGGGCACCGGCAGCGAGGACATGGACATCATCGCCCGGGAGTGCCGCTACGTGATCGGGCGCAGCACGGCTCACGGCGGCGCCGGGGACTCCTCGGTGCTGACCGCCCTCGGCGTCCTGCTCGGCATGCAGGCGGCGGCCGAGCACGCCTGGGGCAGTCCCGCGCTGCGCGGCCGGACGGTGGGCGTGGAGGGCGTGGGCAAGGTCGGCCACCGGCTGGTCAGCCACCTGGTCGAGGCCGAGGCCCGCGTGGTGGTCTGCGACGTCGACGCCGCGGCCACGCAGGCCGTCCGGGACCAGCATCCCGAGGTCCGGGTGGTGCCCGATATCGGCGCGCTGCTGGCCGCCGACCTGGACATCCTGTCCCCGTGCGCGCTGGGCGGCACGCTCACCGAGCAGGTCGCCAGCAACCTGAGCGCGCGCATCATCTGCGGCGGGGCCAACAACCAGCTCGCCCACCACGGGGTGGAAAAACTGCTGGCCGACCGGGGCGTGATCTACGCGCCGGACTACGTGGTCAACGCGGGCGGCGTCATCCAGGTAGCCGACGAGTTGGGCGGGTTCAGCTTCGAACGGGCCCGGGCCGCCACCGAGCAGATCTTCACCACCACCGCGAAAGTCCTGTCGATCGCGGACTCCGACGGAGTGTCACCGTCGGTAGCCGCGGACCGCCTCGCCGAACGCCGGATGTCCGATGTGGGGCGGCTGCGCGGAATCTGGCTCGGCACGATGGGATCAGCGTAGGCATCAGAGGCGCAAAGCGGGTACGGTTGTACCTGTACGGATGCTGGTGGACGTCGCGCTCCCCGTTGCGGGGTGGCGGCGGCGTCGTATGACGCACAAAGTCATACGATGGACAAAGCCAGCGAGGCGGAGATCATGGGGCCTGACTGGCTCCGGACGTTCGAGGGGGTCGAGCCAATGGGGCGCGGCCGAGCCAAGGCCAAGCAGGTTAAGGTCGCCCGTCAGCTCAAGTACAAGAGCGACGACACCGACCTCGACCGGCTGCGTGCGGAGCTAGGTGTCGGTGCGGACTCCCACGACGGTAATTCCGCCGGGGAATACGACGACGAGGACGAAGACGAGGATCCCGCCGAGGGCGCCTGGAAAGACGCCGACGCGTGGCCGCGCTAGCGCGCGGCTAGGAGCCCACGCCTAGACCGTCGAGTACGTGCTTGCCCCGGTCGTCTTCGGCGACCGGGATCGGGTACTGCCCGTCGAAACAGGCGCGGCACAGCCGGCTGGCCGGCAGGCCGCTGGCCTCGGTCAGTCCGTCCAGCGACACGTAGCCCAGCGAGTCGGCGCCGATCGAGGCGCAGATCTCCGCTGGGGACAGGTGCCCCGCGATGAGTTCGGCGCGGGTCGCGAAGTCGATGCCGTAAAAACAAGGCCAGGTCACCGGCGGGGATGCGACGCGCACGTGCACCTGCGCGGCGCCCGCCTCCCGGAGCATGGCCACCAGCGCCCGCTGGGTGTTGCCGCGGACGATCGAGTCGTCCACCACGACCAGCCGGCGGCCCGCGATGGCGTCCCGCAGCGGGTTCAGCTTCAGCTTGATGCCCCGCTCCCGGATCGTCTGGCTGGGCTGGATGAAGGTCCGGCCGACGTAGGAGTTCTTGACCAGCCCCTGGCCGAACGGGATGCCGCTGGCCTCGGCGAAGCCGATCGCGGCCGGCGTGCCCGACTCCGGGACCGGGATGACCAGGTCGGCGTCCGCGGGATGCTCGGCCGCGAGCCTGCGCCCGACCGCCACCCGGGTGGCGTGCACCCCCTGGCCGGCGATCGTGGTGTCGGGCCGGGCCAGGTACACGTACTCGAACAGGCAGCCGCTGGGCCGCGGCTCGGCGAAGATCGTGGACCGCACCCCGCGCCCGTTGATGCTCACCAGCTCGCCGGGCCCGATCTCGCGCACGAACGTCGCGCCCACGATGTCCAGTGCGGCGGTCTCGCTGGCCACCACCCAGCCGCCCTTCAGCCGGCCGAGCACCAGCGGCCGGAAGCCGTGCGGATCCCGCGCCGCGTACAGCGTCTGCTCGTCCATGAAGACCAGCGAGTACGCCCCCTTGACCAGCGGCAGGACGGCCGCCGCGACGGCCTCGACCCCCGCCGGGCGCCCGGCCGCAGCAACGGCCGAAGCAACGGCCGGAGCAGCCGCCGGGGCCGCGGCCCCGTCCGGCAGGCGGTCGCTGACGAACAGCGCGGTGAGCACGTCGGTGTCGGAGGTCGCGGCGATCCCGCCACTGCCCTGCCCGGTCTCGCCGAGCAGCGCGGCCAGCTCGCGGGTGTTGATCAGGTTGCCGTTGTGGCCGAGGGCCAGGCTGGTGGACGACGTGGAGCGGAACGTCGGCTGCGCGTTGGCCCAAACCGAGGCGCCGGTGGTGGAGTACCGGCAGTGCCCGATCGCGAGGTGGCCGCGCAGCGCGGTCAGCGCGGGCTCGTCGAAGACCTGGGCCACCAGGCCCATCTCCTTGTGCACCATGATCCGGCTGCCGTCGCTGACCGCGATACCCGCCGATTCCTGCCCGCGGTGCTGCAGCGCGTACAGCCCGTAGTACGCGAGCTTCGCGACATCCTCACCCGGCGCCCAGACACCGAATACGCCGCAGGCCTCTCGTGGCGGCGGGTCCTCGTGAAGGAGACCGCCGTCGGGGGGTGTCACCACGTCAGTCTATTCAACGATTCAACAAGCGGCAGGTAGACGGGGGACGCAGGGTTCACGCCAGCGGCAGGTACGCGGTCAGGTCGGCGCGGGGGCCGCTGGCGTGGACGGCGGCCGAGCCGACCGCGTCGGCCCAGCCGAGCCGGCCGGTGGCCAGCCGGACCCAGGTGACCGGGTCGGTCTCCACCACGTTGGGCGGCGTGCCCCGGGTGTGCACCGGCCCGGGTAGGCACTGGACCGCCGCCACCGGCGGGATCCGGACCTCGAGCACGCGGCCGGGGTACCGCTCGGCCAGCAGCGCCAGCAGGTAGCGGGCCGCGTCGCGCAGCTCACCTGGCTCCGGGGCGGCACCGCTGTCGAGCGCCCGGAGCACCGAGGCGACCAGCTGCGGTCCGCGCGGGTCAGGGCGCCGGGTCGGCATGGCAGCAACCCCGATGTCAGCCGAACAGCGCCGGCAGCACCGCGGTATGCACCGCGGCCAGCTCGTCCAGCGGGATCGCGAAACAGTCCTCGACCACCAGGGCCTCGCCCCCGGCCAGCCCGATGGTCTGGCCCGGCACGCCGCACGCTTCGCGCAGCGCGGCAAAGTCGGCGGTAGCACCGGGCCGCACCGCCACCACGGCCCGCGCGGCCGACTCACTGAACAGCGCGGTGAACGGGTCGCCGGGCAGCCGCACCCGGCAGCCGGTCCCGCCGCGCAGGCAGGACTCGGCCAGCGCGACGGCCAGCCCGCCGTCGGACAGGTCATGGGCCGCGGCCAGCAGCCCGGCCCCGGCCGCCATGGCCAGCAGCCCGGCCAGCTGCTGCTCGGCGGCCAGGTCGGGAGCGGGCGGGCGGCCGCCGAGGTGACCGTGCACCACGTGCGCCCAGGCCGAACCCCCGAACTCGGCCCCGGTCCGGCCGAGCAGCACGAGCTCCGCGCCGGGCGCGTCGAACCCGATCGAGACGCGCAGCCGCACGTCGTTGTGCACGCCCAGCACCCCGATGACCGGGGTGGGGTGGACGGCCACCGTCCCGGTCTGGTTGTAAAAGCTGACGTTCCCGCCGGTGACCGGCACGCCCAGCGCCGCGCAGCCGTCGGCCAGGCCGCGCACCGCCTCGGCGAACTGCCACATCACCGCGGGGTCCTCCGGCGAGCCGAAGTTCAGGCAGTTGGTCACGGCCAGCGGCCGGGCGCCGGTCGCGGCCACGTTCCGGTACGCCTCGGACAGCACCAGCTGGGTGCCCAGGTAGGGGTCCAGGCGGCAGTAGCGGCCGTTGCCGTCGGTGGCCAGCGCGATGCCGAGCCCGGTCACCTCGTCGACCCGGACCAGCCCGCCGTCCTCCGGCATGGCCAGCACCGTGTCGCCGCGCACGTAGCGGTCGTACTGGTCGGTGACCCAGCTCTTGTCGGCCAGGCCGGGCGAGCCGATCAGGGCCAGCAGGTCGGCCCGCAACGCGGCTCCGTCCGCGGGTCGGGGCAACCCGGAAGCCGCGGAAGCTACCAGCGCGTCCTGCGCCGCGGGCCGGGCCAGCGGCCGGTGGTAGACCGGACCGTCGGCCGCCGAGCCGGGCGGGATGTCCACCACCACCTCACCGTGCCAGGTCATGACCAGCCGGCCGGTGCCGGTGACCTCGCCGATGACCGCGGCCCGGACGTCCCACTTGGCGCACACCTGCAGGAACCGGGCCACCTTGGCCGGCTCGACGACCGCCATCATGCGTTCCTGGGACTCGCTCATCAAGATCTCGGGCGGCCCCAGCGAGGAGTCGCGCAGCGGCACCGCGTCCAGCCGGACCCGCATGCCGCCGGTCCCGGCCGCGGCCAGCTCGGTAGTCGCGCACGCCACCCCGGCCGCGCCCAGATCCTGGATGCCCACGACCAGCCCGGAAGCGAACAACTCCAGGCAGCACTCGACCAGCAGCTTCTCCATGAACGGGTCGCCGACCTGGACACTGGGCCGCTTGGCCCCCTCCCCGGCAGCGCCTGACCCGGCGGCAGCCGATCCGCCGAACGCCGCGCTGGCCAGCACCGAGGCCCCGCCCACGCCGTCCGGACCGGTCGTCGATCCGAACAGGATCACCTGGTTGCCGGGCCCGTGGGCCGCCGCGACCTGCAGGTCGCCGTGCCGCATCACCCCCACGCAGAGCGCGTTGACCAGCGGATTGCCCGCGTAGCAGGCGTCGAAGTCGAGCTCGCCGCCGATGTTCGGCAGGCCCAGGCAGTTGCCGTACGCGGAGATGCCGCTGACCACGCCGGGCAGGACCCGCCCGGTGTCGGGGGCCGCGGCGGGCCCGAACCGCAGCGCGTCCATGACCGCCACCGGGCGCGCCCCCATGGCCAGGATGTCGCGGACGATGCCGCCCACCCCGGTGGCCGCGCCCTGGTGCGGCTCCACGTAGGAGGGATGGTTGTGCGACTCGATCTTGAACGTGACCGCGTAGCCCTGGCCGATGTCGACCACGCCGGCGTTGTGGCCGATGCCGGCGAGCAGCGCGGCGGACGCCGGCTCGGCGGGCGCGAGCTCTCGCAGGTGCACCTTGGACGACTTGTACGAGCAGTGCTCGCTCCACATGACCGAGTACAGGGCCAGCTCGGCGTCGGTCGGGCGGCGGCCGAGGGTGGCCACGATCTTCTCGTACTCGGCCGCGGTCAGCCCCAGCTCGGCGTAGGGCTGCGGCCGCACCGTATCCGCGGTCACCCCACCCACCTCCCCAACCCCCTACACTCCCGCGAACACGGACGTGAAGAAACCCAGCCCGTCCGCGGACGGGCCGGTCAGCGGGTCGACCGCGTGCTCGGGGTGCGGCATCAGGCCGACCACGTTGCCCGCGGCGTTGCACACCCCCGCCACGTCGCCGGCCGACCCGTTCGGATTCGCGCCGGCGTACCTGATCACCACCTGCCCGGCCGCCTCGAGCGACGCCAGCGTGCCCGGATCGGCGGCATAGCAGCCCTCCCCGCTCTTCAGCGGCACCACGATCTCCTGGCCGCCGGAGAAGGCCCGCGTCCAGGCCGTCGCGGCGTTCTCCACCCGCAGCCGCAGGTCCCGGGTGACGAAGCGCAGGCCCGCGTTGCGGGTCAGCGCGCCGGGCAGCAGGTGCGCCTCGCACAGGATCTGGAAGCCGTTGCAGATGCCGAGCACCGGCAGCCCGGAACGGGCCGCCGGGATCAGCTCGCTCAGCACCGGGGCGAACCGGGCGATCGCGCCGCAGCGCAGGTAGTCGCCGTAGGAGAACCCGCCGGGCAAGATCACCGCGTCGACGCCGCGCAGGTCCTTATCGGCGTGCCACAGCGCGACCGGCTCAGCCCCGGCGAGCCGGACGGCCCGCGCGGCGTCGCGGTCATCGAGCGATCCCGGGAACGTGATGACCCCAATGCGCACAGTGTTGTCCTCGCTCGCCTCCGGGCGCCTTTTGAGGCGCCTTCTTCCCTCCTCGCTCCTTCGTCGCTCGTCAGTCCAGAAGACGCCGGCGCCCTTTGGCTCGCGAGGGGATTGAAGACAAATCTAGCTGGCCGTGCGGTACTGGCGCAGCGGAGCGTCCTGGGACCAGCTGATGTGCTTGCGCAGGGTCACCACCGTGCCCCGCCCCGGGCTGGTGTCCAGGGTGACGTTGTCCACGCAGGCCCGCATGACCGCCAGCCCGCGGCCCGACTCGGGCAGCTGGGCGACCGGGATATCCCGCTCGGCCGGCCGCCGGCGCCACCACGTCCTGCGCAGCGTCGTGGTGCCGACGCCCTCGTCGGCCACCTCGACCTGGCAGCCGACCGCGTTGATGCTGGCGATCACCGTGTAGCCCTGCACCTCACGCCCGCCGTGCTGCAGGACGTTGGTGCAGGCCTCGGTGGCGGCGAGCAGGAGGTCGTACACGGATTCCTCGTCCACGCCCAGCCCGCGCAGGGTATCCCCGAGCACCCGGCGCATCACCGGCACGCTCAGCGTCTCGCACCGGAACATCAGGCAGAACTTCACATCAGGAACCGACTTCACGCGCATCAACTAACCCCGTACCCACCGTCATCTCGTAACTCGCCTTCACAGTTCGAGTGATTCCCCGTTAACGCGGCCGAAACCAGGGCTGCGCGCCCGCGGGTTATTACGTTCGGATGAACGGCAGGTCAGGGCGACAGGCTGTGACCGCAGTCACAGCGCGCGGTCACGGCAGGGGCAGCACCACGGTGAAGGTCGTCGCCTTGCCGATCCGGTTCAGCGGCAGGAACGTGAACCCGGTCGTGACCGTGGTGACCCCGGTCTTGGCGTTCACCGAGATCCCGGTCACCGGGACGTTGACCCCGTAGCCCGGCGCGTCCGGGTGCAGCGTCTCGTGGAGCTCGACCGTTTCACCCGCCGCCAGGGTGAACGTGTGCGCGCTGGTGATCACGCCGTTGACCGCCGGCAGCGTGGGCGTGGCCGCCGACGCCGCCCCGGCCGTGGCGAACGCCACGCCCAGCGACCCGATCGTGACTCCGGCCACGATGAACCCCCTGCGGACCTGCATGGTTTCCCTCCCCCTAGCTGCCGGTCAGCTCGTACCGGCAGTTATATGAATCCGACTCACAGTTAACATCATTCCCTACGGACGCGACTGATACCAGACCCGCGCGACCCGGATCCGGCCCGGCC
>Ga0209168_10001341_pt1 | contig 19636 bp, 17 predicted proteins | sample Coa_R1_FD_187156 | JGI IMG/M metagenome (GOLD analysis project Ga0209168, IMG submission 187156) | Surface soil microbial communities from Centralia Pennsylvania, which are recovering from an underground coalmine fire - Coalmine... | ecosystem: Environmental > Terrestrial > Soil > Unclassified ...
GCCGAGTGCGGACATACGTCATCGGCGCGTGACCGCGCCGATGACGTATGTCCGCACTCGGCCGGCGGCCGCCGCGTCGCGCGCGACGCGCCGCACTGCAGCAGCGTCATCGATCGCGGGCCGCGTGTTCGGCATGGCCGCGACCGCAGTGAATCCGCCGGCGGCCGCGGCCGACAAGCCGGACGCCAGCGTCTCTTTGTGTGCATCGCCGGGCTCGCGCAAGTGCACGTGGGGATCGATAAAGCCCGGGCAGAGGATCATACCCGCACAATCCACCCGCTCGACTTCGGGATCCGCTGCTGCCGGCGCGTCGTCGAGCAATGCGGCGATGACCCCGTTGCGCACCACGATCGTCCGCACGGCATCAAGGTCGAGTGTCGGATCCACGACGCGTGCTCCCACGAAATCGCGGTTGGCAGAGCGCTTCACGACTGGCCGCCGATGCAAGCTTCGAGCACGGCCATCCGCATGAACGTGCCGTTCTCCACTTGTCGTTCGATGCGGCTTCGCGCATCGGTCACGAGCGACGCAGCGATTTCGACCCCGCGATTCACGGGCCCGGGGTGCATGATGATCGCGTGTGCCGGCAGCAGCGCATAGCGCTTGGCGTCTAGGCCGAAGCCGCCGGAGAGATCCGATGATGGTGCGGAACCGGCAGCGTCGATGCGTTCTTTTTGCACGCGCAGCAGCATGATCGCGTCGCTATGCGGCAACTCTGCGTCGAGGTCGCTCGCAGCCGCCGCGAAGCCCCACGCCGGGCGGTCCGGCGGCAATGAGGATGGCGGGCCGCACAGCGTCACTTGTGCCCCGAGCAGCGAAGCAGCGCGCCCTGACGACCGTGCGACTCGACTGTGCTTGATGTCACCGCTTATCGTCAACCGCCGTCCGTCCAGCGTTCCGAATTCTTGCTGCAGCGTCAGGGCATCGAGCAAACCCTGCGTCGGGTGCGCGTGACAGCCATCGCCCGCGTTGATGATCGAGCCGCCGAAATGGGGTGCGAGTGAGTGCGGAAAACCGCTCTCGCTATGCCGGACGACGATCGCATCCGCGCCGATCGCCCGCACCGTCCGCATGGTATCTTCCAACGACTCGCCTTTGCCGAGCGACGATGCTCCCGTGTTGAAATCGAGCCAGTGCGCGCCGAGGCGAAAAGCGGCTGCCGCAAAAGAGAGCGCCGTACGCGTGCTCGCTTCGAAGAACATCCCGATCACGATGCGTCCGTGAAGGAGACGGGCAGCGCTTGGCACGCCGCGTTTGAATTCCGCCGCGCGCGCGACGAACCGCTCGATCGTCGAACGGTCGGCACCGTCGAGATCGAGGAGGTGTCGGCTACGGGTCATGCGCGCTCGCAGATGACGATGCGGTCGGATTCGTCGGGTTCGGGCCTCAGGTGCACGACGATTCGCTCGGCGCGCGACGTGGGAACGAAGCGGCCGATGTAGTCGGCTTGGATCGGCAGGTCGCGGATCCCGCGGTCGGCCATGACGCATAGCCGGATCGCATCGGGCCGCCCTCTGTCGATCAGGGCGTCGAGCGCAGCGCGCACGGTACGCCCGGTGAAGAGAACGTCGTCGACGAGGACGACCTCCCGGCCATTGACGTCGGCATGTATGTCGCTGTCCGGGAGATCGGGGCGCGCGGCATCATCTCGATAGAGGTTGATATTGAGAAAACCGGCTGCGACGGTGATGCCCGTCCGCTTTTTGATCTCGGCCACGATCCGTCGCGTGAGATTCTCCCCGCCGCGCCGGATGCCGACGAGCACGAGCCGGTCGCTCGCTCCGTTGGGCTCTAGGATCTGATGCGTGAGCCGCTCGACCGTGCGCTGAACGGCAGGAGCCGCGAGAACGACGAGCTTCTCGCGCATCGCCGCTTCTGTTCGCGTTTCCACGGTCGGTTTGTGGCCCTTTCCGTCATGAAATGTCAGAGTCGTCGAACTTTTTCATTCGCTTCCCGCGCAGGCGCCGCCTGCCCGATCCCCGCGGAATCAAAGAGCCGCGAGACGCTCGGCGGCATTCGTCCGCGCGCTTCGCAGCGCGTCGAGCCGCGTGCGCTCTTTGTCGACGACGTCAGGCGGTGCCTTTGCGACGAAGCCGGACGAAGCGAGCTTGCGTTCTATCGCGGCGATCTCAGTCTCCGATTTCTCGATCTCCTTCGCTAAGGCAACGCGTTCGCGTTCGACGAACGCATTATCAACCGGCAAGAAGACATTTGCGCCGCCATATCGCCGGGTGAGCGCCGATCGCGGCGGCGAGTCGAAACGCAGCCGCCCGATACGAGCGAGCCGTTCGAGCACGCCGTGCTGCTCCTGCAAGAGGGCGGCCAGTGAAGGCTCCGCCTCGGTCACATGGATGTCGCTCAATTCGCGATAGGGCATCTTCGGAATCGCGCGAAGCGCGAGCACGGTCTCCACGAACCCGAGCACGCGCATCATCGCGGCCGACGCATCGGCGTCGCGCCAAGCGTTTGCGTCGTCGGGCCACGCGCTGCGGCCGATGAATTCACGGTCGTGGCTGAGTCTCTGCCAGAGCTCCTCGGTGACGAACGGCATCAAAGGATGGAGCAGCTGAAGCGACGTCCGCAGCACGTGCCCGAGCACGGCGGCGCGTGATTCTGCCTTGTCTTTGGCGATTTCGATGTAGACATCGCAGACGGTGTTCCAAACAAACGCGTAGAGCGACTCCGCGGCCTGTGAAAAATCGAAGATCTCAAGCGCTTCGGTGACGCGGGCGGTGACGTTCGCAAGGCCGTCGAGCACGGCGCGATCGGCCAGCGTCAGCGCCTCTTTCGCCGGCAACGCGAGGACCGGCTGGTCCGCCCCCAGTTCGGGGAACCGCTGCAGTGCGAATCGGACCGCCTGCCAGAGCTTATTGCAGAAACGGCGTGCATCGTCGCATTTGGCGACGGAAAAGCGGACGTCTTGAGCCGAATGCATGTGCGAGACGATGCCGAAGCGCGTGGCATCGGCGCCGAAGTCGCGCACGAGATCCATGGGATCGAGCGAGTTGCCCAGCGACTTGCTCATCTTGCGTCCCTGCTCGTCCATGATCAGCGGCGTCACGAACACCGTGGCGAACGGCTCGCGCCCGAGAAAATGCAGTCCCATCATCACCATGCGCGCGACCCAAAGGAACAGGATCTCGCGCGCGGTCAAGAGGACTTGCGTCGGGTACCATGCCGCCAACTCTTTAGTCTTGTCCGGCCATCCCAGGATGGAGAACGGCCAGAGCGCGCTTGAGAACCACGTGTCGAGCGTGTCATCGTCCTGTCGAAGTTCGAGCCGGCCGCACGTCGTGCACTTCGGCGGCGCGGTTTCGCCCACGTTGGCGTGGTCTTCCGAGCAGTACCAGACAGGCAAGCGGTGCCCTATCCAGAGCTGACGCGAGATGTTCCAGTCACGGATCTTCTCGAGCCATTCGATGTAGCTCCGGCCGAATCGCTCCTGCGGAAAGCGGACGCGGCCCGAGCGCGACGCCTCAAGCGCGGCAGCGGCGAGCGACTGCATGCGCAGGAACCATTGCAGCGAAAGAAGCGGCTCGATCGGTGTGTCGCAGCGGTAACAGAGACCGACGCTTGTCTCGTGCGGATCGAGCCCGACCAGCACGCCGCGTTCGCGCAGACGCTCGACCGCGAGCTCGCGCGCTTCGAAGCGGTCCATGCCGGCGAATTCCGGCTCGACCGGACCTGCAAGTCTACCGTCCGTGCCGATGACAGACGGCGAGCCTAACCGATGCCGCTCGCCGATCTCGTAGTCGGTCTGGTCGTGCGCCGGCGTTATCTTGAGCGCGCCGGTGCCAAACCCGGGCTCGACCGCCGGATCAGCGATCACGGGTATCGGACCCGGTGAGAGCGGCCGGGTGACGGTTGTGCCGATCAGGTGCTTGTAGCGGTCGTCGTCCGGATGGACCGCCACCGCGACGTCGGCGAAGATGGTTTCCGGCCGCGTCGTCGCGATCACGATTCCGTCGCCGCCGTCGGCGCCGGCATAGCGCACGCGGTATAGCGTTCCGGGCCGATCCTCATGCTCGACTTCGGAGTCTGACAGCGTCGAGCCGCAACGCGGACACCAGTTGACCAGACGCGTTCCGCGGTAGATCAAACCCTCTTCGTACAGCGAGATGAAGACCCGGACGACGGCGCGGCTCAACCCTTCGTCGAGCGTGAAGCGATCGCGCTGCCAGTCTGGTCCGAAGCCCAGCGCGCGGAACTGTTGGTAGAGGATGTTGCCGTACTCGACCCGCCAGCGCCAAAAATACTCCACGAAGCGTTCGCGCCCGAGATCGAAGCGCGTCATGCCTTGCTTCGCAAGTTCGCGCTCGAGCACGTTCTGGGTCGCGATCGCGGCATGGTCTTGACCCGGGAGCCAGACGGCATTGTAACCGCGCATCGTGTGATAGCGCGTCAGGATATCCATCGGGGTGTACGTCGAGCCGTGGCCCATGTGAGCTCGGCCGGTGACGTTGGGCGGCGGCATGGCGATGACGAACGGCGGCTTGCTCGTGTCGGGCTCGACGTGGAAAAGTCCCGCTTCTTCCCAGCGTCGGTACCACGCGGACTCGATAGCCTGCGGATCGTACTTTTCGAGCATGGGTTCTGAAGTGCGCGTCACGCTCGATTCGTTCGGGCGTTCAGGCGCGCACCCTGCCCGTTCAAACTCAGCCGCGTCCGACGGCGGGCGCGCTTTTGTGGCGCGCCGGCGCCTTCAATCATCTTCTGCGCAAAGGGCCGCGAACGTCGGCATGTCCACGTTGCCGCCGCTGACGATAAGTCCGATCCGCGCGCACTTCTTCGGCAGACGGCGATACATGGCTGCGGCGATGACCGTCGCGCCGGCCGGTTCGGTGACGACTTTCAAGTGCGTGGCGGCAAATCGCATCGCGCTACGGATCTCTTTATCGCTGACCAAGACGATGCCGTCGGCCCGCTCGCGCGCGATCTCCCAGGTCAATTGACCGGGCATGGTCACCCGCACGCCCTCCGCGATCGTGTTCGGCGGCGCGATCTCAACGCGCCGCCCCTCGCGCCATGAGAGCCACCAATCATTGCCTGCTTCGGGCTCCACGCCGTAGACCGCGCAGTTCGGCTGCAGACCCTTGACCGCCGTTGCAGTGCCGGCAAGCAGTCCGCCTCCGCCGACGGGTGTGACCACGGCGTCGAGATCGAGCACATCCTGACACAGTTCAAGCGCCGCCGTCCCCTGTCCGGCGATCACGTCGAGGTGATCGTACGGCGGTATCAATGCCGCGCCGCTTTTTTCAACGATCGCCGCGGCGATCGACTCTCGATTCTCGGTCGCCTGGTCGTAGGTGACGACACGCGCGCCGTATGCTCGCGTCGCATCGAGCTTCACCTTTGACGCGTCGGCGGGCATGACGATCGTCGCATCGATGCCGAGGAGTTGCGCCGCCAGCGCAACGCCTTGCGCGTGATTTCCCGACGAGAACGCGACGACGCCGCGCTTTTTCTCCCCAGCGCTCAGCTGGGCGATTGCGTTGTACGCGCCGCGTATCTTGAATGCGCCCACGCTTTGGAAATTCTCGCATTTCACGAACACGGCAGCGCCCGCGGCCGCATCGAGAGCAGGCGACGAGAGCACGCTCGTCCGCCAGGCGACGCCGTTCAGGCGTTGCGCTGCGTCCATGACGTCGGAAAATGTGGGCCGAAGGGTCATCGGACGCGGCTTGGGCGCCCGTGCTACGTGAGTCCTTTAGCCTACAACACAACCATTGTCGGATTTGCCAGGACAGTTGGAACCATAATTGGGACTAGGTGCCGAAAGGCGCGCTGCCGTCAGCCACGCGAATTTGATCCAGATATATCGCCGCGGTCTTCGACTCGCCGGCGCGTCGCGTTATCCCATCATGCCGTCATCCGAGGAGGCCACCGATGATACGTTTCCTTCGTCCGGTCGCGCTTTTGGCGTTGCCCGTTCTCTTAGCGGCTTGCGGCAGTCATGGCGTCTCGAGCGCATTGCCGCAGCCCGGTAACGCCGGCGCGGCCGGCGTGCAAGGCTACAATATGATGTCGAACGTACGCGAGAACTGCGGCCCCGTGGCTCCAGGCTTCGCGCGCTGTTTCTCGCTGCTGCGCACGAACGCGATGAATGGCGCAGAGCCGGACTTCACGTCTTACGGCCCTCCGGATTTGCAATCGGCGTACAAACTGTCAAGCTCGACGCTCGGGGCCGGGCAGACGGTCGCCATCGTCGACGCCTTCGATGATTCGACCGCACAGGCCGACCTCAGCAAGTACCGATCGTTCTACGGACTCCCGGCTTGCACGGGCACCGGGAAGTGCTTCCAAAAACTCAACCAGCAAGGCAAACCCGGCCCGTACCCAACGAGGCAGGATTGGGCCGTAGAAATCTCACTCGACGTGGATATGGTCTCGGCGATCTGCCCCAAATGCCACATCATTCTCATGGAAGCGAACGACAATTCGTTCGCCAATCTCGCGGCGACCGTCGATGAAGCATTCAAGCTCAAGGCGAATGCGATCAGCAATAGCTACGGCGGCGGCGAGTACAGCGGCGAGACGACCGACCAGAAACACTACAACCATCCGGGTGCCATGATCACGGCGAGCTCGGGCGATAACGGCTACGGCGTGCAGTTCCCGGCAGCTTCGCAGTACGTCACCGCGGTCGGCGGAACGACGCTCACGCATTCCACGAACAAGCGCGGCTGGGCGGAAGTCGTCTGGTCCGGCGCGGGCAGCGGATGCAGCGCATTCGTCACGAAGCCGACGTGGCAAAAGGACACCGGCTGCTCCCGGCGCACGGTCGCCGATGTCTCAGCCGACGCCGATCCGAACCCCGGCGTGGTAATCGTCTACCGAGGCGGCTTCTACAGTGTCGGCGGTACAAGTGTTGCGAGCCCGATCATCGCCTCGGTCTACGCGCTCGAGGGGAATGCCGCGACGTTGAACTACGGCTCGGAGAGCTACAGCCATCTCAACGCGCTCTTCGACATCACGAAGGGCAGCAACGGAAGCTGCTCGCCGGCGTACCTCTGTCATGGCGAAAAAGGCTACGACGGACCGACCGGAAACGGAACTCCGGACGGCGACGAGGCGTTCTAGCACACTCGCGGCCGAGACAGGTGAGATAGGGCGGGCCAAGGCTCGCCCTATTTTCATGGTGCGAATGGGCCGGGACCGAAAATTAGGACCCTGCTTATAGAGGCGCGCCGCGGACGGGTCGGCAAAGTCCGAGCGCAGACATCGCCGATCGCATCGCCGTGAGATCTGTGTGTCGTATATTTGCAACGATCGAGGAGGCCCTGGATGAATCGATTCCTTCGGCCGGTCGCGCTTTTGGCGCTCCCGGTTCTTTTGGCGGCTTGCGGTCATGGTGCGACGAGCGCCATTCCGCAGATGCACGCGCCCGGTAGCGGGGCTCAAGCCATCGCCGATACCGGCAGTCCCGGCAACGTGCGGGAGAACTGCGGACCCGTGGACCCGGGATACGCGCGCTGCATGTCGATGACGCGCACGGACATCGGATTCCAACCGGATATGACGTTCACCGCATACGTGCCGTCACAGCTCCAAGCCGCGTACAATCTTCCGTCGAAGACTGCGGGAACTGGGCAGACGGTCGCGATCGTGGATGCGTTCGACGATCCCACTGCAGAAAGCGATCTTGCGAAGTACCGCAAGACGTTCAACGAGACGGTTTGCTCGACCGCGAACGGCTGCTTCCGGAAACTGAACCAGCTCGGTCAGCCTGGTCCGTATCCGCCGGTCAACGCGGGCTGGGACATCGAGATCTCCCTCGACGTGGACATGGTTTCGGCGATCTGCCCGAAATGCCACATCATCCTGATGGAATCCAATGATAACTCGTTTGCGAACTTGGCGGCAACCGTCGACGAAGCCGCGAAGCTGAAGGCGACCGAGATCAGCAATAGCTACGGCGGCGGCGAGTACAGCGGCGAACAGACCGATCAAAGCCACTACAAGCACAAGGGCATCATGATCACCGTCAGTTCGGGTGACGGCGCATTCGGTTCGGGACCCCAATTCCCGGCAGCGTCGCAATACGTCACTGCGGTCGGCGGCACGTCGCTCCACAAAGCGACCAATGCGCGCAAATGGACGGAAGTGGTGTGGCCGGGAGCGGGAAGCGGCTGCAGCGCGTTCATCACAAAGCCGACGTGGCAGAAGGACACCGGCTGTTCGCGGCGCACGATCGCCGACGTCTCGGCGCAAGCCGATCCGAATCCTGGCGTGGTGATCGTGTACCACAACACGTTCACAGCCGAAGGCGGCACGAGCGTCGCAAGCCCGATCATCGCGTCGGTCTACGCACTCGCCGGCAACGGCGCCACGCTCACCTACGGCTCGGAGAGCTATAAGGTGGCATCGACCAATCTGTACGATATCACCAAGGGCAACAACGGATCGTGTTCACCCGCGTATCTGTGCACCGGTGAAATCGGCTACGACGGGCCGACCGGAAACGGAACTCCGCACGGAGTCGGCGCGTTCTGATCGGTGCTCTGCCAGACGAAGGGGCCGGCTTACGCCGGCCCCTTTCTTCTATTCCGCGGCCGCGACGTCGCCGGCGATGCCATGATATACGATGGGCCGACTTAGCGTCGGCCCCTTCGGGGTAAAGCCGAAGCAAGAGGCTAAGCGGGGACGTCCTTCGTGGCAGGGCCGGGGATGAGCACCGGTTGCTGTTGGCCGTCGATCACTTCTTTATTGATGACGCACTTCTTGACGTTCGTCAGCGACGGCAGATCGTACATCACGTCCAGCATCACTTCTTCTATGATCGAACGCAACCCGCGCGCTCCGGTCTTGCGCGTCTGAGCGCGCTGAGCGATCGCCGCGAGCGCTTCTTTTGTGAAGCTCAGCTCGATGCCGTCCATCGCGAATATCTTCTGGTACTGGCGGACAAGAGCGTTGCGCGGTTCGGTGAGAATACGGCGCAGCGCTAGGTCGTCCAGCGGATCCAACGTCACCATGATCGGCAGACGACCGATGAACTCGGGGATCAGGCCGAACTTGAGCAGATCTTCGGGCATCATCTGCTGCAGCAGCCGGCCAGTCCGTTTCTCGGACTTGCTTTCGGGGACGGCCCGGAAGCCCAAGCTCTGATCCGATACTCTGCTGTCGACGATGCGCTCGAGGCCGTCAAAAGCGCCGCCGCAGATGAACAAGACGTTCGTGGTGTCTATCTGTATGAACTCTTGATGCGGATGCTTGCGCCCGCCTTGAGGCGGCACGTTCGCGGTCGTGCCTTCTAAGATCTTGAGCAGCGCCTGCTGCACGCCCTCGCCTGATACGTCGCGCGTGATGGATGGGTTTTCGCTCTTGCGCGCGATCTTGTCGATCTCGTCGATGTAGACGATGCCCTTTTCCGCGCGCTTGACGTCGTAGTCCGCGGCTTGAATGAGCTTCAGAAGAATATTCTCGACGTCTTCGCCGACGTAGCCCGCTTCGGTCAACGACGTGGCATCGGCCATGGCGAGCGGCACGTCCAAGATCTTCGCGAGCGTCTGCGCAAGGTACGTCTTGCCGGATCCGGTCGGGCCGACGAGCAGAATATTGCTCTTGTGCAGTTCGACGTCGTCCGAGCCGCTTTGCGTGGAGTTCACCCGTTTGTAGTGATTATAGACGGCGACCGCTAGGCTCTTCTTCGCCCGGTCCTGGCCGATCACGTACTGATTGAGGATGTGGTTGATCTCTTTCGGCTTGGGAATATTCCGCAGCCGAAGATTCTCATCGACGTTTTTGTAGAGCTCTTCCTCGATGATCTCGTTGCAGAGCTCTATGCACTCGTCGCAGATGTACACGCCGGGGCCCGCGATGAGCTTGCGCACTTGCTCCTGCGACTTGCCGCAGAAGCTGCACTTGAGCTGACCTTTTTCGTCCCCGAACCGAAACAACGCCGCCTCGCTTCCCTAGGTGGCCGTGGGCTTCGACGTTAGGGTCTCGCGCGACTGCCGGCTCATGACCGAATCCACGAGGCCGTAGTCCACTGCTTCCTCGGCGGTCAAGTGGTAATCTCGCTCCATATCGCGTTCGATTCGGTCGATCGGCTGCCCCGTGGTAGCCACATAGATCTCCGCTAATCGGCGTCGGGTGGCGGTGAGATCACGTGCATATATCTCTATATCCGTCGCCTGGCCGCCGATCTGCGAGATCCATGGCTGGTGGATGAGGACCTTCGAGTTTGGAAGCGCGGCGCGCTTGCCTTTGGTGCCGCCCGTCAGCAGGATGGAAGCCGCGCTTGCCGCCATGCCGGCGACGAGCGTGGCCACATCGGGTTTGACGAGCTGCATCGCGTCGTAGATGGCAAGGCCGGCGGTCACACTCCCGCCGGGACTATTGATGTACATCTCGATATCTTTATCGGCATCTTCTTTTTCGAGGAATAGAAGTTGTGCGATGATGAGATTGGCGAGGCTATCGTCGATCTGGGAGCCGACGAATATGATCCGCTCCTTCAGCAGCCGTGAGTAGATATCGAAGGCTCGTTCGCCGCGCGCCGTCTGCTCGACGACCATCGGCACCAGATGTCCCATTTCTCAGCGTCTCCTATCGTCCCGCCATGGCGGCCGGGGCGTCGACGATCGTAGCTTGCGCGACCAGATGATCGATGGTCTTCTGCTTGCGCACGGAATCGATAAGCGGCCCGAAGCCGGTGTTCTTGCGGATCATTTGCAGTAGCGAATCGCGCGACAGGCCATACGAACGCGCGAGCTGCGCAAGCTCGGCCTCGAGATCGCTCGTCGTCACTTCGATCGCTTCCGCTTTTGCGATCTCTTCGAGCAGCAGCGAAGTTCGCACGCGGCGTTCGGCCTCTACCTTATACTCCGTGCGCAAGCCCTCTTCGTCGACTTCCTTGGCTGCCAAGTATTCTTCCCACGGCCGGCCGATGCGCTGCATGTAGCCCTTCGCATCCGCGACGAGACTGTCGATCTCATTGTTCACGAGGACGGCGGGAAGCGGGAAGTCGTGCATCGCGACGAGGCGATCGAGCAGCGAGCGCTGGACCTGTTCGCGAGCGCGTGCCTCGGCGGCCGCGAGCAGCCGTTTGCGGATGTCCTCGCGCAAAGCGTCGAGCGTCTGCGCATCCGAGACCGCCGCGACAAAATTATCGTCCAGCTCGGGAAGCACCGGCGTCTGAAGCGCGCGGATGGAGACCTCGAAGGTCGCTTCCTTGCCCCGCAGGTGTTCGGCATGATAGTCGGGCGGAAAGCTCACTGTGACCGAGCGCTTTTCGCCGGGCCGCGCGCCGATCAGTTGTTCCATGAATCCTGGAACGAACTTTTCCGGCGCCACTTCTGTCGTGTGGTCCTTTGCCGAGCCGCCATTGAATGGTTCGCCGTCGATCGAGCCTTCGTAGTCGAGCGTCACGACGTCGCCGTTGGCGACACCCCGGTCCAAGACTGGTTGAAGTTGAGAGGCGCGGCGACGCAACGCCTGCAGGCTGCGCTCCACCTCGTCGTCGGTGACCGCGATCGCCGGCCGCTCGACTGTGATGCCTTTGTGATCGGCGAGCGCGATCTCCGGCCGCACTGCCACCACCGCCTTGATGCGCAGACTCTTGCCTTCGTCGACCTTTTCAAGATCGAAGTGCGGATGCTCCACCGGCACGAGGTTGTGCTCTTTGAGCGCTCGCGTGTAGGCATCGGGCACGACATCCTCGACCGCCTGATGCTCGATCGTCTCCGCGCCGATGTGACGCTCGAATATTCCGCGCGGGATCTTTCCCGGGCGGAATCCCGGCACGCGATAGTTCTTCAGGAGCTTCTGAAACGCGCGCTGGCGCGCAGCGTCGAAATCCGTTTCGGATACCGCGATATCGAGTTCGACGATCGTGGGTTCGAGTTTGCGAAGCGTAGCGCTCACGAAAAGTGCGGACCAACCTCCGAAGATGCGGGCAGGCGGCCTTCGTGCGCTTTTGCAGGCTATCCTGGCATATGAAACGCGGCCGTTGTCATGACGGATCGCGAGTGAAACGTTTCGGTGCTGGAGCGGAAGACGAGATTCGAACTCGCGACCCTCGCCTTGGCAAGGCGATGCTCTACCACTGAGCTACTTCCGCGCGTCGCGCGGAAACGTCGGCTTTCGCCGACGTTTTCTGACCGGTTTGCAGGTTAGGCGAGCGAGGAGGATTTCCTTGCGGGGAATGATTCCGCGAAGTAGGAATCCACGGCTCATGACGGATACCGCGCTAGTCGCGACGGTGCTGATAGTGGGCGGCGTCATCTTTCTTTCGACGTTTCTCTGGATCACCGTCGTGCGAGTTCGAGAGATAGGACCGCCGGCGCCCCCGCATTCGCATTGACGTCGTCATGACTGCTGGGCACGAAAGGACTCGAACCTTCACGGGTCGCCCCACCGGAACCTAAATCCGGCGCGTCTGCCAATTTCGCCACGTGCCCAAACAAAAAGAAGCCGCGGTTAGTGCCGCAAGACCGCTGGCGGACCGGTCTTATCTCCGCTGTCGGCGACGCTCTTGAGCAACATCACGTCCTTTGGAAAATAGACGATCGTCTGGTGACCGGACGCACAGGTCAGCTCGAAGCTCGAATTTTGAAAGTTGAAACCGGGCGTCGCGACGGCGCTGCCGTCCGGGTTTACCGCATCCGACGTCTCGCCTTCGCCTGCTAAGCGGATGTGGCATTCCAATCCCGTGCAGTCGATGTCGCGTCGGTAGCGGAGCCGCAGACCCCGCACTATTCGGTTTCCGCTGCGCGCCGGACTTGCAGCAGATTGCGGACGGATCCGTCGGGCGACATCTGGCGCGCGAGCATATCGGCGTGCCGCCATTCCTCATCGTCTTCGACGAGACCATGCAGCAAGAGCGTGGAGCCGAACGCGTCCACCCAAATCGCGCGCTGGCTGAGTGAGACGTGCGCTGCGAACGCGGACTTCAAGCGCTCGGTCGGGCTGTCGCTCCACGGCATGCGGATCGCCTGCAGCAGCGCAGTGCTCATGTCTGCGATCGAATCGAACAGGTCTGGATAGGCCGCGGCCCAATTCGCCATTCGCTCGCGGGCGAGATCGATCAGCTGCGCGCTGCGCTCGCGGACGCGTACCGTCAGTGCGAAACGTGCCGAAGGTGGGGAAGCGATGACGCCCGCGGCAGCGCCCAGAGCGAACGCGCCGAGCAGTCCGAGTCCTCTACGATCCATGACGATTGCGCGTTTTCGCGGGCGGGGCGGGAGTCCTTCCGCCTCCGACGGCCGACGCGTGATGTGATGCGGGTCGAACCGTTTGTGCGATGGTGCGTCGTGAGGGAATCGAACCCCCAACCAACAGATTAAGAGTCTGCTGCTCTACCAATTGAGCTAACGACGCATGCGCGAAAGATTATATCGAAATCAGGTCGCCATGACAAGTGAATGTGCCCCGCCCGAGATTCGAACTCGGAACCACCCGGTTAAAAGCCGGATGCTCTACCGTTGAGCTAACGGGGCTCGACGAGGCGATCGCCGTGAGGGCAGCAGCAAGCGCGTGGGGTGAGTGAGGGGAGTTGAACCCCCTACCTCCGGTGCCACAGACCGGCGCTCTAACCAAATGAGCTACACTCACCGCGTATGCGCCGTTTCGGCGCGCCGCGCGAGACGCCCTACAGTCCGGCCGGATGCCATGTCGTCTTGATCTCGAGAAAATCGACGACATGATATGGGTTGCGCATCTGCGCGACCGATCGATCGGCTGCGCCGTAGCCCGCGACTCGCTTCACGTTCGCGCTGGCTGCGATGTCCAATTCCCGGCGCTCTTGCGACGCGCAGTCCCAAAGGCCGAGTGCGTTGACGTCCATGTGCGCAGCGAGATGCGGTGCGGTCGCAGATCGCCTGCCGGTCAGTATGTTGAGGACGCCCGCGGGAAAATCGGACGTCGCGGCCGATTCAGCCAGCGCGACCGCGCCGAACGGGTCGGCGTCTGACGCTAGGCATACCACCGCGTTACCGCCGCAGAGCGGTGGTACGACCGCGGCGATCAGCCCCGCGATGCCGCGCGCGTTGGGAGCGACGACGCCGACAACACCCGTAGACTCGGGCGTGCTGACATTGAAATGCGGGCCGCTCACCGGGTTTTTTGTCGAAAAGATCTGCTCGATTTTGTCACTGAGACCGGCGTACCAGCACGTCGCGTCGATCGCCTCGTCTACATCCTTCTCAGAGACGCGCGCGGTCAATCCGGCCGCGCGGCATGCGTCGATCAACTGAGCCCGGCGCGATTCCATCATCTCAGCCAACCGGTAGAGGATCTGCCCGCGATTGTAAGCGCTGCGGTCGCGCCAGGCTGGCCATGCACCGCGCGCCGCCCGAACGGCATCCCGCACGTCCTTGCGGCTCGCGAGCGCGACATTGACGGATTCATCAGCGCCCCGAACGGCGATCGTTCGACCCGACTCCGAGCGCACGAACGCGCCGGCGATGTAGAGCTTGAGCGTCTTGCGGACAGCGACGCGCGACGTCATGGTCTCGCCTCGATATAGGGAAGCAGACCGTGTATCCCGCCTTCGCGCCCGAAGCCGCTCTCGCGATAGCCCCCGAACGGTGACGACGGGTCGAACTTGTTGAACGTGTTCGACCAGACCACGCCCGCCCGCAGCTGCGACGCGATCTTGAAGTTCTTGCTCCCCTTGTCCGTCCACACGCCTGCGGAAAGTCCGTACGGGGTGTTGTTCGCCTTCTCCACCGCTTCGTCGGGCGTGCGGAATGTCAGCACGGAGAGCACTGGGCCGAAAATCTCCTCCTGCGCGATGCGGTGCGACATCGAGACGCCGGTGAAAAACGTGGGCCGATACCAGAAGCCGCGCGCCGGCAAGTCGCATTCTGTCTGAAAGCGCGAGCAGCCGTCGTCGTCTCCTGATCGCACGAGCTCTTCGATCTTCGAGAGCTGAGCGGCGGAATTGATCGCGCCGATGTCGGTGTTCTTGTCGAGCGGATCACCGACGCGCAGCGTCTGCATTCGCCGGTGGAGCAATTCGGCCACGACATCGTGGACGGATTCTTGTACGAGCAGGCGCGATCCAGCGCAGCAGACGTGGCCTTGGTTGAAAAATATGCCGTTGACGATACCCTCGACTGCTTGTTCGAGCGGCGCGTCATCGAAGACGATGTTCGCCGCTTTGCCCCCGAGTTCGAGCGTGAGCCGCTTGCCTGTGCCCGCGCACGCGCGGGCGATCTCTTTGCCCACTTCCGTCGAGCCGGTGAACGCCACTTTGTCCACGCCGCGATGGCCCGCGAGCGCCGCGCCCGTGGCGCCCGCACCGGTGATGATGTTCACGACGCCCGGTGGAAGATCGGCTTGCTCGATGATCTCCGCCAGTCTGAGCGCCGTGAGCGGCGTGGTCTCCGCGGGTTTGAGCACGACGGTGTTGCCGCACGCCAGCGCCGGCGCGATCTTCCATGCGGCCATGAGCAGCGGAAAATTCCACGGGATGATCTGGGCGGCGACGCCGAGCGGCCTCGGATTTGTGTTTGGAAACGCCCACTCGAGTTTATCCGCCCAGCCGGCATAATAGAAGAAATGCTGCGCGGCAAGGGGCACGTCAAAATCGCGCGCCTCTTTGATCGGCTTGCCGCCGTCGACTGATTCCAAGACGGCGAGTTCGCGACTGCGTTCTGCGATAGCACGGGCGATGCGGAAGAGGTATTTTGCACGATGCGCGGGCGGGCAGCGTCGCCAGTATTTCTCGTATGCCGTTCGAGCGGCGGCAACCGCGCGATCGACATCGGCCGCGTCCGCCTGAGCGACTTCGGCGAGCGTCTCTTCGGTCGCGGGATTGATGGTGGCGAAGTGGCGGCCGCTTTTGGGCTTCTGCCATCGCCCGCCGACGAAGAGCTCGTAGCGGGGCTTAATCGCAAGGTAATCGCGCGCTTCCGGGGCCGGTGCATATTCCCACGCGTCGAGGCGCGCGAGGTCCGAAGGCGCGGTCATCGCAAGCCTGCCATTCGCCGGACGGATCGCCGTTTTGGTCTTCCTCGCTTGCGTCAAGTCTTGCGGCCTCTAGTCTTTTGTGAAGTATTCATCTGATTGATACGCGCCCGTGCGTTCCTTCCAAAGCTGCATGAGGATGTCGTTGAGCAAAGAACTGGCGCCGATGCGAAACCACGCCGGAGAGAGCCAGTCGTCGCCGCATGTCTCCTTGACGATCACCAGATATTGCAGCGCCTGCTTTGCCGTGCGGATGCCGCCCGCGACTTTCACGCCGACGCGCCGGCCGGTGCGCCGCTCGAAGTCGCGCGCAGCGTGCAGCATGACGAGCGCCACCGGCAGCGTCGCCGCCGGTGCGATCTTGCCGGTGGACGTCTTGATGAAGTCCGCGCCGGCCTCCATCGCCAGCTCGGAAGCCCGTCTGACGTTGTCGTAGGTCCCGAGTTCGCCAGTTTCGAGAATGACCTTGAGCGCCGCGGGCCCGCACGCGCGTTTCACGTCTTCGATCTCGCTGCGGACGTCGCGATAGCGGCCGGCATGAAATGCGCCGCGGTCGATCACCATGTCGATCTCGTCGGCGCCGTCGGCGACCGCTTCTTTCGTCTCTTCGAGCTTGACCGCGATGCTGGATTGCCCCGATGGGAAGGCGGTCGCGACGGAAGCCACCTTGACCTCTGCGCCTTGCAAAGCTTTTTTCGCTGTGCCGACGAGTGATGGGTAGACGCAGACGGCTGCGACGTGCGGCAGCGAGAGATCCCGCGCGTCCGGCGTCAGGGCCTTGCGGCAGAGCTGTGCGACGCGTCCTGGCGTGTCCTTGCCCTCGAGCGTCGTGAGGTCGATGCAGCCGATCGCAATGCGCAGACCTTGGATCTTCGCATGCTTTTTGATGCTTCGCTTGGCCAGGTCCGCGGCGCGTTCTTCGAGGCCGACGGCATCAACGGTCATCATGCCGGTGTTATTTCGCCCGTCATTGTGCCACAAGTTCCGCGATCGCCGACTCGAAGACGCGCGTGTGCTCGTCGACGTCGTCGGCGGTCGTGGCGGGCGACATCAAGGCCATCATATGGAAAGGCGTCAACACGATGCGGCGGTTCAAGGCGTAGAGGTGCATGAAGCGGTCAAGTTCGGCGTCACCGGCCGCTTGTGCTTCTCCGCCATTGCGCGGCGGCGCGGCCCTGAAGAGATATTCTGCACGGCAGCCGAGGCGCGTGACGTGCCACGCAAGGCCCGCCGCCTTGTCGATCGCGTTCTGAACGCCGTCTGCGAATCGCTTGCCGTTCGCGATCATCTGGTCGAAGGCTTGGTCCGTCAGCACGTGTTCGAGCGTGGCGCGCACGGCGGCGAGGGAGAGCGCGTTTGCCGCGAGCGTTCCGCCGATCCCGCCGCTATCGCTCGAGTCGCTCTCGATCAGCGCTTCGATCTTCTGTGCGGCCTCGGGGGTGAAGCCGTAAGCCGCAGCCGGCACGCCGCCTGCGATCGTCTTGCCGATCACGAGGAAGTCGGGATCGAGCGAGTCGGCGCGCGTAGAACCGCCTGGACCCGCGCAGATCGTATGCGTCTCGTCGATGATGAGCAGCGTTCCAGTGCGGCGCGTTATCTCGCGCAGTCCCTGGTGGAAGCCGGGCTGCGGCAAGACGATGCCGACGTTCGTGAGCGCGGGTTCAGCGAGAACGCACGCCACGTCCCCAGGCGCGAGCGCTTTTTCGAGGGCGTCGAGATCGTTGAACTCCACAACTTTGGTTGTCAGGATGGGATCTATAGCCGGCCCGATGTTCCCCGCGCGCGATGCGGGGATGCCTTGTTTGAGTCCGATGAAGCTCTCATCTACGGTGCCGTGATAGCAGCCGTTGAAGACGAGCACGTAAGGTCTCTTCGTGATGGCGCGCGCCAATCGTAACGAGAAACGGTTTGCGTCGGTCGCGGTGAGGCAGAACTGCCAGAACGGAAGCCCGAATCTGCGTGTCAATTCTTCAGCGGCCCAGAGTGCATCTTCCGTCGGAAGCATGAGCGTGATGCCCCGCGCGGCTTGCCGCGCCACCGCGTCGACGACCGCTTTCGGCGAGTGTCCGCTCATCGCGCCGGTGTCGCCGAGGCATAAGTCAAGGTACTCGTGGCCATCGACATCGCGAAAACGCGCGCCGTGCGCCTCTCCGACGAACACCGGGAATCCGCCGGCCCAGCGCACCATCCAGTGCATGGGCACGCCGCTGAGCAGTGACCGTTTCGCGCGTTCGAAGAGCGCGTGCGATTTCGGATGCTCGGCGACGAAGCGCTCTTCTTCTCTCTGCATCAATGCGCGAAGACGCGTTCGATCAATTTCTCGATCGCGTTTCGCTGCCGATGTCGCGGTAGTCGCCAACTCGTCTCCCGGATGTTCCACAGCAAAAATTCGCGCCCACCGTGACTCGAACACGGGACAACCCGCTTAGAAGGCGGGTGCTCTATCCAACTGAGCTATGGGCGCTCGCACAATAACGTTGCCATTGCGTGCTCGGCGAATCCTTCGTCACGTTTTGACGTGCGTCAGTGCAGCCATCGGAAGCGAACCGAAGAAGATGACAATGACAATGGGGAACGCGGCGATGACGCCGGTGGTCAGGACGGCACGACATCCGGCTGCCTGGCCCCCGGCAAGCATTCCACATTGATTCGGGCGCGGTCAGACCAGTCCAGCATAACTTTTGGGATCGGGCGGACACGGATCGAACGTGCGACCTGTGCCTCCCAAAGGCACCGCTCTACCACCTGAGCTACCGCCCGTAACTTGATGATTCAGCGCCGCTCCGAGTCGCTACCTTCCACTTCAGTTGGACGGCTGTCTTTCGACGGTGACAGTTTGCGCACCGCACGACGCATTTCTCTATCTCACGTTTAAAGCGTTCAAGCGAAAAGCGCTTATAGACCCAGACGCTTATTTCGCCTAGCTTTGGCCCGCGCACGTGATCGAACTCCAAAACGACTATGTCACTCTCTCCGCAGTCGACACACGGATGACCCTCCAGGTAACGCCACATCAATTCCCGCTTCGCGGTTCTCTCCTTCAGACCGTTCTCATATCGCCTGCGAAGATGAGTCGTTCGATTTGCCTGGTAGTGAGCTTTACTGTAAGCGCGCTGACACGTGCGACAATATGAGACCGGCAGAAACTCCCCAGCCTGACGCGACGAGAATGCTGACCACGGCTTGATGTGACCGCAATTCGGGCACCGCTTATATTGAATTTCGAGGACGGGCAACCTCAATTGTTTCATGCCCGCTCATCACGCACGAGCGTTCGCTAGTCAATAGTCATGCGGACCGTGAGACAAAATAATTTCGGCGTTAGCCGTTCCGCAACAATTCTCGCATTGCGCGCACCGCTCGACCACGATGCGAGACCGAATCCTTCTTCTCTTCTCCCGCTTGCGCAAACGTCGAACCAAAAGGTGGGTAGACGAAGATCGGGTCATAACCGAATCCAGCATCGCCGGCCGGCGCGCGCGCGATAGACCCCTCGACTTCGCCGCGCGCGAAGAGCGGCGAAAAACCCGGCACGACCAGCGCGCAGACGCAGACGAAGCGCGCTCGGCGAAAAGAATCGCCGAACGCATCACACGCCGCGATGATGTGCGCATTGCGCTCCTGCCATGAGGATTCAGGAGATGGCGAGCGGGCCGACAAAACGCCCGGGCCCCAGCCAAGCGCTTCCACTTCAATGCCGGAATCATCGGCAAGCGCCGGCGCG
>Ga0209168_10001342_pt1 | contig 19606 bp, 14 predicted proteins | sample Coa_R1_FD_187156 | JGI IMG/M metagenome (GOLD analysis project Ga0209168, IMG submission 187156) | Surface soil microbial communities from Centralia Pennsylvania, which are recovering from an underground coalmine fire - Coalmine... | ecosystem: Environmental > Terrestrial > Soil > Unclassified ...
TCCGAAGCCCGGTTGCACGTTCGGCTCGTACACCTGGTACTGAAAGCGCGGCTCATCGCTCGTGTCCTTGGAGATGATGAGCATGATGTGGCCGGATTGCGGCTCCGAGGACGCGGATGATGGGAATACGATCTCGAATCGCAATCCGGCCGTCGGGCGATGTGCGGGCGCGGGTGCCGCATGGGCTGCCCGCTGTCCGATCCCGATCAGCGCGGCCGCACCCATTGCACCGGCCACCCCGGCCGCCGCGACGACACCGGCGAGATGGCTTCTCCGTTTCGACGAGCTCATGCTGTTCGCATCCGGGCTGAAGTGGGCTGTCAGGTGTGCTCAATCGTTCACGCGCAGACAATGCAGCACGGTCACGCGAATCACCAGAGCGCGGCTGCACTCTTCGAACACGCGTGCAAGCCGTCGAGGGGGTGGCGAGCTTCCTCGCTCTGTGAAACACGGATTGAACGGATGGTGAGGATCGCTCGGCTGTGGCGACGGAATCATCGCGCGCGTCAACAACAGTCTGCGCTTTGTTGACAAAAGCTTAGAGGCTGTGCGACGAGCCCGTGCCGAGTCGTTGACAGATGGTAGAGTGTCTACTATACGTATGGTAGATAGCCTACCATCACCACGATGCCCCCGACCCGCGATCAGCTCGAGCTCCTCCAGGGCACGCTCGACATGCTCATCCTCAAGACGCTGCTGTTCGGCCCAGCGCACGGCCACGGCATCGCCAAGCACATCCAACACACCACGCGCGAAGTGCTGGTCGTCGAGCACGGCTCCCTGTACCCGGCGCTCCACCGCCTCGAGCGCAACGGCTGGATCGCATCCAAGTGGCAGGCGCCGCCGGGACGCACGCGCGCGCTCAAGTTCTACCGCCTAACGGCAGCCGGACGGCGGCAGCTCCGCACGCAAGAGTCGCGGTGGGACGCGCTGGTGGGCGCCATCGGCCGCGTCATGCAGCCCGCGCCGGAAGCATGAAGATGCGCTGGCCGTTCCGTGCGCCGGCGACGCCCGGCGACGATGAGATCCGGCGCGAAATCGCCGATCACCTCGAGCTCGAGGCCGAGGACGTCTCACGGTACGGCGCCGGGCGCGGAGAGGCCACGGCCGCGGCGCGCCGGCACTTCGGCAATGCCACCTTCGTCGCCGAAGAAATGCGAGCCATCTGGCACCCGACGTGGATCGAGCAGCTCGCGCAGGATCTGCGGCACGGCGTCCGCGGCCTGCGCCACAGTCCTGCCTACACCCTCACCGCCACGATCACGCTCGCGCTCGGCATCGGCGCATCGACCGCCGTGTTCAGCCTGGGCGATCACGTGCTCGAGCGGCCGTTTCCGCAGTTGCCGGAGCACCAGCTGGTCTGGATCGTTCAGCGCTCGCCGCGCGAGTGCCCAACGTGCGACAACGCGTCGCCGGCCTCGCTCATAGCCCTCCAGGAACGCGCCACGACCCTGTCGGCCGTGGGCGCCGCTCAGCTGTGGCGCGCCTCGCTCAACGGGCACGGGAACGACCCGAGCGATCTCGTGACAGGGTACCGCGTCACGCCGAATCTGTTCTCGCTGGCGGCCGTCCCGTTCGCGTTAGGCAACGGCTTCTCCCGCGACGCGGGGACGCCCGGCCGCGATGCCGTGGCCATCCTGTCGTACGAGTACTGGCGCCGGCGATTCGACGGCAGCCGCGGCGTGCTCGACTCGACGATCATGCTCGACGGCGCGCCGCGCCGCGTCGTCGGCGTGCTGGCGAACGGCATCGCGTTTCCCGAGGCCGTCGACGTCTACGAACCCTTGGTGCTCACCGCCGCCGATGGCAACGACCACGGGTCCCGCTACCTCGATGTGTTCGGGCGACTCGCCGCCGGCGCATCGGTGGCCGATGCCCAACGCGAAGCGGCGCGCATCAGCATGCAGATGGCGAGCGAGTCGCCCAAAACTGATGCCGGCTGGGTGCTGCTGCCCCGGCCCCTCAACGCATTCCACAACGACGACACAGCCACGCTCGTCCGCATTTTCGCCGTCGCGGCGGCACTCGTGCTGGTCGCGGCGTGCCTGAGCGCCGCCAACCTGTCGTTGGCGCGCACGTCGGCGAGGCGGCGCGAGATGGCCCTCCGGGCCGCGCTCGGCGGCCGGCGCGGCCGTCTCGCCCGGCACCTGCTGACCGAGGCGCTGCTGGTGTCGCTCGCCGGCTCTGCGTTAGGCATCGGACTCGCCGCCTGGGGCATCGGGTCCGCGTCCGGCATCATACCGCCTTCCATGGCGCGCTACTCGCCCGGACTCGCGTTCGTCGCGGTGGACGGCCGCGCGCTGGCATTCACCCTCGCGCTGTGCATCGCGGTGACGCTGCTGTTCGCGCTCGCACCCGTGCTGCGCGCGACACGCGTGCCGCTCTCCGCCGTGCTGGCCGGCGGCGGACGCGGCTCCGTCGGCGACGCGCACGGGACGCGGCTGCGCGCTGCATTGGTGGTGGTCGAGGTGAGCGTCGCGATCATCGTGCTGAGCGCGGCTGCGCTGCTCACTCGCAGCGCGCGCAACATGGTCAACGGCGACCCGGGCGTCCGGCTCGATCACGTTTTGACGATGCAGTTATCGTTGCCGCGCGGGACGAGCGACAGCGCCGCGCGCACGTTCGTCTCGCGCCTCGACGGCCGCCTGCGCAACACGCCGGGCGTGCTCGCCGCCGGCGTGGCGAGCACCACGCCGCTCAGCAACAACTGGTGGGGCACCATCTTCTCGGTGCCAGGGCGCCCGCCACGGCCCAACGGCAGCCCGCTCACCGCCAACGACCAGCGCATCACCGGAGACTACTTCCGCGCCATGGGCATCCGGATCCTGAGCGGCCGCAGCATCGACGCGGACGATCGCGCGGATACCAGCGCACAGCGCGTCGCGGTGATCAACCACTACATGGCGTCGCACGTCTGGCCCGGCTCCGATCCGTTAGGACGAGCGATCGTCATCGATTCGGTTCCGTGGACCATCGTCGGCGTCGCCGCCGACGTGTACCACGGCGGCCTCGACGAGTCGCTGCGCAACGAGATCTATCGTGCCGCCGCGCAGGCGCCGTCCACGGCGATGGACCTCGAGGTGTGGACCGCCGGCGATCCGCGCGCGATGCGTGAGCCGATCCGGCAAGCCGTCGCGACCGTCGATCCGCGCGCCGCGGTCGGAGATGTCATGACCATGCGCGAGATGGAGGCGCGGCACATCTCGCCGTTCTGGCTCATCGCCGACGTCGTGAACACGTTCGCGATCATCGTCGTGTTGATCGCCGTCGTCGGACTCTACGGCGTCATCGCCTACGGCGTCGCGCAGCGGCGCCGCGAGCTGGCCGTGCGCATGGCGCTGGGCGCGACCCGGCGCGACATCGTGTCGCATGTCGCCGGCGGCGCCGTTCGCCTAACGACGATCGGCGTCGCGGTCGGCTTGCTTGGCGCGGTGGCGTTCGCGCGGCTGCTCGAAGCGGTGCTCTACGGCGTGCCGGCCGGCGATCCCCTCACGCTGGCCTCCGTCGCCGCCCTGCTCATTACGGCGTCGATTGCCGCCGCCCTCATCCCATGCTGGCGCGCTGCGCGCGTGCATCCGGCGCACAGCCTGAGCGAGTGAGGCCGCCGGCGGCCGCCTGGGACCGGTGCCGGTTCTGTCCGCAAACCGTTAGAAGTGGCGCGTTGGGCACGGGCGGCCTTGAGAAACGCGGCGGGCGCGCCCATGATCGCGGCAGGCGCCGAATTGTCATTCCCTTCGCTTCGAGGCTGGTCCCATGCACGTGATGCGTTCAACAATGCTTGCCGCCGCATTGTCCGTCGTCCCCATCATCGTCGCGGCGCAGAACCAACCGTCGACCAAGCAGCTGCCCGTCGCGGCGCACGCGCCGTCGAACGCCACTCCCGGCGTGCCGGACATCCCCTACACCAAGTTCGTGCTCGGCAACGGCCTCACGGTGCTGGTGCACGAGGACCACACCGCGCCGATCGTCGCCGTGAACCTGTGGTATCACGTCGGTTCCAAGAACGAGGTCTTCGGCAAGACCGGCTTCGCACACCTGTTCGAGCACCTGATGTTCGCGGGCAGCGAGAACCACAACGACCGCTACATTCCGGCCGCCGAAGCGTTAGGCGCCACGGACCTGAACGGCACGACCAACGAAGACCGCACGAACTACTTCGAGACCGTGCCCGTCACCGCGCTCGACCGCACGCTGTTCCTGGAGTCGGATCGCATGGGCCATCTGTTAGGCGCGATCGACACGGCCCGCCTGAATCTGCAGCGCGGCGTGGTGCAGAACGAGAAGCGCCAAGGTGAAAACGAGCCCTACGGAAAGACCGACGTCATCATTCCCGAGAACACGTACCCGGCCGGCCACCCGTATTCCCACTCGGTCATCGGCTCGATGGACGATCTCGATGCCGCATCGCTGGAGGACGTGAAGAACTGGTTCCGCACGTACTACGGGCCCGCCAACGTCACGCTCTCCATCGCCGGCGACATCACCGTCGAGACCGCACGCCAGAAAGTCCAGCAGTACTTCGGCGACATCCCGCCCGGTCCGCCGATCACCAAGCAGAGCACGTGGATCGCGAAGATGACCGGCACGCACCGCCAGATCATGCAGGACCGCGTCCCGCAGGCGCGCATCTACCAGGTGTGGAACGTGCCAGAATACGGCTCCGCCGACGCGACCTACCTGGGCCTCATCGCCGACATCCTCGGATCCGGCAAATCGTCGCGCCTCTACAAACGCCTCGTCTACCGCGACCGCATCGCCACCGACGCGTTCGCCTACCTGGACGCGAGGGAAATCGCCGGCCAGTTCAACATCATCGCGACCGCACAGCCTAACGGAAAACTCGACGGCGTGGAGCGCGCCGTGAACGAAGAGGTGGCGGCGTTCATCCGCACCGGTCCGACGGCCGCCGAGCTCGCGCAGGTGAAGACCCAGTATCGCGCGGATTTCGTCCGGCGCATCGAGCGCATCGGCGGCTTCGGCGGCACGTCGGACATCCTGGCGCGCGGCCAAACCTTCACCGGAAACGCGGAGCAATACAAGATCGACTTCGACCGCGTGCAGCGCGCGACCATCGCCGACCTGCGCAGCGCCGCCCAACGGTGGCTGAGCGACGGCGTGTACATCCTCGACGTCGTCCCGTTCCCCGACTTTGCGGCCGCGAGCGGCGGAGTGGATCGGAAGTCGCTCCCCGCCGTGGGCACGCCCCCGGACGCCCCGCTCCCGCCGGCCGAGCACGCGACGCTGTCCAACGGACTCAAAGTCGTCCTCGCGCACCGCACGACCATCCCGATGGTGCGGATGTCGATGCTGCTCGATGCCGGCTTTGCGGCCGACAAGGCTAACGCACCAGGCGTGTCGTCGATGACCATGCGGATGCTCGATGAGGGCACGGCCACGCGCTCGGCGCTCCAGATCAGCGACGCCCTCGCGGCCCTCGGCGCCGACCTCAACGCACAGGCCGGTCTCGACGTGGCCACCGTCTCGCTCTCCGTGTTGCGCGACAAGCTCGACCCGGCGCTGTCGCTCTACTCCGACGTGATTCTACACTCCGCGTTTCCCGCCAGCGATCTCGCGCGCGAGAAGCAGGCGACGCTCGCCAACATCCAGCAGGAAAAAGTCGAGCCCACGGGTCTCGCGCTGCGCGTGGTGCCGGCGCTGCTCTATGGACCGGGACACGCCTACTCGCAGCCGCTCACCGGCAGCGGCACCGAGGAATCCGTTCGCGCGATGACCCGCGAGGACCTGGCCACGTTCGCCCGCACCTGGTTCAAGCCGAACCATGCGACGCTGGTGGTCGTGGGCGATATCACGATGGCCGACCTCACGCCGAAGCTCGAGCGCGCCTTCAAGGAGTGGAAGCCGGGCGACGTTCCGGCCGAGAACATCGCGACGGTGCCGGGTCCAACGAAAACCAAGGTGTACATCCTCGACCGCCCCGGCGCCGAGCAATCGATCATCATCGGCGGCTCGCTCATCGCGCCCACCGCGAACCCCGACGAGTTGGCGTTCGAAACGCTCAACGACGCGTTTGGCGGCTCGTTCAGCTCGCGCATCAACATGAATCTGCGCGAGGACAAGCACTGGTCGTACGGCACATTCGCGTTCGCCCAGGACGCGCGCGGCCAGCGGCCCTGGTTCATCTACGCGCCGGTCCAGACCGACAAGACCAAGGAGTCGTTAGGCGAGCTGGTGAAGGAGCTGCACGACATCGCCGGCTCGCGTCCGCTCAGCGCCGCCGAGGTCCAGGGCGCGAAGGATCGTGAGACGCTCACCCTCACCGGCCGGTGGGAAACCGGCGGCGCGGTGCGCGGCGCCCTCTCCGACATCGCGACGTACGGTCTGCCGGACAACTACTACCAGACGTACGAGTCGCGGATCCGCGCGCTCACGCCCGATGACATCGCCAAGGCGGTGTCGTCGTTCATCCAGCCGGATCGGGAAATCTGGGTGGTGGTCGGCGACCGTGCGAAGATCGAGGCCGGCGTGCGTCAGCTTGCGTTAGGCGACGTCACGTTCCTCGACGCCAACGGCAAGCCGGAAACGACGACGCCGTAGCCGATCGCGTGTGTTCGCACGTGAAGCGGGAAGGCGCGCGTGCCTGCCGCCGTCCCGCTTCCCGCGGCGCGCGCCATGCCGCGCGCGTTGCCTAACCCTTGAGCACGGCGCGCGCATATCTCGCCCAGCCGCGCGCGTTTCGCATGTGCTCCGCCAGCCGGCGCGGACCCGACATGCGCGTCGTCTCGTCGAACAGCAGATCGTCGGTGCGGTCCCACGGGCGCACGCTGCCGTGCCCGCTCCACTTCGGGCGCACGCCCACGCGCCACATCGTGTATGCCATGGCCACCGATGGACACACCGGCTCGGTGGGAAACAGATTCGCCGCGAAGTGCCGCTCCAACCGCTGGAGCGCGAACTCGGGCACCGGCGGCTTGAGCGCCTCCAACACGGACTCCGGCACGCGCACGCCGGACAACCGATGCGCCAACCGGAAGGTCCAGTAGCAGCAGCTGCCGCCGCGGCTCGATGTCGCCAGCGCGACGAAGTCGTCCCATGCGATGTCGCCCGTCCCGATGAGCGTGTCGAGATCGCGGAACGCGCGCCATGCGCCGGTCGCCATCATATGCGACCACGCGAAGTGGAGACAGAGGTGCAGCAGCTGATCGTGCACCGACGGCACGCTCGTCCGCTGACCGAATGCAATGATGGGCGTGGCGCGCGCCCAGAGATCCTCGGGCGACAACCGGAACGGATGCCCCGCGAAGAAGAGCGCCGTGTGCAGCTCGAGTTGCACGCCCGTGCCGCGCGCATCCTCGAGCGCGGGTAAATGCTGGTGGCCCTCGAAGAACTCCTGCAGCTGCTCGAGCTCGGTCGTGACCCAGCCCGACGTCAGGAGCGTGGCCCGCGCGCGGCCCGCGACGCCGCTGCCGCCGCGCAGCAGCAGGTCCAGGTCCGACATCGGGCGCTTGACGAAGGAGCCGTACACGGTGAGCGCCAGCGCCGCGCCCTTGAGCAGCATCGCGTCGATCCGTTCGCGCGCCAGCGCCGCCAGCGATTCGCCTAACCGCTGCTCGAGGTGCATCATCCGGAATTGCGAGACGCGGGCGAGCCGCTCGAGCGGCGCCGCACCGGCCGGCAGCACGCCGGGACGCGCCGACACCGACCGCAGCCGCTCGTACAGCACCGGCTCCGCGCGCTCGCGCGTGGCCAGCGCGCACAGACGATCCCAGTCCAACGGCCCGACCAGGAGCTCGCGCAACCGGTCGTCGTTTTCCGGACCGCCGGCACTGAGCAGCAGCAATCTGGCTTCGGGGGACAACGCGCCTCCCCGCCGCGGCTCGGTTAGGAGCGGGAGTTCGTCAATACTGGGCAAGCGTTCCGCTTCGGCGAGCGTAGTGCAACGCCTCCGTGAGGGCGAACAGGCTCAGCGCCGTCAGCAACAGGACGAAACCGATCAACGTCGCGACATCCGGGATCACCGCGCTGAACGGAATGCCTTCGAGCAGCGTCATGCGCAGGGCGCGCAGGCCGTAGGTGAGCGGGATGGCATCCGACAGACGCGGCAACCACGACGGCATCACATGCGTGGGATAGTAAACGCCGCCCAAGAAACTGGAAGCCACGAGCACCGCCGACGGCAGCGGGCCCGCCGTGCGGAACGCCAGCTGCAGCGCCGCCGAGAAGATGCCGAACGGCAGGTATGCGAGCACGATGAGGGCCATGATGAAGAGCGACGAGAACCACGCGCCCCACACGAGGTGCACGCCTAACGCAAGGCCGGCGGCAAGCATCACCACGCTCCGGAGTCCCGTCCACACGAAGCTGTAGCCGATGAGCCCGGACACGAGCTCGGGCAGCGATGCGCGCGTGCTGAGCAGCGCCTCGAGCGTCCCGGTCGCAATGCCGCTCGTCACGACGCCGGGAATCGCATTCACGGCCGTCATGATGAACGTCAGGGCGATCATGCCGATGAGCAGGAAGGCGAAATACTCGCCGCCCTGCAACTCGATCGACTTCGCCATCGTCGTCTGGAGCGCCCGCGCGACGAAGTACACCGGCACGATGCCGACGATGAGCGACACGAGCGAAAACGCCATCGACAGACGATAGCTCAACGCCGTCTTCCAGCTGGCGACGATCAACGCCCAGCACTCACGCATCGCCGGCCTCCGGTATGACCTGTCGTTCCACGATGCGCTGGATCAGATCGGCCAGCGACAGCGTCACGCGCTCGAAGCGCGAGATCGGGAGGTTCTGCTCAGTCAGAAAGGCCAGCACCTGCGCGGCGCGATCGGGGCCGCCCGGAATCTCCATTTCGAGAATCGACCAACCGTCTTCGTCTACGCCGCGTAGCTCGACATCGCGTACGACGCCACGCTCGAGGAGCGCCGCGATCCCCGGCTGACCCGGATCGCGCGTCCACACCCGATAGCGCTCATCGCCATTCTCACGGGCGAGACGCGCCGCGGTACCCGTCGCCAGCATGCGCCCGTGATCGAGTACGGCGACGCGGTCGCACAGCTCGAGCGCTTCCTCGGTGTTGTGCGTGGCGAGCAACACCGTGCACTTCTGACGGCCCGATATCTCCTCGCGCAGGAACGCGCGAAATTGCCGCGCCGAAATCGGATCCAGGCTCCGCGTCGGTTCGTCGAGGAGCAGCACGCGCGGGCCGCCGATCAGTGCGCGCGCGATGAGCAGCCGCTGCTTCATGCCCGACGAGAACGACGCGACGATTTTGATTCCGGTGTCGTCGAGTCCGACCACGCGCAGCAGCTCGTGGGCGCGCTCGCGCGCCGCGCGCCGATCCAAGCCCTGCAGCACGCCGTACAACTCGAGATTTTCGCGGGCGGACAGGCGCCAATAGAGGCTGCGCTCATCGGCGATCACCGGCGCGAGCACCTGGCGCACGCTCGGCGCACTCTGGATGATGTCGAATCCGGCGATGGTGGCCGTGCCGGCATCGGGCAGGATCAGCGTCGCCAGGATCTTGAACAGCGTCGTCTTGCCGGCTCCGTTAGGCCCGAGCAGCCCGAAGAACTCGCCCTCGTGCACCTCGGCGCTCACGTTCTGCAGCACGGGCGTATAGGACACGCGCCGCGGATGCCGCATCATCTGCATCCAGCCGCGCCGCACCGGAAACCGCTTGGAGAGGCCGTCGAGGACGACGGAGATGGGCCGCGCGGCGGCGGGCACCGGCGCCTCGAGCGGCGTCGGCGTCGTGATTTCGGTCACGCCGCCGCCATGGGCGTGCGCGCGCCGTGCCATGCCAGGAGCTGCGTGACGATCTCGGGAACCCGCTCGAGCCCGGGCGCGACGTCGAGGCGGTACACGGGCACCTTCTTGGCAAGAGAGACCGCGCGGTCGAACACGACGGCGGCCTCGCTTCCGCCTAACAAAGCGCCCAACGTCGCCTGGCGCACCAGCGCCAGCGCCGACGCGATGTCGCCGAGTCTCGTGCGCACCGCCGGAGCCTCGGGGGTCTGATCGCCCGTCAGGGGCGCCAGGAGGTAGCAGGCGGCGAGCGGCGACCGGTCGGTCATGAGCGCGGTGTCGGAGAAGTCGTGCACGAGGTGTTTCTCGCCGGCCTCCACGCCGTCGCGCGACACGCCGAACAACTGCGCGGTGTCATCCCACAGCTTCACCTGGTGGACGCCGGGAACGGCGGTGGGCTCGGCGCCTAACTCCACCGGCAGCACGTCGTCGGTCACCAGCCGGCCGCCGGCGCGCGCGAGCGCGAGCGCGAGCGTCGACTTGCCGTGGAACTTGGGCGCCAGAAACGCGATGGTGCCGCCGTCCAAGGCCACGGCGCTCCCGTGCAGGCACAAGACGCCGGCCGCGTGCAGCGCGGTGGCGAGCACCCGGCCGGTCACGTCGGCGCGCACCGCCGTCGGCGCCGGATTGGGCCCGCTCGCCCAGACGATGGTCCGCCCGTCGGGCGACACGTCGTAGACGCCGGTGTCGTCGTACTCGAGCCGGTAGCCGCGCGCGTGGCGGGACATGCGGACACGACACGTCGGCGTCACCTCGAGCTCGCCTAACGGTTCGGCGGCGTCGATGGGGAACGCGCTCGTGCGCGCGGAAAAGGTCCAATTAGGCGCGGCGTCCGACGACTCACGAAGCTCGGGAAAAACGATCTCGGAGCGCAGGCACCCGCCGAAGATCGAGTAGTCGGGCATGCGAAGGAGGGGAACCAGGGAGGCCGCCGGAATTTCGACGGCCTCCCCGGATGGAGCGTTAGGAACCCACCCTAGGACACGGATTGTCCGGGGTGCCGCAGAAGTTGTTGCCGGTTCCGCCGATACCACAGATGGTGTAGCCATCTGAAGAACCCTGCAGACCGATCTGCGTGAGCTCCCGGAACGTTCCGAAGCGCTCCACTTTCGGTTTTTGATACACGCGACGCCTCCCTGTGTCGTGTGGCCGGGCGGCTTGCCCGGCGGAAGTACGGCCCCCGTGGCCGTCGAGCATACTGCACGACAACACTCGAATCTAACGCCGCACGAATGTCTCGCGCGCGGTGTCCAACTCACCAACCAACGCATCAACCGGGCGCACGCGCGAACGCAACCACAACTCCGCTTGCAGCGTGAAAAACAACGTTACACCCAGCTGCGCGCCTCCGTTTCGTACGTAATAATCGGACCAACGCCGAAATTCTTCTGCATCGATTATTCCAACATCTCCTAATACCGAGTCTTGCATGAGCCCGTTCGACAGGACCGGAAAGTGCTTGCGCATCGAGTCGTCGAAATAACCGGATGTCACACCCGTGCGCGCGGCGCGTGGTGCTAACACGACGTCCGGAACCAACCCGCGCACCGCCCGCCGCAGCAGCAACTTCGTCTCTCGGCCCGTCGATCGCTCCCACCGCGGACGCGATGTCGCGAACTCGATCACCCGCCGGTCGTACAACGGCGAGCGCAGATCCACTCCTTCCTCGAGCGCGAATCCCGCCACTGCACCGAAGACGCGCGGAAAGTACGCGTGCGAGAGATACCATTCTGTCTCGAATGCGGCGCAACTGACGCGTCCCCGCTGTGGCGCGAATGCACGCTCGCGCTCCTCGAGATGGTGCTCGTTCGCGAATTCCCGACGAATCCACGACGGCGGACGACGCTCGAGATACCCCGTTGGGCGACGGCCCCGACGCATCACGGTGATCGCCCGCCGTGCGCGCTCGCCGAGCAGCGGATCCAGCGCCGTGCGCACGAACTCGCGCGCGTCACGCATCCCGAATCCACCGCCCTTCGCGCGCCAATCGCGCGCGAGCTCGATCCAGTGTCCCGTACGCAGCAGATCCGCGAAATACACTTCCGACACCTGGAACAACTGGTCGCCTCCCATCCCGTCGAGCGCGACTCGCGCTCCCACCGCGCGCGTGCCGCGCGCCAGTGCGCGATGCCACATCTCGAACGCATGCGCGAACGGCTCATCGCGACGCGACGCGCGCTGCGCCGGACGCTCGAAGAACGGCACGTCGGCAATGCGCACCCACTGTACATCTACGCCCCACCGATTGGCGGTGCTCTGTATGAACTCGTCTTCGCGACCGGGATCGCCGACCGGGTAACTCATCGAAACCGGCAGCACCAAGCGCTTGCCGCCGTGGTCCTGCAGAGTCTGTTGCGCGATGCCGAACACCGCGGATGAGTCCCATCCTCCACTCAACCACACGGCCGTCCGGCCCTGCGCCGGCATGCGCTCCGACGTGGCTCGCTCCAACAGCGCGCGCAACTGCAGCGCTCCGTCGGCGAACGAGGTGCATTCTCGCCCTCGGTCATTCGCGGTCGGCGGCATCCAATGCCGGAAGAGCTCGGCGCGCTGTTCGGCGCGGCGGACGAGAGTCCACCCGGCGGGCACGATCTGAATGGCCGTGTACGCCGTCTCGTGGCCCGCGGCAAACATCCCGCTCGCCGTCGCGGCAATCGCGGCGAGATTGAGCTCCGCCGGGCATTCGGGGTGCGCGAGCACACCCGTCACCGTCGACGCGATCACGAGCGTACCGCCTAACTGCGCGTACGCGAGCGTGCGTTTTCCGGCGAAGTCGCGCGCCGCGCACACGCGGCCCGTCTTCCGGTTCCACACGATGAACGCGAAATCGCCCTCGATGCGCTCGGCGCAGTCATCGCCCCAGGCGCGATAGGCGGCCGCGACCAGGTGTGCCGTGTCATCGGCATGCGGGATGACGCCGCGTCTGCCTAACGCAGCGCGCAGGTCGGCGCGATAATAGACCGACGCGTCCGCCGCCACCACCAGGCCATCCCACTCCGCCACCAGCGTGTCGCCGGCGAAATCGGGGGCACACTCCCACGCGTGCCGACACGCCGCCACCATCGCGCCATCGAACGAGCGGATCTCGCTCACATCGATGCCGCGCGCGCGCATCGCCTCGAGCATGCGCCGCCCGACTGTCTCCGATGGCGTCCGCTTGTCGTCACCGGAGGAGAACACGCCCAGGATCGCCGTCATGGCGCGTCCACGAGATGGACTTCCGCCAGCTCGGCGAAAGACTCGACGTGTTCGATGTTGTCGCCGATGACCCGGCCACCGTACTCGACCCATGCATGCGCGCCAAAACGGCCACGGCGCATGCGCACGCCGATTCGAATGCGGCTGCCGTGCATGCGGTGTCCCTCGAGCATTCTGTGCACGGCGACGGCGCGAACGAGACAGAGGGGCCGAAATACGCCGTAATCGCCGGCCCGGCTCACCGCCAATCCAAGCTGTTGAGCCCGGTCCATTAAAGCGGACTCAACAGTAGGCATGGATGAGGTGGGCCCATCGGCGGATCCGGAGTGGCTCACGAGGCGCCCCGTTGGTCGCGTCCACACCAACACCTGCGCGGCGAGGAGAGCCACCTGCGCCTGCAGGAGGTCAACCCACTCGCGCGGACTCAGGCTGGCCAGTTTGTGAAGGAGTTTCGTTACGCTGTGCATCCGTCCGCTCGCTGCCATGCGGGATGACTAGCCGATGGCTCGAAAGCTCCGCTATGAGCTCCATCACATCGGCCCGAACCATCGCCGGATCGGCGTCCGGGTACTGCACGGCTAGCGCCGCGCAGAGTTCATCCAACGAGTTGGTCGCCGGCGGAAGCAGTTCCCAAACGCGCGCTCCCACCTCGTTGAGACCGAAGTACACTTCTTCCTCGGTCGAGAAGAGCACGGCTTCGCCGTCGAGTAACGCCTTGTAGATGACCTTCGGGTTCGCAACCGGAAGCATGCAGTCCCCAGCAGGCGGAAACCGAGCCCCGGTTTATTTGCCTCGCCATTCGGCGAGCACCGCCGCTTCGTCGCGGTCCGAGGCCCACTTCGGCACTAGAAAACTCGGGCTCAGTGTCGAACCCAACCGGGATTCGAGCACCGAACGTGCCAGTGCCAATCTACCGCGCAGCACGCCAGCCTGGGCTGTACGAGCTTCCACTCGGTCTACCTGTCACGAAGCGCAACACCGCGCACCGTAAACCGATAGGCGCCTCGCGCTCCCGCTACACCGGGGTGCGAACGCGCCACAAACTGACAACGTCCTGAAGCGCGGCCGTACCCTTCCCGTCGTACCATCCAGGCTGGCCCACAGCGACCGGGACTATTCCCGGGCTGCGCCGCCAATCATCATGACCACGTGCCCCACATCCAGCAAGGCCATTTGTCACATAGTCGCGGTGATCACTCTCGCGCGCTCGCCCCAAGAATCAATCTCATCACCCAATGGCGCATGGGCGTATTGGGGTCGCCGGCCCGCACGCGTCGCGCGACATCGTTCCCTTCCACTTTGGTCTCCCGAGGATTTCTGATGCGTCCTTGCGCACGCCTCCTCCTCATCTCACTCATTTTCTCACCGCCGGCCCTCGCACAACAGGCGGCGGCGCCGTCGGCCATCGCCCCAAGCGTCAGCGCCCAGGACTACGCCCGCGCCGAGAAGTTTCTGGCGTGGAATACTGCGCCCCTCGTGTCGGGCGCCACGGTGCGCGTCACGTGGCTTCCGGGTGACAGGTTCTGGTACCGGAACTCGACGCGGCAGGGATATGAGTTCGTGATGATCGACGCCGGCCGCCGCACGCGCAGCCGCGCATTCGATCAAGACCGCGTCGCCGCGGCGCTCTCCGCCGCCGCGGGCCGCACGTACGACCCGTGGCACTTGCCGTTCATGCGGTTCGATCCGTCGGCCGACGGCCGATCCATCACGTTCGAAACCGACGACTCGCATCGCACCTTCACCTGCGATGCCGCCGGCAATCGATGCACGCCGCAGCAAGCGGGAGCCGCGGTGCCCAACAGTGTGGTTTCGCCCGACGGCAAACTCGCGGCCTTCATCCGCAACGACAACCTCTGGGTACGCGATCTGGCAACCGGAAGCGACCGCCAGCTCACGACCGATGGTGTGAAAGACTTCGGCTACGCCAGCGACAACGCCGGTTGGACGAAGAGCGACCGCCCGGTGCTCGCGTGGTCCGCCGACTCCAAAAAGATTGCGACGTTTCAGCAGGATCAGCGCGGCGTGGGCGAGATGTACCTGGTCGACACGCGTGTCGGGCATCCGGTGCTCGAGCAATGGAAGTACCCGCTGCCCGGCGACAGCATCATCCCGACGATTCAGCGCGTCATCATCGACCTCAACGGGCCGCGCGTGATCAGGCTCCAGATGGCGCCCGATCAGCATCGGTCGACGACGTGCGATCACATTCTGTGCGGACGAGAGTTCGCGGACGTCGAGTGGAGCGGCGACGGCTCGCGCCTCGCGTTCGTGTCCACGTCGCGCGACCACAAGCACGAGACGCTGCGCGTGGCGGACGCATCGACGGGCGCGGTGCGCGACGTGCTGCAGGAGTCGGTACCCACCTTCTACGAATCCGGCTACAACGCCGAGAATTGGCGCGTCCTCGACACGCTGAAGCAAGTGCTCTGGTACTCGGAGCGCGACAACTGGGGCAACCTCTACCTGTACGACCTCGCGTCCGGTGCGTTAGTCAAGCAGGTCACCACCGGTCCCGGCAACGTGCTCCAGGTGCTGCGCGTGGACCAACGCGAAAAGACCGTGACCTTCACGAGCGCGGGGCGCGAGCCCGGCGTGGATCCGTACTTCGTTCATCTCTATCGCATTCGGCTCGACGGCACGCATCTGCAGCTCCTGACGCCCGAGAACGCCGACCACGAGGTCTCGCTATCGCCAGACGGCCGGTTTTTCGTGGACAGCTGGTCGCGCCCCGACGTGCCGCCGGTCACGGTGCTGCGCGACGCCGATGGCCACACCGTGATGCCGCTCGAGAAAGCCGACATCTCGCGCCTGGTGGCCGCCGGTTGGAAGCCGCCGATGCCGATCACCGTCAAAGCGCGCGACGGACACACCGATCTCTATGGCCTGCTCTTCCGCCCAACGGACTTCGACTCGACCAAGACGTATCCGATCATCAATCACATCTATCCGGGCCCGCAGGTGGGCAGCGTCGGCTCCCGATTCTTCTCGGCCTCGCGTGGCGACGCGCAGTCGCTGGCAGAGTTAGGCTTTGTGGTGGTGGAGATCGATGCGATGGGCACGCCGATGCGCTCGCACGCGTTCCACGCCGCCTACTACGGCGACATGGGCGACAACGGCCTTCCCGATCAGATCGCCGCGATGAAGCAGCTCGCCCAACGGTACTCCTGGATCGATCTCGACCGCGCCGGTATCTACGGCCACTCCGGCGGCGGCTACGCCACGGCCGATGCGATGCTGCGCTATCCCGACTTTTTCAAGGTCGGCGTGTCGGAGGCCGGCAACCACGACAACCGCGAATACGAGGACGACTGGGGCGAGAAGTGGCAGGGCTTGCTGGTGCGCAACGCGGACGGGACAACCAACTACGACGATCAGGCCAACCAGAACCTGGCGGCGAACCTCAAGGGCAAGCTGCTGATCGCGTATGGCACCACGGACAACAACGTGCCGCCGTACAACTCGCTGCTCCTGGTGAACGAGTTGATCAAGCACAACAAGGACTTCGACCTGATCGCGCTGCCTAACCGTCGACACGGGTTCGGGAACGAGCCGTACATGATCCGCCGGCGTTGGGACTATTTCGTGCGCTATCTGTTGGGCGCGGAGCCGCCCGCCGGCTACGAGATCCACGGCCCGCGTCCGGGCGCGCCGCTGTTCTAACGGAGGCAGGGCGTCGCGCCAACACGGATAAAGGGGCACCCGGTTCGTCCCGGGTGCCCCTCGTTCTTATCGCAGCCGCGTCGAACGCCGCTTACGCTTTACCAGCGATAGTGTGCGAACGCCTTGTTCGCCTCGGCCATGCGATGCGTGTCGTCCTTCTTCTTCATCGCATTGCCTTCGCCCTTGGATGCCGCGACCACCTCGGCCGCCAGCTTCTCCGCCATCGACTTCTCGTTGCGATCGCGCGAGAACTGCATGAGCCAACGCATCGCGAGCGCGGTGCGGCGCTCGGGTCGGACTTCAACCGGCACCTGGTAGGTGGCGCCACCCACACGGCGGCTCTTCACTTCCACCACCGGCTTCAAGTTTTGGAGGGCCTGCTTGAACACGTTCACGCCCGGTTGGCCAGTGCGCGACTCGACGAGGTCCATCGCACCATAGAAAATGTGCTCGGCCGTCGATTTCTTCCCCTGCAGCATGAGCGTGTTGATGAACTTCGACACCGTCTGGCTATCGTAGCGCGCGTCGGCGAGCACCGGGCGCTTGATCGATTTCTGTCGACGACTCACTTGCGACCTCCAGCACCAGCTTTGGGCTTTTTGGCGCCGTACTTGGAGCGACTCTTGTTGCGGCCGTTCACGCCCGACGCGTCGAGAGTGCCGCGCACGATGTGATAGCGCACGCCGGGCAGGTCCTTCACGCGACCGCCGCGAATGAGCACGATAGAGTGCTCCTGCAAGTTGTGTCCTTCACCGGGAATGTATGCCGTCACCTCGAAGCCGTTCGTGAGGCGGACACGCGCCACCTTCCGCAACGCGGAATTCGGCTTCTTGGGCGTGGTGGTGTACACGCGAGTGCACACGCCGCGCTTTTGCGGATTGCCCCGGAGCGCCGGCGCCTTTTCCTTTTTCTCGACGTCCTGGCGACTGCGCCGGACAAGCTGATTGATAGTCGGCATAACCTCTGGAAGAACGAACACAACCCGCCCCGGGGGCGGCACAGAACGATAAAGTTAGACCGCCCCCAAAATCGTGTCAACCAGTTTGCGTCGAAATTCCGAAGGAATCAGTGGGCGATCGGATTCGACGCGCCAGCCTCCCGGAAGAACACGAACTTCCAGAGCACCCAGCTGCGTACCTTCTGGCCACCCTTTTTCGCCGGTTCATAGTGGAGCCGCTTGAGCATTTTCTCGACCGAGGCCGTGAAGGAAGAATCGCTGGTGGACACGACCTTGAACGACGAGGAGTCGACGCAGCCCATCGTGTCCACCACGAACTTTCCGACGACCGACGCATTGTCGCCGACCTTCATATCGGACTCGACCGTGCCGTTCTGATTCAAGCCGTATGATCCAGGCCACGGGATCTTCGGATTGTCCCGATCCGGCGTCGCCTCCTGGTCGACGTCACCGTCGTAGATGTGCGAGCTGTCGATCTGGTTGAGCAGCCACCCGTGCGCCCCACACTTGGGCCTCCCATCCCGAACGGCTCCGGAGCTCCTCGTTGGCATCGCGAATGCGGCCGCGAGCACTCCTACTCCAACGATACCGACAACGGACGCGCGCATGAGACCTCCAAGCAAATGGGGGACGATCTGCTTTCGCATCGCCGGCTGCAGTGCCGGTCGAACACAACGGCCCGGACAACCATAGGTCGCCCGGGCCTTGTCATGCCGCACATCAGTCGTTGTCCCGCTACTCGTCGCCGCCCAACGGGAAAGGCGACGGGAGTGTCGACGCGGTACTCGTCAACAGCGGAGCGAACGGTGCCTCCGGTAGAGCCGCGGACACCTCGGGCTGCGGCGGCGGCTCCACGCCTTCGATTTCCACCTCGCTATACCGATACTGCCCAGTGCCCGCAGGAATCAAGTGTCCGATAATGATATTCTCCTTGAGTCCCAACAGATCGTCCCGGGCGCCGCGAATCGCCGCGTCGGTTAGGACGCGCGTGGTCTCCTGGAACGACGCCGCCGAAATGAACGACTGGGTCGTAAGGCTCGCCTTGGTGATACCGAGGAGCAGCGGCTCGGACGTCGCCGGCTGGTGCGACTTTTTCTGCGACCGGTCGTTCACCTCGCGGAACGTGCCCTTGTCCACGTGCTCGCCTTCGAGCAACTCGGTGTCGCCCGGATCAAGGATCCGCACCTTCTGCAACATCTGGCGGACAATCACGCCAATGTGCTTGTCGTTGATCTTCACGCCCTGCAGCCGGTAGACCTCCTGCACTTCGTTCAACAGGTACTCCTGCACGGCGCGCGGTCCCTTGATCCGCAGAATGTCGTGCGGATTCACCGGACCCTCGGACAGACGGTCGCCGGCGCGCACGCGGTCGCCCTCGTGCACGCGCAAGTGCTTGCCGGCCGGCACCTCGTACAGCTGCGCGGGCTGGCTGTCGTCGACCACCGCCTGATTGCCGTCGCCTAACTTGAGCGGCTGGACGAAGATCTCGCGCTTGCCGCGCTTGATCTCGCCGAACCGGACCACGCCGTCGATCTCCGAGATCGTGGCCGGATCCTTCGGCCGCCGCGCCTCGAACAACTCGGCGACACGGGGCAGACCGCCCGTGATGTCGCGGGTCTTGTACGCTTCACGGCTGATCTTCGCGAGAATGCTGCCCGCGGCGATCTTCTCGCCGTCATCCACCGTGAGTTGTGCGCCCACCGGTATGACGAAGTCGCGGACGCGCTTCTCCTTTCCGCCCTTCTCCTGCACGATCTCGATGTGCGGGTGGAGCTTCTTCTCGCGATCCTCGATGATCACCCGCTGGCGCAGACCGGTGAGCTCGTCGAGCTCCTCGGTGACCGTTTCATCCTCGACGATGTCGACGAAGCGAATGGTGCCTTCCACGTCGGCGATGATCGGGTTGGTGTACGGATCCCAGGTGAACACCACCTGGTCGCGGCGGATGTCGGCGCCGTCCTCGACCATGAGGTAAGCGCCTAACGGAACCTGGAAGCGCGACACCACCGGCGCGTTCTT